>Ga0182035_10000674_pt1 | contig 16249 bp, 14 predicted proteins | sample flu12Cox44000170_FD_125969 | JGI IMG/M metagenome (GOLD analysis project Ga0182035, IMG submission 125969) | Lab enrichment of tropical soil microbial communities from Luquillo Experimental Forest, Puerto Rico - flux4day.12C.oxic.44.000.170 | ecosystem: Environmental > Terrestrial > Soil >...
CCAGTACGCTGACGAGATGCGCACGATAGTCCGCGCCGGCGTGGATGTCGCTGTTCATGCCGGTCGCCGGAATGGTCATGCCGTCAAGCGATTTCGGTGCGAAGCGCTTCTTCAGCACCTCCTCGAATGACTTCACGCGGAACACGCCGTTGGCGCCAGCGCCGGTCACTGCTACGCGGATCTCCGAGCCGCGTTTGCTCACGAACACGCCAACCAACGCGAAGCCCGACGCCGGGTGCTTGAATTTCTCGTAGGCCGCCTTCTTGGCGATCGGGAAGCTGATCTTCGTGATGATCTCGCCGTCCTCGAGCGCAGTCGAAAACATGCCGGTGAAGAAATCGTCGGCCGCAATGCGCCGCTTGTTGGTAATAATGGTGGCGCCCAAGCCGAGCACCGCCGCCGGATAGTCGGCGTTCGGGTCGTTGTTGGCAATCGAGCCGCCGATGGTGCCGCGATTGCGCACCTGCGGGTCCCCGACCGAGGCCGCCACTGCGGCAAGGCCGGGCAACAGCTGCTGCAGCACCGACGAGACGGCGACGTCGGCGTGGCGCGACATCGCGCCGATCACGATCGAGCGACCCTTCTGCTCGACGCCGGAGAGGCCTTCGACCAGCGACAGATCAATCAGCGCCGATGGGTTCGCCAGCCGCTGCTTCATCACAGGGATCAGCGAATGGCCCCCGGCTAGCAGCTTGGCATCCGGGTTGCGCGCCAACAGGCCGGCCGCCTGGCGAACCGTGGTGGGACGATGGAAGGTGAAATTGTACATTGTTATCTCCCTGAAATTATGCGGCCTGGCGCACGCCGTGCGCGCGCTTGAGCGCCGACCATACCGCCTGCGCGGTAGCCGGCATGGACAATTCCTCGGTTCCGATGGCATCGGTGATGGCATTGATCACCGCGGCGGGCGCCGCGATTGCGCCGGCCTCACCGCAGCCCTTGATGCCGAGCGGGTTGGACGGCGACTTGGTCTCGGTCAGCCCCACGTGGAACAATGGTAGGTCGTGCGCGCGCGGCATGGTGTAATCCATGAACGAGCCGGTCACGAGCTGGCCGTCCTTGTTGTAGACCACGCCCTCGAGTAGCGCCTGCCCGACGCCCTGCGCGATGCCGCCGTGTACCTGGCCTTCCACGATCATGGGGTTGACCACGGTGCCGAAGTCATCGACCGCAGTCCAATTGACGATTTCGGTCTTGCCAGTCTCGGCGTCGACCTCGACCTCGCAGATATGGCAACCGGCCGGGAAGGTGAAATTGGTGGGGTCGTAGAAAGAAGTTTCCTTCAGCCCCGGCTCTAGATCGGCGCCGGCGAATTTGTGAGCGATATAGGCGTTGAGTGCGACATCTCCCCACGCCGCCGATTTGTCGGTGCCGGCGACGGTGAACTTGCCGTCCTTAAACTCGATGTCGCCCTCCGCTGCCTCTAGCATATAGGCGGCAACCTTCTTCGCCTTGGCCTCGATCTTGTCGAGCGCTTTCACGACCGCCGACATGCCAACCGCGCCCGAGCGCGAACCGTAAGTGCCCATGCCGAACTGCACCTTGTCGGTATCGCCATGCACGATGGAAACGTTCTCGAACGGGATACCGAGACGCTCCGATACGACCTGCGCGAAGGTGGTCTCGTGCCCCTGCCCGTGCGCGTGCGTGCCGGTGAGCACTTCTACGCTGCCGGTCGGGTTGACGCGCACCTCGGCACTCTCCCACAGGCCGACGCCGCAGCCGAGTGAGCCGACCGCCTGCGACGGCGCGATGCCGCAGGCCTCAATATAGGTCGAAAAGCCCAAGCCGCGTAGCTTGCCGTTACGCGCGGACTCGCGCTTGCGCTTGTTGAAGCCCTTCACGTCGGCGAATTCCATCGCCTGCCTCAGCGACGCGTGATAGTCGCCAGCGTCATAGGCCATGATAACGGGTGTCTGATGCGGAAACGCCTTGATAAAGTTGCGCTTGCGGATTTCGGAGGGCTCGATGCCCATCTGCCTCGCCGCGACTTCCACCAGCCGCTCGACCACGAAGGTTGCTTCTGGCCGCCCGGCGCCGCGATAGGCGTCGACCGGCACCGTGTTGGTGTAGACCGCGTCCACCTCGCAATAGATGTGCGGGATGTCGTACTGGCCCGACAGCAACGTGCCGTAGAGATAGGTCGGCACCGACGAGGAGAAAGTCGACATATAGGCGCCGAGATTGGCGATGGTTTTGGCGCGCAACGCCACGATCTTGCCATTGCCGTCAAGCGCCAGCTCTGCGTGCGTGACGTGGTCGCGACCATGCGCGTCGGTGAGGAAGGATTCCGAGCGCTCGGCCACCCACTTCACCGGCCGGTGTACCTTGCGCGCGGCCCATAGGCAGACGACCTCCTCCGGATAGATGAAGATCTTCGAGCCGAAGCCGCCGCCGACATCGGGCGCGATCACCCGCAATTTGTGCTCCGGCGCCATGCCGACGAAAGCAGCGATGACGAGCCGCGACACGTGCGGGTTCTGCGTCGTGTTCCATAGCGTGAGCTGGTCGGTACCGGCGTCGTATTCAGCGAGCGCCGCGCGCGGCTCGATCGCATTTGGAGCCAGGCGATTGTTGATAATGTCGAGCCGCGTAACATGCTTAGCGGACGCGAAGGCTGCGTCCACCGCCTTCTGGTCGCCGAGCGACCATTCATAAATGGTATTCTTCGGCGCCACCTCGTGGATCTGCGGGCCGGACTTCGCCTCGGCCGGATCGGTGACCGCCGGCAGTACCTCGTAATCGACTTTCACCTTCTCAGCGGCGTCGTGTCCTTGCCCCAGCGTATCGGCGATCACCACGGCCACCGCATCGCCGACATAGTTGACCGTGCCGAAAGCAAGCGCCGGATGCGGCGCCATCTTCATCGGCGAGCCGTCCTTGGAGTGGATCATCCAGCCGCATATCAAGTTGCCGATCTTGTCGCCGGTAAGCTCGGCACCGGTGAGCACTGCTGCGACGCCCGGCATTTTCCTTGCAACGCTGATGTCGATGCCTCTAACCTTGGCGCGCGCGTGCGGCGAGCGCACGAACACGGCGCGGGTTACGCCCGGCCGCATTACGTCATCGGTATATTGGCCATTCCCGGTAACAAATCGGAAATCTTCTTTTCGGCGCACCGCCGCGCCGATCCCGGTCGCGTTCATGGCGGTCTCCCTGACGTCTGAATTTTTTAAACTACTCGGCGGCCTGACGCGGCGCGCCGCTATTAACCATCGCGCGCGCTCCGGCGCCGATCGCTTTGACGATGTTGTGGTAGCCGGTGCAGCGGCAGAGGTTGCCATCCAGCTGCTCGCGAATGGTGCGCTCGTCGAGCTCGTGGCCGTGGCGGCGCACGATGTCTAGCGCTGACATGATCATGCCGGGCGTGCAGAAGCCGCATTGCAAGCCGTGGTGCTCGCGGAAGGCTTCCTGCATCGGGTGCAGCGGCCCGTTCGGCTCGGCCAAGCCCTCGATGGTAGTGATCTTGGTGCCCTCACACTGGAGCGCGAGCAGCGTGCAGGACTTGGCGGCGATGCCGTCGACATGCACAACGCAGGCACCGCACTGGGAGGTGTCGCAGCCGACGTGTGTACCTGTAAGGCGTAAGTTTTCGCGCAGAAATTGCACCAGCAAAGTGCGCGCTTCGACGTCGCCGGCGACGGATTTCTCGTTCACCGTCATGGACACCGCAGGCATAACCGTCCTCCCAAGTTCGGGGCCAAAAGACCTCTTTTCGCTTCGCCCAACCGGGCGGCGGCGGATTGGGTTCAGAATCTGTTCGATTTCAGCCCGAATACGCCTATGGACTGAAATAACTCTGAACCCCGAGCGGGCGCTGGGTCAAGCAATCAAACGGCTAAGAAAGCCGCTCAAATCGTGGTGATTGGCGGTGCACCCGACACAATGGCAGCGAAATTCTTGAAGAATTCGTCCGCGATCTTCTTGGCGGCACCATTGACCAGCCGCTGGCCGAGCTGGGCGAGCTTGCCGCCGATCTGCGCCTCCACATTGTAGCTGAGCAGCGTGCCGCCATCCTTCTCGGTCAGCGTGACGGTAGCGCCGCCTTTGGCAAAGCCCGCGACCCCGCCGTCGCCCTCGCCGGAGATCCGGTAGCCGCTGGGCGGGTTGAGGTCGGTCAAATGTACCTTGCCTTTGAAGCGCGCCTTGACCGGTCCGATCTTGGTAGTGGCGACCGCCTGGAAATCCGTGTCTGAGGTCTTAGTGAGCTCTTCGCAGCCGGGAATGCAGGCCTTGAGCACGTCGGCATCGTTGAGCTTTGCCCAGACCGCCTCGCGACTGGCGGGGAGTTGAACCTCCGCCGACATTGTCATCGCCATCGCCGTCTCCTGTCAAATGCGAGCGAGCAAAGGGCTTTAAGCCCTCGAGAAGCCGCTGAAAAGAGCTTTGCAGCGCGCGCGCCGCCCTTTAAGGGTGTGGCTTAGCAACGCACACGATAAGTCTTCTGAGGAAAGAATTCATGCCGACGATCACTACCCACGATGGCTGCCCGATCAATATCGAGGTCGACGGCCGCGACGGCGCCCCGGTTTTGATGTTGTCGAATTCGCTCGGCACCAATCTGCACATGTGGGATGACCAGGCGCCCGATTTCGCCAAGCATTTCCGCTTAGTGCGCTGGGACCGCCGCGGCCACGGCAAGTCGGGCACTACCAAGGGTCCTTACAACTTCGACCTGTTCGGCAAAGACATCCTCAAGATCATGGATGCGCTGAAGATTACTAAGATGAACTGGTGCGGTCTGTCGATGGGCGGCATGGACGGTCAGTGGCTCGGCGCGAACGCGCCCGACCGCATCAAGAAGATGGTGCTGGCCAACACCAATTTCTATTACGCCGACAAGTCGCCGTGGATGGATCGCATCAAGACCGTGTGCGAGCATGGCCTGGCGCACATCGTCGACATGAACATGCAACGCTGGTTCACTAAAGATTTCCGTGACCGCGCGCCGGACCAGATCGCGCGCATGACCAAGATGTTCCTTTCCAGCAATCGTGACGGCTATATCGCCTGCGTCGAGGCGGTACGCGACATAGACTTCCGCGAGACCAATCCGCGCGTCACCACGCCGACGCTGGTCATCGTCGGCAAGCACGATCCAGCAACGCCGCCGGCCGCTGGTGAACACATTGCGAAAACCATTAAAGACGCCAAACTGGTCGAGCTCGACGCCGCGCACATTTCCAACGTCGAGCAGCCGAAGGCCTTCACCGAAGTGGCGCTCAACTTCCTGCTCAACTGAGCATGGAGAAGAAGAAGCGTTACGATGACAGCATAGCGCCGCAGGGCGCTGGGCAATGAATGGGTCCGCCGTGCCTACGCCAATAAGACCGCGTTCAACGAGGAATTCCAGGAGCTCATCACTCGCTATGCCTGGGGCCGGACGCGGCCGCATTACTACGAGCGCACCCGTTGCGTACTAATGATCGGCACCCCTGCAGCGGGACGAATTCCGTGTGCACGTGCGCGCGTCCATCAAGGAATGCGGCTTCAACGAAGCTAACATCAACGCAATTCATCCTGCAGCAGGCGATCGGTCGTGGCGTGCCGGCCGCCAATCACGCCTTCGAGGAAGTCGCCGAGGTGATCGCGGAGTTCACAAGATCCAAATAACCGCGTTCAGCGGAAGGACGAGAACCAGGGCACGCTGCGCTCCGTGGCGGCGAGCTCCAGTGGAGGCGCCGACTCTTTCTCGGCCGGACGGCTGTAATACCGCTCGACGTTACACAGAGCGGCGGCGACCGCCGCCAGTGTCAATTGCAGGAAACCATCGCGTACCAGTTCGGCGTTCTGCAGCCACACTCCGGGACCAACCGACGCCATGCTGACCAGCACGACTAGGATCAGGCCGCCCTCGAGGATTTTCGAGTCCGCCTTGCCGCGCACCAACGCGCGCATGCGGTCGAAGATATGCAGGGCGCAAATCGAGGCCACCGCGAGCTTGAGTGCCGCGAAGAAGGCGGCGAGCTTCAGCAATCCGATTGGACCGAGGCCGAAAAGACTGCCGAGACCGAATACGAATTGCGAGCGCCAGGCGTTATCGAGGCCGTACCCCGGCGAGGTCAGTGCATGCAGCCCGTCGAAACCCCACACGATGGTGAAGTAGAAGGCGATTGCCAGGATCATTGCAACGCCCGCGCCAGATAGCTTACGCATGCGTTCCTCCTCGATCTTTGGAACAATGCGTATGCGCTTCAAACGCCGATTTCAAAAAAACCTAGCCTTTACCTTACTTGTTAGCCGCTTAACTTAACCACGCAATTGGTTTCGCCGCGTTCAGCCGCCGTGACCCTCGCGAAAAGCTTGCGGTGTCATGCCTGTTTGCTTGCGGAAGAATCGCGTGAAGTGCGACGGATCGGAGAACGCCAGATCGTAGGAGATCTCGTGGATCGGCTGATTCGTGAACACGAGCTGGCGCTTGGCCTCAGTGAGCACGCGCTGGCGGATCATGTGTCCCGCCGTAACCCCGGTCGCGCGTTTGACGTGATCGTTGAGTCGGTCGGCGGTCATCGCCAGCTTCTCGGCATAGAAGCTGATCAGCCGCTGTTTGCGGAAATGCTCGTCCAAGAGCCGACGCAGGTTTTCCACTCGCGCATCGGCGCGCGTCAGCGTCACCGAGCCTGAGCGTTGACGGCTCACCGCGAGGCGCACCACCTCGATGGCAATGAGCGCCAGCAGCCCGCGCATGGCCAGCCGATAGCCTTCGCGCGCGAGCGAGGCTTCCTCGTTGAGATCGTTGCAGAGGGCCGACAGCCGCTTGGTTTCGCTCGCGCCCGTCAGCGGCACCAACGGGTGGGCCGCCACCGCCTTGAGCCGCGCCAACGCCTCCCCGGATTGGTCGCCGAGCGCATCGGCGACGTCTTCGGTAAAGCTCACCACCCAGCCGTCGGTGACGCGCGGCGTGAAGCGGAACCCGTGTACCGTCGTAGCCGGCACCAGGATCGCGGTCGGCGCGGCAAATTTCGCGGTGGCGGTCTCGAAGCTCATCTCGCCGCCGCCCTTTTCGATCAACAGAATCTGGAAGAGGTTGCGGTGGCGGTGCGCGCGGATCGTCCAGTCGTGCACCGACGAGCGCGAAGCGATAGTCTCAATGTGGATGAAGTCAAACGCGCTATCGTCCGGCGGATCGCCGTACAAATGAAACAGCGGGAGCCCGGATGCGGTCATAGCGCGTGGAGGATACGCCAGCGCGCGCGCGACGCCAACGCGTAAGCCACAAACAAAAAAGTCGCACCGTGCGGCGGGCTTCCGTCATTCTGTTGCAGCGCGTCGGCGGCCGTGCTCTTGGCCGCCTGGCCCGGCCTCGGCCGCTGCTATTGCCGCTCGCCCGGCCTCTGCTACTTACCGCCCCGCTGTCGCTGGCGCGGCCGACCGGGGTTCCGGTTCATACGTTCCTCCCAACGCATCGATAACGCGTTGACGAATCGATAGTCCCGTGCTCAGCCCACGCTGGACGCAGGAACCGGCAGCCGACTTACCATGGCGTCCAGTGAAGGATTGAACATAGGACCTTATCTGCTGCTTTGCCGTTGCAGATCCTCGTGCTGCCATGGCGTTCGGCGGATCACGTCAAAAGCGCGCACCAGCGTCTGAAGTGCGCAAGCCTCATCGGTCTCCGCACGACTTAGTCACACGCCCCGGCCCTAGCGTTGCCGCTCCCGCCATGCCCTGTTAAGCCTTGTCGCATCTGGCCGCTCGCCGGACCGGCCACAGGCGAAAGTCGCGAGCGCAAGCATGGAAGTCTTTCTCCAGCAACTCATTAACGGCATTACTCTCGGCTCGATCTACGGGCTGATCGCCATCGGCTACACCATGGTGTTCGGGATCATCGGCATGGTGAATTTCGCCCATGGCGACGTGTTCATGATGTCGGCCTTCATCGCACTGATCGCCTTCCTACTGCTTACCGCATGGCTTGGCGTTTCTTCGATCGCGCTCGCATTGTTCATTGTTTTGATCGTTGCGATGCTGTTCACCTCTCTGGTCAACTGGGTTATCGAGCGCGTCGCCTATCGTCCACTGCGCGGGTCCTTTCGTCTGGCGCCCCTGATCTCAGCAATCGGGATGTCGATCTTTCTGTCAAACTTCGTTCAGGTGAGCCAGGGCCCGCGCAATAAGCCGATCCCCCCGATGGTGCAAGGCGAGTTCGTGCTGCTCAACCGCAACGACTACGCCGTCACGATGTCGGTGCGACAGCTCATCATTTGGGGTGTCACCGTCGTGCTGCTGGCGGCGTTCTGGTATCTGGTGGCAAAGACGCCGCTCGGCCGGGCGCAGCGCGCCTGTGAGCAGGACCAGAAGATGGCCGCGCTGGTCGGGGTTGACGTCGACCGGACCATCTCGATGACCTTCGTGATCGCCGCTGCGCTCGCCGCCGTCGCTGGCACTATGTACCTGATGTACTACGGCGTGGTGACCTTTTCGGACGGTTTCGTACCGGGCGTGAAGGCCTTCACCGCCGCGGTGCTCGGCGGTATTGGCTCGCTGCCGGGCGCGGTGATCGGCGGTCTCCTGATCGGGCTGATTGAGACGATGTGGTCGGCTTATTTTTCTATCGACTATAAGGATGTCGCTGCCTTTTCGATCCTTGCCATCACTTTGATCTTCCTGCCGCAGGGCCTGTTCGGCCGACCGGACGTCGAAAAGGTGTGAGATGGCTGACGGCGCGTCCGCTCAGCGCGTCGACATGGCCCGCGCATTGCGCGATGCCGGCCTCACTGCCGTGCTTGCCTTCGGCCTGCTGCTGCCGCTAATCGGCTTTCTAACCATCACAGACACCCGCAATAATCTGGTCTTGGTCACACGCTGGCCGTTGCTGTTCGGCCTCGTCGCCTTCGTCGGCATAGCGCGCTTCGTTTTTTCAATCGCCATCGCTCCGTACCTCACGCAGCGCCGCGAGCGGCCGGTCGCCGCACCCTCGGCGGCGCGCAATTGGATGCGCAAATGGTTCGTGTCCTTCTCCATCGCCTTCGTCGTCGCCTATCCGGTGATCGTCGTCCTACTCGAGGGTTTCGCCGGAGCGGTCAAGTGGATCGACAATTTCGGTATCCAAATTCTGATCTACGTGATGCTCGGCTGGGGGCTGAACATCGTGGTCGGACTCGCCGGCCTGCTCGACCTTGGCTACGTCGCTTTCTACGCGGTCGGTGCCTACTCCTATGCGCTGCTCGCCAAGACCTTCGGCTTGTCCTTCTGGCTGCTGCTGCCGCTCGCCGGGATCCTCGCTTCGTTCTGGGGCATTCTGCTCGGCTTCCCGGTTTTGCGGCTGCGCGGCGACTACCTTGCCATCGTTACACTCGCCTTCGGCGAGATCATCCGCATCGTCATCATCAACTGGGTCGATCTCACCAACGGCTATGCCGGCATTACCGGCATCCCACGTCCGACCCTCTTCGGCATTCCGTTTAACGCCGACGATAACGGCTTCGCCGCTGTGTTCGGGCTGGAATTTTCGCCGCTCTATCGCGTGGTCTTTCTCTATTACATCATCCTAGCGCTCGCGCTGCTCACCGCCTTCGTTACGTTGCGCTTGCGCCGACTGCCGGTCGGCCGCGCTTGGGAGGCGCTGCGCGAGGACGAGATTGCCTGCCGCTCGCTCGGCATCAACACGACTAACACCAAGCTCACCGCCTTCGCTATGGGTGCGATGTTCGCCGGCTTCGCCGGCTCATTCTTTGCCACGCGGCAGGGGTTCATCTCGCCGGAGTCCTTCACTTTCCTCGAATCGGCGACGATCCTCTCGATCGTTGTGCTTGGCGGCATGGGTAGCCAGATCGGCGTCGCCATCGCCGCCATCGTGATGATCGGCGGCACCGAGATCATGCGCGAATTGGATTTCCTCAGGCGGATTTTCGGCCCGACTTTCGATCCGACGCAGTACCGCATGCTTCTGTTCGGCTTCGCCATGGTGCTGATCATGATCTGGCGGCCACGCGGGTTGATCACGACGCGCGCGCCTTCGGTCTTCCTCAAGGAACGCAAGAGCATCTCGGGCGAGCTCACGCGGGAAGGCCTGGGATGACGGACGTCGCCGATATCCTGCTTCGCGTCGAGCACCTGACCATGCGCTTCGGCGGTCTGGTCGCGGTGGATGATCTCTCGTTCGAGGCAAGGGCCGGCAATATCACCGCGCTGATCGGGCCCAACGGCGCCGGCAAGACTACCGTGTTCAACTGCATCACCGGGTTCTACAAACCGAGCGAGGGCCGCCTGTCGCTGCGCCACGGCGATTCCGCCGTCTGGGCCGAACTCGATGCGCTCACCGACAGCGGTGCGCGCCATCTTGCGCGTGCCGGCGGCGCGCTTTACCAGCTTGAACGCATGCCGGAATATCTGGTGACGCAGCAGGCGCGCGTCGCCCGCACATTCCAGAACATACGGCTGTTCCCCGGCATGACGGTGCTCGAGAACATGCTGGTTGCTCAGCACAACCAGCTGATGGTCGCCTCCGGCTACACGCTCCTGGGTATTTTCGGCTTTCCCTCTTATGCCTCGGCCGAACGCGCCGCGATCTACAAAGCAAAGCTCTGGCTCGATCGCGTCGGCCTCACCGAGCGTGCCGACGATCCCGCTGGTGACCTCCCCTACGGTGCGCAGCGCCGGCTGGAGATCGCGCGCGCGATGTGCACCGACCCGATGCTCCTCTGCCTCGACGAACCGGCGGCCGGCCTCAATCCGCGCGAAAGCGCCGAGCTCAACGAGCTCTTGCTCGCGATCCGCGAGGAGCGCGGGATCTCGATCCTGCTGATCGAGCACGACATGTCGGTGGTCATGGAGATCTCCGACCACATCATCGTCCTCGACTACGGCGTCAAGATCGCCGATGGCGCGCCCGCTGCCGTGCGCGACGATCCCAAAGTAATCGCCGCCTACCTCGGCGTTGCGGACAAGGACATCGCAAAAGTCGAAGCGGAGGTCGGGCTATGAGCGCCTTGCTCTCCGTGCGCGGTGTGAAGACCTTCTACGGCCGCGTGATGGCGCTCAAGGGGGTCGACCTCGACGTCAATGAGGGAGAGATCGTCACGCTGATCGGCGCCAATGGCGCCGGCAAGTCCACCTTGATGATGACGATCTGCGGCAATCCGCGCCCACGCGAAGGCTCGATCCTGCTTGACGGCCGCGACATCACCCGCCTGCCCACGCACGAGATCGCTCGCCTCAATCTGGCGCAGGCGCCAGAGGGCCGCCGCATCTTCTCGCGCATGACGGTGATGGAAAATTTGCAGATGGGTGCTACGACCGCCGACCCCTCGTCCTTCGCGCAAGGCCTCGAGCACGTGCTTACGCTCTTTCCTCGCCTACGGCAGCGCATCAACCAACGCGGCGGCACGCTGTCGGGGGGCGAACAGCAGATGCTCGCGATCGCCCGCGCGCTAATGGCGCGGCCGCGGTTGTTGCTGCTCGACGAGCCGTCGCTCGGGCTCGCGCCGCTGGTGGTGCGGCAGATCTTCGACGCCATCAAGGCACTCAATACGCAGAATGGACTCACCGTCTTCTTGGTCGAGCAGAACGCCTATCACGCGCTCAAGCTGGCACACCGCGGCTACGTGATGGTCAACGGCCTGATCACGTTAAGCGGAAGCGGCCATGAGCTCTTGGAGCGGCCGGAGATCAAATCGGCATATCTCGAAGGGGGGCGGCATTGAGCGACGCCAGCACCGCCTTCTCGATCCCCGAGTTCTTCTACGAGGATACTTACGCCGTGTTCCTGCTGGTCACGGTCATCCTTGGCGGCGGAGCTGCCGTGCTCGCCGGCCGCGCGATCGCGACCACTTGGCGGCCGTGGTGGCAGGTCGTCCTCTATGCCTTCATCCTTGGCGGTGCGGTGCGTTTCTTTCACTTTGCCCTGTTCCAGGCCACCTTCTTGACGCTGCATTATTTTCTGGTGGATAGCGCCGTTTGCCTGTTGTTCGGCGCGGTCGGTTTTCGGGCCGCCCGCGCCGCGCAGATGGTCACGCAATATCGCTGGCTGAACGAACGGCGCGGCCTGCTGCGCTGGCGCCGAAAGCCGGGCTGACGTAACATTCCGGCGATCGGAGCCTGCCCGGCTTCGCCTGAAGGGGGAAACGGATGCAAAGGATAACTACGCTCGGCCTCGCGCTGGGCTTCGCCATCGCGCTCACCGGGAACTCGGCTCAGGCACAGGTCAAATTCGGTGTCGGCGGACCGATCACCGGGCCGAGCGCTGCCACCGGCGCGCAAATGAAGAACGGCGTCGACCAGGCCGCCAAGGATATCAACGCCGCCGGCGGCATTCTCAGCCAGAAGATCGCCGTCGAATACGGCGACGACGTCTCTGATCCGAAGCAGGGTGTCTCGATCGCCAACAAGTTTGCCGCCGACGGCGTGAAATTCGTGATCGGTCACTACAATTCGGGCGTCACCATCCCCTCCTCCGAAGTGTATCAGGAGAACAGCATCCTCCAGATTACGCCCGCCTCCACCAACCCGACCGTCACCGAGCGCAAGATGTGGAACATCTTCCGCGTGTGCGGCCGCGACGATCAGCAGGGCAAGGTTGCCGGCGACTACATCCTCAAGCACTTCAAAGGCAAGAAGGTCGCTGTCGTGCACGACAAGACAACCTACGGCAAAGGCCTCGCCGACGAGACGAAGAAGACGATTAACGCCGGAGGTATGAAGGAAGTGCTCTACGAAGGCATCAACACCGGCGAGAAGGATTATTCAGCGTTGGTGTCTAAGATCAAGCAGTCGGGCGCCGATCTCGTCTATTTCGGCGGCCTTTATACTGAGGGCGGTCTGATCGTGCGACAGATGCGCGACCAGGGCGTCAAGGCGCCGCTGATGGGCGGCGACGGTATCACTTCGGATGAATTCGCCGCTGTCGGCGGACCGGGTGTCGAGGGCACGCTGATGACCTACGGCCCCGACCCGCGCAACAAGCCGGAAGCCAAGTCGATCGTCGAGGAATTTCGCGCCGCCAAGTTCGAGCCGGAAGCCTACACGCTCTATTCCTACGCCGGCGTGCAGGTCATCAAGCAGGCGGCGGAAGCGGCGAAATCGCTCGATCCGAAGAAGGTCGCAGAGAAGATGCACTCCGGGATGAAGTTCAAGACCGTGCTCGGCGATCTCTCCTTCGACAAAAAGGGCGACATCACCAAGCTCGATTACGTGATGTACCTTTGGAAGAAGGACGCCAGCGGCAAGGTTACCTATATTGAGTGCCCGGGCTCCGACTGCACGAATGTGAAATAAAAAATTCATTGCAATAAAGCCAGGTGCCGGGCTTTTTTGTCAGCCGATCCGGCCCAGGGCCGGAAACATGTCCAGGATCCAGATGCTCATCTGGTTTATGCTGCCGGTGAGAAAGGCGACGCCGGTGAGCACCAGGAGCGCGCCCATGGTCTGCTCGACCCGCCGCAGATATTTGCGGAAATGCGAGAGGAAGGCCGCAAAGGGCTCGACCGCGAAGGCGGCGACGATAAAGGGAATGCCTAAGCCCAGCGAATAGAGCGCGAGGAGGCCGGCACCCTTGGTGACCGTCTGTTCGGAGGCCGCCACCGCGAGGATGGCGGCGAGGATCGGCCCGATGCACGGCGTCCAGCCGAAGGCGAAGGCAAGCCCCATCACATAGGCGCCCCACAGGCCCACGGGTTTTGCGACCTCCAACCGCTTCTGCCGATGCAAGATCGCGATCTGCGTGACGCCGAGGAAATGCAGGCCCATGGCGATGATCACGACCCCAGCAACAATGGCGAGCGGGCCGGAATAGGCGCGGATGAGCGAACCGATCACGCTGGCACTGGCGCCGAGCGCCACGAACACCGTCGAGAAGCCGAGCACGAACAGCACGGCGGCGAAGGTGGTTTCCCACTTCACGCGTGGCTCCGGCTCTTCATCGGCTAGGCGCTCCAGCGACGTGCCCGCCAGAAACACCAGATAAGGCGGCACCAGGGGCAGAACACAGGGGGAGAGGAAGCTGACAAGGCCCGCGATCAAGGCAGTCAGGATGGACACGTTGCCGTTCATGGGCGTTTAAATGCCCCGGCAAGTATGGCGCTGGCAAGGTTGCCCTGACCGCAATTGCATAGATGTGATAAGCGGTTGTGCCATGGGCGCTGCGCGTAATCTGATCACCGATATTGCCGGTCTGCGGGTCGGCCAGGCTGGCGACGCCGAACTCGCCTCCGGTGTCACGGTCGTGGTGTTTGACGCCGCCACCGTGGCGAGCGTCGACCTGCGCGGCGGCGGTCCCGGTACGCGTGAAACCGCGCTGCTCGATCCGGCGCAGACGGTGGAAGGCATCGACGCCATCGTGCTGTCGGGCGGCTCGGCGTTTGGGCTCGATGCCGCCTCGGGCGTGCAGGCCTATTTGCACGAGCAGGGCCGCGGCTTTCGGGTCCGCGATGCGCGCGTGCCGATTGTGCCCGCTGCGATCCTCTTCGACCTGCTCTCGGGCGGCGACAAGAATTGGGGCCGTTACCCGCCCTATCGCGAGCTCGGCTACGCGGCGGCGAAGAATGCCAGTGACATCTTTGAGCTCGGCAGCGTCGGCGCCGGGCTCGGCGCCACTACCGCCACACTCAAAGGCGGCGTCGGCTCCGTCTCGGCGGTGACAAACGGCGGCATCACGATCGGCGCGTTAGCGGTAGTTAACAGCGTCGGCACTGCGACGATTGGGGACGGCCCGTACTTCTGGGCAGCGCCGTTTGAGCAGAACAAAGAATTCGGCGGGCGCGGCTGGCCGGCGTTCTTCTCCGCCGCGGACCTCGCGTTCCGCGCCAAAGGCGGCCCGATCAAAAACACGACGCTCGCTGTGCTCGCCACTGACGCCAAGTTGACCAAGGCGCAATGCCATCGCCTCGCCGTAATGGCGCATGATGGTTTTGCTCGTGCTATCTATCCGGTGCACACGCCGCTCGACGGCGACGCGGTGTTCGTCGCCGCGACTGGCGCTAAACCACTTGGCGATCCGCACTTCGGCCTCGCTGAACTGGGGATGGTCGGCGCCAATTTGGTGGCGCGCGCGATCGCGCGCGGCGTCTACGAGGCGAAGGCTTCGCCCTTCTCCAGCGACCTACTGAGCTGGCAAGACAAGTTCGGCCGCTAGAGGAAGCGTTCCGCGCGATAGGGCGCCGGATCGCAAAACGGCGTCGCGCCCGCCATCATCTCCGCCAGCAGGCGGCCGGTGGCCGGCCCGAGGGTGAGGCCCCAATGCGCGTGGCCGATGGCAAGCCACAAGCCGGGAAGACCCGGCGCCCGCCCGATGACTGGCCGCGAATCCGGGAAACAGGGCCGGCAGCCGAGCCAAGTCTTATCGTCGGCGGGGTCGCCCAGCGGAAACAGTTCGTGCGCCTTCGGCAAAGCCCGGTCGAACTGGCGCGGCGTCGGCGCCGCGTCGCGCGCGGCGAATTCGACGCCGGTGGTCATTCGGATGCCCTGCTCCATCGGAGTGATCACATAGCCGACGTCGGCGTCGAGCACCGGCCGCGACAGCGCGGCATTGCCCTGCGTGTGAAAGTGTCGGTGATAACCGCGTTTGCCCATCAAAGGCAACTTGAGCCCGAGCGAATCGAGTAGGTCGCCAGCCCACGGCCCGAGCGCAACCACGACCTCGGATGCATCGATACCGCCCTCGTTGGTTTCCACCCGCCAGCGTAGGCTGGAACGGTGCAGCGAACGCGCGTCGCCAATAAGCGTCACGCCGCCAAGCTGAGCAAAGCGCGCGGCGTAGGCGCGCGTGACATCGAGCGGGTTGCTTATGCTCGCTGCCTCCGGCCAGAACACAGCATGCGTGAACACCGGACTAAGTGACGGCTCGAGCGCCCGCGCTCCGCACCAATCGAGCGGCTGCAGGGGCAGGCTGAATTGCGCCGCCAGATCGAATTCCCCTTGCAGGGCGCGGAAACTGCGGCCGCTGCGATAGACCTTCAGCCAGCCGGTCTTGCGCAGGCTGCGCGACGCTCCCGCCTCCGCCAGCAGCTTCTCATGTTCTGCCACCGCGCGCGCGAAAAGCGGGCGGATCAGCCGCGCCGTTTCGATGAGCCGCTCCGGCCGCGAGGCGGCGCGGAACGCCATGAGCCATGGAGCCACACGCGGTAGGAATGACAGGTGGTAGTTCGCCTCGCTCGCACGCTTGAACGCGATGCGCATGAGCGTCGCGAGACCAACCGGGAAGGCTGGCGGGAAAACCGTGTTGCCTTCGATGATGCCGGCATTGCCATAGGAAGTCTGCTCGCCGACACCGGCGCGATCGATCAGCGCCACACTCAAGTCACGCTTGGCGAGG
>Ga0182035_10000677_pt1 | contig 16232 bp, 12 predicted proteins | sample flu12Cox44000170_FD_125969 | JGI IMG/M metagenome (GOLD analysis project Ga0182035, IMG submission 125969) | Lab enrichment of tropical soil microbial communities from Luquillo Experimental Forest, Puerto Rico - flux4day.12C.oxic.44.000.170 | ecosystem: Environmental > Terrestrial > Soil >...
TATTTCTTTGGCGACCGCGACCGCGAAGTCATCACGCGCTATTATTCGACTCGCGGTTCAGACCTGCCCCCCGGACTAGCCAAGCGTGGAGGAAATTTGCCCCCGGGACTTGAGAAACATTTGGAGCGCAACGGCACGCTGCCGCCTGGCTTGCAAAAGCGGATCGAGCCGTGTCCGGAGGAGCTTGAGCGACAGTTGCCGTCACTGCCCGCGGAGTATCGACGCGCGGTAATCGGGGCGCACTTCGTCATCTTCAACCGAAACACGAACGTGATTGTGGACGTCATGAAGGACGTGGTGCGGTAGGCGCTGAGGCGGGATTCCTATAGCTCGACGGTGAGCTGAAGGCACAGGTCACAGATTGAGAGCGCCGGAGAAGGCCACGCGGGACTTGCCGGATTCGGCGCGCTCGATGCGGCCGATGCGGAAGAATTTCTCGCGGCGCTTCTTGAGGTCGGCCTCGGCGGACTTCACGAACTTCGGCGGCACGACCAGAATCATTCCCACGCCCAAATTGAAGGACTGCAACAACTCATCGGTGCCCATCTTTCCGAGCTTGGCGAGGTATTTGAAGATCGCCGGGACAGGCCAGGAGGCCAGATCGATTTCCGCTTTGACGCCGCTTGGCAACACGCGCGGCAAATTCCCGGGAATACCGCCGCCGGTGATGTGCGCCAGGGCGGAGACCCAGCCTTTGGCGAGGATGTTTCGCAGGGCCGGCGCATAGCAGAGGTGCGGCTTGAGGAGTTCCGCGCCGATCTTATTGCCGACTTCCGCGACATACGTTTCCGGCTTTAGTTTTTCACCTTCGAAGATGAGCTTGCGCGCAAGGGAATAGCCGTTAGTGTGCAAGCCGGAAGAAGGCAGAGCGAGCAAGGCGTCGCCCGGCTGGACATTTTTACCGGTGAGGAGTTTCTTGCGGTCGACGGCGCCGACGATGAAGCCAGCTAGATCATACTCGCCAGGCGGATAAAAACCGGGCATTTCCGCCGTTTCCCCGCCGATGAGCGCGCAGCCCGCTTTGCGGCAGGAGCGGCTCATGCCTTCCACGAGCTGCTCGACCACTTGCGGCTCGAGTTTGCCCATGGCCAGGTAGTCGAGGAAAAAGAGCGGCTCGGCGCCCTGTACCAGGATGTCGTTGATGCAGTGATTGACCAGGTCGCCGCCAACGGTGGAGTGCACGCCCATGGCCATGGCCACTTTGAGTTTCGTGCCGACGCCATCGGCGCTCGAAACCAGCACCGGCTCTTTCCATTTTTTATGGTCCAGGGCGAACAGCGCGCCGAAGCTGCCGATGCCTCCGAGGACGCCCGGAGTAAACGTGCGGCTGGCATGATGCCGGATGCGCTGCTTGGCTTCCTCGGCGACAGCGATATTGACACCGGCATCGGCGTATTTCATAGGCAGGGTGACCCGTATTCCGTGCTCCGTGATCCGTGAAGAACGCCGCGACACGTCTCGCGCACGAGCGGTCCGACAAAACTGCACTTGATCCTACGTCAAGAAGCCAGGAGGCGCCGTGGCGGGTGGCGGCGACTGCTTGCAAAACCTGATGAATCGCCAAAGCTCAAAAAGTGCGGAAGATCCGCCGCCAGCGCACTTCGCCGGGATGCAAGATGGCATTGGCATAGGCGAAGAAGCGCTCGCGAAACTGCCCCGGTTCCCAGGCCTCCGGCGAAACGTCGAGGGACATGTAGATCATTACGGGCGTGCCGATGATGTCGTTGCGCGGAACGCAGCCCCAGAACCGGCTGTCATACGAATTGGCGCGATTGTCACCCATGACGAAATAGCAGTCCGCGGGAACCTTGAAGGGCACTCTCAACTCGTAAGGCTCGGTGGGGCCGGTGGTGTACTTTTCGACCAGGCGTTGTGTGTTGACCCATACCGAACCGTCGTGAATGTCGATGGTGTCGCCGGGAAGGCCGATGACGCGTTTCACATAGTCGGGGGTATCCGGAGCAAAGGGCGGCTTGAAGATAATGACTTGCTGACGCTTGGGATTGCGCCACAGCGGGATGTGCCAGTTGGTGAAGGGAATGCCGGCGTCGTAGCCGATGCGGCTCATGATGAGGTGGTCACCGATGAGCAGTGTCTTCTCCATGGAGCCCGAGGGGATGACGCGCGCCTGCCCGATGGTGCCGTTGATCAGCAGAAACACCAGCCCCACCCAGAACCAGGCGATGACCTCGCGCTGGATTTTCGTGCTCATCGGAACGTTCACTTCTGTTTTTTTTGCGTTTTCGGTTTTTGCTTTGTCAGCTTTCACGATGCACCACCACCGGCCTTTCTGCGGATCCAGGCTCACTATCTATTGTAACCGAAGCGGGAGCCGGATTTTCCTCGGAACTCCGCCCGCGAACCTCAAGCTGTACCAGGTCGGTCGGATAAACGCCCGTATAACAAGACGTACAGAATCGCCCTTCGGTGTCGGCGACGGACTGTTTGAGCGAGGCAAGCGAGAGGTAGCCGAGCGAATCCGCGCCGAGGAATTTGCAGATTTCTTCGGGAGACTTCGAGGAGGCAATCAATTCCTCGCGCGTGGGCGTGTCCACGCCGTAGTAGCAGGGAGAGATGGTGGGCGGGCAACTGATGCGCACGTGGACTTCCTTGGCTCCGGCCTCGCGAACCATGCGCACGATTTTGCGGCTGGTGGTGCCGCGGACGATGGAATCGTCCACCAGCACGACGCGCTGGCCTTCAATGAGGCTGCGAACCGGATTGAGCTTGAGCTTGACGCCGAAATTGCGGATCGCCTGCGACGGCTCGATGAACGTGCGGCCGATGTAATGATTGCGGATCAAACCCATGCGGAAGGGAATTTTGGATTCGAGCGCATAGCCCACGGCAGCGGGCACGCCGGAGTCGGGCACGGGAACCACAATGTCCGCTTCAACGGGATGTTCGCGCGCGAGCAGGCGGCCGAGCATTTCGCGGCTCTGGTTGACGGAGCGACCGAAAATGATGCTGTCCGGGCGCGAGAAGTAAACGTGCTCGAAAATGCACTGCTGATGCTGCTTGGCGGGCGCGAAATGGATGGACTCGATGCCGCATTTGGAGATGCGCACCATTTCGCCCGGCTCGATTTCGCGGACGTATTGCGCGTTCAGCAGGTCGAATGCGCAGGTTTCCGAAGCCACGAGCCAGGCCAGGGCGCCGCCGGGAGTCAAAAGCCTGCCGAGGGCCAGCGGGCGGAAGCCGCGAGGGTCGCGCACGGCGTACAGCTCGTCGCTGGTAAGAACGAGCAGCGAATAGGCGCCTTCGACCTGATTCAGTGCGTCGCCGAGCGCGCCAGAAAGATTGCGGGCTTGCGAGCGCGCGAGCAAATGCACGATGACTTCCGTATCGCTGTTCGTCTGAAAGATCGAGCCGCGATGCTCAAGCTTGCGGCGCCACTCGGCGGCGTTGGTGAGATTGCCGTTGTGACCGAGCGCAACCTTCCCCTTGTTGCAGTCGATCACAATGGGCTGTGCGTTCAGCAGCGCTTTGTCGCCGGCCGTGGAATACCGCGTGTGGCCGATGGCCAGGCTACCGGGCAGCTTCGCGAGAATGCTGGGCTGGAAAATCTCTTCGACTTCGCCCATGGCGCGATGGAGCTGGAGTTCCAGGCCGTCGCTTGCCACGATGCCGGCGGATTCCTGGCCGCGATGCTGGAGGGCATAAAGGCCGAGGTAAACCAGATTCGCGGCTTCGGGATGGCCAAAAACGCCGAAGACGCCACAATGGTCGTGGAAGTGGTCGTCCGCGAAACGGAAAAGGTTGCTCACAGCTCTGCCGTACTCCTCGTCGAACGAATCGGCGGCGTAAACCGCCGCGCCAAGAATAATAAGCCTACCAGAGCCTCAGCGGTGGGCCGGGCTCTGACCGCGATGAGGGGCGGGCTCCGGAACCGTTGCCTCGCAAGCGCAAGTCGATCGGCAGCGGCAAAGCAACAGGCGGCAGCCGGCGAAGCCACTGCCAAAAACCGGCGAGCGCTTGCAAGAAGACCCTTCATTTGCGGATACCCAGCCACTGCTCGAGCGAGTTGGCCCAGGCGTCGCGCAAAGTTTCGACGGTGGACTCGATAACGGCGTAACCCCGCTGTTCGATGCGGAAGGCATCGCCGCGGGTGACTCTGCCGATTTCGCGCGCCGCCACGCCGTATTGTCGCGCAATTGTGAGAACGGCGGCAAGGTTTTCGGGCGAAACAGAAACGATGGCGCGAGCGCCGCGTTCGCCGAAGAGGGCGTATTCCGCCGGGGCCGGGTCGTCCACCGACACGTTTGCGCCAAGCGGGGGCGCAGCCTCCCGCGCCCCTGCCAGGGAGGACGACGCGAAGCAGCATTCGGCGACGGCCAGGGCCAGGCCGCCGTCGGAAAGGTCGTGGGCCGATCGGGCGGCGCCTTCGGACGCGAGAGCCACGAGGCAATCGATGAGCCGCATTTCCGCGTCGAGCTCGATGGCCGGCGGTTCACCGGCGACGATTCCGCCGACAGTTTTGGAATACTCGGAGGAGGAGAATTCGCGAGAAAAAACCGCGGAGCTGGCGCCCCGCGCTCGAGCGTCGGTGTTCGAGCCGTCCAGAAAAAGGATAACGTCGCCAGGGTTGCGGAAGCCGATTTCGAGGACGCGGGAAACGTCGTCGAGAATGCCGAGCATGCCGATGACGGGAGTGGGATAGATCGATTTGCCGAGGGTTTCGTTGTAAAAGCTGACGTTGCCTCCGGTGATGGGCGCGCCGAGAGCCGTCGAAGCTTCGGCTATGCCGTCGATCACCTGCGAAAACTGCCACATGACCTCGGGCTTTTCCGGGCTGCCGAAGTTGAGGCAGTTCGTGGCGGCGACAGGACGCGCGCCGCTCGCGGCAACGTTGCGCGCGGCCTCGGCGACGGCATGCATCGCGGCGAGGCGTGGATGGAGCTGGCACCAGCGGCCGTTGCCATCGGTCGAGAGCGCGAGAGCGCGCTTGACCTCATTGGTTTTCGGATCCTTGATGCGCACCACAGCGGCATCACTGGCGCCTGGCCCGGCCAGCGTATTCGTGCGCACTGAGGTGTCATACTGCTCGGTGATCCAGCGCTTGGAGGCAAGCGCGGGCGAAGCGAGCAGCTGCAAGAAACTCTGTGTGAGATTTGCGGTTTCGGGTGCGAAGGGGAACCAATCTTTTTCCGATTCCACGCGCGGCGCCGGCGGGGCGATGGGCCGGCGGTAAACCGGCCCTTCTTCGGCCAGCGGATGTGCGGGAATATCCGCGGCCACGCTGCCGTTCATTTTTATGCGCGTCCGGCCGTCGGCGGTGACACGCCCGACCACCACGGCGTCGAGGCCCCACTTTTTGAAAACGGCGAGCACTTCCTGCTCGCGGCCTTTCTCCGCCACCAGCAGCATCCGCTCCTGCGACTCGCTGAGCATGATTTCGTAAGGCGTCATGCCGGTCTCGCGCTGGGGAACCTTGGCGAGATCTATTTCGATCCCCGTGCCGCCGCGCGAGGCCATTTCCACGGTCGAGCACGTCAGCCCCGCCGCGCCCATGTCCTGGATCGCCACGATCGCGCCCGTTTGCATCGCTTCGAGGCACCCCTCAAGCAGGAGCTTTTCCATGAACGGATCGCCGACCTGCACGTTGGGGCGCTTCTGCTGGGACTGTTCGGTAAACTCGGCGGAGGCCAGCAGCGACGCGCCGTGAATGCCGTCGCGGCCGGTTTTCGCGCCGACGTAAATCACGGGATTGCCCGCGCCTTTGGCTTTGGCGAAGAATAAATCTTCTTTGCGCGCGATGCCGAGTGCCAGCGCGTTAACGAGGGGATTCTGCGAATAGCAAGGCTCGAAGGCTACTTCGCCTCCGACGGTCGGCACTCCGAAACAGTTTCCGTAGCTACCGATGCCGCGGATGACGCCGTCGAGGATGCGGCGGTTTTTCGCCGCTTCTTCGTTCGAGGTGCGCCTGCTCGGCGTGATCTCTCCAAAGCGCAACGAGTCGAGAACAGCGATTGGCCGCGCGCCCATGGTAAAAATGTCGCGGAGGATGCCGCCCACGCCGGTGGTCGCGCCCTGAAACGGCTCGACGTAACTCGGATGGTTGTGCGATTCGATCTTGAACGCGGCGACAAGGCCGTCGCCGATGTCCACGACGCCGGCATTTTCGCCAGGGCCTTGCACGACGAGCTTGCCGCGCGTGGGCAGGCGCTTCAGATGAACTTTGCTCGATTTGTAGGAGCAGTGCTCGCTCCACATCACGCTGAAGATGCCCAGCTCGGTGAGGTTCGGTTCGCGGCCGAGGACTTGCTGGACGCGCCCATATTCTTCGGGCGTCAGCCCGTGTTCGGCGGCGAGTTCAGGAGTGACTTTGATTTCCGTTGGTGCTGTCGCCATCGTTCCCGCTTTTCGAAAATGCTTAGACAAATTGGGGGCGCGACGGATCCTGCCCCTGCGAAAACCCGGAGATTCGCGGCCCGCTCAAGCCGTGGCCTTTGCTGCGCCAACCAGCGCCTCGACCACCGAGCGGAAGATCACCAGGCCGTCCGCGGAGCCCAGGGCCAATTCCGCGGCGCGCTCGGGATGGGGCATCAGACCGGCGACGTTCCGTTCGCGGTTAGTGATGCCGGCGATGTTGTGCATCGCGCCGTTGGGATTGCCGGCGTCATCGTTCGAACCCTCGGGCGTCGTATAGCGAAAAATGACCTGGCGATTCTTCTCAAGTTCCGCGACCGTTGGCTCGTCCACGGTCCAGTTGCCATCGGAATGCGCGATGGGAATCTTGAGGATTTGGCCCTTTCGAGCGGCGTTGGTGAAAGGCGTGTCGGTTTGCTCCACGCGAATGTAGACGTGGCGGCAGATGAAGCGCAGTCCGCTATTGCGCATCATGGCCCCGGGAAGAAGGCCCGCTTCGCACAGAATCTGGAAGCCATTGCAAATGCCGAGCACCAGCCCGCCGCCGGTCGCGAATTTCTCGACCGATTTCATCACCGGCGAAAAGCGCGCGATGGCACCCGTGCGCAGGTAGTCGCCGTAAGAAAAACCACCGGGCAGGATGATCGCGTCACAATTCGCCAAGTTTTCCGATTGGTGCCAGATGAATTCGACGGGCTTTCCGAGGACGTTTCCGATGGCGTAAAAGGCGTCGTGGTCGCAATTGGACCCGGGAAAAACAACGACTCCAAATTTCATGCGGCGGCAGCCCCCTGTCGCGTTGCGGGAGAAGCTATTTTAGCACATCTGTCTTCCCGACATGCTCCGCGGTATCGCGGCACCTGTGGATTTCAGACGGCGGCCTCAGGGCAATCCATCGAGAAGCACAGACGAAACCCAAAATTATCCTCGACCACCATCTCATAGCACTTATAAACGCGCACGACCGGAGCCTCGATAATTTTCGCGTCGCGGCCCTTCAGCTCGGCGTGGAGAGCGTCGAGATCGTTCACCCAAATGTAGGCGTCGAGTCCCAAGCCGCGCCGGCGGACAACGTTTGGAGAAGGCGCCGCTCCGTTATCAGCCTTGCCGAAATGAATTTCGACCGCGTCGCGCGCCACGACGGCAAACACCGGCGGATCCAGGAAATAGCTCAGAATGCGGAAACCGAAAACGCTCGATAATAATTGGCGGCAGCCACGACATCGGGAACGATGAACTGAGGCGAAACCATGGTGAGTCGTAGGGCAGGTTTTCGACTGCTCTCTTGCATTCCGCCTGACTCCTCGAATCTGGCACGACCTGCCGCGCCCGGCGCCTTCTCTACCGATGTTTTTTTGCTTTGCGGCGGGATTTCTTGCTCGTGCGGAGGGAAGACTTTCCCGGCGGTTGCGCCGCGGCAAGTTCCCGGCGTTTCCTGGACGCCCAGCCGGGCTTGTTGACCTGGCGGCCCCGGCCGATTCCCAAGCTGTCGTCTGGTACGTTCTCGGTGATGGTCGAGCCCGCGGCGACGTAAGCGTGGTCGCCGATGCGCACCGGAGCCACGAGAACTGCATCGCTGCCGATGAAAACGCCTTTGCCGATGGTCGTGGGATGTTTCTGGAAGCCATCGTAATTGCACGTAATGGTGCCAGCGCCGATGTTGGTCTTGGCGCCTACCTTGGCGTCGCCCAGATAGGTGAGGTGAGGCACTTTTGCGCCTTCGCCGATGACCGCCCTTTTGGTCTCAACGAAGTTGCCGATGCGCCCGCCGCTCCTCACGTGCGTCCCGGTGCGCAAACGTGCGAAAGGACCGATGGTCACGCCGTCTTCGAGCCGGCTTTCCACCACCAAGCAGTGCGGCTCGATCTTCACGTCGTCCCCGACTACCGAATCCACAAGCACGCTGCCCGTTTTGACGCTCGACCGCGCGCCCAGTTTGGTTTTTCCAAGCAATTGCACACCGGCCTCGATCACCGTGTCTTCGCCGGCGGTCACATCCGGATCGATGAGGACGGTCTCCGGCAACTGGATGGTCACGCCGGCGTCCATCAGCGCGTTGCGTTTCCATTCACGAAAGATGCGGTCGACTTCGGCGAGATCCGCGCGAGTGTTGCACCCCAAGACCTCGCGCGGGTCGGCGGCGACCGCGGCGAGCACGGTCTCGCCTTTGCGGCTCATCATGGCAATGGCATCGGTCAAATACAGCTCGCGGTGCTTGTTGTTGGGCTTCACTTCGGCGAGGGCGGGCCACAGCTTTTCCAACGTGAAGCAATAAATCGCCGAATTGATCTCGTTGATTTCGCGCTGCTCGTCGGTGAGTTGCGATTCCTCAACGATGGCGGAAACGGCCGTTTCGGACTTGCGAACGATGCGCCCATAACCGGAAGGATCGGCGACCACCGCCGAAAGAATGGTTGCTGCGGCATCACCGCTGCGATGCGTGGCGATGAGCGCTTTCAAAGCTTCCGTGCGAATGAGCGGGGCGTCGCCGGGCAACACCAGCGCGAATTTCGCGCGTCCGAGCGCGCGCCGGGCGACTTGCATGGCGTGGCCTGTGCCGTTTTGCGGTTGCTGCAAGACCGTCGTGGCCCCGAGCGGCTCGACCACGCGAGCCACTTGTTCCGCCTGATGCCCCACGACGACGATGGTTTCGCGGGCTTTGAGCGGTTCACACGCTCGCACGATCTGTTCCACAAGAGTGCGCCCACCGGCGCTGTGCAATACTTTGGCGAGGCTGGATTTGAGGCGAGTGCCTTTTCCCGCAGCGAGGACAATAACAGAGAAGTCGTGGTTGGACATGGTTAGCAGCCCATTTTGCGGGAGCCGGGGTGTTTTGGCAATCAGGCGATGGCTGAAAACGCGGCAAAACGGCTAATCGCCGAGAGCCGCGGAAAGGACGGCTGGGTAGGCCGGTTCCTCGGCCGGGACGGCTGCGCCGGTGGTGATGGTCCAAAGGGAGGGGTCGGCCAGCAGTCGGCTGACCAGTTGCGTGTGCAGGGAGTGCCCCGCTTTGTGCGCCTCGACCCGGGCCAGCAGCGGCAAGCCAGCCAGGGCCAGGTCACCAATCAGGTCGAGCGCCTTGTGACGGCCGAACTCGTCGGGAAAGCGCAGCGGCCCATTCATGATCCCGTCGCGAGTCAGGACAATGGCGTTTTCGAGGGATCCGCCGCGGATCAGGCCCATGGCACGTAAAGGCTCGATGTCCCGGTCGAAGCAGAACGTCCTCGCCCGCGCCAGCAGGTGGCGGAAAGTGTCACGACCAACGACCATTTCCACTTCCTGTTGGCCGACCAGTGGGTGCGGGAAATCCACGTAGCAGCGGACGCGAAACTCCTCGGCCGGATAAATGCCGATCCGTCGGTCACCTTCGGTGACTTCGAGCGGTTTCAGAACTTTCAGATAACGACGCTTGCGGCGCAGCTTGCGCAGGCCCGATTGTTCGAGCATTTGCATGAAAGGCTCGGCCGACCCGTCCAGGATGGGTACTTCGATCGAGTTGATATCGATGTATACGTTGTCGATGCCACAGGAATAAATGGCGGCGAGCAGATGCTCGGTCGTGGACAGCAGCACTCCCTGCTTCATTAGGCTGGTGGCGTAGCTGACCCTCGCAACATTGTGCCCCTGGGCTTCGATCGGGAAGTTGTCGAGGTCGACCCGGCGGAAAACGATTCCGGTCTCCGCTGGTGCGGGAACCAGGCGCACACACCCATCGACGCCGGTGTGCAGTCCCACACCCTTCGCGCAAGATTCTTTCGCTATCGTTGTTTGGAACATTCCCCCAGCCTATTCTAGCACTTTGCGGGCCAGGCTGTGTCAGGATTATGCTTTATTATCAACGGGTTGCCGAGTAACTTCCCATCTGTGGGACGCTGACTGTGGTAATTAGGCCACAATTCAGTCGCTCGCCCGTGTTGCTTTGGCGGAAACCTTCAGGCGCAGGAGTTTCGTCAAGGCTACCTTTTTGTTTCCTAGCGCGTCCCAACTTTGGCAGTGTTATACTCAGAGTTTCGACTGGAACGACCAAGGAAGGCGCATGAATCGAGCGGCACGGATCGGCATTTTTTCTTTATCGGTAGTGATCTTTTGTTATGCGGGTATAGGTCACGTCCTTGGCAGAACCTCGGACGACAAGGCCTACAAATCGCTGACGGTTTACGGCGAAGTTCTGCAGAAGATCCAGCAGGACTACGTGGACGACCCGAACATGCGCACGGTGACCGCCGGCGCGCTCCATGGACTTCTGGAATCGCTCGATCCCCAATCGAGCTATCTGACGCCGCGCGAATACGAAGAATACAAAAAAAAGATGGCCAACCCCGGTACCGGCGAAACGGGGTTAACGCTCAGCAAGCGCTTCGGCTACATCATCGTCCTTTCCGTTCTGCCGGATAGCCCGGGCGTAAAAGCGGGGATTCGCAGCGCGGACTTGCTCGAATCGATCGGCGGATTTACGACTCGGGACATGTCCGTTGGCCAGGCAGTGAATCTTTTGAACGGCCAGCCGGGCACCGGAATCAAGGTTGCCGTGATTCGGCGCGGCAAGGCCACGCCGGACGATGTCGACATCGTTCGCGAAAAGCTCTCCACGCCGAAACTGATTGTTCAGAAGGCCGACCCGGACATTCTCACGCTGCGTTTCCCATCGCTCGACGCGGGCCGTGCCGAAGAATTGCGCAACCGCCTGCTGGACGGCGAAAAGCAGGGGATTCACAGAGTGATTCTGGACCTCCGCGAATGCGGGCGCGGGCCGGTATCGGAAGCGATAGCCATCGCGCGTCTTTTCATTCCCAGCGGAACGCTGGCCACTCTGCGCGGCCAAACCGTCTCGGTGCAATCGTTCTCCGCTGATCCCAAGCAGGTCATGTGGAAGAATCCCGTCTCCGTGCTGGTGGACACCACGACTTCCGGCGCAGCCGAAGTGCTTGCTTCCGCGATCGCAACCAACCATCGCGGTGACGTGGTGGGCGAGCGCACGTTTGGCCTGGCATCGGAGCAGAAGCTCATCACGCTCGATGACGGTGCCGCGCTGATTCTCACCGTGGCGAATTACTACAATGCTAACGGCAAATCCATCTTGGAAGAAGGCGTGACGCCTACCGAAGTTGTGCGAGCCGATGCGCAGGAGGACTCCGACTCGGGAGACGACGACACCGCGCCCGCTCCGGCAGGCCAGAGGGAGCCTGGGCTCGGACCTCGTCCGCTTTCGCCCGAAGATCCCGTCTACCATCGTGCCCTAGAGCTGCTCAAGGCGCCCGCCCCTGCAAAAAAGGCTGCCTAAGAGTACGTGAGCCAAGCGCGAGCTTTTGCCAGGCGTGCGTCTGGATCTCGCCTGAATCACGGTGTCTGCCGTTTAAGTCTCCCGATTGTTTTGATGGCCTCCTTCTTGGCCTTGGCAGCCGGGTGCAGGAAGTCAACTCCCGAGCGCCTGACTCCTGCGAGAATTCACTCGATCACCAGGGAACTTTCCGAGGCGGCTCATTCCGCCGCACCGATGGGAAGCCAAATTCACATCACACTGGAAGCCTCCGACAACAGCCCGCAGGCCCCCGATCAGCTGGACATCACGCTGTTTGCGAACAAGTCATCGTCCGCACTCTCTGAGACCTCGAAAATGGAGCGATCTCTGGATGCCGCGGCGACCCGCAACGGACTCGCCAAGCATCCCCTTCCCTGTCGCGAAGGCATCTGCTTTTATTATGCGAAATTCGGCGGCCGAACCCACCTGGTCCACATCCGCGTGCGCCAAGAATCCGAGCGGACAACGGTCGAGTCTCGGAATCCTTCTTCGCTTCCCAAGCTGGCCATCATCTTGGACGACTTGGGAAGCGATCGCCGCGTCGCCCAACTGGTATTCGATCTGCCCTACCCACTCACGCTTTCCATTCTGCCGAATCATGAGCATTCCGAAGAGATTGCCGAGGAGGCGGAGCGCCGCGGCTACCAAGTGATGTTGCACCTCCCCATGCAGGCAGTCGCAACCGAACAACCGGAAGCGCAGGAATTGCGGCCGGGCATGCCTGCCCGGGAAGTGTCCAAGCTGGTAAACCGGTTTCTTCGGAACGTTCCGGGCGCCGTCGGGGCGAACAATCATCAAGGTTCGGAAGCCACTTCGGACCCCGCCCTGATGCGTGAGCTGATGCCGGTGCTGCGCGACCGCCATCTTTTTTACATTGACAGTCGCACGACGGCAGCGACGGTGGCTTACGAAACGGCGCAAAGGTCGCAGGTTCGGTCGGCGTTTCGCAACGTTCCTTTTCTCGATGACGTCGAGCAGGTTGGCGCGGTGCGCAAACAACTGGAATTAGCCCTGCGTGGCGCGCGCGAAAAAGGCGGTGCCGTGGCCATCGGCCATCCGCACGCCGCCACGCTCGAGGCTTTGCGCGCGGTTCTTCCCAAGGCGCAGGAGGAGGGAGTGCGCCTGGCGTTTGCCTCGGAGCTCGTGCACTAGTCGCCTAGGCGTTCAATGGTGCGTTCGAAGGGTGCTTCTTCGCAGGGAAAAGGTAATGAATCAGGAGAGCGGATATCCCCAGGGTCAGGAAGCCGAAAACGCTTCCTTCCGGCCCGACCGTCCCACCCGTCAGCCAGGTCTTACCGTGCAGAACCGCGCTCGAAAGATGCTGGTCAAACACGTAGCCGCTGTTCGGAACAGAAAAAAGGAAAGTTTCGCCAAAGTCAAAGCTGGCGTGCCAGCCCACGGCTAACCAGAGATTTCCGGTTCGCCGCAGGGCCAGCGCGAAGACCAGACCGGTAACGACCACGTTGGCCGCGCCAACGGTTCCTTCTCCGGGGTTTCCCAGGTGAGCGGCGCCAAACACGAGCGACAGGCAGGCGGCGGCAGGCCAGAAGCCAATCCCGCGCGCCAGCGTGTATTGCGTGTATCCGCGAAACAGAAATTCTTCCGAGAGCCCCACAAGAACGAACGCCAGCGCCCAAAGCGCGCCCCCATCCAAAAGAGTGGACCCTTGAAGGACGACCGTTCCGAAGGAATATCCGCCGCAGGCCGCAATCAACCCGACCAGCAGGCTCACCTCGCCGAGACCCAGTAGAATCCCCAGCCAAAAAGATCCGCCGAAGGCTCGCCGCACCGGCAAACCATAAACCCCGGCACGGCGCCGTTCCAAGCGCGCCATTAGAACTGCCGCAGCATAGGCCGACAGGAAGCTCCGCAGATCTTCGAGAACCACAGATTGGGGAGAGTTGGCATTGACCCTAAACCCGGCCAGCAGGACAACCATCCCGACGGCGTACTCCATCATCACCCAGAAGGCGGCATACAGCAGCAGACTCCAGCCAACCCGCAATCCGTCTGAACCGAGGAAGATTCGGCTTACGAGCCCTTCCGGTCGAGGGAGTCGGGAGTCGGGAGGCGCGGGCGATTCGCTAGACGGTTCAGTCGTCAAAGGAACCTCAGAAACAAGCGCTCCAGGATGTCGGTACCGATTTCGACCGCCGCTCGACCTCGCGAGGCTGCTTCGCCCGCCCTCCGATTTTATCTTAGCCCGGAGATTTACCCGGGAATTTCAAGGAAGAGAAGGCCCATCTCGCTACCGATGGAGTGAGATTTCCGCGGCTCCGAGGATTCTCATGGTGCCTTTTTCTTGCACGAAAGCGACGGCTTTCAGATCGTCCCGGTTCCATTCTTTGCGAACAGGCAGTGCGGCATCCGAGGAGAAGGAAACGTCGCGGTCCGGCTTTGCTTCGCCGATCTTGCGCATCGAGCGCACCACGGCGGCATGGCGCAAATCATGTCCGGCGTTCTCCCCGCGGGTCACCGAGGAGTGCAAGCGCGTCTCGGTGATGGCCAGCCACACTTCCGCGGCCCCTCCCTTTGGCGACGCAAGCAGCTTTCCGACCTCGACCGAAAAATCCTCCTTGCCGGGCTTATCTGCGCTGCCTCGCGCCAAGGTTACGGGAACCTTGGCCCGCTCCGCCGCCGCGGCAATCGACTGGAGAGCTTGCTCGACGCGTGCTCCGGAGAACTCCACGCTCCCATCCACCACCATTTGTGGCGTATAGAGGTTGCCATTGCCAAGCACTGCCGCATAGGCAGACTGCCGGGTGGTCCAATCATGTGAGGAAAACGGATCCCGCCAACCCTGCTCGTCCCAATAGTCCACGTGTTCCTCCAATGCGACCACTTGCGCATTGCCGACGCGGCCCATCTCATCGAGCTTGGCGAGCAAAGCGTCGGCGGGAGGGCAGCTTGAGCAACCCTCTGAGGTGAATAGTTCGACCACCACAGGCGAAGCGCTGGGAAGGTACGGCTTGGCGTTCTGCCCGGAGCCGGTGCCCGCGATTGCCAACCAACCGATCATCAACGTCGCGCCCGCCGCCGGCAGGCACGCGAATAAACGCCTCATAAAGCTCCTCCAGCACAACACCAACGAGCCCGCAGCGACCCGCCCGGATACTGGCTACCGAGAACGGCTACTCCTATGGGAGAACCTTGCAAATACATCCAAGCACCCTAACCATTATGCTAGAGTACACAAGTTATGTCTCTTTCCCCGGAACCGGTCCTCAGGTTCGTTGGGGGCCGCTTAGCTCTCGATTTCGTCAACATTGTGCCCGCGCACGCAGAATTGTCCTGGGACCAGCTTATCGCTTTCCTTGAGTCCGCGCAGATCATAACCGCCGAACGCGGCCGAGAGCTCCTGGCCCTCAACCGCTCCGACCGGCAATCGGCGGAGTCCCTCTTACGCAAGGCCCAGCGGCTTGCTTCCGCGTTGCGCATGGCCTTCGAAGCTCTCCTCCACCGGAAAAGGATAACGAGCGAATGGGTCGAGCCGGTCAACGACATCCTGCGCGTCACCGAAGGGCACGACGAACTTGTCTCCGGCGACCGCGATTGGAAAATCGAATTCGTTGCCCGAGAGGGCGGCCTTGAGTGGCTGCTTGCCGCCGTGGCCCGTTCCGCGGCCGAAACGATTGCCGAGGGCCCGCACGCCCGGCTGCGCCTGTGCGCCAATCCGCGATGCGGCCTTTTTTTCTACGATACTTCCCGCACGCGCCGGCGCCGCTGGTGCTCCATGACGGTTTGTGGCAACCGGAGCAAAGTCGCCGCCTTTGCCCGCCGCCAGGCTTCTGCCCACCGGGCAAGATCCTGAGCAACGCCTTCCCGGGCGCTAGGTTTATTTGACGTACTTGGGCTCTTCCCCTTTCGACCACGGATCATAGGCGTGGGCAAACACCAAACGATCGGCAACTGGCGGATGCGAGTATAGCCAAAAAGTAACAAACGGCGGCGGATTCGGGTCCGACAGGTCCAGTTCTCCGAGTGCCTGAAAGGCGTGCGCGGCAACCTCCGATGAATTCGGAATGAGGCCATGGATGATTTCGAGGGCGTAGACATCCGCGGCGTGTTCTTCCATGCGGCTGAACCAGTTGATGGCCGGCGAGGAAAAAAACAGCAAGATCTGCAAAAGCAGCAAAAGCACGGCAAGCGACGCCCAGTCTTCCGCCCCCAGGATCTTCCAATCGTGCCCCCACCGATCGAGCGCCCAGTGCAGTCCGCGAAATAGCAGATAGAGCGCGACCAAGAGCGCCGCCGCCCCCGCCAGGAAGTCTTTGACCACATGCCCCAGCACATAGTGGCCAAGTTCATGTCCGACGACGAAGAGCGTTTCCTCATTCGAGGTCTTCTGAATGAGCGTGTCCCAAATCACCACGCGCTTCGACGCTCCCAGCCCTGACACGTAGGCATTGATGGCGTTTGTTTTCTTGCTGGCTTCCTCAAGGAAGATACGCTCCGCGGGAATCGGGACCCCGGCGCGCTTCGTGAGTTTCTCAATGGAAGCGACCAGGTTTGCATGCTGCTTGGCGAGCGGCTCGAACTTGTTGAAGAGGGGATCGATCACCAA
>Ga0182035_10000687_pt1 | contig 16159 bp, 11 predicted proteins | sample flu12Cox44000170_FD_125969 | JGI IMG/M metagenome (GOLD analysis project Ga0182035, IMG submission 125969) | Lab enrichment of tropical soil microbial communities from Luquillo Experimental Forest, Puerto Rico - flux4day.12C.oxic.44.000.170 | ecosystem: Environmental > Terrestrial > Soil >...
TAACCGAAATTGTTCTTTGCTTTCTCCTTGGGTCTGCGGGCAAAAGGTTTGTTCTCGACGCGCACCGAGGAGCCCAGCATCTCCACCAGCCGCCGCTGATCGCGGGTCAAACGGGTGGGTATGACGACGTGCACCTGCGCGTAGAGGTCGCCCTGGGCGCGACCGTCGACGCTCGGCAATCCCTTGCCGCGCAGCCGAAAAACCGCGCTTGACTGTGTACCTTCGGGAATTCGCAGCTTCTCTTGACCGTCCAAGGTGGGGATTTTGATCTCCGCACCCAGCACCGCCTGGGCAATGGATATGGGGATGTCGCAGTAAAGGTCGTTGCCTTTTCGTTCGAAGTAGGGGTGTTCGCGCACTCTCAGAACTACGAAGAGGTCGCCTGGCGGCCCGCCGTGGGTGCCCCCCTCTCCTTCGCCGCTGACCCGAAGCCGCATTTCATCGTCGACTCCGGCCGGTACCCTTATGCTCAGGACTCGCTCCTGGCGCACGCGACCTTCCCCGTCGCACTCGGGACAAGCTTCACGAAACACCTGCCCCATTCCCTGGCACTGCGGGCAGGTTTGCGTGAGAGTGAAAAATCCCTGTTGGTGCCGAACTTGGCCGCGACCCCCGCAAGTGTCACAGGCGACCGGAGCGCTCCCTTTCTTGTTTCCTCGCCCTCCGCAGGATGAGCAAGTCTCCCAGCGAGGGATCTTGATTTTGGTGTCCAAGCCGGCAGCAGCTTCTTCGAAGGAGATCTCCAAATCGTAGCGCAGGTCATTGCCTCGTTGCGCGCCACGCCTACCCCTATTACGCCCGAAGACCCCTCCGAAGCTAAACAAGTCGCCAAAGATGTCTTCGAAATCCGAGAATATGGTGGAGGAGAAATCGGGCCAAGCCCCGGCCCCAGCGCCTCCGCTCACACCGGCGTGCCCATACCGATCGTACATAGCGCGCTTTTGGGGATCAGCAAGGACGCTATACGCTTCACTGATCTGTTTGAATTTTTCCGTGGCCTCATCCTTGTTCTCCGGGTTGCGATCAGGATGGTACTGCAAAGCCAGCTTCTTGTAAGCGCTCTTGATTTCCTGGGTGTCCGAGTTACGTCCCACTCCAAGAACGTGATAATAATCTTGTTTATTGTTATTCAAGCCCCACCTACGGAGCCTGCAGGTTTCCGCCTAATGACAAGGGCACGCAGGCTTCCCCAACAACCCATCCACGTCTCGACTACTTGGGCGGATCGATCCTACGATCTGTCTGACCCGGCTTGGCCCGGCCGCGTTACAGCCTTCTCGCTTCGTGCCGCCGCGACTTTAACGGTGGCCGGCCGCAACAACCGCTGCTTCAGTTTGTAGCCGCGCTGGAGTTCTTCCACAATCTCCTGGTCGCGGGCAGCCGGGACATCCACCGTCTCGACCGCATGGTGAAAGTGAGGGTCAAAGACCTGACCGGTAGTCTCTACTGGCGCAAGTCCCGCCCGGCTGAGTACCTCAAACAGCTCGCGGTAAATGAGCTCCATTCCTTGGTAAAATTTCTCCGGAACCCTTGTGTCGCGGTGCTTCAGGGCGCGATCAAACCCGTCCAGAACTGGCAGGAGCGCGTGGACCAGGTCGGCAACGGCATGGGCTAGGAAATCCTCTCTTTCGCGCTGTGCTCGCTTACGCCAGTTGTCAAACTCCGCTTGCTTGCGCAAGAGCCGCTCATAAAGCTCCTGCTTCTCCGCCAGCAGTTTCTCGTACGCCATGGCAAGGTCAGCAGGCAGTTCTGGGCTCGCCCCGCCGTCAGCCAGCTTGTGAGCCGCCGCCTCGGGCTTCGCCTCTTCTGTCTTCACTATTTCTTCTGTCGCAAGAGGTCGGGTAGACGCTTTCCCGTCTTCGTCATTCTTCATATTCATCCCGATTCTGTGACCCTCCGACGGAGAGCGGGGGCTCAGTTGGCGCTCAGGAGCCTGCTTGTAAGGTGGGCAACGTACTCCACAGCCCTCATGGCCCGGTCGTATTCCATGCGCGTCGGCCCCACGACACCCAGCGCTCCCACTGCGCGATCGCGGTAATGATAGGGTGCCGCGACGATGGTACAGTGTCGCATCTCGGCGTCGGCGTTCTCGCCCCCAATGAAGACCCGCACTCCGGGGGCGGAGGATTCCAAGCAGGCGCCTAGGATGCGCGCCAGCTTGGCCTTTTCCTCGAAAGCGGCGAGAAGGTCACGCAGCCGGCGTCCGTCCATAAATTCGGGCTGGTCCAGCATCTTAACAGTTCCGTCGACGAAAAGTTGGCCGGGGTCTTCGCCCGAGAGCGCTCCCCACATGAACAGCGTGGCAACGTTGGCCAGGAGGCGGACGAAGGCCACCTTCATGTCCTCGATGCGCTTGAAGATCTCAACACGGATGGTGCGCAGCGACCAGCCCCGGAATTCAGCGTTCAGATAATCTGCTGTCCGGTCCAGTTCCTCTTGTGAGAACTCTTCATCCAGGCGGATCACTTTGTTTTCGACCAAGTCTGGCTTCGAAACGATGACCGCCAGCACCCGTCTTTCCGGAAGTCTTACGAACTTGATGTGCTCAAGGAGCTTCTCCTCCAACGGCAGACCCAATACTAAGCCGACATTGTGTGAAACCTCCGACAAAATGTGCGAGATCTTTGCCAGGAGTTCCTCAGGGGAAGTCCCCTGCGTATTCAGTGATTCGTCGATGTACTTCTCTGTGGCCGCACCCAGGCTCTTCGACTCGGCAAGGTGGTCGACATAAAATCGATAGGCCTTATCGGTGGGGACGCGGCCTGCGGAGACATGCGGTTGGTGCAGGAGTCCCGCTGCCTCGAGCTCCACCATCAAATTGCGGATAGTCGCTGAACTCAGGTGTTCGGTCAGCCGATTCGCCACCGCTTTTGAGCCTACTGGAAGCCCGGTAGAGACGTACTGGCGCACAAGCGTCGCGAGCACCTCGCACTGCCTTCTGCCCAGTTCGCGGCCGCCTTTCATAAGTAGCCTAACTCAAAGGATATCAGACAATTACATTTACCATCAACAATTATAGCGGCCTCCATCTAGACTTGTCAAGAATACGCTATCGCATCGTATCGTATCGCAGCTCTTGGCAATAATGGGGCCTTCGCGTCCACCCCCAAAAGGGGTAAACTTAGAGTGGCTGCGGAATTAAGGAGGGTGGCGAAGAAGCAAAAAGCCACGAAGAAGGCGGTGGCTCGCCAGCGCGAACGAGCGCGCTCGTTTCCACCAGGTCAAGCAGATCGCGCGTTGTCGCCGCCGGAGACGCCCCAATGATCGTCCCGTACTTACCCGCGCTCATGCGGCCCTTGACGCCTTCCGGGCCTTCCCTGAACATGCGCGCCAGCGCCTTTTCCTGCCTTTCACTGATCTGGCCTTTCAGACGCCTAAAACGGCAGCTTAGGCCGAGATGACTGACGTCCTTCAAGCATGCCCTCCCAGTTGTTTTTGATCGGAGAGTCGGTATCGGGACTGAGCCTCAGTATGGCCGCCGTCTCCTAGACCCGCGCAACGACGCTTGGTCAACTTCAAAAACCCCTTGACATAGAGCACTCTATTTTATAGAGTTTCGTGAGAGCCCGACCTGAGATTGCTCCGGAGACTCTCAGGACAGGTTCACTCGAGATTGGAAGGAGGTCACTCATGAGAGCCGCATTCCCCTGTTCGCCTTCTCCGCGATTCATCTCTGCTAGGTGTCTTGCGGGAGCATTCATCTTTTCGCTGAGTCTTGCGGTTGCCGCCGAACAGCCCATTTCCAATGGTGCTGACATACAGCGCGAAGCCATGCATAAGCTCGCTTTTCTTGTCGGCCGCTGGTCGGGTCCTGTCACGATCATGCGGGGCCCTGGCGAACCGCTGCATCTCAGGCAATCCGAAGATGTACAGTACAAGCTCGACGGTCTGGTCCTCCTGATCGAGGGAAAGAGCACCAGCACAGACGGCAAAGCACAGTTCAGCGCCTTGGCCACGATCTCGTTCGACGACGCCACCCGGACCTATCGTATTCGTGCTTACAACGACGGTCACTACCTTGAGACGGAGCTCTCAGTGCTCGCCGATGGCTTTTCGTGGAGTTTTCCAGCCGGCCCGGCGCGCATCCTGAACAGCATGCACTTGACCCCTAAGGGCGAATGGCAAGAAGTCACCGAAGCCACCGTGGGCAGCGCTTCTCCGCAGCGTAGCGTCGAGATGCTGCTTCAACATCTGCCTTGAAGCAAAGTCCGCTGATGTGCGCCAAAGCAGAATCGGTGGAATGAACTTACAGAGTGTTCACAGCCTCCAAAGGAGAATTGCCATGCAGGACCAGACAACGACGCAGGATCTGAAGGATCGGTTGGCTTTGATTGAAACCATGATTGCCGAAGGGCGGCGGACCACCGAGAGTTGGGGCTGGACCTTCGTGCTTTGGGGACTGGCCTTTTATGTCGCCATCGCCTGGGCTACCTGGGGTCACAGCGCCTGGGCGTGGCCAGTCACCATGGCCGCAGCCGTGGTCGTCACCGTGATGCTGGTTTCCATCAAGGCAGGCCACGAGGCGGAGACGACCGTGGGCCGAGCGGTGGGCTCGGTGTGGCTTGCGCTGGGAATTTCGATGTTCGTGCTTTTCCTTTCCCTCGGCATCGCCGGTAGACTCACCGACCTGCACCTTTTCATTGCAGTGGCTTCGGGCATGCTCGGCATGGCCAACGCGACGTCGGCTCTTATTCTGCGCTGGAAGATGCAGTTTGGCTGCGCCGTCATATGGTGGGCGGCGGCGGTGGCTGCATGTTTTGGCACGGAAAACCGAGCTGGGGTCGTGTTTCTCACAGCGATCTTTATCTGCCAGATTGCCTTCGGAGTCTATGGAATGGTTCGGGAGGGCCGCGCGAAATCGCGCCGAGGCGCAGTGCATGCCTGATCTGCCGGAGCTCGATTCCGTTATCCACGGCAAGCTGCGCCTGGCGCTGCTCTCGCTGCTCGTGGGCGTGGAAGAGGCGGAGTTCACCTGGCTGCGCGAGAAAACCGGCTCGACGGACGGCAACCTGGGCGCGCAACTCGCCCGGCTGGAAGCAGCCGGGTATGTGCGGGTGAAGAAGAAGTTTGTGCAGCGGAAGCCAAAGACTCTCTACCGCATGACCGACGCTGGACGCCAGGCATTCACGGAGTACATTCAGGCGCTGAAGCAACTTCTCGGCACGGCCATCGGGACTTGATTAGACGGAAGGAGTTGACGGAATGCAGTGACGGCAAACGCTCGCCGCGCCGCGAACATCCGGGTGATTTCAAAACGGAAAGGCCAGTGCTGGCCCGTTTTTGGCTACCTAATCCAATTCCACAGCCGGTGCCCGGCGTACGCACCCCAGCCGCCAACAATGGCGCCGATCGCAAGGCCTCTACCGCCTCCGGCCAACGCACCGATTCCCATTGAAGTGCCGGCGATGGCCGCCATGAAAGCAATCTCGCCCTTGGTAATGTGGTGGTGGTGATGCCTGCGAGTTTCGCGCGCATACAAACGCCGGCTCGCTCTGGATTGCCCGGAAGTAGCCTCCGGCGGATAGGGCTAAACCGCAGTTTGGGCCGGACCTGAAGTGGCAGGGGGTGGTGACGTGTCCTGCTGGGCGCCTGTACCGGAGGTCCAACCGGACCCTGGCATCAGTAAGAGCGATACCGCTAACACCGCTATCAAGCATCTCTTCATTCGGCTTTCACTCCTTTCAGCAGCGTTCTAAGTGCGTTTACGGCTGCGGTGGCCTCTGCGACAAAGTCGGCTGCGTTGTGGAGGAGCTTTCCGAGGCACTCAATCCATTGCCGCTGTGAGAGCTGGCAGGTGTGGAGGCTCCGCCCGCGCCGATTCCCAAAGCTGCAATTTGAGCTTCCGTATACTTCGGCGCGCTAACGTAACCTTGTACCTCGTCCTTGCTGATCTTGTTCACCACGATTTCGGAAGGTTGGTGGCTGTCCGAAGGATAGATCAGCAGCGGTTCGTACAGATTCACCTGCTTCTTGTTAAGCTGGCGGTCGTCCACCACCATAGCCATATCATAATACCTGTGTTTGGTGTTGGTTTTACGGAGCGAGAGACTGAGCGGCCCGACCTGCTCGAACTGCTTGGACTTTACCAGGTCGAATTCGTAGTAGTTACGCTCGCCCTTCTTCTCCAACGCCACGAGTTCGTCGTGGGTTCGGGCAATGGATCCATTCAACTCATTGCGCGCTGAACTCAGGTTGCCCTCCAGCTCCTTGCGAGCTTCGTCGAGATTCCGCCGTGTACTTTCTATAGCCTTCTGCTGCTCGGCAAGCTGGTTCTCAATCTTCGTCCATTGGTGGCTCTCACCTGTGCGCGGCCCGGCGGCCTTACGTACCGCAGCGCGATTTGCCTCTGCCGGTTCCGGTTGCGGCGAGGAAGAAGGCGGTTGGGACATGGGCGTGCTCATGGCGTTCAGCTTGGCCTCCAGGGTGTTAACCTCACTTTGCGTTTGGCTCAGGCTCGCGCTTAACTGCTTATTCTCAGCGGTCAACCGAGCCGCATCCGCCGCCCACTGACCTGCCAGGTGTTGCTCGCGGACGGCGTACGAGAAAGTGAATAGCGTTGCGCACGCCAGAGTGAACACCGTTGCGCACGCGAGCATCACCGGGGGTGTTGTCAGCCACCGGCGCGAGGGCCTGGGCGGCGGCGCCGCCTCGTCTGGCTTTCGTTCATTGTCCAGGGTTCACCTTCTAAGCTAAACTAAGCTAACAGGCTGACGAAAAAGCCCCGACCATGTCATCCCGAGCGGAGCGAGGGATCTGCTTCTGTTCGTTTTCAACGGGAAACAGCTCATGCTTCGCCAGGCTCAGCATGACTGGTACCCTTTCTTAAGTCCGCTCCCAGCTGCTTCGCTGATCAAGCAAGGTGTCCAAGCGCACTCTGGACTATCTCTCAGAACCTTCGAACAAAGAAGGGCCATCGATTCGATGGCACCGTTTTCGCGTCCCTCAAAACGACAACGGGCGAACCATGGAGATCGCCTCCGGTTCAAAGCCGGCGTGAAGCAGCGCTAGTCGTTCTGTTCATAAGTATCGCAATACAGGGCTAGTGTGTGCTGCTCGTTGTCGCTACTATCTCCGGGCCGTACTTGGGCGTGCTGATATAGCCGGACACGTTGTCCTGGTCCACCTTGTTCACCACCAGCTCGTTGAAACCCTTCTGCCCACCCACAGAGAAGAAGATCGGCTCGTCAATGGTGCGCCCGTTCTTCTGGATCTCCATGTCATCGGCCAGCAAGTTAAGGTTGAACTGGTGGCGCTTGGCGTTCGTCTTCTTCAGGAGCAATCCAACGCCGGCGACGGTCTGCTGCTGGTTGCGCGTCAGGCTGAACTCGTAGTAGTTGCGCTGACCCATCTTGCGCAGTGTCTCGATGTCGTCGTGGTTGCGTGCAATCAGTGTCCCGAGTTCGCTGCGCGCCATGCCGAGATCGGAGGTCAACGTACCCACGGTCTTCTTGGTGCTGTCGAGGTCGGACTTGGTGGAGGAAACATCCTGGCTTAGAGCACCCACTTGCTGCTCGTCAGCCTTCTGGGCGATCTGCTGCTTCAACTCATCAGCTTGTTGTTCCTGTTGCTGCTGGAGGTCCGCCACCATCTTGCGCGCCCGCCCTAGCTCTCTACCGGTGGAGCGCATGCGTTTAGAAGCGGTGTCGAGCTCAAACTTGAGCGCATTCAGTTGCTGGGCGTTGGAGTTCTCCAGGGCGGTCAGCTTGCCGGAGAACTCGTCCGTGAGCTGGGCGGCCAACTGCTGATGGTCGTGGCGGTCCTCTGTTTGCATCAAGGAATGCAGCGAACTGATTTTGTTGAACGCGGCGATTTCGCCGATCACAAGCAGCGCGAGAGCGGTGGCAATCACGATAAACCAGGTCATGTGGCGGTCGCCCCCCACCGTCACAACCCTTTCCTTACTGTCGTATGGGACTTCGTCTATGGCCATGGCCGGAATCTCCTTTAGCTTTGTACCCCTCTCTCAAGAGCACGAGCAAGTGATGTGCCTAACTGTCCCGATTGATCCATTCACTTAAAAAGACAGGAGATACGGGCAATACGTCTGTGACACCCGTCTGAGTCGGCATATAAATTTTGCGGGGGACATGGCAAAAAGTCCGCTCTTCTCATCTCTCGTGTGTCCCGTATGGTGGATCCTGCAGGGCTACTTATAATAGTTAGGCTTGATCACAACCGCCTTTACGCAACCTGTACTCAGCCATTCGAGCTAATGATGCTGGCTCGTGTTGGGTCCGCCGGGGCCGTCATCGTGGGTCCCATCCTGGGGCGGAGGGTTTGGTTGGGCGGGTTCAATTGGAATGGGGATTTTGAACTGGAAGAATGATGCGGGAATCGCGGCATCCGACGTAATCAAGATCTCCGGGTACGGCTGCGGTTTCTCGGCGGCCGGTTGCCCGGGCGCGTCCGGCTTTAGACCAGCAGCCTTAACGGAGGCGGTAGTGTGCGAGGTTGTCCTTTTCCTCAGACCCACAAGATCGAGCGCTCGTTCGGGCTCCGGATTGCTCATGAACCACTGCCAGACGTTGCCAGTGCGCAGGTTCTCAGCGCTAAGCAGCGTGATGCCCACGTCGATGCCAATTGCGTACTGGCTTACCCAACCGGTGGTGGGATTGAAAGCGTCGGCAAAGCCATAGCGGCCATAAATCTTCTTACCAAACTGCACCAGCATAGTGCGCAGAGCGGGAATGCAGATATCTGGAGCAAACATCAGTGAGCCGGCCGCTGCGCTCGGGACCACCGTGCCGTCAATTCGGGGATCCTGCGGCGAGGCGCCCCAATTCGTATAGCCCTTACTGCTGTCTGAAGCGGTCAAGCCCCATACGTTCGCATTGTACCCAGGAAACTTCTGCGAGAGGCTGTTGCTAAACGCCTGCTGTTGGGCGCGAGTCGCCGCCACGGCATTCGCGAAATAGTTCACGCGCGGAACGAACGCTTCTTGCGGTGAAGCCGGTGTCTGTACCCGATCACGGAGATCGACCCAGGCTTGCGAATACTGCTGGACGAAGAGCGGACCGCTGCCCACGTAAGTGTAGCCGCCCACATCTTGCACAGGAAGCTTCCAGGCGTACCAGGTGTCGGGCGAAATAGGATGTGTGGGTGAGCCAATCGCGAGCAGGTAGAGGATCATAAGCTCGCTATAGGTGTCCCAGCGATAACGCAGGAAACCGCTTTCCGGCGTCCAGCCGTGCGAAAAATAAGCTTGGCTGCCGTCCATCATCCAGGGGAAGTCCACGCGCTCGTAAATGGCCGTCGCAAGCCTAACGATTTGCCGGTCGTCGCCGAAATACTGGCGTGCCGTCAGAACGCCGGCTAGCAGCAGGGCCGTATCAATCGAGGAAACTTCGCTATTCCACCGTCGCTCGCCAGTCGTGGGATCCAAGTAATGGTAAAACCAGCCGTGCTCCTCCGGAGCCCGATCGGTAAAATAGACCAACGCGGCCAACACCCGCTCGCGGGCCATTTCCCGGCTGATCCAGCGGTGGTCAGCAGCAATGCAAAACGCCGTCAATCCAAAACCGGTGGCGGCAATGCTGGCCACGCGCACGTGGTTAGGGTTGTCTTCGGGCTCGCCGTCGGTCCGCGCCCGGTCGGCCACGAGACCGGTACTAAGGTCTGTCTGATCCCAGAAATAGCGAAAAGAGCGGCGAGAAATGTCATCGAGGAGGTCGGTATCTCCCTTGGAAAGGCCCGGCAGCGCCGTCGACCCGGCCACTTGGGGTCGGGCCCCAAGCGCCGGACGAGCACCTGTCAGCAAGGCACAGGACAACACGCAGAGTGCGCCTACCAGCGCGCGCCCGAAAGAGCAAAAAATGGAGATCGCGGCCGGGAACGAATGAACGACAGATGAAAGTCGGCAGTCTTCCCCACCCCGCCCAAGCGGCATCATTCGCGATTCAGAAACCATTAATTGGGACTCGCCAGTGCGACCCTAATATCGGTACCAAGACATGAGAGGCAGAATAGCAAAAACCCTCGTCCTCAGGCCACGCCAGTTCCTCTCGGCCCCTGGCGACTTTAAGTATATTTGATGCTCGGTGCGTTCCTGCAGGTTACCTACGATCGTTGGCTAATACGACCCAATATTCCATTCGCGCCAGCTCTTGGACAAGGGCATGTGACCCCATAACGCGAACGGCCGGTTTACCCCACAGGCCGCGAAGTACGGGGTTCCACACGTAAGTCAACGCACTTGAACCCGCTTGCCCGTCCCGGAACTGGCCTCGCTGGCCCGAATAATGATTTTGCTACTACTGCAACCAAAAGTCAAGAGTTTTATTTTAACTGCCTGCGAACTTGATTTTTCAAGGTGTCTTTAGGAAGTAACGGCGCGGCCATTCCAACGGAAGTTCACTCGGCCCTAAACACCGAGTAAACGAGCTCGTACATAAATTGGCGCGAACAACCTTTTTGTATCATATCAGGGCACGACTTCAGTCGTCCCGGAAGGGGACGTGACCCCCCGGCTTTAGAGACTGCGAAAAAACGCTGTTCAGGGCCTGAAGGACGCTTGGCGGCGATGCAAAGCACTCAGTCCTCTTGAGTTTCACAAAGCGGGAGCGATCCGCGCCAATGGTGCGGGGAAGTTTCTCGTGCAATAGCCGCTCGGTTGCGGCGACCATCGGCTCCGCGTGAAACAGGTTTTGTATCGTGGAGCCACAGAGCAGGTTGCAGACGGACAGAAGAATCATCCCCTGATGATGAGCCATCCAGCAACGCACCAGTTCATAGCCGTCTGATTTTAGAGCTCGGGCTGGGCCAAAATCCGCCGCTTCATAGTAGCCCAGTGGCCCCTGCCAGCCCATCTGATTCATGAGCCGGAGATTCTCAACTGCGCCGGAAGCGTTGACAGCCAGAGCAAGGAACGACGCATATGGCGATACCACAAGACCGCCCTGCATCGTAGGTCGGAGGGCCAGGGTGCGCAGACCGAAGGCGTGGTACTGATAATGACCGGCGCTGTCTCTTTCGCTGTAGGCTGATTCCGAGATTCCCCACGGGATGTGCTTTGCCTTCGACACTCTTCGCTGACAATGCACTGCCGAACGCAGGCTGTGGTCAAGGAGTGTGTTAGGGTAGGTTCTCATCCACAGGGTAGGCATAAGATATTCGAACATGGTTCCTGACCACGACAGAAGGACGCGCTTGCCATCACAGACGGTGTGTCCGCGTCCCAGGTACAACCAACTCTCCTCAGGCACATCGCCCTTGGCGATAGCGACAAAGGCGGCGGCCCGCGCCTCGGATGCGAGTAAGTCGTAAGAGCTCTCCGCAAGATGACTTCGCGTTACATCATAACCAATCGACAGGACCTTCCTCTTGGCGTTATACAAAAAGCTGAAATCCATCTGATGAGCCAGAGTGTCAGCTTCCCGCGCGACCACGCGAAGCCTCTGGCAAAGGCTTTCCGTCTCTCGAATGCATCCTGGAATCAGCGATTGAATTGATTCTGCCAACAGTGCGGTTCGCCTGTCCGCGCGTTCATCCTTACAGATCGCCTCCAGCCGCCTACCCAGGGCCCGGAGGAAATCCGGCGAAGAGTTCAATGTCAGGTGATTCGTGTCGCTGGAAAGACCCAGCTCACGGCACTCAAGCAGCTCGCGATACTCGGGTAGCAACCACGGCGTCAGGACTTCTCCGGTCTTGCGCAGATTGGCCAGCCGCAAACATGTCTCCTCGACCCACGATCGAAGCTCCATCTCCCCTTGTGTGTGGCGCAATACCGCCTCATGAAGCTGCAAGAGCGTCTGTTCCAAGCGAGGCAGGGATCGAAGCGAGGTCGCCTCTTCCTCCTGCCGGCCAAGGCATGCGTTCAGTTCCTCGATTGCCGCGGCAATTTCCGGCTCAGATCTTCCCCCTGCCAGCTCGACAACGAGCCTCAGATGGTCTTTGATTCCTTGCCACACGCTCGTCCCCAAAAGGGGACGTTCGGGTATCTGGAGGCAGCCTTGCTTCAGCGTCCACAAACAGCAGGCCAGGTTCCCGTTGTCGACGGTCGAAACGAACCGTGGTTCGAGGGGCTGCAGGCTGCGAATATCGTACCAGTTAAAGAAGTGGCCACGATATCGGGCGAGGCGGCGCGCGGTCGCCAAGCTATTCTCACTCTCACTGACAAACTCGCTCAGGCTCAAGTAGCCGAATTCGTACGCCGCAAGGCGCGCCGTGAACAAGAGACCGACATTGGTGGGCGACGTCCGTTGCATCGCCGCCGCAAGGTCTTGTTGGAAGTTATCCGGTATCAGCCAATTGCTTTCGGCATTGCTGAAGGTGCGAAAGAAACGCCACGTCCGCAACGCACTTTGACGCAAGAAGTCCTTATCGTGTTCAGGGATCTGGCTGCTTCCGGCGCGCAGAGGCCTGTCCAACCATTGAGCAACGGCTCCCGAGCAGGCCCACAGCACCAAAACGGGTGAAGCCACGAGCAAGGCCTGGGGGCGGAAGACGATAAGAAGCGCCGCAATGAGCAGCGAAACTATGGGGGTCCAAACAAGGTAAAGGTCAACCCGAGCCCTCTTTTTGGCTTGGATCTCTGACTCGGCCGCTGTCTCCCACTCCAGAAGCTTCCGGCCGGTAATCATCACACGCACCATCGTTCGAACGATGGCGTCGAGTGTCACCAGGGCCTGGTGTGCCAGAAAAGCCAGCATCATGAAGACGCTGACCTGTTCGGCGATGAAGGCATCGCCGGTGCCGGTGAGAATGCCTAGTAGATTCTCGACCGACCGCACGCTTAACAGTGACAACAGCAGCCGGACGTAGGCTGGAATCAGTAGTAAGACGAGGACTGCAACTGTCCAATGGGCCGGACCTCCGGGCAGGAAGAACCAGCCGGCCAGAAGCAGCAAGAGGGTAGTGCTGTCAAGCAAACTGCGTCGCAAGTTATCCAGGATTTTCCACTTCGAGATGATGCTGATCGGGTTCGGTAGCCTCTCACCTGCGTAATGCGGCACGCGCGGAAGCAGCCACCGCACGATCTGCCAATCTCCGCGCACCCATCGGTGCTTTCGCCGGCTGTAAGCGCTGAAGTGGGAGGGATAATCGTCGATGACCTCAAGGTCAGAAATCAACCCTGAGCGGGCATAAGCTCCTTCGATCAGATCATGACTCAAGATCGAGTTGAGGGGAAACCTCTCTGAGAGCACTTGTTGGAAGACGTCAACTTCGTAGATGCCCTTGCCGGTAAAGCTGCCCTCGCCCACCAGGTCCTGGTAGACATTGGAGATGGCTCGAGTATAGAGGTCAAAGCCTGTTTCCCCGGAATAGATAGTGGCCAAGCGGGAGCGGTTGGCGGAGCGAATGCTGATTCCCACCCTGGGCTGAAGAACGCCATAGCCTTCGACCACGGTATTCGTCACGGGGTCGATAACAGCACGGTTTAGGGGGTGAGCGAGGGTGCCCACAAGGCGGTGTGCGGTTTCCCTTGGCAATTGAGTGTCGGCATCCAGCGTAATCACGTAGCGGATTCGCGGCAGAATCGAAAGATCCCCTATTTTGACGGGAAAACTGTCGTACCGGCCGCGCAGGAGGTTGTTGAAGTCCAGCAGCTTCCCCCGCTTTCGCTCCCATCCCATCCACACGGCCTCGTTCGGGTTATAAACCCGGTGACGATGAAAGAGAAAAAAGCGTCCCCCCGTCTCGCCGCCATATTTTTCATTTAGATCCCGAACCAACTCCGAGCAGAGCCCCGCCAAGGTGTCCCGGTGATCGAAAGGTTGTGGGGAATCGGGTGAATCTGTCAGGAGAGCGAAGTGGAGGTTGGCATCACGGTTGCCGAGATACCGTATCTCGAGGTCTCGAACCGTCTGTCGGACTTGCTGCTCGTTGATCAGCAGGGTTGGAACCGCCACCATCGTCGTACAGTCGTCCGGAATTCCATCCGAAAAGTCCAGTTTCGGCAGTGGTCGAGGCGGGAAAAGAAACGAAGTCAGTTGATTCATGACCCCGATGGCGGACTCCGTGGCCGGAATCAATAAGAGTAGGAACGCCCAGACGAAGGGTACGGTAGTCCCCAGACCGCTGAGAACGAAGGCCATGATGGTAACGGTTAGGAGCTCAAACCCGGCGAGGTAGAACAACTCCGGCCTGTGGCCAATTACTCTCAGGATTGCCTTAGAAAAGGGCGGTCGGTATCCGATCTGTCTCTCTAGCGTCGGTCTGCCTTTGTCTACAAGGTAGTAGCCCACGTGGCTGCGGCGCTCGATGGCGCGAGGTTCCAAATTCCCTTGGGTCTTGACCCCCCGAGCAAGCTGCACTGCCGTCCGGGCGACCTCCAGCTCACCGGCTTCGGAGTGAGACGCCAACTCCTGAACGGTCCTACGATAGAGGTCGCGACTCGCAAAGTCCATGCGGATGTAGGCGTTGGAAGGATCCTGGCATAGGAGGTGCTCGGTCCCACTGAGTAATTCGAACAGTTTCTTCCAATCGGCATCACCGATATACCGAAGACTAGTGATGAGGCGCGAAAGTTCAACGCCTGCCTGGGGATGCCTAGCCCCCAATCCGCCGCCGGCATCACCAGCACCAGGACGGAGACCTTTGGCGCTGATCCCAATTTGTTCCAGCAACACGAGCTGCATCAGAGGCCGCAGGGCCCACAACTCGTCCACTTCGAAGGCCTCGTGCTCCTGGGCAGCTCGAAAATAGATCCCAAGGGCTTGTTCTTCGAAAGCAAACGCAGTAGCTCGCAGAAAAGCCTCCGAGGCCGCGTAGGCGCGAGGCACTCGCCGGCGCTTTTCGCCTTCCATATCTATCCGGGGAAGAGGGCGACTAGTGTGGAGCCAGCGGCCGGTATCCTGGAGGGCTGTCTGCAGGAGCCTCGAGTTATCGAGCAACGCTCGCGCTGCCTCGGGCAACGGACCGGCGTGCGGAGTCGGTTTGCGAAGCTCGCCCCTCGCGTCTTCGATCGACTTCGCGATCTCGTCCCACTTGATCTCAAGGCCTCGGCAGCGACTGCGCGTGGGGCTGAGCTTCCATTGGCTTGCCTCATGCCAGGCGTCACGCCTCAGCTTCTCGAGAGTGTCGTGGCCAGGTACGGGATGTTCTTGTTCCTCTTCTTCATATAAGGGTGGCGAGGAAGGAGGTACGGCAGGGATTCCTGTAGATCGATGGGCTTCCAAAATGAAGTCGTCGGTCATCTTCGATCTGATTCCTAGCGGTAGTTCGCTGCCTGCAATTCGAACATTTCAGAATACCGTCCGCGCCTCGAGATCAACTGCGCATGGTTACCCTCTTCCGCAATCCGGCCATTCTCCAAGACCAGGATTCGGTCCGCCATCCGGACAGTGGAGAAGCGATGGGATATCAGTACCGCCATCTTGTCGGCAGTCAGTTCGGCGAAGCGCTGGAAAACCTCATGCTCCGACCGTGCGTCCAGCGAGGCGGTGGGCTCATCGAGGATGAGAAGCTGGGCGTCCCGAAGATAAGCTCGCGCTAGAGCCACCTTCTGCCACTCGCCAATGGAGAGATCTACGCCGCCTTCAAAGCGGCGTCCGAGCATCTGCTCGTAGCCGTGAGGGAGTCTGGCCACCACGGCGTGAGCGAGACTCTTGCGAGCCGCGGCCTCGATCTTACGGCGATTGGTTTGCTCCCGAATCTCACCCACCGCTATATTCTCTTTGGCCGTAAAGTCATAGCGCATAAAATCCTGGAAGATGACAGCGATCTGGCTGCACAAATCCTCAAGATTGTAATCGCGGAGGTCCACGCCGTCGAGCAGAATCTGTCCCTCGCAGGGATCATAGAGTCGGGTTAGAAGCTTGACGATGGTGGTTTTTCCCTGCCCATTTTCGCCGATCAAGGCAACGCGTTCGCCGGGTTCCAACCGCAGATCGAGATTCTTAAGCACCGGCCGTTCCGTTCCCGGGTACGCGAAGGAGATATTACGGAATTCAAATCCGCGACAAATGGGGCGTGGGGCCAGAAGTGCGTCGGGCCTCGATCGAATCGCGGGCCGCACCCCGAAGAACTCCAATAGGTCGGTCAAGAAAAGCGCCTGATCCGCGATGCCGGAGAAGGTCGAAAAAGTCATCTGGATGTTGGTGCTGGCGCCGGCAATGGCGCCGGTCAGGAAGGTCATAACCCCCACGCTCAGGTTCCCTGCAACGGTTTGATAGATCACCCAGGCGTAGGTGCCGTAATAGCCAGCCGTACTCAGCAAGGA
>Ga0182035_10000695_pt1 | contig 16098 bp, 27 predicted proteins | sample flu12Cox44000170_FD_125969 | JGI IMG/M metagenome (GOLD analysis project Ga0182035, IMG submission 125969) | Lab enrichment of tropical soil microbial communities from Luquillo Experimental Forest, Puerto Rico - flux4day.12C.oxic.44.000.170 | ecosystem: Environmental > Terrestrial > Soil >...
ACGGTCGAATCGAGCGGGTTGCCGATCACATTGGCAAAATAGTGGTCGGCGAAGCGGCCTGCCTCCGTGAACCCGTCCGGATGCATGAACACCACGAGGCCGAGCTCTTCGCACCGCGCAAAGATCTTGCGAAACCGTTCGGCCGATAGATCTTCCCCGGCGACATGGGTCATGATCTCGATGCCGCGAAAACCGAGGGAGTTGTGCAATCGCTCGAGCTCGGCGACAGCCAATTCGGGAGCCTGGAACGGTACCGTGCCGAGGCCGACGAAACGGCTAGGGTAGCGGCCGCAGATCTCGGCGATGAAATCGTTGATGGCGCGCGATGCCTCACGCCCGAGATCGGGGTCGGCGCCGTAATAGGTCTGGCGCGGTGCCGGCGAGATCGCCTGGATGTCGATCCCCATCCGGTCCATGTCCTCGATCCGCTTTTCGGGCGACGAGCCCTGAAGCCGGGTCCGCTCGCCGTTCTGCCGGTTGATCGTGCGGCTCTGCTCATTGGCGGCCGTTTCGAGAAACCACCGTGAGACGGCGATATTGCCTTCCACCATTGCCGCTGCCTTATCACTGCGGACATGGCAATGAATGTCGATCGTGAACCATTTGCCGCGGGCATGGAGAGGGCCTGCGAAGCGCCCGGCCCGCGGTTCCGTTCCCGGCGGCAGGCATTTGAACAGCATCTTGGTTTCCCCTCGATCAGCCCGATGCCATCGATATTTCGATGTTCAACAGCCGCGCGGCATTGCGGCCGAGAATCGCACGGCGCTCGGCATCATCTAGCCCGGTGGCGCCCTCGACAAATCCTATCGGATCGATCTCGCCCATATCGGCAGGGTAGTCGGTGCCCATCAGCACGTGGTCGGCGCCGTACTGGTCGACGAGATATTCGAGCTGGTGGTGGGTGAAGACAATTGTGTCGAAGTAGAGCCGCTTGAGATATTCGGTCGGCATCCGGTGGATCTGCTCGCAGCAATCGGGGCGCGCTGAAGCGGCATGGTCGATGCGGCCCGAATAAGCCGGCAGATAGCCGCCGCCATGAGCGACGACGAGCTTCAGGTTCGGATGGGCGTGCAATACGCCGTCAAAGATCAGATGGTGAACGGCCACCGTCGAATCGAGCGGATTGCCGATCACATTGACCAGGTAATGGTCGGCGAAGCGCCGCGCCTCTGGAAACCCAGTCGGGTGCATGAAGATCAGCATACCGAGCTCTTCGACCCGTGCGAAGATCTTGCGGAAGCGCTCGGCCGATAAGTCCTCGCCGGCGACATTGGTCGCGATTTCGATGCCGCGGAAGCCCAATGATTTGTGCAGCCGGTCGAGCTCCGCGACGGCGAGGTCCGGTGCTTGAAACGGCACCGTCCCGAGCGCAGTAAAACGGTCGGGGTGACGGCCGACGATCTCGGCGAGATTGTCGTTGACGACGCGCGCGGCGGCGATCCCGAGCTCGGGCGAGGCACCGTAATAGGTCTGGTTCGGGGAGGGCGAGATCGCCTGGATGTCGATCCCCATCCGGTCCATGTCCGCGAGCCGCTTTTCGATCGAAGTGAATTGGATGCGATTGCGTTCGGACTGCTGCCGGTTGACCTCGCGGGTGCGCTCGTTGGCGTAAACCTCCCGCGGATGCCGCGTCGCGACAACATTGCCGGCGACCATTTCCGCTGCCTTCGGCGTCAGCACATGGCAGTGAATGTCGACCGTGAACCATTTGCCCCGCGCATGCGCGGGACCTGGAAACCGGCCGGGAATTTGTGCTCCGGTCGGCAGGCATTTGAACAGCATCTCAGGCTTCTCCCTCCGTTCGGCGATATTATGCATTCTCTGGTCACAGAGCGAGCGTGGCCGCGCCAAGGGAGGATGCAGCCGTAAGGCGGCCTATGTTAGGGAGAAGCGATCATGATCGAGTATCGCCTTGAACACATCATGTCCTATACCGCGAAGTTATCAGAGCCGAAGGTGATAGGCCCTGTACCCGAAGGAATTCGCGTCAATTAGGGCAAGCGCTTCTCGACCGATCCGAAGTCGCTTACGAGGTATGCCGGGACTTCTTTCTGGCCTAGCGCAGCTACGATCAGGCTTGCTCCAGCTGGGTCGCCGAAAACGGCGCAGAGCCGGTAACTATGCTGCCTCTTCTTCGGTCTCGCTCTCGGTCCCGGTCGGGCCGGAATCCTTGCCCTTGGCTTCGGGGTCGCGGTCGACGAGTTCGATCACCGCCATCGCGGCATCGTCGCCGTAGCGGTATCCGGCCTTGATGATGCGGGTGTAACCGCCGGCACGGGCCGAATACCGTTGCGCCAGAGTCGTCATCAGCTTGTCGGCCAGAGCGGCGTCCTGCAATTTGGCGATCACCCGCCGCCGACCCGCCAGCCCGCCATGTTTGCCGGTCGTGATCAGCCGCTCGACGTATGGGCGCAGATCCTTCGCTTTGGGCAGGGTTGGCGTGATCTGCTCATCTTTGATCAGCGCGGCAGCAAGGTTCTCGAACATTGCCTTGCGGTGGGCGGATTTGCGGCTGAAGCTGCGGCCGCGCAGGCGATGACGCATAGGGGGGTCCTCAGTACGGTTCGTCGAGGCGCTTGGCCAATTCCTCGATGTTCTCGGGCGGCCAGTTCGTTATTTCCATGCCAAGATGTAGTCCCATCTGGGCCAGGACTTCTTTGATCTCATTCAGCGATTTGCGCCCGAAATTGGGTGTTCGCAGCATCTCGGCTTCGGATTTCTGAACCAGGTCGCCGATATAGACGATGTTGTCGTTCTTCAGGCAGTTCGCCGAGCGCACCGACAGTTCGAGCTCGTCGACCTTGCGCAGCAGGTTCTTGTTGAACGGCAGCTCGCTCGGGCGAAGTTCCTCGGAGGGGTGGCGCGGCTCCTCGAAATTGATGAAGAGCTGGAGCTGATCCTGCAGGATCCGCGCAGCGAGCGCCACCGCATCCTCGGGTGTGACCGCACCGTTGGTCTCGACCCGGATGGAAAGCCGATCATAGTCGGTGACCTGACCGACGCGCGTGTTCTCGACCCTGTAGGATACCTTGCGCACCGGGCTGAACAGAGCATCGACCGGGATCAGGCCGATGGGCGCATCCTCCGGCCGGTTCTGTGTCGCCGGCACGTAGCCCTTGCCGCTCTCAACACTGAGCTCCATACCGATCTTGGAGCCGCCGTCGAGAGTGCAGATCACCAAATCGGGGTTCAGGATATCGATATCGTGGCCGGTTTCGATCGCGCCGGCGCGAACTTCGCCGGGGCCGCTGCCGCGTAAGCGCATTCGCTTCGGGCCTTCCCCGTACATCCGAAGGTCGATGCTCTTGACGTTGAGGACGATGTCGGTGACGTCCTCGAGCACTCCCGGGATTGAAGAAAACTCGTGAAGCACGCCCTCGATCTGCATCGAGGTGACCGCTGCGCCCTGCAGCGAGGAGAGCAACACACGGCGTAATGCGTTCCCGAGAGTCAGCCCGAAACCGCGTTCGAGCGGCTCGGCGACCACGGTTGCTACGCGTTTCGGGTCATCCCCCGATTCCACCGATAGCTGTTTCGGTTTGATCAAGGACTGCCAGTTTTTTTGAATCACTACTCGACCCTCGGTCGTTGGAAGCGGTCGACATCCGCCGCAAGAACCGGCACAGCAGAGCCGCCGGCGTTATCCTGAATCTCGCGCCGCCGGAGGGCGCTCGCACCTCAGACGCGACGCCGCTTCGGCGGGCGGCAGCCATTGTGTGGGATCGGCGTCATATCCCGGATCGAAGTCACGGCGAATCCCACCGCCTGCAGCGCACGCAACGCCGACTCTCGGCCGGACCCCGGTCCTTTGACCTCGATCTCCAGAGTGCGCATGCCGTGCTCCATGGCTTTACGCCCGGCATCTTCGGCGGCGACCTGCGCTGCATAAGGCGTAGATTTGCGCGAACCCTTGAAGCCCTGGCTACCGGCTGACGACCAGGCGATCGTATTGCCTTGGGCATCAGTGATCGTGATCATCGTATTGTTGAAAGTGGCGTTCACATGCGCCGTGCCTGAAGTGATGTTCTTGCGTTCGCGCCGACGCAGGCGCGGCGCCGGTGTCGCCGTTCTGGCCATTTATCTCTTCCGCAGTTGCCGTTTGGGCTGCGAGGTCTACTTCTTCTTACCGGCGATAGGGCGGGCCGGCCCTTTGCGTGTCCGCGCGTTCGTATGCGTGCGTTGGCCGCGCACTGGAAGCCCCTTGCGGTGGCGCAGTCCGCGATAGCAACCCAGATCCATCAGCCGCTTGATGTTCATCGCGACTTGCCGCCGCAGGTCGCCCTCAACCGTGTAGTCACGATCGATAATCTCGCGAACGCGCAAGACGTCGTCGTCGCTCAGTTCATGCACGCGCCGCTCGGGCGGAATGCCGATCCTGTTACAAATCTCGAGGGCCTTGGTCCGGCCGATCCCGTGGATGTAAGTGAGTCCGATTGGGACTCGCTTTTGGTTGGGAATATTAACGCCCGCGATGCGCGCCACCTGCGCTTCTCCTCAAAGAATGACAAAATGGGGGTGGGTCCCGCTCCTCGCAAGGGCGCGCATTATAGGGGTCAAATCTTGCACGTCAATCCGCTTGCGGCCGCTACCGCCGCATACTCCACCTCGCGGTTGACTGGTTATTCGACAGCGAGCCTGGGAAGGCCGGCGAGCGCAACACGCAGCTCTTCCTCATCGTAAGCGTGGTCTCCAAGCCTGCCGGCTTGGTAGTCGATATAGGCCTGCATATCGAAATGGCCGTGGCCGCACAGGTTGAACAAGATCGTGCGCCCAATGCCCTCGACTTTGCACCGCAATGCCTCGTCGATCGTGCCGCATACCGCATGGTTGGCCTCGGGAGCCGGCAGGACGCCCTCGGTGCGGGCGAACTGAATACCCGCCTCAAAGCAGCTGTTCTGCGTCAGCGCACGGGATTCGATGAGTCCAAGCTCCTGCAACAGACTTACCAGCGGCGCCATGCCATGGTAGCGCAGCCCGCCTGCATGGAAGCCGGGCGGCACGAAGGTCGAGCCCAAGGTGTGCATTTTAACGAGCGGTGTCAGATGCCCAGTGTCGCCGAAATCGTAGGCATATTTGCCGCGCGTCAGGCTCGGGCAGGCGGCCGGTTCGCAGGCGATCACTCGAGGCTTCGGGCCGCCGCGCAGCCCGGCGCCAATAAACGGGAACGCAATACCGGCGAAGTTGCTGCCACCACCCGTGCAACCCACGATGATGTCGGGGTAGTCGTCCGCCATCTCGAGCTGCGCCATCGCCTCTTGGCCGATGACAGTCTGGTGCAACAGGACGTGGTTGAGGACGCTGCCTAACGAATATTTCGTATCGGCGTGGTGCGCTGCCACTTCAACCGCTTCGCTGATGGCGATACCCAAGCTGCCGGGGGAGTTTGGATGTTCAGCAAGGATGCGCCGCCCAGCGCTTGTTTCGGTGCTCGGGCTTGCCACGCACTCAGCACCCCAAGCCTCCATCAGCGCTTTGCGGTAAGGCTTCTGCTCGAAACTCACTTTCACCATATAGACGCGGACGTCGAGGCCGAAGACGGCCCCCGCAAAGGCGAGGGCTGAGCCCCATTGTCCGGCGCCGGTCTCGGTCGCGAGCCGCTTGACTCCGGCCTCTTTGTTGTAAAAGGCTTGGGCGACGGCGGTGTTGGGTTTGTGGCTACCCGCTGGGCTCACCCCTTCGTATTTGTAGTAGATCCTGGCCGGCGTATCGAGCGCCCGTTCCAGCCGACGCGCTCGATAAAGCGGGGACGGCCGCCATTGACGATAGACTTCGCGGACAGGTTCAGGGATCTCGATCGTGCGTGCGGAGGAAACTTCCTGCTGAATCAGCGCTATTGGAAAAAGTGGCTCGAGATCCTGTGGCCCCACAGGCTTCAACGTCCCAGGGTGCAGCACCGGTTCGGGCGGGCGCGGCAAGTCGGCTACGATATTGTACCAGTCCTTAGGAAGCCGGGCTTCCTCGAGCAGATATTTGACCGTATCGGACATAGTTTCTCTCCCCGCCTAGCCGTTTGCGGGCGCCTTCCAGATCCCGCGTTGCTGCATTAGTCGGACCTGCCGATCGATTACCTCGCGCCTATACTCGGCGTGCCGGCCGGGAATCTTGTCGATGTAGAGATTCTTTGGATAGATCGGCTGCTCATAGATGATCTGAGCCAGCTCGGTGCGAATGTCCTTGGGCCAGTTTGTTACCTGGGCATTTTGCCGGTGGTGCCGCAACGCCTCGATGTTGATCACGCCCGCGACAAACGTCGAGCCGTTAGTATCGCGCTGCTTGCCGACGATGGCGCCGCGATAGTCGACGATCATCGACTGCCCCCCCCCAGCATCGATCGGCGTCTCACTGTCCGGATAGAGGTGGTAGCCGCCGATATTCGGCGCCACGACATACATGTTGTTCTCGAGCGCGCGGGCCCGGTTCGAGATCTCGAAAAAGTCGTTCTCAGTGAACGGCGTCGGCAAAGAGGCGCGATAAACCACCTCCGCCCCGTTCAGGGCAAGACCGCGGCCATTCTCGGGGTAGTTGCCCTCCATCGCCATCATGATCCCCAAGCGCCCGATCGCAGTATCGGCGACCGGCCAGAAGGCCTGCAAATTGCGGCCGTATTTCTCGACCCACCAGTCGAACAGATCGTGCGGCGAGACTGAGCGCTCGCAGGGCAGCAGGGCTACGATCTTGTAGTGCTTCAGGATGACGGCGCCATCGGGATCGACGACGAAGCCGACATTAAAGAACCGGTCCGGCCAATCCTCGTGACGCGCCTTGGCCTGCGCCATGATGAAGGTGCCCCAGCTGCGGGCGAGCCGCCCGATGCGGTCGGTTTCCGGGCCCGGAATATCGATGGCGCAGGTCCGCGCGAACTCGGCATGGTCGACATCGAGCACCTCGTCGTTGAAGCCCTGCAACGCGCCTTCCGGAACGGCGACGAGCCGAACCGGAACATCGAGGCCGGATAGCCAAAACGCAGCCCTGGTCAGGCTTTCGAGATGCTCCAGATTCTTGGCGATGTCGTCGCGGCGGCGAATCCCCCAGAAGGTAGGGATCAGTCCAACCGCGGTATAGGGTTCGATCATGCCCGTTCCCTGTTCTGACGCAAACTCGAACGAAGAATGTCAGATCCGGGCGCCTGGGGCTATCCTCGACGTCGTGGGAGTGACGGGCCTCAGCCGAGGATTTTTTCGATCGCGCGGGTGACGGAATCGATCTCGGCCATCCCGTCGACGGGACGCAGAATGCCGCGCTCCCGATAATAGGGAAGGATCGGCGCCGTCTGGCGATGATAGACATCGAGCCGCGCCTTGACCGTCTCCGGCCTGTCGTCCGCCCGGCAGGCGAATTCGCAGGCTCCGCACACATCGCACACCCCATCAACCTTGGGTCGGTTGTCGCGCTCGTGGTAGCTGGCGCCGCACTGTTGGCAGTTAAAACGTCCGGCGAGGCGATCGACGAGGACGGCCTCATCGACCTCGAACTCGATCACATGGTCGAGCCGCAGATCGCGCTGGGCCAGCATTTCGTCGAGCGCTTGCGCCTGGGCAAGGGTTCTCGGGAAACCGTCGAGAACAAAGCCGGTGCGGCAATCCGGTCGGCTGATGCGGTCGGCGATCATGCCAATGATGAGGTTGTCCGGAACGAGCTGCCCGGAATCCATGATGCTCTTGACACGCAGCCCGAGTTCGCTACCCGAAAGGGTCGCGGCCCGCAGCATGTCTCCAGTGGCTAGCTGGGTAATGCCGTGGAGCTGCTCGATCCGTTTGGCCTGCGTCCCCTTCCCCGAGCCCGGCGGCCCGAGCAGGACGACGTTCATCCGCGGCGTCCCCGGAGCTTGGCCTTCCTGATCAGACCCTCGTATTGATGCGCCAGCAAGTGCGAGTGAATTTGCGCCACCGTGTCCATCGTGACGCTGACCACGATCAGAAGGCTGGTGCCTCCAAAGTAGAACGGAACCGAATATTCAGAAATCAAGATCTCGGGCAGCATGCAGACTGCCGAAAGATAGGCGGCGCCGACGACGGTAAGTCGCGTCAAAATGTAATCCAGGTAGTCGGCGGTGTTTTTTCCTGGCCTGATGCCAGGAATGAATCCACCATACTTGCGCAAATTATCGGCGGTTTCGGTGGGGTTAAAGACAATCGCGGTATAGAAAAAACAGAAGAAACAGATCAAGGCGACGTAAAGCGCCATATAGAGTGGCCGGCCGTGCGCGAGATAGCTCGTGATCTCGCCGAGCCAACCGAAGCCCTGCCCACTCGCTTCAAAGTTCGCGACGGTTGCCGGCAACAGCAACAGCGAGGAGGCAAAGATCGGCGGAATAACACCCGAAGTATTGATCTTCAGCGGCAGATGAGACGCCTCGCCCCCGAACATCTTGTTACCCACTTGGCGTTTCGGATACTGAACGAGAATTCGGCGCTGCGCCCGCTCCATGAACACGATGAAGCCGACCACCCCAACCGATATCGCTAGAAAGATGATGATGAAAACGGTCGAAATCGCCCCGGTGCGGCCAAGTTCGAGAGTGGAGGCCAGGGCGTGCGGCAGATTCGCGACGATTCCTGACATAATAATCAGCGAGATCCCGTTGCCGATCCCGCGGGCGGTGATCTGCTCGCCGAGCCACATCAAGAAGACCGTGCCGCTCGTCAAGGTCACCACCGTAACGAGTCGGAAGAACACCCCAGGATCGAGAACCGCGGATTGGGCGCCGGCACGCATGCCTTCGAGCCCGACTGCGATCCCGTAGGATTGGACCGCCGCCAATAGAACAGTGCCGAAACGAGTGTACTGGTTCAGCTTCTTGCGTCCGCTCTCGCCCTCTTTCTTCAGCGCTTCAAGGGTCGGAGAGACCGCGGTCAAGAGCTGGATGATGATCGAAGCCGAGATGTAGGGCATGATATTCAGCGCAAAGATGGTCATGCGCCCGAGCGCCCCTCCCGAGAACATGTCGAACATGCCGAGGATACCGCCGGCATTGCGCGAGAACAGATCCTGCAGGATCGCCGGGTCGATGCCGGGGATGGGGATGTAGGTCCCGAGCCGGTAGATCACCAGAGCGCCCAAGGTGAACCAGATCCGGCTCTTGAGCTCGGACGCCTTGGCGAAGGCCGAGAAATTGATGCTTGCTGCGAGCTGTTCGGCGGCTGACGCCATTTAACCCATCCCTAACCAAAGCCGGCCACAAACGCGGCCTGGCGCGTGACCCTCAGGCCGGGGTGGCCGCCTCCGTCTTCCGCTTTTTCGCGCGATTTGCGCGGAGGATGACTTTGCCCCCAACGCTCTCGACGGCAGCAATCGCCGCCTTTGAGGCACCGGTGACCTCGATTGTGATTGCCGTGCGGATCTCGCCTTTGGCCAACAGGCGGACGCCGTCGCCGAGCCGCCGGAGAATTCCGCAAGCCACGAGCGCCTGCCCGTCGATCGTACTCTCGTCCTTCAGCTTACCCCCATCCAGGGCCATCTGGAGCCGCCCGAGATTGACCCTTTTGAAGTCATTGCAAAACACGCTGTTGTTGAAGCCGCGCTTCGGCAAGCGACGATGGAGCGGGGTCTGACCGCCTTCAAAACCGTTGAGTGCCACCCCGCTCCGAGCGGTTTGACCTTTGCCGCCGCGCGCCGCGGTTTTGCCTTTGCCCGAGCCGATGCCGCGCCCGACCCGCTTCGCGCGGTCATGCGCCCCGGGATTGTCACTGATCTCGTTGAGCTTCATCGCGCCAATTGCCGTCAGTTCTGGTATGCACGCCATTCTCACCCCTCGTCCACGACTCGCACGAGGTGCTTGACTTTGTCGATCATCCCGCGGACCGCGGGCGTGTCTTCGAGCACGCGCCGACGGCACAGCTTATTGAGCCCAAGCCCCTTCAGTGTCGCCCGCTGGTCTGGCTTGCGAGCGATCGGGCTCGCGATTTGTATGACGGTGACCGACTTCTTGCCGTCCATCACGTATTCTCGCGGGTTTCGGCGTCACTGCGGCCAAGGATTTCGGCGACCTTCTTACCGCGCCGTGTCGCCACCGCCCGTGGGCTGGTGGCCCGGCCGAGCGCGACAAAGGTCGCCTTGATCATGTTGTGCGGGTTCGGGCTTCCGATCGATTTGGCGACGACATCATGTATCCCCAATGCTTCGAAGATCGCTCGCATCGGGCCGCCGGCGATGATCCCAGTGCCCGGCTTGGCGGCGCGCACGATCACCCGGCCCGCGCCGTAACCACTGACGATGTCGTGGTGCAATGTCCGACCCTCCCGTAACGGTACGCGGATCATGCTGCGCCGCGCCTGCTCGGTCGCCTTGCGAATGGCTTCGGGCACCTCGCGTGCCTTGCCGGCGCCATAGCCAACCCGGCCCTTTTTGTCACCGACGACCACGAGAGCCGCAAAACCAAATCGACGGCCGCCCTTCACCACTTTGGCGACACGATTGATGTTGACGAGCTTTTCGGTGAACTCGCTGTCTTCGCGATCGCGGGATTGTCGATCGCTGTCGCCGCGGCCGCGTCGATCCCCTTGTGTGCGCGTCATCGAGCGTGCCATGCCGGACCCTTTCAGAAATCGAGGCCGCCCTCGCGGGCGGCATCAGCCAGGGCTTTGACCCGGCCGTGAAACAGATAAGCACCCCGGTCGAAGACGATCCGCTCGATCCCCGCCGCCTTGGCTCGCGCGGCGATCAGCTTACCGACAGCGTTCGCCGCCGTTACATCGGCGCCATTCTTGAGGCTCGCCCTGAGACCGCTATCAAGGCTCGAAGCAGCCGCGAGCGTGCGTCCGGCGGCGTCATCGATGATTTGCGCGTAGATATGTTTCGAGGAGCGGAACACCGAGAGACGAGGCCGATTGTTTGCCGCGCGCCGCAAATTGCTGCGGACCCGTTGGCGACGGCGCAGGAAGAGAGCTTTGGATTTCTCAGACATAACGGTTATTTCTTTTTGCCTTCCTTCCGGCGAATGGTCTCCGTTGCGTATCTGATGCCCTTACCTTTGTAAGGTTCGGGTGGTCGATAGGCGCGGATGTCAGCCGCGATCTGGCCGACGCGATGGCGATCGGCCCCGCTCACGGTGATGACCGTCGGTCTCTCGCAAGTGATCTTGACGTCGCTCGGGATCGGAAACGGGATGTCGTGACTATAGCCAAGCTGGAGATTGAGGGTGTTGCCCTGAACCTGCGCCCGATAGCCGACTCCTGTGATCTCCAGATTAACTGAAAACCCCGTCGACACCCCGGTGACAATGTTGTTGACGAGCGCTCGCGTCGTGCCCCACATCGCGCGCGACCGCTTGGTATCGCTCTTCGGCACGATCGTCACCGTACCATCGGCAATCGAGGCATTGACCTCGTTGCTGACGAGAAGGCTCAACGTCCCAAGTCTTCCTTTGGCCGTCAGCGTTTGACCGGAAAGCAAAACCTCGACACCGCTCGGGATGCGTACCGGATGTTTACCAATGCGCGACATCGCGACACCTCAGAAGACGCGGCACAGCACCTCGCCGCCTACCTTTGCGGCGCGCGCCTCGTTGTCCGACATGACCCCCCTCGGGGTCGAGAGTATGGCGATCCCGAGCCCGTTATAGATCCGCGGCAGGTCGGCAATCCGCGAATAGACGCGCCGGCCCGGCTTCGACACCCGGGCGATCTCGCGGATGACCGGTTCGCCGTCGACGTATTTGAGCTCGATCTTGAGTTCGGCGACGCCGGGGCGGACCTGTTCGTTGGTAAAACCGCGGATATACCCTTCTCGCTTCAAAACTTCGAGCACGTTGACCCGGAACTTCGAGGCGGGCGAGGGGACGACGGCTTGGCGTGCCCTCTGCCCGTTGCGAATCCGCGTTAGCATATCTCCGAGAGGATCGCTCATCGTCATCGGGATCCCCTACCAGCTCGATTTGACCATGCCTGGAATTTGCCCGGAGGAGGCGAGTGCGCGCAGCGCGATACGCGACAGCTTGAATTTGCGATAATAGCCGCGCGGCCGGCCAGTGACAGAGCAACGATTGCGGACCCGAGTTTCTGAGCTGTTGCGTGGCAACTCAGCAAGCTTGAGTTGCGCAGCAAACCGCTCCTCGGGTGGCGTATCGCGGTCAATCGCGATTGACTTCAAACGGCTGCGTTTTCCAGCGATGCGCTTGGCAAGCTTGCTGCGTCTGGCGTTCTTCTCGATCGCGCTCCTCTTTGCCATTTTGGCCTGAACTCCCACCGATCAATTGGCAAACGGCATGTTAAAACCTTTGAGCAGCACCTTGGCCTCCGCATCAGTCCTTGCCGTGGTGACCACGGCGACATCCATCCCGCGCACCGCATCGACGCGGTCGTAATCGATCTCCGGGAAGACGATCTGCTCCTTGAGGCCGAGCGCAAAATTGCCGCGACCGTCGAAACTCTTGCCGGGAATGCCGCGGAAGTCGCGCACCCGCGGCAGCGCCACCGTGATCAGACGGTCGAGAAATTCGAACATGCGCTGCCCGCGCAACGTTACTTTGCAGCCGATCGGCATATCCTTGCGCAGCTTGAAGGTCGCGATCGATCGCTTGGCTCTGGTTATGACCGGGCGCTGACCGGTGATCGCGGTCAGGTCACTGGCTGCGGCATCGGCCTTCTTGCTGTCTTGCACCGCCCCACCGACGCCTATGTTGACGACGATCTTTTCCAGGCGTGGCACCTGCATCGGGTTCTTATAACCAAATTCCCGCATCAGCGCCGACCGGACGGCTGTCTCGTAAAGCTCCTGCAGGCGGGTAGCGGCCATTGGCTCACCTGTCGATGACTTCGCCCGATCGGCGGGCAAAGCGAACCTTGCGTCCATCCTCGAGACGCTTGTAGCCGATCCGGCTCGGTTTCGTCGAACGCGGATCGATATGCCCGACATTGGATATATGGATCGTGAGCTCCTTCTCGACGATCCCGCCGGGATCGCCCATGCGCGGTCGGGTATGGCGCTTGGCCACGTTGATCCCCTGTACGATCACCCGCGAGTCGGCAGGAAACACCCGTAGCACTTCGCCTGTCTTGCCTTTGTCGCGTCCGGTGATGACGACGACGTTGTCGCCCTTTTTGATCTTTAGCTTCGCCATGGCTCGATCTTTGGACTCACAGGACCTCGGGAGCCAGGGACACGATCTTCATAAATCTTCGCGCCCGCAGTTCGCGCGTGACCGGACCGAAAATGCGCGTGCCGATCGGCTCGCCTTGATGGGTGACCAGCACGGCGGCGTTGCGATCGAAGCGGATCGCGCTGCCATCGGTGCGGCGGATCTCCTTTGCCGTGCGCACGATGACAGCACGATGGACGTCGCCTTTCTTGACGCGGCCGCGCGGGATTGCCTCCTTGATCGAGACGATGATGACATCCCCAACCGATGCGGTCTTGCGCTTGGATCCGCCCAATACCTTGATGCACTGCACTCGTCGCGCGCCAGAGTTATCGGCGATGTCGAGGTTCGTCTGCATCTGAATCATGCCGCATCTCCCTCCCTCTCGACCGGGCCACTTGCTCGGTGCACGCTACCGTCAACCGGCGGCGCCGTCCCAGCGTCCGCGTCCGCGTCGGCGGCGCCGCGGCCCGCAGTGGCGTTCCCGAGACTACTCACCACCACCCAGTGCTTGCGTTTTGAAATCGGCCGGCTTTCCTCGATTTGAACGGCGTCGCCGGTGTGGAACCGGTTGTGCTCGTCGTGAGCGGCATATTTCTTCGAATGCGTGATGAACTTCTTATATACCGGGTGCATCACTCGCCGCTCGACACGCACGATTACTGTCTTATCGCAGACGTCACTGACGACGATCCCTGGCAGCACGCGCTTCGACATTCGATCTTCCTCTAGAACACCCGGCGGCGTCGCTCGCCCAGCACTGTCTTTATGCGGGCGATGTCGCGGCGTACCTGCCGCACTCGGCTAGTGTTCTCGAGCTGGCCGTTTGCACGCTGGAAACGCAGGTTAAAGCTCTCTCTGCCGAGGGTATCGAGTTGCTCCGTCAGCTCATCATCGGTCCTGGGCCGTACATCGGCCGCCTTCATGAGACGATTTCCTCGCCCTGGCGTACCACGAAGCGGGTACCCACCGGCAGCTTGGCGGCGGCGAGGGTAAACGCCTCGCGAGCGACAGTGACGGAAACCCCGTCAAGTTCGAACATGATGCGCCCAGGTTTGATCCGGCATACCCAGAACTCGGGCGATCCCTTGCCGCTGCCCATGCGAACCTCGGCCGGCTTTTGCGACACCGGCACATCCGGGAAGACGCGGATCCAAACCCGGCCAGCGCGGCGTATATGACGCGTGATCGCGCGCCGCGCTGCCTCGATCTGGCGCGCTGTAATCCGGCCGGGGTCGGCCGCTTTGAGCCCGAAGGCGCCGAAATTAAGGGCGGTCCCACCTTTGGCGAGACCGTGAACGCGGCCTTTGTGGGCTTTGCGATATTTGCTCCGCTTTGGACTCAGCATGGCTTGATCAATCTGCCGCTTCGCGGCGGCCGCGCTCGTGGCTCGCCGGCTGTCCCTCGCTCATCCGCCTCTCCTGGGCCATTGGATCGTGAGCGAGGATCTCACCCTTGAAAACCCAAACCTTGACGCCGCACACGCCGTAAGTCGTCTTAGCAGTGCCATAGGCAAAATCGACGTCCGCACGTAACGTATGCAGAGGTACGCGGCCCTCGCGATACCATTCCATGCGGGCGATCTCGGCGCCTCCCAACCTGCCGGAGCAATTGATCCGAATGCCCAGTGCCCCGAGCCGCATTGCCGACTGCACTGCGCGCTTCATCGCCCGGCGAAAGGCGACACGCCGTTCGAGCTGCTGCGCGATGCTGTCGGCAATCAGCTTGGCTTCGATTTCGGGCTTTCGGATCTCGACGATGTTGAGGCTGACCTCGCTATTGGTGAGCTTGGCTATATCGGTGCGCAGCTTCTCGATGTCCGCGCCCTTTTTCCCGATCACGACCCCCGGCCGTGCCGAATGAAGCGTGATTCGTGTCTTCTTTGCGGCGCGCTCGATGACGACGCGCGACACGCCCGCCTGCCCCAGCCGCCTATGCAAAAACTTGCGCAGGCCCAGATCATCTAGCAACAGGTTGCCGTACTCCTTGCGCGCGAACCAGCGCGAATCCCAGGTACGATTGATCCCTAGCCGAAGCCCGATCGGATTGACCTTTTGACCCATTAGCCACGCTCCTCTGCGCGCTCTCGGACGACAACCGTGAGGTGTGCGAATTGCTTTTCGACCCTTGACGACCGGCCCCGGCCGCGAGTGTGGAACCGCTTCATTACAAAAGCACGGCCTACGGTGGCCTCCTTGATGTAGAGGCGATCGACATCGAGCTGATGATTGTTTTCGGCGTTGGCGATCGCCGCCTGCAACACCTTCTTGACGTCGCGCGCGATGCGGCGATGAGAAAAGGTGAGTTCCGCCAGGGCGGCGGCCGCGGCCTTGCCTCGGATCGTCTCGGCCACGAGGTTGAGCTTACGCGGGCTCGTCCGCAGGCTGCGAAGACAAGCTTGGGCCTCGGTCTCATCGAGGCGGCGCGGGGCCGTTGGCTTGCCCATCTCAGCTCCTCCTCGCCCGCTTGTCGCCCGCATGACCGTAAAAAGTTCGGGTCGGCGCGAACTCGCCGAGCTTGTGACCGATCATGTTCTCGGTGACCAGCACGGGGATGAATTTGTGGCCATTATAGACGCCGAAAGTAAGTCCGACGAATTGCGGAAAGATCGTCGATCGACGCGACCACGTCCTGATCACCTGATTGCGTCCGGACCTGCGCGCTTCCTCAGCCTTCTTGAGAAGGTAACCGTCGACAAACGGCCCTTTCCAAACGGAGCGTGCCAAGGCGCCCTCCGTACCCGAAGGCTAACGCTTGTGCCGGCGCCGGACGATCAGTCGATCCGTCGCCTTGTTGTGCCGGGTCTTCTTGCCCTTGGTCGGCTTGCCCCACGGCGTGACAGGATGGCGGCCGCCAGAGGTGCGACCTTCGCCGCCACCATGCGGATGGTCGATCGGGTTCATTGCCACGCCTCGCACCGAAGGGCGATGACCCAACCATCGGTTGCGCCCAGCCTTAGCGATAACAATATTCTGCTGATCCGGATTCGAGACGGCGCCGATCGTCGCCCGGCACTCGGCCCG
>Ga0182035_10000696_pt1 | contig 16095 bp, 14 predicted proteins | sample flu12Cox44000170_FD_125969 | JGI IMG/M metagenome (GOLD analysis project Ga0182035, IMG submission 125969) | Lab enrichment of tropical soil microbial communities from Luquillo Experimental Forest, Puerto Rico - flux4day.12C.oxic.44.000.170 | ecosystem: Environmental > Terrestrial > Soil >...
CGACGGCGGCCCCGTGGTAGTCAGGCACCGCGACTGCAACCAGCCGGTGCATGTGGAGCTGCGGTGCGCACACGACCATCGCGTGTTCGAGGTCGAGGAAACCGAATCCGGGCCCAGACCCGGCCCGACTGATGTCTCAAGTTCGTCGCCAGGCTAGGGCGATGGATCTGACAATTGCGGGAACACCACACTCGATCATGCGTGGCGGCATCGACAACGTCCACATCGACACGGAGATCAAACGCGCCGCCTAGGGACTCGCTCGGGCTCCCCAGCACGGCTAGGGTTGACCCGTGATGCCGGAGCCGACCCGAAGCTCGCCGATCCTGGGTTTGGTGGCGGCCGCCCGCGTCGGGGTTGGGGCCGCAATGCTTCTCGCGCCGGGCCGGTTCTTCAAACCCGAATCGGGCACCGAGACGCTGCTGATGCAAACGATCGGGATCCGCGACGTGGTTATCGGGTCGGGTGCATGTGCCGCCTGGGTGCGCGGTGGCGACTTTCGGGGCTGGGCAACTGCGGGTTTGGTCAGCGACAGCGCCGATCTTCTGCTGGGCCTGCGGAGCAAGCCCCTCGTCGGTACGAGGAGCGCGCTCATCGCCACGCTGGCCCCGGTACCGTTCGTGGGAGCCGGCCTGTTCGGCTTCATCCGGGGTTTCCAGCGCCGCCAGATGTCCTAGGATTCCGGCCCACGGGCGCCGAGTTGCGTTCGGGCTTGGTCGATTTGGAGTAAGCGTGACATCGCGTGGTCATGAGGAGTGTTCAGTGACACCTCCGTCGTCCGCCCCCGATCTGCTCGTGGAGGGGCAGCTCGTCGTTCGCCTCGACGGCAGCCGTGTCTACCCGCGAATGCTGGTTGGTGGCAAGGCCCACGGCTTGTCCAAGATCCGAGCCGCCGGCCTGCCGACCCCTCCCGCCTTCACCGTGACCGTGGACGCGTGCAGGCAATACTTCGAAGCGCCCGATGACCTCATGGCCCGGCTGTGGCCGCAAGTCCGCGAGGGGCTTTCGTGGTTGGAGGCCGAATCGGGCCATACCTTCGGACACGGCCCGGTGCCCCTGCTGGTTTCGGTGCGCAGCGGCGCACCGGCCAGCATGCCGGGGATGATGGACACGGTCTTGAACCTCGGTATCAATGACGACGTCGAACAGATCCTTGCCGACACATGCGGTGCGCCATTCGGCCGGGACACCCACGAGCGGTTCCGGGATCTCTTCCGGCAGGTGGTCGGCCCGACTGACGGCCGCGTCCCCGCCGATCCGTATGCCCAGCTGCGCGCCGCGATCACCGCGGTGTTTGATTCGTGGAATTCGGAGCGCGCGGTGTCCTACCGGCGCCACCACAACCTCGAGGGAAAGGTGGCCGGCACGTCGGTGACGGTGCAGGCAATGGTGTTCGGCAACCTGGACGACCGGTCGGGAACCGGGGTGCTGTTCAGCCGCAACCCCCTGACCGGAGAGGCAAACCCGTTCGGCGAGTGGCTGCCTCGTGGACAGGGTGAGGACGTCGTCAGCGGCAAGTTCGATCCGCTACCGCTGAGCGCACTGGCCGGACAGCACGCCGACATCCACCGTCAACTCCTCGAGGCGGCGTCCTGGCTCGAGCTCGAGGGCACCGACGTCCAGGACATCGAATTCACCGTCGAGGCCGGCAAGCTCTACCTGCTGCAGACCCGGGCGGCGAATAGATCGGCCAAGGCCGCGGTGGCCATTGCCGTGGCGTTGCAGCGTGAGGGGCTCATCAGCATTAGCGAGGCCCTGGCCCGGGTCACCCCCGCACAACTCGATGTGCTGCTTACCCCGGTGATCGAACCCTCGGCGCTGGCGGAAGCAACCGTCGTCGCCTCGGGGCTGCCGGCCTGTCCCGGCGTGGGAGCCGGGCGAGTCGTCGTGGACAGCGATTCGGCTGAAGACGCCGCCGACAACGGTGAGGACGCCGTGCTCGCTCGCGAAACCACCAGTCCCGATGACGTCGGCGGCATTATCGCCGCTCGTGCGGTGATCACCGAACAGGGCGGATCCACCTCTCATGCCGCGGTGGTCAGCCGGGAGTTGCACACGCCGTGCGTGGTTGGGTGCGGCAAGGGCAGCCTGCGCGAACTCGTCGGAACCGAAGTCACCGTCGACGGGGGCAGCGGCACGGTCTACTCGGGCCTGTTGCCGCTGACCCATCCCTCGGAGAGCACCGATCCCGACATGGCCACCCTGCTCGCCTGGGCGCAGCGGCTCAGTCCCGTCAAGGTGCTGTCGGTGGGCGAAGAGGTCGCCGACGTGCCGCGGGTCGATCACCAAGATCCCCCGACGGTGTATCAGGCCATTAACGCCGGTGCCGCCACGGTGGCAGCGACGCATCCCCTGCCGGTCCTGCTCATGATTTTGGAACGGCAGCGAAACACCGGCGGCGGTTTACGCTAACCAGGTTCACCGCGATGCCGTCGTCGCCTCGGCCGGCCTCAGCACTACACCGGAGTCTCGAATTGATCGACGAATTAACCGTTTTGCGCATGGTCGCCATCAAGGGCCGAGTGTCCGCGGACATCGTTGCCGGCAGCCTAGGCGTCGAGGCGCCGGCTGTGCAGGCTGAGCTGGACGCGTTCACCGAGCGCGAACTGGTCAAGTCCACACCGATGGGCTACGGCATTACCCCGGCCGGGCGCACGCGATGCACCGACCTGGTCGACGCGGAGCACCGAGCCACCGATCAGGCGGCCGTGGCGGCGATCTACCAGAATTTCTGTGACCACAACAAGGAGCTCAAGGCCGTCATCACCGACTGGCAGACGCGCGGTCCCAACCGGCTCAACGATCACTCCGATGACGACTACGACCGCGCAGTGTTGGACCGGCTGCTCGCTCTGCATCAAGAGGTGCTTCCGCTACTCGATCAGATCGGTGAGGTGGCAACCCGACTGAGCCACTACAAGCCGCGGTTGCAGCGGGCCGCCGACGCGGTAGCCGCCGGTGACCACACGTACGTGTCCCGCCCGATCTTGGACAGCTACCACACCGTCTGGTTCGAACTGCACGAAGACCTCATTGGTTTGGCCGGGTTGACCCGCGCCGGCGAGGCCGAGGCTGGACGCGGCGCGTGAGCGCAGTTGCGCAGAGTTAAGCGCTGGCGAATTAGGCCGCTGATTTTTCGAGGACGTGCACGCCACAGGCGGAGCCCAGGCCGATCACGTGGGCCAGCCCGACCTTCGCGTTCTCGATCTGACGATCGCCGGCCTCGCCGCGAAGGTGGTGGCAGATCTCCCAGATGTTGGCGATCCCGGTGGCTGCGATCGGGTGGCCCTTGGACTGCAACCCGCCCGACACGTTCACCGGCGTGGAGCCGTCCCGCCAGGTGGCGCCCGAGTTGAAGAAGTCGGCCGCTCCGCCCTCTTCGCACAGCATCAGGTTGTCGTAGTGCACCAGTTCGGCGGTCGCGAAGCAGTCGTGCAGCTCGACCAGGTCGAGATCGCCCGGCCCGATGCCGGCCTTCTCGTAGGCGGTCGCGGCGGCGTTGCGGGTCAGGGTGTTGACGTTTGGCAGGACCTGGCAGCCCACCTCGTAGGGGTCGGTGGTCAGCACCGACGCCGAGACCTTCACGGCGCGGCGCCGCTGTTGCAGCGAAAGCGATTTCAGCGTTTCGCCGTTGCATACGATCGCGGCGGCGGCACCGTCACAGTTGGCCGAGCACATCGGGCGCGTGTTCGGATAGGCGATCATGACATCGTTCATGATCTGTTCGAGGGTGAACCGCTTCTGGTAGGCGGCCAGTGGGTTCAACGTCGAATGGGCGTGGTTCTTTTCGCTGATTTTGGCGAACAGCTCGAAGCTCGTGCCGCCGTACTTGTGGCCGTACTCGGTGCCAATCTGGGCGAACACACCGGGCATGGCCTCGGTGCCGATCCGCCCGTCGACTGCCGCGACAGCGCCGAAGCGGCCCTTCGGCGCCCAGACGTCGGCGTCCTTCTTCTTCTGGCCGCCAGCGCCGAGTAGTCCAGCGCCGGAAAGCTTTTCGACGCCGACGGCCATGCCGTAGTCGACCTCGCCGGCCTTGACGGCCATGATCGCCGTTCGCAGCGCGGTGGCGCCGGTGGCGCAGGCGTTGGCCACGTTGTACACCGGTATGCCCGTTTGGCCGATTTGTTTCTGAAGCTGTTGGCCCAGACCGGCGCTGGCATTCATTAAATTGCCGGCCGCCAGCACGCCGATGTCGGCCATCGTCAATCCTGCGTCGGACAGCGCGCCGGTCGCGGCCTCAGCCGCCAGGTCGACGCTGTCCAGATCGGGGTGCTTGCCGAACTTGGTCATCCGGATTCCGAGGATCCAGATTTCGTCGCTGGCGCTCATCGTCGCTGCTCCTTTGTCAGGTGAATCGGTGATGCTTGATCAGATTGCGGGTTCGAATCCGAAGCCGATTGCCTCGGTGCCTTCGGAGTCGGGGCCCATCGAGTAAGTGGCGAGCCGGACTTTCATCCCGTCATGGACGTGCTCGGGGTCGGGCTCGACGTTGATGAGGTTGGCGCGGACCTGAGTGCCGTCGCAGTCGACCACCGAGGCGACGAAGGGGGTCGGGATTCCCGGTGCGGCGAAGGTGACGATGGTGAACGCCCGCACCGTGGCCTCGGTCGCGACCGGGACGGTCTTGAACGCGGTGGCGAAGCAGCCGGCGCACGCGTTGCGCCGGTCGAAGTAGCGGGCGCCGCAGTTGGTGCATTCTTGCGCGACCAGGTGCGGTTGGCCGTCGTCCAGCACCAGATAGTCGACCAATGGGATCTGCGCGGCCATACATACCTCCGTTTGTTTGTCATTGACGCTAACTACCCGGGTCGAGTAACGACACGGTGGGTGGCGATTCTCGCCGTGCACGTCACCTTCACGGTGTTGTCTGGCGCGCATTTGGGGGCGCAATCAAGTAGTGACGCTTGACATCTCGGCGGTGCGGGTCAGCGCCCTAGTGGTCCGTCTGCGATTTGATCTGGTGAAGGGTCTGGCGGCCACGTTTGACCTTCGCGATGATGTCGTCGGCGCTGGCTTTCCATACGAACGGTTTGGGATCGAGATTCCAGTGCTCGGCCCATTGGGTGATGGCGGCGCTGAGTTCGGCGACGCTGGTGAACGCGCCGCGACGCAGGCGTTTATCGGTGAGTTCTTTGAACCAGCGCTCGATCAGGTTCAGCCAGGAGCTCGAGGTGGGCGTGAAATGCAGGTGCCATCGACGACGGTTGTTGTGCGCCAGCCATTTCCGGATCTCGGGTGTGGAATGCGCGGACAGGTTGTCCAGGACGACGTGGACGTCCAGATCGCGTGGCACGGCCGCGTCGATCTGCTTGAAGAACCGCAGTACGTCCGCACCGGCATGACCTTTACGCAGGTCGGTCAGCACTTCACCGGTCGCGACATTGATCGCCGCGAACAGATCGATGGTGCCGTTGCGCCGATAGTCATGGGTCATCGTCCCGGCCCGGCCGGGCTTCATCGGCAGCGACGGCTGGGTACGGTCCAACGCTTGGCACTGAGTCTTCTCGTCGAAGCAGAACACCGCCGCGCGTTGCGGCGGATCCAGGTAGAGACCGACGACATCGATAAGCTTCTCCTCGAACCGAGGGTCGTTGCTGACCTTGAACGTATCGACCTTCCATGGCTTGAGGTTGTGATCAGCCCAGATCTTGGCCACCGCATCCTTGCCGATCCCCACCCGTGCGGCCAACGTGCGAGTGCTCCACTGCGTGGACCCGTCCGCCGGCCGTTCCTTATGCGTCAAACGCAACACCTCTTCGACCGTGCCCGCCGGCAGACCCGGCTTGCGGCCACGCCCCTTGGCGATCCTGCCGACCCCGGCCACACCCCGCTCGGCGAAACGAGAACGCCAGCGCCGCACCGTATCCGAATCCACGCCACACCGTCGTGCGATCTCCTCGTTGGCCACACCAGCGCATGCCCACAACAGACCCCGGGCTTGAACCACTTGGCGATGCGGCAACGACGTCGAGCCCGCCATCCGCTCCAACTCCGCACGCTGTTGATTGGTGGCCGGCATCGCAGCGGCAGTCATAACAGGCATACTACAAACTACCGTATTATTTCACCGACGGAGCACTAGGTGCTCGATGATCTGAACCTGGATCTCACCGACGACGCCGCCGAGGATGGCGCCGACCGCGATCATCAGCGGCTCGTCGTCCTTGAACACTGGCCGGAGAATCGATTCGTACTCCTCGTTCGTGAGCTGGTTCATTTTTTCCACGATGGTGTTCTCCAGATCGATCACACTTGTGGCGTAATCCTGTGCCTCGAGCAGTGTCGAAGGCAGCCGCTCGAGCACCATCTTCACCACCCTGTCCTTGAGTGCTCGGTAGCGTTGCGTCCCGACCGCGAGCACGACGATTGGGCCGGCGATGCCGGTCTGCGCGTCGATCGCCGCATCGACTTCCTTGGCGGCGAGCGCGAACAGCTTGTCCGAGCCGGGGCCTTTGATCACGCCGTCGAACAGGATCTCCGGCGAGAAGAGGTCGTCGGCGAGGATCTTGGCGTAGTCGCGGGTGATCTTGTCGCGCTGGGCGTGCAGCAGCCCCTGGAAGGGGATGAAGCCTAGATACTTCGTCGGGTGCACGGGTCGGAACAGCATGTTCAGTGCGATGTAGTCGCTGATAAGGCCGACGGCGAAGCCAAAGGCCGGCATGATCCACGGGTTTTTGAACAGCGCCCACGCGACCATCTGCACGAGCCCGATCCCGAGGCCGAAGTAGATTCCGCTGCGTCGAACGAACGCCATCGCGTCGTTGCTCACACTGCGCATCAACTTGACCAGCTTTTCCTTGTTGCGCACCAGGGTGGTGACGGCAAGGAACTGCAGATCGACGTACCGGCCCAGGTCCGCCTTCATCTCGTTGAGCATGTTTTCCGTGATTCGCGGCACTTGGGCCTCGATCCGGGCTTGAACCGCTCTGCGGCCAGCCTCTGGGAGTGCGTCCCACAGTCCCGGGCGGATCTGTTCGGCCAGATCACGCGAGATCTCGTCGACCGCCTGAACCAGCGGGGCGCGCAGTGCCTCGACCGCTTCCCCAACATCGATACGGTCGAGCAGCTCTTCGGGATTGAGCAGGTTCGCGGTCAGCAACTCGATCGTTTTGGGACCCGACTTTGCCGGCACGCCGGGGCACGATGCCCTGCCAGCCGAACGGGCCGATGCCCCTGAATTGGAGTGGCCGGTAAAGCATCTCCAACGCAACGATCTTCGTGCTCCACCCGACAAAGGCTGCAACGAACGGCATCGAGAGGTAGATCAGCCAGTTGGCCCCGAAGTCGTTCTTGATCTCCCCCCAGGTCTGCATGCCGACCACGAGATCGGTCACAGAGTGTCCTGTTGCATCGTTGCCGCCCAAAAAGATTGGCCGAGTCCGGACAGCCTCAGGGTGTACTTGTCGACCTTCGCGCCCAACGGGCCGCGAGAGTCATTTTTGATGGCTTGCAGAACCGAGGTCTCGGCCATGAGTACCTCGTAGTCGTCCTTCAAGTCCGGGTCTTCTGGTCCGATCTCGAGAAGGCCGAGGGATAGCAAGTGACTGACGTAGGCCGGGACCATTGCGGGTAATGCGACGTTGGCGCTGCGGCCGATCAACGAAGCATTTTCGAGCACCGCTCGACCAGGGACGCGCCGACGTGTCCAATCGTGCACGTTGACCAGCGGCGACGCCGAGCCGTCGGAGAGCGCGCCGATGATCCGTGCCTCGTCGGCGACCAGTTGGTCGAGGATGTGATGGAAAAGCTCAACCTGACTGCTGCGCGTGCTGTGGTCCAGGGCCCGGTCTAGTAACCCGCGCATTTTGGAGCTGAGCGACTCAGCCTCCCGCACGTCAGGCACGGAGGTCAGTTCGTGGACGGGCGGAGCCGGATTGTCGGCGTCATTTCCGAGCAAGGCCAACAGCTGTTCCTGGGTCCGGATCGTCGCGCGTAGCCAGAACCGCGCTATGCCTGACGCGGCTCCCACCAGCCCCCGCGGATCGAGGGAGATCCCCACGGGTGAACGGTAACGGCTGATCGCCTCTACCACCAGGAACCCGACGCAACCCGCGGTGCTGTGGAGTCATCTGACACTGCGGACAATCAGGAGGTTGCGCCAGGGCCGCGGCGTGGGAACATTTGCCCATGGACGAGAACGACCCCGAGAAGCGCATCGCCGACCTAGAGCGTCAGCTTGCTGACCTGCGCGCGGCCGGGGATCCCGGCACAAACCAGGGATCGCCGCCGGGCAGGACGCCTTCTCCACCAGCATTCGACGCCAGCCAACAGGCCCCGTACCCTCCGCCACCCCAGCCCGGGTTTCCGCCGCCGCCGGTTGATTGGCAAAACCCGATGCAGCAGGCACCGCCCAATTCCTGGCAAAACCCGGCGCAGCAGGCACCGCCAAGTCCCTGGCTGTCTCAGCAGAGTGCCGGATCCGGGAGCGGGCGGCGCGGCGTGATTTTCCTCGTCGCGGGGGTCGCGATTGTCGTTTTGGTTATCGCCGGAATCGGGGTGGCCATCGCATTCAACTCCGCGAAGATCTTCCCATCGATAACACCGACGCAGGCCCCGTCGGCCGGCGGGCTCTCGACAAACAAGACGTCACCGACGAGAGCAGCGCCGGGACGGACCCCTTCGTCAGCTGCGGGACCGAGTGCGTCGGCGGCCGCGGGACCGACACAGCTGCACACGGCCGATGGGTTGAACGCCCTGTTTGGGACGATACGCAGCAAATTCGGCGACACGATGGGCTACAGGTTGGTGGTGTATCCCGATTATGCGGTGCTTACCCGTGACGATCCACAGAATCCCCGCCACACAAAGGGGTACCTCTACCGCGACGGCAACTGGAAAGACTGGGGCAGCGAATCTCGGGCCACCTCGTTCGATTTCGTCGCCGACCTCGGCAAGTTCGACGTCGCCGCGGTGATCGCCCAACTGAACGGTGCGCCCCAGGCCCTGGGCATCACCAACGTCAAGTCGACCTACCTGATCGTCGAAGGTGCGGACGGCGGCGCAGTGCACCTGAGCGCCTACGCCTCCTCCAACATCGGGGACAGCGGATACATCGAGCTCAACCCCGACGGGAGCGTCAAGAAACTTCACCCGCCGTCCTGACGCCGTTATTCGGTGGGTCGCCAGCGCAAAACGTCGAGCGCTGCCGCCACGCCTACAACGTTCTCAGCCAGGGGTCGAGGCAGCAGCTCGTCGGCTCGCGCAAGCCGTCGTACGACAGTGTTGCGGTGTGTGTACAGGGCCTCGGCGGTGCGGGTGATACTGCACCGTTCCCGGATGTAGATGTCGATCGTGTGCTGGGTTTCGGTATCGGCAAGCAGCAGATTGCCGAGTGTGTCCTGAAGGAATTCATCGAGCTGCCCCGGATCGCTGGTAAGCATGGAAGCCAGCTGAACGTCTTCGTATTGGGCCACTTGTTGCGGGGAGGCAAGCCGGCCCAGCATGCGTTGCGTGGCAGTGGCGTCGAAGTGACTGCGGCGGAAGCCCTTAACGCCTGCGGCGGGCCGTCCGAAGGCTACGCGGACACCTGGATTGCGGCTGAGCCTATCGGATAGCGGCGCCAACCCGGGCACCCTTCCGACTGGCAGCCAAACCCATAGCGTCGACGCGTTGGGGGCGATGGTCAAACGATGGCTCGCTCCGGCGGTCCGCATGACCCCCTCGGTGACAGCCTCCAGTTCGCCGGGGGCGCTTAACCGGTCGCTCCATACGATGACCGCCGTGTGCGTAATGCGCAGCGGATATCCGAGTGCGGCCTCAGCACGTGCCGTCGCGACTTGGGCGCCTTCGAGCAGCAGACTGACCATGGCTCGCCGCTCTATCTGTGCCCCCCGGATCAGCTCGGCGCGTTCGATGTCCATCTGAGCCGAGACGGCGGCCACGGTGTCGTCGACAAACGCCGCGATCGACAGCCACGACACCGCCAGCAGTTCATGAAGCTCGGGCGGGTCGGTGGCCAGCTGAAAGCAAATCGCCATCCATAGCCGCCACGCCGTGTTTTGCGCGACGCGGTAGGCCTCCAAGCCGCGCTCGTCGAGGCCGCTGCGTACCAGGTCGCGGGCGATCTCAGTTGCTTCGGCCGCCGAAATCGTCGGCACCCGGGCGCCGGGGTGTTTCAGATTGGCCAGGGCCCAACGCAGCAGGTCCGCGAGGCTGGCGCGGCGCGCTGCGGCGAATAGTGCCGGGTCTTCCGCCACCCCGTGCATCCGCTCGCTGCTGAGCTCCGCCGCGTGGAACTCCGCCAACAAGTCGTCGCGATTGTCCAGCACCCGCTCGGACGCTTGGCGTATCAGCTTCTGGACACCCGTCGAGACGGCAGGCCACTCAGCATGTGGTTCAGCGTTATGCACCATAGAGAGTCAATTATGGGTGATTTTGCCCTTGTGTGCGACACCATCGACCCGCTGAAATGTGGAGACGTCGAGCGAGCCGTCTAGCGAGCCGCAGACGTCATCGCCAACAACTCTGGGAGATTTTCATGACGAATGTTTTGCACCACTCGTACAGTGAGGTTCCGCCTCGCGTCCGCGATAGCCAGTCAAGTCCCTTCGATCCGGCCGTTGTCGAGAAAGTCGATGAATTGCTGAGAGGACTACCGGAAACGATTGAGGCCCAACCGAACCGCGACGGTGAAGTGGAGTCTCTCGGAACGACTTCCGTCACCCACCGCTTTGTCGATGCGCCCGGCGACAGCGAAACGGTCCGCTGGCATCTGGTCGAGGCCGGCCCACAAGACCGGCCGACCGTCGTGTTCCTCCACGGCGTACCCGACTCGTGGTGGCAGTGGCACTACGCGCTTGAGGCGTTGAGCGACAGCTTTCATTGCCTGGCGATCGACCTCAAGGGCTACGGTCAGTCCGAAAAGCGCACCGGCGATTACCGACAAGCCGGTGTAGCGAACCAACTTCGGGCGCTTCTTGACCAACTCGGCGTCGGCAAGTTCAGCCTCGTCACTCATGACCGCGGCACGCCGCCCGCCGATTACCTAGTTGCCAATCTCGGCGACCGGGTCACCGGATATGCGCGTGGCGAACAACACTTGTGGCATCTACACCCCGACTTGCATCCACAGGAAGCGGTGTTCACCTCGACGGATGCTCCGGCATTACTCGGCAAACCCAAGCAGTTCGTCGGCATGGCGTACACGTGGCTCACCGAGCGTCCTGTCAAGGAGTCCGACATCGCCCGCACCATAAGCGAATTCAGCCATCCTGGCATCCCCACGGCGGTGCCCCGGTATTTCCACTCTTCGTCGTTCCGTCAGGAATGGATCGACCGAAGGACACGCCTCATCGATTCCTGGACCGCGCCCGTCCTGGTGCTCCAGGGCGCCCAGGATCGACTGCAACCTCGAGAGTTCTATACCGATCCAGAAGTGCTTGCTCGGCTGCCCCGTCGCAGTGATGTCCACCTTTTCGATTGTGGACACTTCTGGCCATTCGAAGCCCCCGACGAGACAGTTGCGGTACTACGGAAGTTTCTGACCGACGTCGCCGCAGACTAGTCGTACCGACCGCCTGATCAAGGAGTTGCACCGATGCGCCAACCATCCTCGGCTGTCCCGGTATACAAACCGGACATCTATGCCTTGAACGCGCTTGTCGACCCCTACCCGCACTACACGACATTGCGCGACCGTGGCCCGGTGGTGTGGCTCGCCAAACAGAAGGTCTACGCGCTGCCGCGCTACGCAGAGTGCAAGTCTGTGCTACGAGACGACGGCACCTTCGGGTCCGGAAACGGGGTGGCGCTCAACGTAATCGCCAACCGGCTAGCACGCGGAACCACGCTCAACAGCGATAGCGCAGAACACGATCAGCGCCGCAAACTCGTCGCCCATCGGCTGCTGCCGCGCGCATTGCGCGCGGTCAATGACAGCGTGGATGCGACCGCGGGTGCGGTCGTCGAGGCCGCGCTCGGCAGGGGCGAGATCGACGCGGTGCACGACCTCGCGGCCGCCCTGCCGCTGGCAGTGGTTCCCGATCTGATCGGCTGGCCGCGCGATCAGCGCGATCACCTCATCACTTGGGGAGGTGCCAGCTTCGATGTCCTGGGCCCGCTCAACTGGCAAGCGATCAAAGCGATCCCGAACGCGCTGCGAATGCTGCGATTCGCGCGGCGCGTCGTGCGTGACCGCACCGTCCTGACGGGAAGCATGGCCGATGAGTTGTTGACCGCTGCCGACGAAGGCAGACTGTCTCATCGCGAGTGCCCGCCGCTGATGGTCGACTACCTGGCTCCGTCGCTGGACACCACAATGAGCGCGATCTCCAACGCGCTCTACTTGTTCGCCACCCACCCCGACCAGTGGCAGCTGCTTAAGGACGACCCGAAGCTGATGACCAACGCGGTCAACGAAGTTGTGCGTTACGAATCACCGCTGCGCGCCTTCGCGCGCCACGTGCGCAAGCCCACCGAGATCGCCGGCGTCGCCATCCCGGCCGGCGCCCGCGTCCTGGTCATGTACGCCTCGGCCACTCGCGACGAACGCGAGTGGGACGACCCCACGGTTTTCGATATCCGCCGAGATGCCGGGCGCCACATCGGATTCGGGCAGGGCGCCCACGCCTGCGCGGGCCAAGGCCTGGCGCGATTGGAAACCATAGCCATGCTGACCGCTCTGCTCGAGCAAGTGGATCGCATCGAGCTGACGGGGCCGCCGAGGTGGGCGACCAACAACATCATTCGTCGCCATGAGCACCTCCCCGTCAAGTTGATTCCGGCCTAGCTGCGCGTACGTTAGGCGGCGATAGCTTCCACAATGCTGAGCGGTGAGGCCGTCGCCACTATCCGTGTCATGTGAAAACCAGCCTGCTGCAACAGGTCTCGATACTCGGCACCAGTGCGTTCCCGGCCCGCATTGTAGATCAGCATCTCCAGATCCACCGTTTTGCCGAGGAAGTCTCGATCTTGCGGTTGTATGACGCACTCGACCAGCGCGACAGTTGTCCCTGTCCGGGTCGCGGCGCGCAGCGTCTTGAGAATCTGGCCGGCCTTGTCGTCGGGCCAGTCGTGGATGATGTTCTTCAGCACATAGAGGTCCCCGCCGTCGGGAACCCCATCGAAGAACGAACCTTCGACGATTCGCACGCGCTCCGCGACACCGTGTTTGCGCAACAGCGGCCCAGCGCCTGCCACCACATGCGGCAGATCGAAGAGGACGCCGGTCGCGGTTGGGGTCGCCGCGAGGATGCCGGCCAGCAGCCGGCCGTGCCCGCCGGCGACATCGACGATGGTGCGATAACCGGCGAAGCCGTAGGCGGCAGTCACCGCTCCAGCGGCCAATTCGGAGAGGTTTGTCATGGCCGCGTTGAACACGTCACTGAGTTCGCGCTGAGTCTCGAGCCAGTCGAAGCCCTCCATGCCGCGCAGCTTGGGAACGACCGCCTCACCGGTGCGGACCGCATCGATGCAGTGGCTCCAATGCTCGCGGTCCTGCGGCGTGCCAACGAAGCGGGCGAAGGCAGCCATGGAGTCCGGCGCCTCCCACCGCAGGGTGCGCGCAAGCGGCGTCAGGTCGTAGCGGCCGTCGCGGCGCCGGCAGAAGATGCCGCGGCTGATCAACGCCCGCAGCAGCCGGCCCAGCGCGTCCGGATTGGCGCCGACCCTATCCGCCAACACGTCCAGCCCGAGCGGCCCCTCGGCCAGCGCATCGGCGATGCGCAGGTCAGCGGCAACGGACACGGCCTGGGCGAACCAGGCGCTGATGATGAGCTCGGTCATCGCGACCGGCGCGGGGACAATCGCGGAGTGCAGCCGCAACAGATGATGGCGGCCGCGCTGCACCGCGTTAATCAAGCCGACCGGCGGTGTTATGGACGGGATTTTCATGGCCCTACCTCTCTCGTTGTGCGTCGAGTCGAGGATGCCGCGCGGGCGGCCCACCACCATCGGCCAGAAGGCGCAAAAATCTGGGTCGGGGTCGGAGACCCGCGGCGACCGCAAACGGAATCTGCGCGGTTTCGCTGATGTTGTGGCGCTGACGACCGTCGATGCTGGCTAACATGAGCGAGATTGACCCACGCGCGGACACGGCGCCGGTGAACGAGAGCGATTTGGGCGTGAGCGAGCTACCGACCGGAACGGTGACGCTCCTACTCGCCGATATCGAAGGATCCACCCAGCTCTGGGAAACACAGCCTCAGGAAATGCAGAAAGCCGTCGCACGACTCGACCGCGCGCTCGCCCAAATCGTTGCCGCGCATGGCGGGGTGCGCCCGGTTGAGCAGGGCGAAGGCGACAGCCTCGTTGTCGCGTTCAACCGTGGCAGTGACGCGGTGGCCAGTGCCCTCGACTTGCAGATGGCACCCCTGGCGCCGATCCGGCTGCGGATTGGTCTGCACACCGGCGAGGTCCAGTTGCGCGACGAAAACAACTACATCGGGCCGGCCATCAACAGGGCCGCCCGCATACGCGACTTGGGACACGGTGGCCAGACCGTCATTTCCGGCGCAACGGAGGAGATCGTCGCCGATTACTTGCCACCAGGCGCCTGGCTGCTGCCGCTGGGGAGCCACCAGTTGCGGGGGCTTCGCCGCGCCGAGCGGGTAATCCAGCTTTGCCATCCCGACCTGAACAACCAATTTCCACCCCTGCGGGTCCCCGCCGCGGTGTCCGACGGCCTTCCACTTCAGTTGACGAGCTTCGTCGGCCGCGGGACGCAAATAGCGGAGCTGTCTCGGATCCTCACGGAGAATCGACTGGTAACCCTGACCGGCGCCGGCGGTTCGGGCAAGACCCGCCTCGCGGTACAGGTCGCGGGCCAGATCGCCGGGCAATTCCGCGACGGCGCGCACTACGTCGACCTGGCGCCGATCACCGAACCTGACCTTGTCCCTGTCACGGCCGCCCGCGCCCTTGGGCTGCCCGACGTTCCGGGCTGCTCCGCGACCGACGCGCTGCTGCGGTTCATTGCCGATCGGCAGATGCTGCTGGTGCTGGACAACTGCGAGCACCTGCTGGATGCGACGGCCGGACTCGTCGCCGCATTGCTCGGGACGTGTCCGGCCGTGACCGTGCTGGCGACCAGCCGTGAGCCGATCGGCATGAGCGGCGAAGCGATCTGGCGGGTGTCATCGTTGTCGATCTCCGACGAGGCGGTTGAGCTGTTCACCGATCGCGCTCGCCTGGTCCGGCCCGAATTCGTTATCAGCAACGACAACGCCGCCGCCGTGGTGGAGATCTGTCAACGCCTCGACGGCATGCCGCTGGCGATCGAACTCGCCGCGGCGCGGGTGCGGGCACTGTCGGTCACCGACATCCTCACCGGCCTGCATGACCGGTTCCGGCTCCTGACCGGCGGCACGCGCAGCGCGGTCCGGCGCCAACAGACGCTGCGGGCCTCGGTGGATTGGTCGCACGCGCTGCTCACCGACGTCGAGCGCGTGATCTTTCGCCGGCTGGCGGTATTTCGCGGCGGATTTCACCTCGACGCCGCAGAAGCCGTCGTCGCCGACGATTCTGTGCAGCCTTACCAGGTGCTCGATGGGCTCACCCTCCTGGTGGACAAGTCGTTGGTGATCGCCGAAAACGCTAGCGGTGCAACGCGATACCGGCTGCTCGAGACGGTCCGCCAGTACGCATTGGAGAAGCTCGGCGACTCCGGCGAGTCGGATGCGGTTCGCGTCCGCCACCGGGACCACTACACACACCTGGCCGCGCTCGTGGACCAGCCAACCTCGGCCGACCAACGCCAGCACGTCGAGCGGGCCGAGATCGAAATCGACAATCTGCGAGCCGCATTCACGTGGAGCTGCGACGCTGGCGATGGCGAGGGGGCGCTGCACCTGACATGCAGACTGCAGCGGCTGTGGTGGAACAACGGGCGCGTCGTGGAAGCCCTGTCGTGGATCAATGCGGTGCTTGGCGACCAATCCGCGTCCCCCGCCAATATTGCGCCGACGACTTATGCGCGGGCGCTCGCTGACCGTGCGGTGCTCACCGCGGTGGTCGGTTCCCCGGGGGGCATGGAGCACCCCGAGCGGGCGCTGGCGATCGCACGGGAGGTCGGCGACGCCGACCTGTTGCTGCGCGCCCTCATCGCGTGCGGCAGCACCGCCGCCTTCGACGCCGAGACCGCCCGCCCCTACCTCG
>Ga0182035_10000702_pt1 | contig 16042 bp, 13 predicted proteins | sample flu12Cox44000170_FD_125969 | JGI IMG/M metagenome (GOLD analysis project Ga0182035, IMG submission 125969) | Lab enrichment of tropical soil microbial communities from Luquillo Experimental Forest, Puerto Rico - flux4day.12C.oxic.44.000.170 | ecosystem: Environmental > Terrestrial > Soil >...
GAAGAGTCAGTGAAGTTTCTCGAGCGTCTCGCGCCCGCGTTGCTTGGCTTCGGGATCGTCCTTTTCGGCCTCCGGCATCGCCAGCCCCTTATTAATATAGAATCGCGCCTCGTCTTTACGGCCCATGTCTGCGTAAATCCTTCCCAATTCGATGTAATGCATCAATCGGTCCGGACTTAGCTCCATCGCCTTCTGCATCGCGCGCTCCGCATCCAGCAGCGAGCCTGTTGGAAGCCCGCCATATAACACTCCGGCGAGCGCCCGTTTGACATTGTTCACTTCCGCTAACACGCGATTCCAGCGGCCAAGAATGTGCCATGCCGTATCATTGTTGGGGTCGAGGGCGAGCGCCTTGTCCACTGATTCCTTAATACGTGGAGAAGCGTCGACCTGCTCTTTCGCAGACATAATGGGCAGCATTTTGCCCAGCGTGATCGCCAGGTCGAGCTGCGCCTCTGCATCATGCGGTGCGCACGCACCGGCTCGCTTTGAATAGTCCATCGCGATGTAGCCAAGCCGCAGTTTTTCCTTCTTTGTCGACGCATCCGTCATAAGATGGCGATATTGCCGCGCAATCGGGACAAGGATGTGAGGATTGTGCGGATCCAGCTTTTCCGCCGGGAGATAAAAGGTCAGTGCTTCCTTCGCGTCCAATTTTCGATCGAAAACCGCACCCTGCGTGACGAGCTCATCCGCCGAATCAGCAGGACGGACCTTGGCTACAGCAGCTGGCGTCGCCACGAGCGTGAAGATGAGAAAGGCGAATGCGGATCTCATGAAAAAAGTTAGTAAGAGTAAACCCGGTCGCGACCTATCGCATCTCAACTTTTTCATTTCCCACAGCAATAACCGATCGCGTCCGAACACCCCGGCTGGTTTTTATGTCCCCCTCTATCGCAGCTAAGCAAAACCTGATTAATGAAGCCAAGTCTGCTCTCGATCGCCTAACGACTTTTTACCGCGTCTTCAATCAGCCGCGCGGCATTCAGGAGAGGAGCTTCGCTACGGCTGGGCCCGATCAGTTGCAGGCTCGTCACCGGAATTGACGCTCGCGGGATCGGCACTGGAATCGCCAGGGCGGGAACACCGGCGAAATTTACAGCCTGCGTATTTTGCCACGCCAGCATTGACGCTTCGAATGCAACCGTGCCACTACTGAACAAGGGAACGTGCGGGGGAAGCTTTTGCATCGTCGGCAAGGCGATGAAGTCCACTTTCTCGAATTCCTTGTCTATCGCCGCTTTCCACGCGGACTTTCTCCCCAACGCGGGACCATACGTGCTCGTATACTCAACTCCGCCCAGAGCAACAATCGTCTTCGTTCGAAAGGAGACTTGCGGCTCGATCAATACTTGTTGATCGTGAAGCCACGCACCGACGGCTGCTACCGTTGCGGCGTCTGCCTGCGCTTGCATCCAGTTCTCCATGAATTTAGAACTCAGCCTCTCCACTTTGAATCCTGTCTTGGTCAGCGCGTCATCCACGGCGCGATCCACTTTTGGATCCGTGCCATCTATATAGAGACGTCCGATCCGAATCCCTCGCGCCAAAGGTTTGTTAGCGACGGCCTGGCGATATTGCGCCGCAAACCCGGGTTGCAATAAATCCATGCCCTGCACCGTGTCGGCCACGTTCCTTGCCATGGGACCGACGGTGTCAAGTTGTGTCGGCGCGATCGGATATACCCCATCGAGCGGGATCAATCCATAAGTCGTCTTCAAACCAACGATTCCGCAGCACGCGGCCGGGACGCGAATCGATCCGGCCGAGTCGGTCCCAAGGGCCACGTCGGCTTCCCCGTTCGCCACCGCTACGGCCGAACCGCTCGACGAACCACCCGGAATTAAACTGTGCCTCAACGGATTTCGCGGCGTGCCGAAGTACGCATTAACCCCGGAAGTTGCGACAGCCAGCTCCGACAGGTTCGTCTTCCCGACAAATTCCACGTCACCACGCTTTCGCGCGGTCGCAAGACATTTGGCGTCGTCCGTCGCCGGCTTGCCAAATACGGCCAAAAATTCAGAACCGACTGTGGTTTTCTCGCCTTTCATGTCGATCGAATCCTTCACTGCCAGCCGCAACTTTTTGTCATTTTTCTCGGCTGGCTGGTAAGTAATAAATGCGTGATCGCCGGTCACACTCGCGGGCGGACGCACGTGTGGAATCAGGCAGCCGCTGGGTCCGGTCAGGAGAAAAAGCCCGGGCAGTATCATGCGAGCAAACGCGCCGCTGAACATTGCGATTTGAAAATGCGAATCGCATGGTCTGGACATGAGTGCGTTCATTCTAAACAGGGCAGCGCCAATCGCGCCAACGAAAAGCAACCCTGAACGCCGGACTCCGCAGACGCGCTGTGAGATTTCCGCTGAGCGTTAGTTGTGATAAGCGGACGCGTTTGTCATGGGATCATATGGTACCCGGCCGTTTCTAATCGGCGCGTAGACGAATCCATATCGGTCCTTTTTCACATCCACCGGTTCAAGAAGTAAGCCCTTGTTACTCGCCTTCTTGGTGTACTCGATCAGCACCCGGGCCGTTCCATTGAAACCCCACATTTTGAATCCCGTGTCGAGAAATCCGCCCGGGGGGTAAATTTGGTCCAAACTCTGCATGGCATGAAAGCAATTGATCGCGATTTTGGCTTTTTCATAAAGACGGTCGTCAGCGCGATATTTGATTGTTCCTTCATCGAGCAATTGTTTGCGCTTCACGCCGAGATCAAACCCAGGCTTTGCAATTTCGTACGGTCCCCACATGGCCACGGCAACCTTTTCATTCGCGGCGAGTTGAATCGTTTCTTGGAGCGAAAAGTTATGGCCGGGCGAGACAGGACACTTATTCATCTTCGGAAAAAGCCGGGCGCCCAAGCCATCAAAAACACACAAATGGGGATTACTCATAAAATCGTGAGGCAGCCAGCTGATGTTAAAAGCTTCAAAATTCCTATTTTTGTAGGTTCGCGTTTTGAGACCAGGCGTGAGTGTAGGCTGCTTGTTATCTGCGAAGACTCGAATAACGGTGATAAACGAGTGCGAAAATTCCGGGTCGTTCCGATGGTTTTGATAAGCAAAAGGAATAATGAAAAAGCGATCGCGCGGATTGTCGCCTTCGCCCAGACGGGCCGAGACTTTGGCTTTGATACGATCTACGATCTGTGTGTAGAGGGGCAGATCATAGTTTGAAAAATCGACATCCGCCTTAAGCAAGCCCGCCTGCGCGACCAAGGACAGACTAAGAAGCAAGACGAAGGCTCTACGGGACATATGGATGAATTACATTCGCCCCGCCTCCCTTTGCAACCGGATCCTTAGAACGAGCAATTTTCCGGCGGGCAACTTATTTAGAATGGCGAAACGGCTGCATTCCAAGACGCCAGCCGCAGGCTATTGAGTGCGCTGTACTTGATACAAAGACTCTGAACCGGACAGCGTACACCGGGTGACCGTCGGATAAATTAGTGCGGCCTTCTCACAGCACCGCTACAGTAAAAACGGCATGACGACCGCGAACAAAATCACCGTCGCGCGGATCCTGATGATCCCAGCGTTCGTGACCATGGCGATTTACTATGGCGAAAGCATCCAGCGGCACGAGCCGCAGGAATGGATGCGCTTTGCAGCCATTATCATCTTTCTCGTCGCGGCGGTGAGCGACGGACTCGATGGCTACGTCGCGCGCCGTTACAAACAGCACAGTTCGTTAGGCGTAATTCTCGATCCGATCGCTGACAAAGGCCTGCTTTTGAGCGGGATCATCACGCTCAGCATCAGCAACTGGAGCGAAAGCGGCCCGGACTACGGAAAATTTCCGATCTGGTTTCCCGTCCTTGTCATCACCCGCGACGCAGTGATTTTGGTCGGCGCGATCATCCTCCACTATTTTATCGGCAACAAAATGAAGGTGAAACCGAATTGGACCGGTAAAGTCGCCACGGTTTGCCAAATGTGCGCGATCGCCTGGGTGATGTTGCAGCTTCGTTTCCTTCCGCTTGCCTTCGTCGTCATCGTAGCCGGCATTTTCACTTTTGTTTCGGGCGTCATTTACGTAATGGAGGGCATTCGCCAGTTGCAGGCCGGGGGCCACGCGCACGCCCGCGCAGATTAAATTCGAACGACCGGTGCGATGAACGGACAGGCAAAGCTGCCGAGCGTCGCAATCATCGGCCGACCAAATGTCGGGAAATCCGCGCTGTTTAACCGACTGATCGGCCGCAAAATCGCAATCGTTCACGATCAAGCGGGAATCACCCGCGATCGAATCTCAGCCGCCTGCAGTCGCGGCCAGAAACCGTTCACACTTTGGGACACCGGCGGAATTTTCGGTGCCGGCGAAACCGAACTGACCGAGCAGGTCTGCAGAACAGCCGAAGAAGCGCTGGGCGAAAGCGATCTTCTCCTGTTTGTGGTCGATGCAAAGGACGGACTCTTGCCGATGGATGAAGATCTCGCGCGCACGCTCCGCAAATCGCAAAAGCCGATCGTGCTTGTCGTCAACAAGATCGACCATGCCAAGCACGAACCAGTGGCCGCGGAGTTCGATTCGTTAGGCTTCGAGCGATCCGTTGCGATCAGTGCCGAGCACGGCCGCGGCATGGCAGAGTTACTTCAGCAAATTGAGCAACTCTTGCCTAAAGTCAGCGATCAGCGATCAGCGACCAACAGTCCAATCGCGATAGCGATTGTCGGTCGCCCGAATGTCGGCAAATCGTCGCTGATCAACGCTATCATCCAGAGCGAGCGGGCGATCGTGAGCGAATTGCCCGGAACGACGCGCGATTCAGTAGACATTTCTTACGAGCGCGACGGCCGGCCGTTCTTGTTCATCGACACCGCAGGAATTCGCCGACGTGGAAAACTCTCCACTTCGGTCGAAGTTTTCAGCGTCATGCGCGCCGAGCGAAGTATTCGCCGCGCCGATCTGTGCGTCCTGATTGTCGATCTCACGAGCGGCGTAACAGCGCAGGACAAACGAATCGCAGGATTGATTCAAGCAGCACGCAAGGCAGCGCTCATTGTCTTGAACAAATGGGATCTCGTGAAACCGAAACGCGGCGGCGGGCAAACAATTCGGGATCTCGTCGAGGAAGCCCGCGAGAGAATTTTCTTTCTCGATTACACACCGGTGCTCGTCGCCTCCGCGCGAACGGGAGAAAATGTGGAGCGACTATTTAAAATGATTGGCAACATCGAGCGCGCATCCGCGAAACGAATCGGCACCGGCATATTGAATCGATTGATGCGCGGAGCTTTCGCCGCGAATCCACCGCCGATAGTGAAGAGAAGACGGTTGAAGCTTTTTTACGCCGCACAAGCGGCGGGCAGCAAGAATCGACATCCCCAGCTGGTCCGCCTCGGACCGCCGGAATTTGTGTTGTTCGTTAACGATCCCCGATTGCTTCCGCGCGCGTACGCCCGTTATCTCGAGGCGCGCATTCGTGATGTCGAACCTTACGTCGGCCTCCCCATTATTTTGACTTTGCGCCCGCGCAGCCAAAAGTTGTAGTGGGGCCGTGTGGGCCGTCAGACGCGCCAGCGATGAGGAATCGAACATTTCGCGCTCGCATTTGTCTGACTTTGTCTAAAAAAACACATGAAATCTACGCAGGAAATTTCTCGTGAAGTGCAGGAGCTTGGGCGCTGGATCCCCGCTCTGCGCGAGCAAGTTTCGCATGTCGTTGTCGGCCAAAAATATCTGGTTGATCGACTGTTGCTCGGCCTTCTCGCCAACGGTCACATTTTGCTCGAAGGCGTTCCCGGTTTGGCCAAGACGCTCACCGTCAAAACCATGGCGGCCGCGATCCAGACCGGCTTTCAGCGATTGCAATTTACGCCGGACCTCTTGCCGGCCGATTTAATCGGCACGTTGATTTACAATCCGCGCACCGGCGAATTCTCAACCAAGCTCGGTCCGATTTTTTCGAATTTAATTCTCGCAGACGAAATCAATCGCGCGCCGGCAAAGGTGCAAAGCGCATTGCTGGAGGCAATGCAAGAGCGCCAGGTCACGATTGGCGAACAGACTTATCCCCTTTCTGACCCGTTTCTAGTCCTGGCAACGCAAAATCCGATTGAGCAGGAAGGAACCTACCAACTTCCCGAAGCGCAGCTCGACCGGTTCATGTTCAAGTTGAACATTGGCTATCCGGAAAAAGCCGAGGAGCGCACAATTTTGGATTTAATGGCGACGTCCGCACCGGATTTGCGCGTGCAAGGGGTTGTCGATCCAAAACAGATCATCGCTGCGCGCGATGTCGTGAACCAGATCTACATCGACGATCGCGTGAAGGATTACATTGTTGATGTTGTCTGGGCCACGCGCGATCCCGGGTCCTACAATCTGGCGCTCGAAGGATTGATTCGTTATGGCGCGTCGCCGCGCGCCACGATCTATCTCGCGCTCGGCGCCCGCGCTCACGCGTTTCTGAACGGGCGAGGTTACGTCACTCCCCAGGACGTGAAAAGCATCGGCCCGGATGTTTTGCGCCATCGCATCATTATCAGTTACGAAGCAGAAGCGGAAGCGGTTACGAGCGAAACGATTATCGAGCGAATCTTTGCCGGTCTACCCGTTCCCTGATTCACGATGAACGGTTTGCGGGAAAGAACTGCGGAGATTCTCAAGAAGATCCGCACGCTGGAAATTAAAACACGCGGCTTGGTTGAGACCGTTTTCGCCGGGAACTACCACAGCGTCTTCAAAGGTCGCGGGATGAATTTCGAAGATGTGCGCGAATATCAGCCGGGCGACGAAATTCGCGCGATCGATTGGAACGTAACCGCGCGACTCGGCAACGCGTTCGTGAAAAAATTCACCGAGGAACGCGAATTGACCGTGATGTTGATTGTCGATGTCAGCGCCTCCGGGAATTTCGGGAGCACGACGCAATCAAAACGCGAGCTCGCCGCCGAAGTCGCTTGCCTGCTCGCGTTCAGCGCGATTCGCAACAACGACAAAGTCGGACTGATCCTGTTCACCGACCGAGTGGAACTTTTTATTTCGCCGAAGAAAGGCCGCTCCCATACACTGCGATTGATTCGCGAAATTTTGTTCTTCGAGCCGGCCGGGCGCGGAACCGACGCCGCGCTCGCTCTCGATTACTTGAACAAAGTTGTAACGCGTCGCGCGGTCGTGTTTTTCATCTCGGATTTTCAAGCGCCGGACTTTTCGCACACGCTCGCGGTCAGCGGCCGCCGTCATGATTTCGTGGCGATTCAAATTCAAGACGAACGCGAGCAGGTCTTGCCGAATGTCGGCATCATAACGCTCGAAGACGCCGAGACCGGCGAGCAAATTGAAATCAACACCGCCGATCGCGGAACGCGGACGCGATTCAGTGATTTGGCCATTGAAAACGAGCAGGAGCTATCGCGCACGCTTCGCCGAAACAACATTGACGCGATCGCACTCCGAACCAGCGAAGATTATCTGCCCGCGTTGCGTTCATTTTTCAAAATTCGTGAGCGTCGCGCCAATATTCGTTAGCCGATGATCTCGATCCTGCTTGCTCAACAACAATATCACGAGATCGCGCCGCCGGTTGATTATTCGTTTCTTCCGACCTGGGCAATTTTTCTCGCGAGCTTGGTTGGATTGTGTCTGATCGGTTTGATTGTCTGGTTACTGAAGCGAAGGCGAACACCGGCGTTGCCGCCAAAAGCTCCACGCGAAATCGCATTGGAAGAACTCGAGCGGATCGCCGACGAAATCGAGATCACTAATCCTTATCAGTTTAGCATCCGTGTGTCAGACATCTTGCGGCGCTACGTGACAAACCAATATGCATTGCCGGTGACGCGGCAGACTTCGGTGGAATTTCTAACTGCGCTCACAAAGTCAAAATCATTTTCGGCCAATGAAAAATCTTTGCTCGAAGACTTTTTGAATCGCTGCGACTTGATTAAGTTCGCGCGTTACGAAGCAACCTCCGCAGACAGCCAACTTTTGTTGGAGGAAGCGACTCGTTTTGTGAAGGGAGAGCACCTTGCGCTGGCTTGATTGGTGGCCGCAAAACACTGCGCTGACGTTCGCACGTCCGTGGTTGCTCTTGCTTTTGCTAATAATTCCCCTGCTCGCTTACTTGCGGGGAAAACGCGGTCCGTCCGCAGCGCTTACCTTTTCATCGACCTCAACGCTTGAGCTGATTGGCAAGCAAAGCGCCGCGCGCGCCGGAAGATTCTTGCGCGCTTTGATTTTTGCAGCGCTGGCGATTTTCGTCGTTGCCCTCGCGCGTCCACAACTCGGAAAAAGTCTGACGCAAGTTGAAGCGAGCGGGATCGACATCATGCTCGTGCTCGACGTTTCAGGATCGATGTTGACCAAAGATTTCACGATCGGCGGTGAACGCGCGACACGGGTCGATACGATTCGCGAAGTTACACGCAAGTTCATCGAAGGCCGGCCGAACGATCGAATCGGTATCATCGCGTTTGCGGGCCGGCCTTATGTCGTTAGTCCGATGACGCTGGATCACGACTGGCTGTTGCAAAACCTCGAGCGTGTGCGCATCGGCCTGGTCGAAGATGGAACAGCAATCGGTTCAGCGATGGCTGCGGCGGCCAATCGATTGAACGACAAACACTCGAAGAGTCGAGTGATCGTTCTGTTAACCGATGGTGAAAATAACGCCGGGAAGATTTCCCCAAATACCGCAGCCGAAGCCGTCAAAGCGTTGAAGATCCATCTCTATGCGATCGGCGCGGGCAGCAACGGAATTGCACCGGCGCCCATATTTACGCAGCGCGGACCGATGACCGATGTGCTCGGCAACCTCCTTTATCAAGACCAACGCGTGGAATTTAACGAAGCCGGCTTGAAAGAAGTCGCGCGAATCGCGGATGGCCAATTTTTCCGGGCGACTGACACCGAATCGCTGGAACAAATCTATACTGACATCAACAAACTGGAGAAATCGACCGTGGCGGTGAAAAAATATCAGCAGTACCGCGATTTGTTTCCGCTCTGTATCATGAGCGGTGCCAGCCTCCTCGTCGCGCAACTTCTGTTGTCGCAAACGATCTGGAAAAAACTCCCGTGAGGAAGATGTCGATCTTATGACCTTTGGAGCTCCAGCATGGTTTTGGGCATTGCTCGCAATTCCGATCCTCGCCGGTGTGTTTATGCGTGCGGAACGACGCGGAATTATCAGATTACGCGAGTTCGTCTCGGCGAAACTGCTGCCGCAACTTTCGGCGACGGTGAATCGGTCGCGTCGCTCCGTGCGATTTGGTTTTCTAATGCTCGGGCTCGCATTGGCGATTCTGAGTCTGGCCCGCCCGCAATGGGGTTATATCTACCAGGATGTAAAACGAAAAGGGCTCGACCTGCTTTTTGCGGTCGACACTTCGCGAAGCATGCTTTCAAACGACGTGCAGCCGAACCGGCTCGAGCGAGTAAAACTCGCAGCACAGGATCTCGTTAACCAACTTCAAGGCGACCGCGTCGGATTGATTGCATTTGCGGGTCGCGCATTTTTGCAGGCACCATTGACGATCGATTACGAAGCGGAGATCGAATCGATCAACGATCTGGACACGAGAACGATTCCGGAAGGTGGCACAAACATTTCCGAGGCGATCAATCTCGCAGTCCAGACCTTCGGCAAAAGCGCTGCGGGAAATCGTGCCCTGGTCATTTTCACCGATGGTGAAGAGCTGACGGGCGACGCGGTGAAGGCCGCGAAAGCGGCGGCCGATGCTGGCCTGAAAATCTTCGCGATTGGTGTGGGTACGCCGCAGGGCTCCCTTATTCCCGTGCCAAGCGATGATGGAGGAACGGCGTTCGTGAAAGATTCGGGCGGACAGGTTGTGAAATCGAAGCTCGACGAAAAACGGTTGCGCGAAATTGCCGGCGCGACGGGCGGTTTTTATCTGCATCTCGAAACCGGGCTCGAAACCATGGCGCAACTTTACTCGCAAGGTTTGGCAAATATGAAGGCGGCTGAGATTGATGCGCGGTTGTCGCGGACACCGATTGAACGCTACGAATGGTCACTCGGCGCAGCGATGCTCGCGCTTGCGATGTCGATCTTGATCAGCGAACGAAAGCGAGTTCGCGTCCGCGTGCGATTACCGCGTTGGTTAAAGATTACGATCCCGGCGACGGCGTTGCTTCTAATTTTTGCGCGACCTGCGTTTGGAACAGCCAGCAGCGGATTGAACCTTTATCGCGATGGGAAATACAACGACGCCTACCAAAGTTTTCAGGACGATCTCCAATCGCATCCCGACTCATCGCAAAAAGAGCGAATCGAATTCGATGCTGGCGCCGCCGCTTTCAAAATGGGCGATTACAATAAAGCGCTCCAATCCTTCAGCAATGCGCTGCTCTCGCCCGACAAAAAGCTTCAGGAGAACAGCCACTTCAATCTCGGACGAACATTGGAGGACCGTGCGGATTTGGATCAATCAAACGCCAAAGCATTGAGAGATCTGACCGATGCCGCGTCGCATTATGAATCGACGTTGGAACTGAATCCGAAGAACGAGGCAGCCAAAGCGAATCTCGAACAAGTTCGAAAGAAGATCGAGCGATTGAAGCAGCATCCGAAACCAACGCCGACGCCCACTCCGCCGCTGCCACAAAAGCAACAGAAAAAGGATCAACAACAAGGCGGTGGCGGGGAGCAGAACCAGCAAGACCAGCAACAGCAATCGCAAAGCGGTTCCGGCGGCCAAGATCAGAATCAGCAGCAGCAGCAACAACAACAGCAACAGAACCAGGAAGCGCAATCGCAAAACCAATCGAGCAAGAGTCAGGACCAAAAATCTCAGGACAAATCAAACCGGCAGCAGGCAAAGAACGAGCCGCAGAAACATCAACAACCGAAACCCGGCGAAAGTCCGAATCCGTCACAAGGAAAAGATCAACAGCAATCAAACCAGCCGTCGCCATCACCCGGCCAAGGAAAAAAGGAGAACGAACAAGATCGACAATCGGCTAGTAAACAGGAACAGCCCGAAGAATCGCCCACTCCCGGCGGCGGCGGCGAGGACCAGATGCAGTCGCCATCTCCAGGCGAAGGCGAGGACGAAAACGCGACGCCGTCAGCGACGCCGAATGCAACGCCGCAGAAGAAACTGGCCGGCGTGATTAAAGGCGCGAACGGAGACCAGTCACCGGATTCACAACAACAAGCCGCGCAATTCGCCGGAGCCGAGCCGGAAGACAAAGAAGGACAGATGACGGAGAAACAGGCGGAGTTACTTTTGCAGTCGATGAAAGATGAGGAACAACGCGTTCAGCTTGATGAACGCAGGGTAAGACGCCATGTCTATAATGACTGGTAGCGGAAGTTCGAGGAGGTTTGCGGTCTGAGGTAAGATGCCGGTCCACGCCCGCCATTTTGCAATCCTTTGTGTCCTAGCGGTCACGCTTGCGGCGAATCGTTTCGCATTCGCCGCGTCGCCGAACGTGACCGCGGTCTTGGGCGATTCACAACCCGAGGTTGGACAAATAGTGCAGTTGGAAATCAAAGTAACCGGCGCGAACAGCGCGAACGTTCCAGAAACAATCTCGATCGACGGGCTCGAAATTCATCAAACCGGCACGTCTCGGCAGTTCGAGATGCACAATTTCGATGTCAGCAGCAGCGTGACCTACAATTACACGATCCTGCCGCTGAAGGTCGGACGTTTCAAAATTCCGCCACAAACGGTTCGCGTCGGAAATGATTCGCTAAAAACGCCTGAGCTCGTGTTGAACGTGGCGCAAGGATCATCGGGCGGCTCGAGCAGGCCGGGCAGTTCATCGCAAAGTAGCCAAGCGGCGGTTGGTGGCAAGCTCGCGTTCGCGGAATTAGTCATCGCGAAGAAAGACGCTTACGTCGGTGAAATGATTCCGGCCGAAATCCGGCTGGGCCTCGATTCGCGCGCACATGGCCGCTTGGAAGAACCGCCAGAACTTTCGGCCCAGGGCTTCACTACGCAAAAGTTGCAGGAACCGCGCGAGAACTTGGAAACGATCGGCGGTAGAACCTACCACGTTTACACTTTTAAAACGGCGATTGCCGCGGCGCGACCCGGAACATTTGAGCTCGGCCCCGTGACATCTAAAGCAATGGTTGTTCTGCCGCGACGACCCAGCGCGCCACCGCGAACGCGCCCGCGATCACCGTTCGATCTATTTAATTTAGACGATCCATTCTCCGATCCGTTCTTCAGCGATCCTTTTGGCAGCATAGGTGAACGGACCGAGCTGCCGATCAGAAGCGAGACCGTCGCGCTCAATATCAAACCCCTTCCTCCAAACGCGCCTCCGAATTTCTCCGGCGCCGTTGGCAATTTTACGATGGCGGTGGACGCGAAACCGACAACGGTGCAAGTGGGCGATCCGATCACGGTAACATCGACAATCACAGGTCGCGGAAATTTCGACCGAATGAACGCGCCCGCACTCGGAGATGAGCACGGCTGGCATAAGTATCCACCGTCTTCAAAATTCAAACAGGACGACGACGTCGGGATCAGCGGCGAAAAAACTTTCGAAATGGTGTTAGCGCCCAATGAAAAGAAATCGGCCGTGCCGCCGTTAATCTTCGCTTATTTCGATCCAAGCAAGGAGAATTATGTCACATTGCGGAGCGATGCGGTGCCAATTCAAGTTGAGGGCGCTGCCGCGCCCGCGCCACGTGCTGGGGCAGCTCCACCGGCCGCAGCACCGGCTACGGTCGCTGCTACGCCTCCTCTTGCGGCCAAGCCGGCGGATATTTTGTACCAAATGAGTCAACTCGGCCGTGTGCGATCGTTCACGCCCATTTTCGAGCGACCGACCTTCTGGCTCGCGCAACTCGCGGCGCTAATTCTGTTGCTTGGATTCGTTGGTTGGAAACTCCGTCAAGCGAAGATCGGGGACCGCGAAAGACAGGGGATCGCTGCCAGACAACATGAGATCGCCAATTTGCTGCGAGAATTGCGCCGCGGAACTGTTTCGCCGCAAGTGTATTTTTCACAAGCCGCGCGCGTCGTGTACTTGAAAACGGCGCTCGCCAAAAATATCAACGCGAATGCGGTGGACGCGGAAACGGTTGCGAGGGCTTTCGATTTGAAGGAAAACGAGCGAGCACAATTGCGTCAATTGTTCGAACGCAGCGACGAGTTGAGTTATAGCGGAACCGGCAATGGCGCCCAAACGATTTCACGCGATGAGCGAGAAGAAGTTTTGAGATTCCTGGAAAGTTTGCGCGCATGAAAACGCGAATCGCTTTTGTTTTGGCAATTCTCCTGGTCGGCAGGTCAATCGGAGTGGCGCAACTAGGCGCGCAGTTTGCGAAAGCCAATCAGGAATACTCCGCCGGCGATTTCAAAGCGGCGATCCGCGACTACGAAGAACTCGTGCGTGCGGCACAGGACACGCCGAATCTTTTTTACAATTTGGGCAACGCTTACTTCAGGCAAAAAGATTTTGGCCGGGCGATCCTCAACTACGAACGCGCGCTCGCGCTCGACCCGCGTCATCCGGAAGCGCAGGCGAATTTGCGGATCGTGCGAGATGAAGCGCGCGCACTCGAACTGATTCCCAGCAGGTGGGAACGATGGTTCGCATTTGCAAACTCCAATCAATACGCCATCGCCGCGGCGATTGCGTTTTGGATCGGCATCTTCGCGACCATGGGGTTCATTTTTAATCGACGCCGCAGCGCGATCTGGTTGTCGATCTTGTCGTTATCGATCCTGACGTTTTCTGTTGTGGCGATTTGGCAGCTGAGTCAGGGAAGAGATGATCGCGCGTTGGCAATTGTAACCACAGACAATGTGGAAGCGCGCCTGGCGACTGCCGATACTGCCAATCGCGTGTTAACCTTGCCGGCTGGCAGCGAGATTCAGGTCCTGAGTCGCCGCGGGGATTGGATTTACTCAGCGCTGCCCAATAATTTGCGCGGCTGGATGCCGGCGAGCAGCGCTGAGCAGGTCAGATTGTAAAGGTACCTGCCCGCTCATCGGCCGCCTGCAGCCGCCTCGCCTTGAAGCGACCCGCCAAGTCGTTAGCGTGAAGATTAAGACTAAGAGGAAGATTTTTAGATGAAGGCGGAGATGGATGTTGGGACGAACCGGAAGGCCTTCCACATTAATCTCGATCGGCACAAGTATGGGACGTTCGCGGAAATCGGCGCCGGTCAAGAAGTGGCGCGCCGATTCTTTCACGTAGGCGGCGCGTCCGGCACGATCGCCAAAACGATGTCGGCCTACGACATGACGTTCAGCGACGCGATTTACGGCCCGACCGATCGCTATGTCAGCCGGCGCCGCCTGCAAACGATGCTCGATCGCGAGTATGATCTCTTGATTGAGCGGCTGGAGCGAAAACTCGGCGGCGAAAAGACGTTTTTCGTTTTTGCCGATACTGTTGCGGCACGAAATTTCAAAGAACACAATGAATCGCACGGCTGGCTTGGAGTCCGTTTTCAAAACCAGCCGAGCGGTGAGCCGAGCCAGATCATCATTCACGTGCGCATGCTCGATGAAGTGAACGTCGATCAACAGGAAGCGCTCGGCGTGATCGGCGTGAACTTGCTTTACGGCGCGTTCTATCAACCGCAGCCCGAGCGATTGATCTCGTCACTCCAGGAAAATCTCGCGGCCGGAAGAATTCAGGTCGACCTGATCAAATTTTCCGGACCGGCGTTCGCCGCTATCGACAATCGCCTGATGAGTTTGCAACTTGTGAGCCAGGGGCTGACCGATGCAGTGATGTTCACAGCAGACGGAGAAATGGTCCAGCCGTCCGACATTCTTTACAAGAAAGCAATCCTGATTGAGCGCGGCAGCTTTCGTCCTGTGACTTATGCAACGAACGACATGCTCGAAGGCTCGTGCCGCCAATTCCTGAAAGAAACCGGTTCTTCGGAAAAAGACTTGGTCGTCTTAATGGAGATGACTCTGGAAAATTTGCTCTCCGAAGGCCAGCTCAATCACGCCGATTTTCTGGCGCGAGTAGACATCCTCGGCGCGCTTGGTCGAACGGTTTTGATCTCGAAGTTCGGCGAATATTATCGGCTCGCGGGCTATCTTTCGCGTTACACCAATAGAATGATCGGCCTGGTAATGGGCGTGCCGAGCTTGCTGGAAATTTTCGACGAAAAATACTACCTCAATCTCGAGGGCGGAATTTTGGAAGCGCTCGGCCGGATGTTCAAACAAGGCCTGAAACTCTACGTGTATCCGATAATGGACGAAAAGACGGGCAAGATTTTGACGGCGAAACATGTCGAGGTCGCGCCTAATCTGCGTTCGCTCTTTCAATATTTGATCGACAATCGCCACATCAAAGAGATCACCGATTACCGGCAGGATTTTCTGCGGATTTATCCGCCGGCGGTCCTGGCCAAGCTCAAAGCCGGCGACAGGAGCTGGGAGGAAATGGTGCCGCCGGAAGTCGCGCAGATCATCAAGGAGCGCGAATTTTTCGGCTATCAACGCAAGGTAGCTGCTTGAATTTCGGCGGCTTAGCGAAGCGGTTCCGCCCAAGAGGGCACGATTGAAAAAGCGCCGTCGTAGGGCACGTTTCGCGCTACATCTGCCAGCATCACGGCGAAAGGCGCGGATTCCTTGTTCTCGACATTGATTTGGGAAAGCGTAAGGGCGTGGCCCCTTCGTCGCAAGAATGGCCGGGTAATCTTGGGCCGCCGCGATGGAGAGATGGTGGTTCCTCTTCGCCGCAAATAATCGCCCGCCCGGGTCCGGCGGCTTTGAGATTCATTAGAGTAAGATCTTGCTGCCTAAATTACTCTATTCAGGCGATTTCAATTGAGTTGTTCCGCAGAAAACGGCAATCCTCTTGCTGTCGTTTGCCTCACAAAACAAAGACGGCTTCGACAAGCCCCAGGCCATCGCCCAGGGCCGCAACGTCGCCAACTACGTCTTCGACCACACGTTCCTGCCCCCCGTCAGTAAGAAGTAATTCTTATTTCAAAACACCGACGCCACGCCGTGCTATCCAATCGCCGCCGAAGTTGTAACGGAAGTTACCGCAACAAACTCGCTTTCGCGTAGCACGACCGGTTTTATGCCGCGGATCAGTTGCCACCACTGCGTCGCTGAGCCGACCA
>Ga0182035_10000708_pt1 | contig 15962 bp, 10 predicted proteins | sample flu12Cox44000170_FD_125969 | JGI IMG/M metagenome (GOLD analysis project Ga0182035, IMG submission 125969) | Lab enrichment of tropical soil microbial communities from Luquillo Experimental Forest, Puerto Rico - flux4day.12C.oxic.44.000.170 | ecosystem: Environmental > Terrestrial > Soil >...
CCAGGCTCGCGTTCGTGGTCACGACGTCGTTCGAGGTCGCCGTGGGGAACAAGAGGCTGGTCGGAGGCAGCAGCTGATTGTTCGAGTTCACGCCGGTCGCGAAGGTCGGCCGGAACGCCCCGAACGCCGCCGCGACGCGCGTGTCGCTGATCTGCGGATCGATCCGGGCGGCACTGAGATCGACGTTGTTGTCCAACGCCATCTTCACCGCCTCGTCCAGCGACAGGCGAAGCGTGGCGGGCGGCGTGGGGCCGGGCGTGGTTTGCGCGGAGACGCCAGCCGCGAGGCCGAGCGCGAGAAGCAGGACGAGCGCGGTTCTTCGCATCATGACACCCGAGAAATTGAAGAGTCGAATGGTTGACGAGCGGGTCAGCGGCCGGCGTGACAACCAGCGTGGAACAGCAATCCCCTCGTCTATCATGGGCGACGTGACCGAGGCCTCATTGCCGTCGACTCCAGTCGCGCCCGCAATGCCATGACGTTTCGCAAACGCGTCGCCACATCCCAGGCGCAGCACAAGGATGTCTATCCAATTGACGTTCAAGTACTTACGCCGGAGAGCGCTCAAACGGTCGGCTCGCGGATGGTGCCTACTGGTGCGCAATGTGCGCGCATGAATGCGCAAGGTGACCGGACTGAGGCGACTCAAAACTCCGGCTGGTAGAGGGCATACCTCAACAGTGCCCAGTGATGCCGCACCATTTCTGGCGAAGGACAGCTACCTGATCGTGTTGATTTAAGCCTGTTCGGAATGCCGGACACGCTTCGAGCTGGATCTGCCCCACGCCGTTCCCATTGACGATCTCGTTGCATACCACGCTCGCAGCCTTTCCCGGCTCGTAGTGGACGAAGGCGGCCGGCGTCTTGCTATATCCTCCTTCTTGGTGCGGACCTCGAATCGATCGCGCGGGTCGGAAAGGACAGGCCCGTTCATGCACGGTAATCCCTCGGCCGACGCTCCGGCCGACCAGACACGAAACAGCGACCAGCTGCGGCTCCTCATTCAGGTTTCCGAGGCCATTGCCACACACCGGGATCTTCCGGCCCTCTTTCGCGATCTCGCGAAGCGGCTGCCGGTCATCGTTCCGTTCGAGTTCATTTCGCTCTATCTCTACGATCCCGAGAAGAACGTCATGCGGGTCGACATGCTCGGGACCGCAGACGCCGACAGTATTCCGCCCGGGTTGGAAATACCGCTCGAGGAATCGTACAGCGGTCTTGTCTTCAGGACGCAGCAACCGGTGATCGTGCGAAGCCGCGAAGAAACGCGGCGCTTTCCGTTCGCCTATTCGCTGATGCAAAGGATCGGCGCGGAATCGTTCTGCATGCTCCCGCTGACGACGATCGTGCGACCGCTGGGCACGATGGCTTTCGCGAGCAGAACCCCTCGGGCGTTCGACGAGTCCGAGCTGGAATTCCTGCAGCTCGTGGTGAAGCAGGTTGCGGTTGCCGTAGACAACGTACTGCACGACGAAAAAGCCGCCGCCGCGCAGGCGCAGTTGAGCTGCCAACGCGACCGCCTGGGCCTGCTGTTGGAGGTGTCCGAATCGATCGCGTCGCATCACAACCTGAACGAGTTGATGCGCGATCTCGCCCAGCGGCTCCCCCGGGTCGTCCCGTTCGATTACATCAATCTGACGTTACATGACCCGGTCCGGAACGTGATGCGCCTGCATCTCCTGCTGGCGCCGGAGAGCACGACGATCCGCGAGGGCTTCGAGCTGCCGATCGATTCGCCATCGGGATTGACCTGGACGACGCAGCAGCCGGTGATGATCGAGGATATGGCCGCAGAGACCCGCTTTCCGCAGCTGACACCGCTGTTCGAGGAGAACGCCGTGCGGTCGTGGTGCTCCGTGCCGCTCACCACGGCATTGCGGCGTCTGGGTTCCATGGGGTTCGGGAACGCGACTCCCCGTGTGTACCCGGAACCCGACCTGAACTTCATGCGTCAGGTGGCGAATCAGGTCGCGGTGGCGGTGGATAACGTGCTGCACGACGAAAGCGCCCATTCCGCACGGCAGGCGCTGACGCGCGAACGCGACCGTCTGCGGCTTCTGCTCGAAGTCAACAACGCCGTCGTCTCGCACCTCGATTTGGATGCGGTGTTCAGCGCGGTGAGCGCATGTCTACGACGAGTCATTCCGCACGACGGATCGAGCCTGCTCACTTACGAAGCCGATTCGGGTCAGTTCCGGATTCAGGTCATGCGCTTTGGCCGGAACGATTGCTTCATCGAGGAAGGGCGAATACCAGATCATGATGGCGCGACATCACCGGCCGCCATCGCCATCGCCGGCAGGCGCACGATGTTGTTCAACGAACAGGAGCTCGCGAAGCTGGCAACGCAGTCGAAAGCCGCGGAGCGCGTCCTCGCCCAGGGAGTCAAATCGTTCTGCTGTGTCCCGCTCGTCTCGCACGATCGGGTGGTCGGTGCGCTGATGATCGGCAGTTTCCAAGATGATGCGTTCTCTCCGGACCATGTCGAGCTGCTGGAGCAGGTGGCGCCGCAAATCGCCATCGCGGTCGAGAATGGGCTCGCGTACCGTCAGATCGCGGAATTGAAAGAGAAGCTGAATACCGAAAAGCTCTACCTCGAAGACGAGATCCGGACGGAGAAGAATTTCCACGAAATCATCGGTCAGAGCGGCGCCCTCAAGCAGGCGCTCGAACAGATCTCGATCGTGGCGCCGACCGACTCGACCGTCCTCATCCAGGGAGAAACCGGCACCGGCAAGGAGCTGATCGCGCGGGCCATCCACAACCTGAGCGAACGTCGCTCGCGGACCTTTGTCAAACTCAACTGCGCCGCCATCCCCACGGGACTCCTGGAAAGCGAGCTGTTCGGGCATGAGAAGGGCGCCTTTACCGGCGCGATCGGACAGAAGATCGGACGCTTCGAGCTGGCTCACGGGGGGACGCTGTTTCTGGACGAAGTCGGCGACATTCCGCTCGAGCTTCAGTCGAAGTTCCTGCGCGTCCTTCAGGAGCAGGAATTCGAAAGACTGGGCAGCACGCGGACGATCCACGTCGATATCCGGCTCGTGGCCGCCACCAACCGCGATCTGGCAGCGATGGTTGCCGACAAGCATTTCAGGAGCGACCTCTTCTACCGCATGAACGTCTTTCCGATCGTCAGTCCGCCGCTGCGAGAACGCAAGGAAGACATCATCCCGCTGGTTCGGTACTTCACGCAGAAGTTTGCGAAGCGAATGAACAAGAGCATCGAGACGATATCGACGGAAACGATGACGGCGTTATCAAGTTATCACTGGCCTGGCAACGTCCGCGAGCTCGAGAACCTGATCGAACGCGCCGTCATCCTGTCGCGCGGAACACGGCTGGAGGTCCCCCTGGCGGAGTTGAAGGAGCACGCGAAAGTGTACCCTCAAGACGCCCCTCGCCTCCTGACGACGCTCGAAGAGGCCGAGCGCGAGCACATCCGTCACGCCCTGCAGCAGGCGAACTGGATGGTGGGCGGCCCTTCGGGCGCCGCCGCCAAGCTCGGTATGAAACGGACGACGCTCCAGTCAAAGATGGCGAAGCTCGGAATCCAACGTCCCACCGCCCGCTAGTGCCGACCCATCGGCGCGCGCCGGCCGGCCGGCGCGGTTTCCTTCGGCACGGCTCTCCTTCTCCAACCCACCGCACTCGGCCATTCACGACAAACAGGTGAACTTCAACGACTTGCGGATTCGGTTGTGTGTGCCGGACGGGCGGAGACTGACTTGCTCTTCACCAAGCTGTTGGAGCGGCGCACCCTCGGAAATTCCGACCTGGCGATCAGTGCTATCGGTCTTGGAACCTGGGCCATCGGAGGTGGCGACTGGATCTTCGGCTGGGGGCCGCAAAAAGACTCGGAGTCTCTGGCGACCATCAGGCAAGCGATCGATTGCGGTATCAACTGGATTGACACGGCAGCGGCGTACGGACTCGGTCACGCAGAAATCATCGTGTCGCGGGCACTGAAGGACTTTCCGCGTGCAGACCGACCCTATGTCTTCGCCACCTGCAGTCTCGCCTGGGACGAGCTGGGGAACGTCGCGCAGAGTTTCCGACCACAGTCCATTCGGAAGGAGGCTGAGGAAAGCCTTCGCCGGCTCGGCATCGAGTGCTTCGACCTGTACGCACTTGGCTGCCCCGTGTCGCCCAACAGACCACCGGCCGACCACACCGGCTTGATGGAGACGGCATGGGAGACGATGGCGGCGCTGCGACGCGAGGGAAAAACGCGATTTATTGGCCTCTCGAACTGCAACGTGAATCAGCTGGGGCGGCTTCAGCGAATGGCACCTTTCACAAGCGCCCAGGTGCCTTATTCGCTGCTTCAACGCCAGGCCGAAGACCGCATGCTGCCATTCTGCGAGCGCCATGGAATCGGCGTCATCGCTCACTCGACGCTCAATTCGGGCCTGCTCACCGGTGAGATGACTCGCGATCGCATCGAAGGTCTGCCGCACAACGACTGGCGACAGCGGAGCCGGTTTTTCCAGGAGCTCGCGCGGGATCGGGCACTGGGAATCGTGGAACGGCTGCGGGTGGCGGCCGAGCGCCACGGTCGAACGGCGGGTGAGGTCGCGATAGCCTGGGCGCTGAGCCATCGAGGCGTCACGGCAGCGAGCGTCGGCGCCCGCCGCCCGCACCAGCTTGACGAAGTCGTGCGAGCCGCGTCGTTTCTCCTGTCGGGAGCGGAGATCGAGGAGCTCGAGCGGGCGTGGCCTCGGATAAGAACGAGGAGCGGCCAATGACGGCCTTTGTCGAGGAATGCACCGACTGTTCCGTTCTGGCAGTCGAGGGGACCCTCCGCACTCCGATCAAATCGGAGTTGCGCGAAAGGGTTGCTGCGCTTCTCGACCGCGGCAAACGGCGAATCGTTCTCGACCTGGCTCGAGTGTCCGAGATCGACGCAGCCGGCGTGGGCGAATTGGTCCACCTCTCGAACATGGCGGCGGACGTCCGTGCCGTGCTGCGGATTACGCGGCCGACGAGTCACGTTCGACAGCTCCTCGGCGCCAGCGGGCTCTCGAGGTTCGAGACCAACGGAGGTTGAAGTGTCCAATATCCCGGCCGCTAACGATTTGGTCGCGGAACCGCATCTCTTCGATGCTTTCCGCGATCTGCTGGCGGCCATCGGCGAATCCCTCGACGTCCGCGACGTATTTCAGCGGCTATGCGCGATCATCGCGCGCCTCATCCCCCACGACGAAGCCGACCTTGCACTGCTGACCGAGGACGCTTCCGAGTTCCTCGTTTACGCGACCTCGACGCAAGGCGAACCCGGCCGAATCTGTCCGAACGACCGAGCGCTGCGCGATCCGTCGATTCCGCGGCTGTTCGACGGCCGCTTTTGCGGCGACCGCGGATTCCGATCCGGGTTGCGTGTGCCGCTGAAAACCGATGACCACGTAATCGGCGTCTTTGCACTGCTCTCACGGAGAGACGGGGCATATTCGGATGCCGAGCTGGTCCTTGCCCAGCGCGTTGCCGATTACATCGCGATTGCGCTCTCGCATTACCGGTTATCCGAGGCCGCGAGACGCGCCGCCGTCGAGCGCGACCACGCCGCGAACCTCGACGCGTCCATCGAGCTGTTGCGCGAGATGGCCGGCGTTCTCGACATCCGCACCGTGTTTCCCCGCGTGTCGGAGATCGCGAACAAGGTGCTGCGACACGACCGGATGACCATGTCGTTCGAGCATGGCACCGGAGAAATCATCATGCAGGCATCGTCCAACGACGATTTCGTCCATCCGGACCGGATCAAGCTGCACGATCACCACGTCGATCTCGGGCCCGGCGGCGTCTTCATCGTCGCGGACCTCCAGCGCGAGTCGCTGCCCATTGCCGAACCCAGCAACCTTCAAGAGCAGGTGATCGCCGCCGGCTATCGGTCGTTTCTTGCAGTGAACGCCGCGGCGCGCGACCAGGCGCTCGGCGTAGAGTTCTGGTCGAAACAGGTCGCGGCTTTCAGCCCGGAAGACGCGCCGATCGCGCGGCGGATCGCGGACCACGTGGCGCTCGCCGTCTCTCACGAGCAACTGGCGGAAGCGGCGCTCCATGTCGCCGAAATGCGAACCCGGACCGGCCGCTTGGAGCGGCGCGTCAAATCACTCGCCGAGGAGCACGATCTGAGGACCGGGGCTGACCATGCGGGCGCCCGATCCGCCGAATGGAAGCACGTACTGAGAAATGTCGCGCGGGTTGCGCCCGTCGAAACGACGGTTCTGATTACCGGCGAATCTGGAACAGGCAAGGAAGTGGTGGCCCGACTCATCCATCAGGCTTCAACCAGGTGCGATGGGCCGTTCATCGCGCTCAATTGCGCGGCCTTACCGGAACAGCTGCTGGAGTCGGAGCTCTTCGGCCACGAGCGTGGCGCCTTCACAGGCGCGCAGGCGGCGAAACCCGGTCAGATCGAACTGGCTTCCGGCGGCGTGCTGTTTCTCGACGAAGTCAGCGAGATGAGCCTCTCGGCGCAGGCCAAATTTCTACGCATCATTCAGGAGCGTGAATTCCTGCGCCTTGGCGGCACGCGGACGCAGAAAGCGAACGTTCGGGTGATCGCCGCGTCCAACCGCGACCTGCGCAAGGCCGTCGAGCGCGGCAACTTCCGCGAGGACCTGTATTACCGGATCCAAGTGTTCGAAGTGCACATCCCGCCGCTGCGCGACCGCCGCGCTGACATTCTCCCGCTGAGCGAGACGTTCCTGCGGGACATTTCTCAGTCGGTGCATCGTCCACCAGCCGGATTGACGAGCGAGGCGAAGGCCGCTCTGATGCGGCACACCTGGCCCGGAAACGTTCGCGAACTGCGGAATGCCCTCGAGCGGGCGGCGATCGTCTGCGACGGCTCTCTCATCAGTGCTCGGCACCTGTCGCTCGAGCAGATGCTGCCGCGCCCGGCGTCGGGGACGAGCGACCTGAACATCGTCGAGCGCGAGACAATCGAGAGAGTGCTGCGCGACACCGGCTGGAACAAGGCCCAGGCGGCACGACGCCTGGGCCTCTCGCGGACACAGCTCTACGTGCGCTTGAGGAAGTACGATCTCGACGGACCGCCGGATTTCTCGGCGCCGCCTGGAGATGGAAGGGCGAACGCGCGCGCCCGCCGCTGAGTTCTTGACCTCTCCTCAACGAAGTTGGGCGCGCGATCGATCTGAGATGAACTCCCGTGCCTTCGCGAGCTCTGGGCGGTCTGGATCAGCTGTTCGCCATACTTCCAAAAACTCTCGGTATCTTTTTTCAGCGGCTTCGTTCTCACCCAGCGCCTGCGCGGCCTGGGCCATTCCGAGTATGACCTTCGGACGATTTGGCGTTCGCGCCGACGCCTTCTGAAAATAGGTTAACGCTTCTCCCGGCCGGCCGAATTCGAGCAGCAGGTTGCCGCAGAGCTCACTCGCTGGAATCGCAGGATACGGCGGCTGCGACAGGTCGTCGACCGAGTCTTCGATCGCAACCGCCTCCTTCAATTTTGAGATCGCCTCGGCCGTGTCCCCGGCCGCTTCCGCGGCGAAGGCCTCAGCCTCCTTCGCCTGCAGCCCGATGATCAATTGAGCGAAGGGATGTTGACCAGGCTCTTGAGCTGACGCAACCAGTTTGGCCGCAGCGTCCTGCGCCGCGATGGCGTCCTTTCGCACGGCTGCGGCCTTAGCTTGCCACTGCAGCCTGACGGCCACGAAATCTCGCGACGGCACCACCAATGGCATCGTGGCCGCCTCGTCCCAGCGACCGGATTCCACAAGCAAACGGGTCAGCATGTCGAAATATCCGTAGACGACTCTGTCAGGCACTGCGTAAATCGTCCGTCCGCGAACATGTTTCGACTGCAGCTCCGGAGTGTCTGGAGCGGTCGTCTTGTCAGGCAGCGCCCTGTATTGCGCGGCGATGATGTCGACCGTGCGCTGCGCGTCGCGATAACGGCCCAGCTGGATGTAGGCGTATTCGAGATATGTGAGATTGTGAAAATCACGATTCGCGCCCGATTCGTGGGCTCGTGCGACGTCGGTCTGCGAAACGTTCCAGCCCTTCAGATTCGTCGCTGCGGACTCATCCCAGGAGCCCAATCGCGTGAAGATGTGCGATGGCATATGCAGGGCATGTGGTACGGCCGCCGCGGCCTTTGCATACGCCCGGGCTGCCTTGAGACCCTGTTGAGCGTGCTGGGGATCATCGTACGCATGAACCAGATAGTGTAAGACACCCGGATGGTCCGTCTGGCGGCTGTACACGTCTTCAAACAACGCAGCCGCCTGTTGTTGCTCGTCGAAGCCTTCGGCGCCTTCCGGCACGGCGCCAAGAATGGACAATCCATAGAACAATTTCGTTTCGTCATCCGGATATTTTGCGCAGACTGCTGCCATCGCGTCACGGTACCGCTGATCGCGCTCTGACTTGGTCCCGGCACCGCCCTCTTTGTAGAGGGTGGCAACAGCGTCGAGATACAGCTTCTCCCGATCTGACGACTTCGGCGCGACGAGACCTCTTTTGACCAATGACCATGCCGCGTGTTCATCGGCTGGCGACGGCGGATCCCAGAATGGATGGTTTAACGTCATCGCCGCGCCCCAGTAAGCCATCGCGCATCCGGGATCGCTTTTGGCGATCTGGTTGAAGCGCTCGAAGGCACGCACGTACCAAAAGTTGTGCAACAGCGCCAGCGCGTGATCGAACTCCGCGGTGACCGCAGGAGAGCACGAAATGTCCATGTGCGCTCGTCCGAGGCCCTCCTCAGCGCCGCGGTTCGCACGCTGGCCGTCCCGGTGCTCGTGTATGGCGAAACCTGCGGTCGCTGCTGAGGCCGCGAGGAGCACACTCACAACCGTGCGGAGACCAGCTCGCATGGGGGGCCGCCACTCGTCACTCGACATTGAGGCACGTTAGCGCGAGCCGCCGGCGCGCCTCGCGGAGAACCTTGCTCGATTGGTCAAAAGTTGCGGAAAGTCGAATTGCCACTGACTCAGTTTGTTGTCCCACTCTGCCAGTCATTGCTCCCGTTGTCTGTTCTCAATCAGCTTGGCGCTGTGAGCGGCGGCGCGTTCGAAGACCGGACTGCGATTGTACGCGTCAGACTCCCCCGGAGGAATGCTCAGATACCGCCAGTTCCTGCCTTGAAACGATTTCGCAATGTAGACGATTTGACCCACGTGATAGGCAACGTGCGCGAGCGAACGATGAAGCGCCTCATGTACGAGCATTGGCTGTCGCCGGATGGTGATCGGTAACGAAAGTTGCTCGTCCGTCAGATGGGCCAACGTCCCCAGCAGCGCCGTCCATCCTTCTTCCCACTTGGCCAGGAGTTCCGCTCGTGTCACCGTCCGAGATCGAAATTCGTCTTCTCGCTCACGCCACGGTTTTTCTCCGTCACTGACCAGAAAGTCCGGAAAAGCGCGGATCGATTCGATGATGCTTACTGACATATTTCAACCTCCTATGCCGCACCACTTTCTGCACGGTACTCACTGCCCGTCGAGCGTGTCGGTTCCACCATATGTATGACCTCAGTATTTGTTCGCGCGAGTCGCGCGCCCGGATCTGGGAGGGAGAGCAGATCGCAGCGTGTCATTGATCAGCACGGAGACAGAATAGCCGCCAACGTCGGTCGGGATATTGGCCGTCACCAGATCCGGTTTGCCGTCGCCATTGATACACCGAAACGCCAGCCCGATAAGCAAACCCAGCGAAGCTCATCAGTCTCCGAACTCCCGGCCGTTGACTTCTCAAGTGGAGCCGCATAGACTCCGCGCTCCATTCGGGTCCCTTCTCAGCGGTAATGCGGTTTTGACAGGAGAAGCTGCATGACTTCCATCGCGAGAGGCCGCATCGTCGTCGCATTCAAGGCCCTGCTGATTTCGCTCGCGGCAGTGGCCCTCGGCTCCGCCCAAGGCTCACGCGAAGTGCCGACCGAGTTCAACGAATTCACCGTCGCCCAGCTTCAGGAGGCGATGAATGACGGGCAGATCACTTCCGAAGGGCTGACCAAGTACTACGTTGATCGTATTCTCGCGCTCGATCAGAACGGCCCCGGAGTCAACTCAGTGATCGAGCTCAATCCCGACGCCATCGAACTGGCGGAAAAAGCCGACGCGATGCGGCGCGGAGGGGCCACCACCGCGGCATTTCCACTGCTCGGCATTCCGCTGCTGTTGAAGGACAACATCGATACCGGCGACAAGATGCAGACGACTGCCGGATCGTTCGCGCTGGCTGGCCTGCCCGCGGTGCAGGACTCCACGGTGGCAGCCAAGCTGCGTGCGGCAGGGGCTGTGATTCTGGGCAAGACCAACCTGTCCGAATGGGCGAACTTCCGATCGACGCATTCGACGAGCGGCTGGTCGGGACGCGGCGGCCTCACGCACAATCCCTACTCGCTCGATCGCAACGCGTGCGGATCCAGTTCGGGATCCGGCGCGGCCGCCTCAGCCAACTTCGCGGCGATCTCGTTCGGCAGCGAAACCGACGGCAGCATCGTGTGTCCGGGAAGCGTCAACGGCGTCGTTGGGCTCAAGCCGACAATTGGCGTCGTGAGCCGCGCGGGTGTCGTTCCCATCTCGCACACGCAAGACACTGTGGGGCCCCACGGACGTACCGTGGTCGACGCGGTCATCGCTCTGAACGCGATCGCCAGCCGGACGGCTGATCCGCGCGACCCTGCCACCAGCGGCGTCCCGCTCGGATGGCAAGCGTGCAATCCCGTTTGCAACGGGACTCCGTTGACGGGGAAGAACCGGCCACCCCTCCCCGCCGACTACACGGCATTCCTGAATCCGCATGGCCTGATGGGCGCGCGCTTGGGGCTCACTCGGACAGGCATCCTATCCTCCCCGCCACAGGTCGTCGCGGCATTCAATGCCGCCATCCAGGCCATCAAGGACGCCGGCGGCGTCATCGTTGACCTGGATGATCCCGCGAACAACTTCAAATTCTCTCCAGCCGATGGCGAGTTTTTCGTCCTCGAGTACGACCTGAAGGTCGACCTCACCAAGTATTTCCAAACGCGCGTGGGTGTGCCGGTTGGAGGAGGCAACCTGCAGAGCGCGATCGATTTCAACAACGCGCACGCGGCTGTGGAAATGCCGTACTTCGGCCAGGAGATCTTCATTCAATCCCAGAGCCGGAACCTCGATCCGAACTTCTGCGATCCAGCCTTCACGTCAAAGGTGCTGCCGACGACGACGACGTGCATGTCGTACAACGACGCGTTGAAGATTGATCATCTCGCAGGCGCCAGCCTGGATGCCGCACTCGCTGATTTCAATCTGGACGCCATCGTCGCGCCGACGGACAGCCCGGGCTGGACGACCGATCTGATTCTCGGTGATCACTTCCTATTTGCCAGCTCCGGCCTGGCAGGGCCACCTGGCTATCCCATCATTCAGGTGCCGGCGGGCGAAGTGCTCGGCATGCCGGTGGGCATCAGCTTCATCGGAACGGCGTTCAGTGAGCAGAGGTTGATTAAGCTCGCGTCCGGTTTCGAAGCGGTCACGCACGCGCGGTTCCAGCCAACATTCGTACGTGACATTACGAAGACGCATACCTCGGGCACGACGTTGGTCCGTCCTACAGACGAGGACTCTTCTCACGACAAGAGGCCGCGCCACACGCACCGCCTGTAGCCCGGTTCCTGGCACGCAAGGCTCGACGGACGCCACTCAATACGATGGACAGCAGGGGCACCCAGGGCCAGCAACAGGCGGGTTCGGCCCCGGCTGGTCACGATCAGTTGATGCCAGCAGCGATGCCGAAGCTGCCGCTCGGGGAGCTGCGGGCGGTTCCCCCGCGGCGCGCGTACCATCGCCCCGGTATCCGGTCACGATCTCGAATTGGTGCGCGTCAACAGTGGACGTGATTTCAATCGTTCGTGGACCCACTACTGAGAAGCGGCTGAAGGGTTGACCGTTTAACCGGGCGCTCAGGTTCGTCGTGCTCGGCAAGTTAGTCACGCGCCACCTCGTCGAAGCCCCTCGCTTCTCCGGGGCCGCCGCATACGTCACCACGTGCAACGTGCCGGTCGCACGATCGTTCCACGCTTGAGAAACTCCGAGAGACGGAAACTCAATGCCTTCGACCGTCGGTGCGGTGTACTTGTCAAGATGCGGGGCTTGGAAGGCGCGCGTCCAATCGCCGGGCCCGCCGATCTCGGCCGCCATCAGCATCGCGCTGCCCTGCCCACGCGGAAAGCCTTCCGTGTTGTTGAAGAACCAACCGAACCGATCTGAATGCTCGCCAAAGAACTTGGGCTCGTATTCGCGCTCGGCTGCCGCACGCAGACGCTCGTACGCCACGTCGTCACCCAGCTCCTTGGCCATCACCAGTCCGGTCGTGTTGGCTCTCGCGGCACCGGTCGCATTTCGCCACCCGAAGGCGTTGGCCGCGGCATCGTAGAGCAACCGCCCCATCTCCGGATTCTGCGGCTGAATCAGGTGCGCTGTGAGGAGCCCTCCAGCCCGACGAGAAACATTGTTCTGCTCAACCACGGCTCGCTCCTAGACGCACGTGCGCGGGACAGCGTGTTCTGCCGTTCGTCAACGGGAACTCCGCAGCTGGCTCCTGTTTTCCACCCGAGCCTCGGGCAGAGCCCAACTGCGACAGGCAGACAGCATTTCTTCGCTGATCGGGCTGCCCTGCGCGGCACGCGCGAGCAGTAAGCCGCCGATCGTCAGTGCCGTCGTGGCGAGAGCACGCTATAGTAGGATTTCCAATGATACGGAAGGTCGTGCGCCGGATCCCCCACATTCCGTCGTCCGAGATTACGCCGAAGTCGATCTATCTCGATCGACGCGCGTTTCTCTCGGCAAGCGCTGTGGCGCTCAGCGCACTCGCGATAGGGTTCGAAACCCGCGACGCGTCGGCCGCAACGCTGCCCGTCACGAAGAAGCTTGTCACGACGACTGATCCGCCATCGCCGTACAAAACGGTGACGACGTACAACAACTACTACGAGTTCGGCAGCGATAAGGGCGATCCGGCGAAGTACGCGAGCGCGTTCAGGCCGAAGCCGTGGTCGGTCGCGGTGGAAGGTGCGTGCCGCAAGCCGGGCATCTACATCCTCGAGGACGTCTTGCGGCCGCATCCCCTGGAGGAGCGCGTGTATCGCCACCGGTGCGTCGAAGGCTGGTCGATCGTCGTGCCGTGGATCGGCTTTCCACTCGGCGATCTGCTGAAGCGCTTCGAGCCGACTGGCGACGCGAAGTTCGTCGAGTTCGTCACGGTGATGCGGCCCGCGGAGATGCCGGGCCAGCGCGGTCTGCTCGCGGCGCTCCTGCCCTGGCCGTACAACGAAGGGCTGCGGATCGACGAAGCGATGCACGCGCTTACGCTCGTCGCCGTAGGGTTGTACGGCGAGGAACTGCCGAACCAGAACGGCGCGCCGCTCCGGCTGGTCGTGCCGTGGAAGTACGGTTTCAAGAGCATCAAGTCGATTGTCAAGATCCGGTTCACGGACAGGCAGCCGTACACAACGTGGATGAAGGAAGAGCCGCAGTTTTACGGCTTCTACTCGAACGTGAACCCGCAGCCGACGAACTCCACGTTTCGCGATCAGTCGACCGAGCGACGCCTTGGCGAGTTCTTCATGCGCAAGACGCTTCCTTTCAACGGCTACGGCGACGAAGTCGCGTCGCTGTACTCTGGCATGGATCTCCGAAAGAACTTCTAGCTCACACTGTCCTCATGATTCGTTTCTGAGATTCTGCTCGTTGCGGTTTTAGCTCGAATGCGGCGTCTCCGCAAGAATTCGGCCTATCGGGTGCGCGGGCCGGGGCCGTAACTGCGTAACAAGTATTCGAGGAATTCATTCCGCTCTTCGCCTCGCACTTTTGCGCCCCAGCCGATCATCTTGTTGAGTTCGGTCGACGCTGAGGCCGATGATCTTCGTGTTGCGCTTGTCGAACTCGGGCTAGAGCCGCACCATGCAGCCAAGCTCGGTCCTGCAGAGCCACGGTATGCCCGACATTGCGGCTATCGGATCGCTGTACAGTTATGAAAACCGCTCAAGCCGGCAAGGGAGTCTTCAGTGGTAACGAAGACCTTTATGACGACAGTCGTTCGAGATGGGGCGATGTGCTTCATTCCCATCCCTTTTGATCCAAAAGCGGTTTTCGGAAAAGTGCGCGCGCCGGTGAAAGTCACGCTGAACGGCTACACGTATCGGAGCACGATTGCAGCGATGGGCGGGCCGCCGTGCATTCCGCTGCGCCGCAGCAATCGCGAGGCTGCGGGCCTTGAAGGTGGTGAGACGGTTGAGGTCCGCCTCGATCTCGACACGGACATGCGCGAGGTGAAGCTACCGGCGGACTTCGTGAGAGCTCTGAAGGCGGTGCCACCGGCATGGCATCGGTGGCGCGAGCTCAGTTATTCCCATCAACGGGAGTACGCGGAATCGATCGAGGGAGCAAAGAAGCCGGACACCCGCGCGCGGCGGCTCGAAGCAGCGGTTCGCGCGATCCGCGACAGGCCCGAAAGAAAACGCTAGCTGTCTGTACAATCCAGCTGATCGCCGCCAGGATCAGGATGCCGAGTGCGCCTTCAGTCCCGGACCGCTTCGAGCGGATCGACCTTCGTCGCCGTTTGCGCGGGAATCCAGCTGGCGACAAGCGCAACGCCCGCCAGCACCGCGGCTGCGGCGGCGAAGACCGCCGGCTCCGTTGCGCTCACGCCGAACAGCAATGACCGCAGAAATCGCGTCGCGGTGATCGCCCCCGCCGATCCGCATGCGATGCCGGCGAGCGTCAGCCGACCGCCGTCGCGCACGACCATGTATCGGACCGTTCCGGCCGGCGCGCCAAGCGCCATCCGGATGCCCATCTCGCGGCGGCGCCGGCTCACGGAATAGCTCAGCACGCCGTAGATGCCGACGGCGGCGAGCACCAGCGCGAGCAGCGCGAACGCGACAAGGAGCAACAGCGCGAACCGCTCCTGCGCCACGCCGCCGCCGATGACGTCGTCGAGCATCCGCGGCTCGTAGAGCACGAGCCCCGAATCGATCCGCGACAGCTCGCGGCGCGCATCGCTGACGAGGGACGGCCGGTCGGCATCGAACTTCACCACCTCGGTCAACGCCCAGTTGCGGTCCGAGGCGAACTGCGAGTGCGAGTGGTACACGTAGGGCCGCGCCGGCGCGCGCGCACCGACCGCGACGTCCCTCGCGACGCCGATGATCTCGGCCTGCGTGTCGGCCACGAGCAGCCGTTTGCCTAGCGGATCTTCGCCGGGAAAGAGCTGCCTCGCGAGCTCCTGGCTGACGACGACGCGCCGCGGCGCCTTTGCGTCGTCTCGCCCATCGAACGTCCGGCCGCGGAGGATCGGAATGCCGGCAGCCGCGAAGTACGGGCCCTCGATCACGCGCTGCTGCGCCTGCACGCCGCGCGTCTCCGGCGGCCGATCCGCGCGGCTCGCGTCCCAGCTGTGGTAGCTGCCGGTGACCGGCAGCCGCGAAATCGCCGCTGCCGAGCGGACGCCCGGTATCGCGCCGAGCCGCGCAATGAAGTCGCGATAGAAGCGTGCGCGCAGCTCCGGATCATTGTAGCGTCCGGCCGGCAGGCTGACCGTGAACGTCAGCACGTGCGACGGGCGCACGCCGACGTCGACCGACTGCAGGCGCTCGAAGCTGCGCAGCAGGAGTCCGGCGCCGACGACCAGCACGAGCGCCAGCGCGACCTGGCAGACGACCAGTGCGTTGTGCGCGCGCGTCTGGCGCCGGCTGCCGGTGCCGCTGCGGCCCGAATCGCGCAGCACGGCGTTGAGATCGGGCCGCGCGCAACGTACCGCCGGCGCGACGCCGAACGCCAAGCCCGCGAGGACGGCGATCGCCGCGCTGAATGCGAAGACCGCGCGCTCGAGCGTATCGCCGCCGACGCGGGCGACTGCGGCCGGCGCCGCCGCCATGAGCGTGCCCGTTGCCACGCGCGCGAGCAGCAGTCCCGCGATGCCGCCCGCGACCGAAAGCAGCAGGCTCTCGAGGAGGA
>Ga0182035_10000709_pt1 | contig 15953 bp, 10 predicted proteins | sample flu12Cox44000170_FD_125969 | JGI IMG/M metagenome (GOLD analysis project Ga0182035, IMG submission 125969) | Lab enrichment of tropical soil microbial communities from Luquillo Experimental Forest, Puerto Rico - flux4day.12C.oxic.44.000.170 | ecosystem: Environmental > Terrestrial > Soil >...
AGCGCGAAAAGGAAGATCCACAAGCCGTCCATGAAGTGCCAATAGTAGGAGGTGATTTCCGCGGCCAGTGACATCGAGACTTGCGACTTTTCAAAATTGCGCAGCAAAACAAACAGCAGCGCCGCCACACCACCTAGCAAATGCACGCCATGCGCGCCCGTGAAAATATAGAAGAAGCTGCTGGCCTGGTTGCTCGCAATGTACACGCCCTCGGCCACCAGCTGGCGCCAGGCGACAAGCTGACCGGCTACAAACAGGAACCCCATTACCGTGGTCACCAACCACAGCCTGCGAAAGCCGCGAGCATCTCCACTGGACAGCCGTAACCGCGATCGCTCGAGAACGAAACTGCTTCCCAGCAGTACGGCGGTATTCGCCCAGAGGATCGGTGGCAGGTGCACGGAGACCCACACGCGGCTGCTGTGGTGAAGAAGAAGAAAAGCGCTGGCCAGCGCCATGAAAAACATCAGGATAGAAACCATGCCAATGGCGATTCCCGTCGAGAACCGGCGCGGCGAAGGTGGCTCCCTCTGCCAGCCCTTTCCGTCATCGCCGTCATCACCGCCATCACCTCCGCCCGGCGGCCTTCCCCCGCCGCCACCGCCGCCGCGGGACTCTTCGATGATGGCTTCAATGTCCGGAGTTGCCGTTGCACCCGGCATGCTGTTTCCCCTGTCGGCTTCCCTGCTCTTCTCTAGTTTGCCTTGGCCACGCGATCCGGGGCAACATGTTGGGGAATAAAATCTTGCGCTACCCCCGGCACACCAAATTCGTAAGCTCCGCGATAAACCACTGGCTCGCGCGCGCCAAAATCGTGCCGTGGCGCCGGTGATGCCATGCTCCATTCGAGCGTGGTGGCTCGCCAAGGGTTGTCCTCTCCGACTGCGTCACCGCGAAACAAGCTCCAGAGAAAATTGAACAAAAAGACCGCCTGTGCGAAAACCGTGAGGATGATGCCGGCAGTGATAAACGAGCCAAACCAAGAGGCCATCGCGGCGAGGTTCGCGCCGGGATTCTTGGCCACCCGCGCGGCCAACCCGAGCCAGTGCATGGGCATGAAGACGCCGTAGACGCCAGCGAACGTCAGCCAGAAATGCAGCTTGCCTAAGGGCTCGCTCAGCCGTCGGCCGAACAGTTTCGGGAACCAGAAAAACAGCGCCGCGAGAATGGCAAACGTTGCGGCCACACCCATGACCAGATGAAAATGCCCGGTCACAAAATCTTCCGTGACGGAAGTGGACGCGAAATCGTGCCGCGAGAGAAATAGACCGGAAATCCCGCCGGAGAGAAAGAGCGAAACAAAGCCGAGAGCGAACAACAAGGAAGTGTTCAACTGGAAGCGCGCGTTCCAAAGCGTGGCCAACCAACTGACTAGCAGAATCGTCGCCGGCAACCCAAGAGAAGAGGCGAGGACGGAGAACACCAGTGGAGAGAAAGGATTCAGGCCGCTCGAAAACATATGCTGGCCCCAAACGCAGAACCCCACCAGACCCACCCCGCACAGCGCAAGCACGACAAGGCGCTCTCTCCAAACCGGCTTACGAGAAAAGGTGGCGATTAAATGGGAAACGATGCCGAAGCACGGAAGCATCGCAATGTAGACTTCCGCCTGAGCAAAGAACCAAAACAAGCGTTGCCAAAGTACCGCCAAAGCATCCGGCGCGAGGTTCGCGGCTGGCGAGGCGAGAAAATCTACAGCGGAGAAGAAATGGGTACTTAACAAGCGATCCGAAAGCAGGCACAAGCACGCAGCAAGAAGAATGCTGAAGATGAGCATGCCCAGGATGGCGTTGAGGAACCAAGCCCACACGGTTAGCGGCAGATGTGGAAGCGTCATCCCCTTCGCGCGCAGGTCGATGGTCGTGACGGTAAAATTGAGAGCGCTCAAGAGAGTCGCGGCGCAAAACACAGACACGCTGACAATCCACAGAGTGATTCCCGACTGCGGGGCAATCAAAAACGCGCTGGTCAAGCCGCACAGCGAGACCACCGTGGCCCAGAAGGAACAAAGATTCAGCGTAGGAAATGCCATTTCGCGCGCGCCGATCTGCAGTGGAAGAAAATAATTCCCGAACCCCAACTGCGGCGCCGCCGTCAGGACCAGGAAAACCATCAGCGACCCGTGCAGCACCGGCAGCGTGGCGAAGCGTTCCGGCGAGCTGCCAAGCGCGGAAAGAAAGGGGATGTGCATCTCGGGCCAGACCAAATGGATGCGCATGACCAGCGACATGGCCACGCCCACGAAAACGCTCAGGAGCGCCAGCCAAAGGTATTGCAAGCCAATGGTCTTGTGGCCGGTGCTAAAGACGTAGCGGGAAACGAAGCTCTCCTGTAGCCTTTCCGGATCATTTCCGCTGTCGTGGGTAACCATGGTTGCCGTAAGAGACTCAAACCTCCGTCCCTTCGGGGCTGACAATAGAATACATCGGATGGAAAAACACAAGAGGGGTGCTCGGCGGCCAGCCGGTAAGTACCGGCGAGGATGCCGGGAGGCGCGTCACGGCTCGCTGCGAGTCTGCGTCTCGACGGCGGTCGAATCTTAAGATCCTATCGCAAATGCCTGTAGCGGACTTTAGCTCCTGAGGGGGCCTTCCGTTCCCGCTTGACTGCCGCGCTCAAACTGAGCAATCCGTGGTAAAACACATCATGAGTCTTGGCGGAGCGTGCTCCATGTTGACCACTTCGTTCGGTTTGATGCCTTTTTTCCGCCCTATTTTCGTACTCGCTTCTCTGTTTTTTTATTTTCTGCCCGCCTTTCTGGCCCGCAAAAGGTCCGACTTCACGGCTATCTTTGTCTTGAATCTGCTTGCCGGTTGGACTTTTATCGGGTGGATTATCGCGTTGGTCTGGGCGCTCTCTTCGGAGCAGCAACGCCAGGTCGCGGTCCCGGCACAACCCGCTGCCGCTCCTCCACCCGCCTCTGGAACGAGCTTTTTCTGCAGCGCTTGCGGAAAGGCCTGTGGGGCGGGAGCCCGCTTTTGCACTTCGTGCGGCGCCGCGCTGCCGGCCACGTCCCGGTGAGGTGAGCGGATCTACGGCGTAGCCAGGCGGGGCATGATGAAGTGGAAGAAGGCGTCGGCATTCGAATCGAGGCATACCTGTGCATTTGGCGGATTGGGGGCGTTAGGAGGCCCAGGTTCAGGGCGAGTAAATCCTTTCTCGTCCACGCGAAGGCGCATGGCCTGAACAGGGCAGAGACTTGGGTCCACGATATACGCAATGGTCATGGGATCGAATAGCGTCGGAGTTTCCTTGCCCCACTCGTGATACAGCAAATTGAGCGCGTCGGTCATCGGCGTGCTCTGGCGAAACAGGAAACTGCGGTTCGCCGCATCCATTTTCAATTGCGTGGAATCCAGCGGCATCACAAACAGCGCCAGGCCCGCGGCAAACAATTTCTGCGCGGAAGGAATGTCATTCTTGATGTTCCATTCGGGCTCGGGACCACGGGGCGGTGCGCTGCCCGTGTCGCCGTATCCCCGATAGATCGACCCACCCATCAGCACGACGCGCTTGAGCTTCCGGAAGGTGTCCGGGTCCTTTTCGATGGCAGCGCCCACATTCACGAGCGGTCCAATGGCGACCAGCGTAATTTTCCCCGGGTTACGCCGAATTTGATCGAGTAAAAAAGAGACGGCGGCGGGATGCGATGGTTTCGCGAAGTGCCCGCCCTCGGCATACTCCAGCTGCGTAAAGGCGGTCTTAGGAGGTGTAGCCGGTCCCGCGGCAACCGGAATATCCGCGCGCCCCACTTCTCCGAGCAAGCGGTCGAGGAGCTTGGCCCGCATTTCCGTATCGCCAAAAGTGGTGGTGATGCCGAGGATCTCGAGTTCCGGGCTGCGCAGGGCCAGCGCTACGGCAAAAGCATCGTCAATATCGTCGCCAATGTCCGTATCAATGATGACCTTTTCCTTGGAAGCTGGCTGAAGCATTCGAGGGCGGGAGCTCTGCGCGAAGCAACGGGCAGAACCCGCAAGCATCACACAAGTCAGGAGAAAAACGAAGATTCCGCGCGGGTTGGGCGGGTTGGGCATGTTCGGTTGCTCACGGCTATATTGATGGTACATGTTTGCAGGCCGAGTGGTTCAAGGAATGATTATTCACATCGTAGGCGTAGAGACTCCAGGACTGTGGGTTGGTTGGGTCGACGGCGGCGAGACCTGCGGGGTTGGGATGCATCGAGCGGTCCAGTTGGAAAAAGTTTTGGGCGGAACCAGGCTTGGTCAAGCTCGGTTTCCGAGCTGCGCTCGTCGCCCGCGAACTTGTGGGTGGTGATCGAACCGCCGGCGATTTGTTCGCCGAACGGGAAGCGAGAGGCCGAGTCCGTCGCGCTCATTGCTGCGAAACGCTAGACCTTGAAGGCGCGGAGTTCTGCCCTGGGCTGCATCCAGTAGTGGCTAAAAGCCGAGAAGGAAATCACCAACCAGAGTACAGCCCGCATCTTCGCCAGTTCGACAGCAGCTGTCCTACGGCTGGACGTTCGTGATCCCTTCCTCACCCGGCTTCGGAAAGTGCTTTTCGTACCACGCGATCGAGCGTTCGATCGAATCGATGTTGTGGCCGGTCTCCGCAAGGCCGTGCCCTTCACGCGGATAGCGCACAAACATCGCCTCCGTTCCCACGTCCTTCAGGGCGATAAAAAACTGTTCCGCCTCGGCGATGGGCACGTCGTTGTCGTTTTCGCCGTGCATGAGCATCGTCGGCGTGTGCGCTGCGGCGACGTGCTTCAGCGCTGAACGTTCCCAGGCCACGTCCATTAAATTGCCCTGGTGGAGGAACTCGCCGAACTCCATCTCTTCATACTGGTTGTAATAGGTCATGTAGTTGTAGCTCACCAGGTTGGCGATTCCCGCGATCGCAACGGCCGCCTTGAATTCGTTGGTCTGCGTGATCAGCCAGTCCGTCAGTTGCCCGCCGTAGCTGACGCCCTCGATGCCCATGCGCTCGCGGTCAATCCACGGATTGCGCCGCACCGCCGCGCTGACGCCGTACAGAACGTCCTGTCCCTCGTTGCCGTCCTGATCGCCGAAGACCGCGTCCGCAAACTTCTGCCCGTAGCCCGTTGATCCGCGATAGTTCACGTTCAGCGTGGCCCAGCCGTGCGCCGCATACACCTGGTTCTTGAAATTGAACGCCGGGCCGTTCTGGCCGTGCGGGCCGCCGTGGATGTTCACGATCAGCGGATGCTTGGATGTGGCCGTCATCCCCAGCGGCTTGGTGAGGAACGCTTCGACTTCATATTGATTGTCGTTGCTAACGAAGGTGAACGATTGCACCTCGGCGATCTGCTTCCCCGCAAGGACTTGCGCGTTCAGATCCGTCAGCTTGCGCGGCGCGCCGGTTCCGCTCTTCAAATACAACTCATTGAGATCGCGCGGCCCTAGATAACTGTAGGCCACGGCGCCGTCTTTTCCGACCGAGAAAGAGCCAAGAAAGCCTGGTTCCCTCACGACGTACTCTGGTTTTCCGCCCGAAATGGGCAGGCGCACCAAGGTATTGCTCCCCCGCTCTTGCACGGTGAAGTACACGGAGTTGCCATCGGGCGCCCAGCGCGGCGACCCCTGCCGGTCATCAATCACGTGGCCGATCTCGCGGCGGTCGCTCCCGTCGGCATTCATGATCCACACGTGCGTGTCTTCCATGGTGGTCTCACGGTCGGTTAGGCCGCGGCGCGTGCCGCGAAACAGAATGCGCTTGCCGTCAGGCGACCACAGGGGATCGTACTCGTTGAATTCCGTGGCGGTGATCCGGCGCACGCTGTTGTCCGCGATTTTCAGGGCGAACACGTCATAGTTGAAAAACTCGTCCTGGTTGGGCTCGGGATTTGTCAAATACAAAAGCTCCTTGCCATCCGGAGACCAATCAATCGAGTGTTCGTCGGTGTCGCCCTTGGTCAGTTGCCGCGTCTGCTTTGTGGCCACGTCAACCACAAAAATATGGAGACGCTGGTTGTCGTTGAACCGCGTCATCCCTTCGCCTGCGTCGGGCTTGTAAAGATAGCGCGTGATCACCATCGGGTCGCCGCTCGCCTCGGCTGCCCTGCTGTCTGGCGTAGACGAAATGTATGCAACCTGCCTCCCATCGGGTGACCAGGTCACTTCATTGCCGATTCCCGGCAGTGGGCTGTTCGTGCCTTCGGGCGATGCGAGTACGGTTACCTCCGAGCCGTCGGGCTTCGCCATCATCAGGCCGTGCTTGTCTCCTAGTCGACCGAAAAAGGCGATCCACTTCCCATCCGGCGACCACACCGCTCCGCCGCCGCGGTCCTTGTCGCCACCGAGACGAATCGATTTCTGCGTCGTCAGGTCCATCATCCAGAGCTGGCCATAGGGTCGTCCCGGCTCATCACGCCTGACTACGGAGTAGGCGAGGTGCCGCCCATCCGGAGAAAGCGCCACACTTCCTACCGAGCGCATCTTCGAAAGGTCACTACTGGCCAGTCCTTGCGCCCTCGCCGACGGGAGCGTCGTGACCAGACACAAGGCAGAAAGAAAAACGAGTCTTAAAAACAGAGAAAAGATTCTCGTGCGAAGCAGCATGGGACTCTCCCTTCGATTCGCTGAAACGCGCATTTTTTGACGACGCAGCCGCGTATCCTGTCATGCAAAAAGGAGCTCCGTCAAGAAATCGCCGCATCACGCGTTCCGCATCATGGCAAACCCCACGCGATGAGCCGGGTCTGTTCTTCCCGTTTCGAGCGAGCGCGCGCATCGCCGGCATCGATGAAGCCGGAAGGCGCGCGTCGTGGTGGTTCCCGCGTGATTTTCAATCCCAAGCGCCGTATTGTCGGTCTCGAGGCAGTTGCGTGACCGCACCCTGGGACCAATCGATGACGAAGCTGGGCGCGCCGGCATTGAACCCCGGTTAGTTGGAAAATGTTCCGTGGACCCGCCCGAACATTGAAATCTGCAAGGACCCTTCGGTCCGACATTTCAACGGGATTCGCCAAATCAAGCCCCTTCGATCACGATCTTAGTCGTGGCATCCTTCGCAACGCATCGTGAAGGCACAATCAAAAAGAGCGAAATGATGAAGCCAACCCGGAGAGGTCTCCTCATTTCCTCTTTTGCTCCCAGGGTCTTAGGCGTTCTCGGGTCTCGTTGTGTTGACGCGGTGCCGGGCCAATGCTGCCAAAACAACAGTGATTGCAGGATCGCGGTCACCGCAGAAGTGCGGAAAATCCAACGCGCCTCCGGTTAAGGCATACAATCCAAATTATTGAAGGGTTTTCGCACGGAGGTGTTATGGTGCGGTAGAGAGGACTCGAACCTCCACGGTATTGCTACCGCCAGCCCCTCAAGCTGGTGCGTCTGCCAGTTCCGCCACTACCGCACAGTAGGTAACCAACTATTCTAGCTACCGAATGGAATCGCTGCAACCACTAAGGGTTTTTCAAGTCTTCGGTTTTCGGCTACCAGGCCAAAGAAAAGTACGACAACTTCCTAACCAGGAAACCTAGGCGATAGCGCTATGGTTTTTTCGTTGGCGCAGGAGCTGACGGCGGAGTCGTGGGAGCTTGCTCGGCCGGCTTCGAACCGGCCGGCGCCGAAGACGAAGCCGGAGGAGTCTGTGCCGGCTTGGACGTCGCAGCCGGAGCCTGCGAGGCGGGCGGCTGCGCTTGCTGACCGGTCGGCAACGGGTTGTGCGTATTCGGTTGCGGCGTAACCGGAGTCGTCACCGGAGCCGGCTTTGGCGCGGGCTGAGAAACCTTCTGAAGGATCGAACCGCCTTCCTCGACAGCCTTGTCCGTACGCACCACCATGGCGAAGGAGCAAACCATGAACATGACCGCGCACCAGGTGGTAGCTTTGGAGAGAACGTTTGCCGCACCGCGCGGGCCGAAAGCCGTTTGACTGCCCGCGCCGCCAAAAGCGCCCGCAAGGTCTGCGGCTTTGCCGCTCTGCAGTAGCACCACAACCACAAGAACAAGGCAGTTCAGAACAAAGAAGGGTTTCAGGATCCAGGTGCCGCCCCAAGGGAGGCGGAAGCCAATCGCGATGATCGCGAATCCGATGGCCAACGCGACGGCCCATTTCATCCAAGAAGGCATTTCTATCTCCTAATCCGCGGTCCCGGGCATTTCGAGACCAACAGCTCGCATTGCTCACGCCAATTTGCGGCCTGCTACCGGGAAGCTTCGACGATGGTCGCAAATGATTTTGCGTCGAGACTCGCTCCGCCCACCAACACACCGTCCAGTTCTTCCTGCGCCATCAGTCCGCGAATATTGTCCGGCTTCACGCTGCCACCGTAGAGAATGCGCAAATCGGAAGCCTGGGCGGGAGAGAATTTCGCCGCCGCGCAGTGGCGAAGAAAGCGGTGAACGTCGGCGGCCATTTCCGGCGTAGCCGTGCGGCCCGTCCCAATGGCCCATATTGGCTCGTAAGCTATCAGCATACGGGAGAACTCCTCCGGGGTCAACGCACCCAGCCCGCCAAGGAACTGCCCCATGCAAACCTGATGAGTTTGACCGGATTCACGCGCGGTCAAGGTTTCGCCGACACAAACGATGGGAATGAGTCCCGCGGCGAGAGCTGCTTTGGTTTTCTTGGCCACGGACTCGTCGGTTTCGCCAAAAAATTGCCGGCGTTCGGAGTGACCGATGATGACGTACCGGCAGCCGGCTTCGACAAGCATATTGGTGGAGATTTCGCCCGTGAAGGCCCCCTCTTTTTCCCAGTGGACGTCCTGCGCGGAGATAGCGATGTTCGTATTTTTAGCGGCTTCAACGGCAGCGGGAATTGCCGTGAAAGCCGGAACGACCACAATGTCGCAATGCTTCGCGCTCGAGACGAGCGGTCGAAATGCCGAGAAGAACGCGCGCGTTTCCGCTTGCGTCTTGAACATTTTCCAGTTGCCGGCAATCACACGACGACGCGTCATTGCGTTCTCCATCCAAAGCTACTCAAAGTAAGCATCCATTCAGGAGAGATTCCTCGTCGTTCCCTGCAAAAGACCACGCATGCAAACCTCCGAGCAACGGCCGCGGAAAGTCACAGCACGCAGAGGACTTGCAGAGAAGGACATCTATTTGTCACTTAGGGCCTCGACGCCGGGAAGTTTACGGCCGCCGAGAAATTCGAGTGATGCCCCCCCACCAGTTGAGATGTGCGAAATTCTGTTGGCCACGCCCGATTGATGCACGGCAGCGACAGAATCGCCGCCGCCGACGATGGAAAAGGCGCCCCTGCTGGTCGAGTCTGCCACGGCCTTCGCAATTTCGAGGGTGCCGTTCGAAAAGGCGGGCATCTCGAAGACGCCCATGGGACCATTCCAGACGATCGTCCTGGCTCCGGCAATTTTCTGTTTATACGTTTCGATGGTCTTCGGTCCGATGTCCAAGCCCATCGAACCATCGGGCGTAGCGGAAACAGCGACGGTTTTCGCGGCCGTATCGGCTTTGAATTCTGCGCCGACCACATGATCGACGGGAAGAAGCAGTGCGAATTTCTTTTGCTGGGCTTCTGCACGAAGGTGGCGGGCGAGATCGAGCTTGTCGTCTTCCACCAGAGACTTGCCGACGGGCTGGCCCTCGGCTTTAAGGAAGGTGTAAGCCATGCCGCCACCGATGAGCATCCCATCGGCAATCTTCATGAGATTTTCGACGACTTCGATCTTGTCGCTGACTTTCGCGCCGCCCAAGATCGCGACAAAGGGACGAGTGGGATTCGTGAGCGCTTTGCCCAGATAGGCGAGCTCTCTTTCCATGAGCAGCCCAGCCGCTGCCTGCCGGACAAAGCGGGTGATGCCGACCACGGAGGCGTGCGCGCGATGCGCCGAGCCGAAAGCGTCGCAAACAAAAACGCCGTCACAGAGAGAGGAAAGCTGTTTGGAAAAGGCTTCGTCGTTTTTCTCTTCTTCGGGATGGAAGCGGACGTTTTCGAGCACCAGCACCTCGCCGTCGCGCAAGGCTTTGCTCTGCCCTTCCGCGCCTGGACCGACGCAATCGAGGGCAAAAGCCACGGGATTGCCGAGGAGTTCTTCCAGCTTCTTGGCGGCGGGCCGCAGAGAATATTTGGGATCGGGACCACCCTTCGGACGGCCAAGGTGCGCGGCGAGAACGAGGCGCGCACCCTTTTGGATCGCGAGCCGCAGCGTCGGGAGGGTTTCGCGGATGCGCGTGTCATCGGTGACGACCGCGTCCTTGAGGGGAACGTTGAAGTCGACGCGGATGAAGACGCGTTTGCCTTTCAGATCGAGGTCGTTGATGGTGAGCTTAGTCATTGGTCGTGACCTCTGTGCCCGTGTTCTGTGACCCGCGAAGTGCGCTGGAGACTAGGGGCGCCGGTCGCCAAAACGTAGTGATTCCAGATCCTTCGCCGATCGGATCGTCGAAGGATGACAGAATTAGGAATCAGAACTTAGAGGCTACGAGCTTGATCAGGTCGCGGCAACGGCAGGAATAGCCCCACTCGTTGTCGTACCAGGCCAACACCTTGACGCAGCGATCCCCGACCACTTTGGTGTACTCGGCATCGACGATGGAGGAATTCGAGTTGCCTTTGAAGTCCGCGGAGACAAGCTCCTCTTCCGTGTAACCAAGAATGCCCTTCATGGGCCCGTTCGCGGCGGCTTTCAAAGCCGCGTTGACGGAATCCTTGGTCGCGGGCTTGTCGACGAAAACGGTGAGATCCACGACGCTGACATTGGGCGTGGGAACGCGCATGGCGTAGCCGTCGAGTTTGCCTTTCAGCTCGGGAATCACAAGATGCAACGCCTTAGCCGCGCCGGTCGAGCTGGGAATCATGTTGAGAGCAGCAGCGCGAGCGCGGCGCAAATCCTTATGCGGCAGATCGAGCAGGCGCTGATCGTTGGTATAGGAGTGGATCGTGGTCATGGTGCCGCTATTGACGCCGAAAGTGTCTTGGATGACCTTCGCGACGGGTGCAAGACAATTGGTGGTGCAGGAGGCGTTGGAAATGACGTGGTGCTTTGCGGGATCGTAGCACTTATCGTTCACACCAAGAACAAAGGTGGCGTCGGGTCCGTCGGCGGGAGCGGAGATGATGACTTTCTTCACCGGAGCCCGGAGATGCTTTCTGGCATCGGGACCCTTGGTGAACAGGCCGGTGGATTCCACAACGACTTCGGCGCCAACCGACGCCCAATCGAGCTCGGCCGGATCCTTCACGCGAAACACTTTGAAGCTCTTTCCGTCGACCGCGATGGTGTCGTCGGTGTGCGACACCTTGTGTGGCAAATTGCCGAGCACAGAATCGTATTTCAGCAGGTGCGCGAGGGTCTTGGCGTCCGTAACGTCATTCACCGCGACGAATTGAATCTCCTTATCGTCGATCGCCGTGCGCATGATGTTGCGTCCGATGCGTCCGAAGCCGTTGATGCCGACCTTGATAGGCATACATTCCTCCAAAGGTGAGTCGTTCTCCGCAGCGCGGTAACTTGCAATTCTCTGCGAAATCGGGAGAGGCCCCCTCCCCCTATTTGAAAGTGCGGAACCTAAGGGTTTCTGTAAGTGCCTTGGAATCAACAGTCGCGAGACATTATCGAAGTGCTGATTCTAAGGGGGTTATAGAGCGCAAGTCACCGAGCATCACGGGGCTCATCACGCCACAGTGTGCACGGGCCCTAGGGCAGAAACTAGAACCAAAGAAAAACAGCGGCAGCCAAGCCGTTCTCAAAACTCTTTTGCCCTGCTCACTAAAGATATTTTAGTACGCCTGCAAGTTTCGTCAAGGACGATTTGAGAGCACATCTTGATGGTCATTCCTTAGCCCGGCAGGCGCGCAGTAGAGCACAAGTCTTCGGGTTGGGAGCGTGGTGAGAAAGGCCGGGGAACCGCTCCGCATAGCCGAGCGGCGTGCATTCCACTATCTCGCCTGGACGCTCGCAGTAGCCCGGGAGCTTTCGACGGACGGAAAGGTCCGCGCCGCGTTCCAACAAGAGACGCGTCACGGGCAACCCCGCGTCATGGAACTGCGTAACGGCGTGAAAGACGGGAGTCTGCCCACCGACGCCATGATGATCGAATGCCGCCCGCGCATTGACGTCGGCCCCGCGGTCGAGAAGCATTCTTGCAGCCTCGACATTGCCGTATTCGGCGGCCACGTGCAGGAGCGTCGCACCTCGAAGAGTGAGGAGGCGGGTTCCGGTGACGCCGAAATCCAGTTCAGGGAACGGCCGGTGGAGCAGCGCAGGGTCAGCGTCAAGTTGTTCGGCTAAGCGGTCGAGCCGGCTTCGGAGCAAATCGAAAACGGGCGGAACGTTGTGTTTGGTCGTGCCGCCAGCGTCGAGCAGAGCATCCATGCAAGCGCCAAGCCCCGATGAACGACCGTAAGTGCCTATGACATAGTCGAGGGCCGTGCCCGCGTACTTGGGCCGCGGGCGCGGGCAGTCCGGATCAGCTCCGTGGTCGAGGAGCCACTTGAGGGCCGCCGGCTCCACGGTCTCGCAAGGCGCGAAGATGATGGGAAAATAACCGTTCCAGAGGGCGTTCACGTCCGCGCCGCGAGACACCAGAAGCTCCATCATCGGGATGCGATGACCGAAGAGCGCAGCTCGCATCAACGGGCCCTCACCACCCTGATGAACATCCGACCCATGATCGATCATCCACTCCGCCATTGTGAGTCTCTCGGCGCTTGGCGGCCCCCACGGTACGCGACACTCCGCAACCCAGGTGAGCGGACCATTTTTCCCATAGCCAAGCGGAGCACGATGCAGGGCCGGATTGCGTGTCATGAGGAACTCGACGCGCTCGAGATCGTTTGCCATCGATGGCCTGCTTGAGCTGCCCGATTTCCTCGAGGGAATCGATGTGGGCCTTGAGCTTCGGCCAACTGGCAAACCCATAGAGACGTGCGATCTTAAACTGCGCGTCGGTGAGGGATTCCGCGCCACCAGACAGGAAAAGATCTTTGGCTTGATCCTTCAAGTGGCGAAGGTTGGGGCGCTCCGGAAGCGGACGCCTCTGATGAGGGGAATCGGTCGACATGCGACCTCCTTTCGTTTAACGCCCGTCGTCCGCCTTTCGGGCTGAAAGAAGGTTCGCAAGAATTGATTTCAAACAGGTGGGCTTCGACCCTTTCCGCGGACCGGATGCGTCCTTAACGCAAAGGCGATCCTACCATAAGAAGACGATGACTCTTCACTCGAGGTACCAGGCCTTCGCCCGACACGTTCCGAAAGCGAGTACGGCGGTTTCGGCGGCGCAAGCGCTGAACCAGCTCTCTTTCCCCGCAAAAAGATGGCCTTGCGTATGCTTGCGGCATGCAGGCGTTGCAATCGGAAGAGGCCGGTTGCGACGCTGCTCAGCTGGGCCGAGGATATAATGGCGAGGGATGAAAGACTGGTCACCGGCGTCGGCGGTGCGCTGGCTGTTCGCTTCTGAACCGGGAGCGACGAACGGGCTGCTGCCGCGCTGGATCTTTCTGCGCGCGCTCGGACTGATTTATTACTCCGCGTTCTTCTCACTTGTTTTTCAAATTAAAGGATTGATCGGGCCGCAAGGAATTCTTCCCGCGGGCCAATATCTGCGCGCGGTGACGGGGCAATTTGGCCGCCTAGGCTACTGGTATGCGCCGACGCTGCTGTGGTTTTCAAGCGGTCGGCACATGCTGACAGGAATTTGCTGGGTAGGGATGCTCGCATCGGTGCTCCTCGTGTTGAATTTGTGGCCGCGCGGAATGCTGGCGATTTGCTTTGCGTGTTTCCTTTCCTTCGTGAGCGTGGCGCAGGATTTTTCCGGGTACCAATCGGACGGAATGCTGCTGGAGGCGGGATTTATCTCTTTGTTTTTTGCGCCGCGAGGATTCCGACCCAGGCTGGGGGAAGCAAGTCCGCCTTCGCGGGCGAGCCGGTTCCTGCTGTTGTGGGAATGCTTCCGAATCTATTTCGAATCGGGCGTGGCGAAAATCATCGGAGGCGACCCGGAGTGGCGGAACTTCACGGCGCTCGATGAGTATTACCAGAACGGGCCGCTGCCGACGTGGATTGGATGGTACATGCAGCATCGGCCGCACTGGTTCCACGTGGTGATGTCGTTTGGTACGCTGGCGCTCGAATTAGCGCTGGTGTGGATGATGTTCCTGCCGCGGCGGTTTCGCATTATTTGCTTTTGCGTGGTTACGCCGTGGCAGATTGGAATCATTCTTTCGGCGAACTACACCTTTTTGAATTATTTGATGCTGGCGCTGGGCATTTTGCTGCTGGACGACAAACTTCTGAAACGATGCGTTCCCGAACTTTGGAAAAGGAGCGAAGGTCGTGCGGCATCAGACGGAAAAGACAGCCAATCAAAAGAAACACGCGCGGTCCTTGACCTCGCGCCCCAGGAAGTGCTCCCGGACAGGGAATCTCTTCGGGCTCAGGAAGTGAAGCCCGAGGCGGAAGCAAGCTCGGAAAGGAATTGGCAACATGTGCTGCATAAACAATGGGCAGCGTTGACGCTGGCGATGACGGCGGTGATGCTCTCATGGATTTTCTACGCAACAGCCGTGCAGATGGTCTGGATGGTAAAGCCGGTGGGGTTGCCGACGACGCCGGTATCGGCGCTCGAGCCGTTTCGCATTGCGAACCGGTATGGGTTGTTCGCCATGATGACCCGAGGACGGTACGAGATTGAATTCCAAGGCTCGGACGATGGGCAGAAATGGCTGGTTTATCCGTTTCGGTTCAAGCCGCAGGATCCAGCGAAGCCACCGGGGATTTACGCGCCCTATCAACCGCGATTCGATTGGAACTTGTGGTTCGCGTCCCTGAGCACTTGGCGGGAAGAGCCGATTGTGCCGCGAACCGAGCAGGCCCTGCTACGCGGGTCGGGGGATGTTCTGCAATTGTTCGCAGGCAATCCGTTTCCGAACGCGCCGCCGCGGCAGGTGCGCGCGGTGCTGTGGCAATACTGGTTCACCGACTCGGAAGAAAAGCGCGCGACGGGAATGTGGTGGCGGCGCGAGCAGCTGGGACTGTATGCGCCAACGCTCGAGCGGGAAGTGGACGGAAGAATTGGAGTGTTGCAGTGGCCGCAGATGGTGGAACCGCGGGAGTGAGAAGGAAAGGTCCCTTACTGAGGGAACTGCTCGATTTTCGTGACGTGGTCGCCGGTGAAGCGGACAAAGACGGTTTTGGACGGCGGCTGGCCATAGATCCAATCCTCAATATCGTTGCCTTCCGAGTCGCGCTCGCGGACTTTGTGATCGGGCTTGCCCATGGCTGCAATGACTTCTTCGCGGTCCATGCCGACAAGGGGCCGGCGCTCCTGAATGGCTTTCTTCATCTCCGGCGGCAACGTGTCGATCCACTGCACGGAGGCGGAGCGCTCGTTCTGAAAATTGAGGAAAGGGGAAAGAATTTTCTTCAATTCGTCCGGGGTCATGTCCGGAACGAATTTATTCCACTCCAAGAAGATAGTGCTGCCCATGCCGGGCTGCAATCCGGGCGGGCCGGTTTCCTGACTCGAAGCGGATTGCATGGTGGGATAGCCCCCCCCCATGCTGATTTGCAGATGATCGCGCCAGTGATGCTTGCCGCGGCCGCCGCCGTTTAAGTCCACGACAATCTGGTGGGCGCGGAATTCAAGCCCGGTGATCTGCACGTTGTCCCCGGAGTTGACCGCAGCGCCATGCGTGGCGACAGCGCGATCCAAAAGCTGGGTGTCGAGCGGTTTGCCGACGGTAAGGTTGAACCCTTCTTTACCGGCAGGCAGAGACTTGACGGCCTTGGCAAATTCGCCGGAGACAAAGCGGACCAGCGTCAGTTTGGAGTTCTCCTGCAACGGCTGGTTCGGCGTACCAGCTGGCTTTGACTGGGTCTGGCTGTTATCCGAGGAGTCTCCCGCGCTCGGGAAAATGGGAATTTCTTCATCCGAGGGAAAGTTGACCAAAGGCCTTTCGGGCGGACGAAGGCTATTGACGCGGGGGACATCCGCGTCGGCTAGGAGCAACAGAGCCACAGGAATAGCGTACCAGTTCGGCATAGACTCGCCGGGCGCCCCTTGA
>Ga0182035_10000711_pt1 | contig 15915 bp, 14 predicted proteins | sample flu12Cox44000170_FD_125969 | JGI IMG/M metagenome (GOLD analysis project Ga0182035, IMG submission 125969) | Lab enrichment of tropical soil microbial communities from Luquillo Experimental Forest, Puerto Rico - flux4day.12C.oxic.44.000.170 | ecosystem: Environmental > Terrestrial > Soil >...
CAAAGAAGGCATCCGCAACAACAGCGGCAACATCGCCGAAACATTAGGATTCCTGGGCCGCGTCATCCATGGTGCGAGCCCGCGGGCCTGGCTGGCAGAGCTCAAGGCTAAAATCGGCGAACGGGCTGACTACGCGGCGGCCGGCGGCGCTGTGACTTAAACCACAAAATTGCCTATCAGTAGGTGCCTTTGCCCGGTTTCTCGGCAGGTCTCTGATAACAGGGAAGGAGGTGAAAACGCACAGGCACAACATCCCAGTAGCGCTTCCTCGGTTTCTTCACTGTTACAACACTGCTCGACTTGTGCGCGCAAGCTTTCGCTTGAAAACAAAGGGACTTGGAGAAGGTTGATTACCGTCCACAACAGTAGAATGTTGTGCCCTCCCGCCGTGGCCACCTCGATGGCGCGTTTCGCGTGGATCTGGCCCTTGACGTCATGGAAGTCCACCCCGTACTGGCTGGATGCGGCCAGCATTTCCGCCACACTCACACGGGCGGCAGGAAACTCGCGTGTAGCGTTGATGAAGTCGAGAACCTCGGGGAGAGAGCGTAGCCCGTAGACCTCAACATCTTGCACCACGGCCGCTTCGCTGGCATTCTCCACCGGCACCACCAGCTTGCGAATCCCTCTCTGCCGGGCCATGCCGGCGATGGAAAGCGCTCCCTTGATGGGCCGCAGTCCTCCGTCAAGCGACAGTTCGCCCAAGAACAGAACGTTGCGCAGGTCGTTTCTCAGCAGGATTCCCGTGTTGCCCAGAATGCCCAGGGCTATGGCCAGATCAAAGCCCGAGCCTTCCTTCTTGACGTCGGCCGGCGCGAGATTGACGGTGATGGTTTGGAAGGGAAAATCCAGCCCGCAGTTCTTGATGGCCGCCTTGATGCGCTCCCGACTCTCCCGCACTGCCGCATCCGGCAGACCGACGGTCAGGAAATCACTTTTGCCGGCAGAAATGTCAACCTCTACCTCCACCAGGTAGGCATCGATCCCGTAGACGGCGGCGCTGAACGTCTTGAACAGCATCAAGGTTGCAAGAGGCGGCGACCAGGTTACAGGCCGACTCAGGTTGCCAAGCTCGCGGCTCATTATAACAGAATAGAACCAGGTATCTGTCGTCTCAAGCGAATACTCGGCAGGCTGGACGGTGGGCAGCGGATGAGGCACCGCCGACAACGTTTGCTGCGGGAGTTGACGCCTACGGCTTATTCTGCTGGGGCGGTGGGGTCTTAATGGGGTAGGGCTGGGCTGGCGTCGGCTTGCGCTCAAGCTCCAACATCGGTTTCTCGACTTCCGAGCCCAGCCAGACGCTCGCCAGCGTCCAGTTGTCGTACCGCTTCTGCAGGACCATAGAGTAGAAGGCAGTTCCGGAGGGGTTGTCAAAAATAACGTGAGCTAGAGCACGATCGCGGTCCGGCGAATAGGTGACGCCTGCGACGCTAACTCGCACCGCGGGCGTGACGGGGTTCGCAGGTTTCGCGGTGGTTGCTGTCGGCTGTGTCGTGGATGGACTGGTAGCTGGTCTAGGGGCGCCAGAACCTGAAGGGACTTCGAACGCCGGCATGAAATAGGTCTGCACCGCCTGTTCGACAGAGATGCCGCTCCTTCTTCCCTCAGGGGAAGCCAGGTAACGAGCCCTGACTTGGAGTACATCGAGAGCATTCTCGATGTCGTCTTTGATGACAATGTCTTGCAGCTTGGCGTGTATCTCCTTGAGTGGAGCCACGAAGCTGGGGTCACAGCGAACAGTAAGAGCCAGGATGGCAGCCTCGGTAACTGTGCGGTCCTGCTCCTCGTCGCCACGCCCCACTACGTACAAGAGTAGCTTCGTAGCCATGGGGTCTTCGAATTCCGCCAGTGCCCCGTAGTAAAAACGTCGCAGGTTCAGGTCGCGACGGTCCTGCATAAGCTTGGAGAGGGCTTTGATCGCCTTGCCGCCTCCGACGAATGCCAGGGATTGCGCGGCAAACTCCGCCGTCCGGTCATCCTGCAACGCCTTTTCGAGTTGAGGGACGATCGCGGGTCCGGCTGCGAACGCTGCATCCAGCAAGGTGTCGCGAGCTTCGGCATTGGGCGAATTCGCGATGGCATCCAGGAGTTCGGGCGCCCAGTCCCCAGGTGGCGGATCTTCGCTAGCCTCCAACCCGGATTCGCTCGGAGCCGGCTCTGAAGCCTTCTGTTTCCGCGCATTCTGTTGTGCCTCGGATGGCGCTCTCGGCTGTAGTCTTACAACTGGATTCTCGGTTTGCTGGCCGAAGCCGAAAGCGGAAATTAGAAAGCAGAAGACGAAAGACAGAACGCAGTACGGAGGAGCGCAATAGGCTCCCTCAAGAGCGTCGGGTGCGCTTTCCTGGTTTAGCCTTCCGCTTTCCATGTTCTGCATTGTGAAACCAGTTGGATGCCGGTTGCCCTGACCGGGTTGGAGGCTGATACGCAAGCTAAACCCAACTCGCTGACCCTTGGCCCCCAGGCCGTTTTTTTCAACGCGTGCCCTCCAACAAACCGGGCAGATCCCGCAAGTCGTTCAACATCAAGTCCGGCGGCACGGTCTCGAGCGTATGCGCCCCGAGACCGTAGGTCACTCCGCACGTCCAGACGCCCGCATTGCGGCCAGTAAGAACATCGGTGTCCGAGTCACCCACAATAAGGGTCTGCCAGGCAGAAATCCCTGTACCTCTCATCAGCGTGAGAACGCCGACAGGGTTAGGTTTCTTCTCCGGAAAGCTGGTATCGCCGTAGACCCACGAGAAGTGATGAGCCAATCCCAAGCCATCCAGTATTTTCCGGCTGAAGTCGACTCGCTTGTTGGTGAGCACGGCCATCTTTCGACCCGTCAGTTCATCGAGCGCTTGGCGGACCCCGGGATAAGGAACAGTGTGATCGAGCAGATGGCGACTGTAGTAATCCAGGAAGATCGTGCTGGCCCGCGCCATGCCGTCGTCCGAAGCCCCCTCGCCCAGGGTTCGACGGATCAGGGTGGCGACACCACCTCCCACGTAGGAAACAACCACAGCGGTTTCTAACCGGGGCAGGCCCATTTGCTCGCGCATAGCGTTCACGCTGAGGACCAGGTCGGTCTTGCTGTCAATAAGCGTGCCATCTAAGTCGAAGATGAGAAGTCGAATGTCGTTTAACGCGGGTGTAGACGTCGTCACGGTCAAGTATCCATTGTAGCCGGAAAAATCCTGCTTGCGATTATTCACTCGATGAGGTCCGCTCCCGAACGCAAGCTCATACTGAAGTTTCATTCAGCAACGAACCTGTTCTAGTTTTGGCAAGCCCGTGGGTTAAACTAATAAGCGGGATGTTGGTTTCGTGGCCGACCACGTCACCGACCTGAAGCCCAGAGTGCGGAAGTCGCTCCTCGGTGGGCCACCCAAGTATCTCACCCGGAGAGGTGTAAAGCAGTCGGCTTCGACGTTCGGCCACGACAGCAAGTGTCGAGGAGAGCTCATGGATGACCAGAAGTTGAAGGAAGGAACATTTAAGCAGAAATTCATCCACGAGCTAAAGACGGTCGGCTGGGTCTCCTTGTATCTGGCCCTGTTCTTTTGCGCGCTTTGCACGTACAGCATGCTGATGTTGCATGAACTTAATGTCACAAATTCCTACTTCCGATACGGGTTTGCGATAATCAACGCGCTCGTTATAGCCAAAATCATCCTACTAGGAGAATATGCGCGGCTTGGCCGAGGGCATGAGAACAAGCCATTGATTATTTCAGTCCTTTGGAAAGCGTTTCTATTCGGCTTGCTTGTGGCAGCCTTTCATATCCTCGAAGAAACGATTAAACGATTCGCACTCCATCAGCGGATTAGTGTGGACATAGATGAGATGCTCATCCGAAACCTGGTCGTTTTTTCCTTTCTCGTTCCCTTCTTCGCTTTCTGGGAACTGCGGCGAGTGCTGGGGGAAGGCCAGCTCTTCGACATGTTTTTTCGGAGAAGGCAACAGTCGAATCCCGATGTGTCTATCGGAACCCAAAAAGCCTGAAAGGCCGAGGCGGTGCGGAGAATCAAATTTTGGGACTTTGGTTGCACGTCACGCATCGTTGGCTCGCCCCGGACCCTCAGGCCTGCGGTCCCGGTGGTTGTCTCAACGCCCCCGTCCGCGCAGGTCCGACAACAACATCTTCGCCTCGGGGTCGTTGGGAACAAGTTGTATTAACTGCTGCGCGTAGGTGGTTGCCAACGCAACGTTCCCTTTTTCTCGCTCAAATGTGATCAGGCCCACAAGAATCTCGCGGTCCGCAGGACGCCTCTCGTGAGCTTGTTGCAAAACCGCGATCGCCTGGTCAACCTGACCACTGGAGTGCAGTCCTACAGCGTAAACATAGCTATAGCGGGCATTGCCCGGTTGCAGTCTCGCCGCTTTGGCCAGCAGGCCAATGGCCTCCTGATACTTTTTCTGCCTCACTTTGAGCAGACCGAGAGCATGAATGGGCTCCGCTGCAGTCGGAGCGACCGCGACGGCCTTCTCCAATAATTGCTCCGCCTCGTCATCGCGTTCCTGGGTGCGGTAGAGGTCAGCAAGGTTTACCATGGCAGGGACGAAGTTGGGGTCAAGGCGCAACGCGGTCTTCAGCTCGCTTTCAGCATCGGTGACGCGGCCCATCTGGGCGTAGAGCAGTGCCAGGTTCATGTGGTTCTCCGGGCGCTCGGCGGTCGCCATCTCAGAGGCGACCAGCTCCGAAACCGCGCGATCCAGGGCGGTTTTCTGTTCTCCCTGCAGGAGGTCAGGCCGAGTCCCCGCAAGTAGTCGCGCTGCCGCGAGGCGCACGCACCGGATAGAGTCGGTCAGCAAGGGCCCCGCCAGGCGCACTCGGCCTTGTGGTGCAAGTGGCTCCAGAGCTCGCACCGCCGCGCTACGCACCAGCCCATCGCTCGCGCCGAGTGCTGCCTGTACCGCCGGAATCGAAGCAGGCGTGAGGTATTCCGGAAGCAGGCTCAAGGCGGTGGCGCGAGCAATGGCGGGCTTCGTGGTATCTGTGATTAGCCCGGTAAGCGCCTTTTCGGCGTTGGGCAAGCCACGACGGCCCGCGTCAATCGCCTCCACAAAGCCCGGCTCTCGGCCGGGGCTCGTACCATACCACTTCGCCACCACTTCGGCTGCCCACTTGACGGATTTGTCTGTATGACATTGAGTGCAGGCGTTCGGAGTCCCGTAGGCCAAGGAAAAGTCGGGCCGTGGCACTCGGAAACTGTGGTCGCACCGCACACATCCAGCACCATGTATGTCCGGAATGGCATGTGGCAGTTGACGCAGAGTGCGCCGGCACTAGCAACCTTGTGGTGGTGGTGCTGCTCGTTGCCGAACTTCGCGAGCAAATGGCACTTGCCGCAAACCGAGTTCATGCTCACCGGGGCGAGCGTCCCGCTGTGCGGGTCATGGCAGTCAGAGCAGGTCACGCCCTGCTGGTACATCTTGCTTTGCAGGAACGAGCCGTACTCGTAGTCTTCTTCCAGGATTTGGCCGTCAGCATAATAGACACCTTCTTCCAGCAGGACCGGCTCATACGCGTCTAAATAGGGCTGTCCCGGCTGGTAGTCACTCGTGATCGGACGACGGCGGGAGTGACAGGGCGCACAAGTCTCCAGTTCATTGCGTGAGCGCGCCTGACCTTTCCAGTGCATGGTTCCTGCTCCCGGCTCTAGGACTACCCACGATCCGCTGGGCGGTTTCAGGTTAACAACGAGGCCGTTCGCGCCCTCGCGTGGTTGGTAGGGACCCTTCTTTCGGTTTCGCGCCCAAGAAACATGCCGGGAGCCGGGTCCGTGGCATGATTCGCAGGAGACATTGATTTCCGACCACGTCGTCGCATAGCTATCCTGCGCCAGATCGTAATTTGTGCGCAGGTTGGTGGAGTGACAAGAGGCGCACATGTAATTCCACGTCTGGTTTCGTCCCGTCCAATGTAGTGGATCAGTGTGAGGCATCTTCTGGCCGGAATAGAGGTGAAACCAGCGCTGCCCGCCCTCGTCCTTGGCTCGCGAATCCCACGCGATACCGAGACTCTGGAGTCGTCCGTTAGGAAACGGGACGAGATACTGCTGCAAGGGATAGACTCCGAAGGTGTAGGGGATGGCGTAGTCCTTGAGCCTGCCGTCGCGTCCATCAGTGCGAACGTAGAATTGGTTGTCCTTCTTATAGAAACTCGATGTTACGTCGTCTTTGGTAAAGCGGGTCTGTTTGAAGTCTCCGAGCACTGTGCCGTCACTCGCCAGTTGCATGGCCAGCGCGTGATGGGAATGACGCCACGCCTCGGCCTCTTCGGCATGACACGGGGCACAACGCTTCTCGCCGACGTAGGTGAGCGACGAAACAGAAGGTGACTGTACGTCCGGGCGGCGAGACCCTCGAAACGAGCGCCAGAAGAGAATACCCATAATCGAAACCGCCAGCACACCCGCGATGATGGCTCGCCGCGGTGTTAACCACCGGGGCTCGGTGTGAGCACTCATTAGCTTGCTCCTCGATTAGCGCGGACGCTGTCTACCTCCCGGGGAGCGACTCGCACTCGGGTCATGAGTCGGGCACGGTGCGCCCCAGCACAACAGCGACAGTCACTGGGACCAGTTTTGCTTTGCACGGCAAGCCCGCCAACTTTCAACTGTATTATCATATCCAAGGAGGATGATAATTTGGCTCGTACCGTCCACTACTGTTATCGAGGAAGCCGTTCTCGGCCTGAATGCTTCCGGCTGGGACGGCAACCCTTGAATCTGTAACTGACGGCCGATCGGTTACGATCGGCACCGGCTGACCTTGGGCCTTTAGCGACACGCTGCTCAAAACGCACGCCAGCAGCACAATGGAAATACGAGCGAGCATCGTCCGAGTGGATTCCTCACGCTTTCGCAGAAAGCACTCTAGCACATGGCAATGTCCGGCTTCGCGATGGCGGCGCTTGTCACTCGTCGCTTGCTGTAGACCATGGGTAATGACTCGTCATTCGATGGCTCAATGACTCGAAGCGGGTCACTCTTCGTGGGAAATGCTCCGGACCAGGCGGAAGCCGTAATCTGCATACTGAAAGGTGGGAGGAATGCTGGAGCGAGCAGCGCACCGGCTCACCTTGACGTGATGACGCCATGATCCGCCGCGGGAAGCGCGACGGTGACCGGTCTCAGGCCCTTTCGGGTTGCGCTCCGGCGAGTGGGAGTAGAACTCACGGCTGAACCAGTCTGCGCACCATTCATGAACGTTCTCCGAAACATCGAACAGGCCATACGGGTTGGGCGACCCTCTCCCGGCGGGAAGCGGTCCCTTGACTTCCCCGCCCCAGCGCCGCTGGTATTCGGGCCGCGACTGCGGCGGCTCGTCACCCCACGGGTAGAGGCAGCCCTCGCTGCCACCACGCGCCGCGCGTTCCCATTCCCCTTCTGTCGGCAATCGATAGCGACGCCGGGTTACCCCACTGAGCCACTCGCAATATTTGGTCGCCTCGAACCAGCTTACGGCCACCACCGGCTGCTCGGGATGATTGAAGTCGGGATTGTTCCAGTGGGGTGGCACAGGATGTGCGGTTGCCTGCAGGAACAGCGCGAAATCCTGGTTTCGGACCTGAACCACCGCCATCTCAAACGCGCCGACCCAGACGCGATGCACAGGCTTCTCCTCATCCTGGCCCGTTTCGCAGCCCATCAGAAACCAGCCGGCAGGAATGATGGCGCAGACCGGTTTCGCAATGTCTTTGCTGGCGGGACGGGCTTCCAAGGGCTGCGAGGCCACACCTGCAACGTTGTGGGTGTCACTGTTTTTCATTTCCAAAGCCAGCTCAATTCTATAACATCTGCAGACAGGTGGTAGATGGGGCGGCAACCGGTAGGGTGATAGGTCGTAGGTACTAGGGGGATCACGAAATGCCAATTGAGAGCTCTTCGACCTACCACCTGCCAGGGGTTTTATGTCCAGATCACACAAAGCTACGGTTCAGAAACAGTTCACCAAGACCGCCGAGGCCTTCAGCAAGTCCGTGGTGCGGGACTCGCCGGAAGTGCTGGCTGAGAAGCTGGAGTTCGTGAAGCCACAGCCCGCCGACCTTTCGCTGGACGTGGCCTGCGGTCCGGGTGCGTTTGTCCTGGCACTGGCCCCACGGGTGCGTTTTGCGCGCGGCATAGACTTAACCGAGGAGTTGTTGCGGCGCGCCCGCTACCTTCAGTTCGAGCGCAACATCTTGAATGCCGCCTTTGATCGGGGCGAGGCCGAGCACCTTCCGTACCCTAACGCTGCCTACGACCTAGTGAATTGCCAGTGCTCCCTCCATCATATGTCTAAGCCAGTTGTGGCGCTCAGAGAAATGGTCCGAGTGATGAAGCCGGAAGGGCGGCTGGCAGTTATTGACACCCTCGGCCCGGAAAGTGACTCCAAATTCGAGCTGCACAACCGCATTGAAAGCACCCGCGACCCTTCTCATGCGCTTTCGCTACGACTAACTACGTTCCTCGAAATCTTCGACGACCTCGGACTGGAAATCGCTCGCCAATCAGTTCGACGACGCCAGCGCTCCTTCAATCAATGGATGCTCCGCGCCGGCCTCGGGCCCGGCCATGGGCGTTATAAGGAAACGCGCAGGCTGTTGGAAGAATGCATCCCCGGCGACCGTGCCGGCTACTCCGCCCGGGTAGAAGACGAGGACATTTCGATCGTTCACCACGAGGGCATGTTTCTCCTGGTAAGGTCGAAAGTCGTAGATGGTGGGGCCGCTACCGGTAGGTGGTAGGCGTATGTCGTATGTGGGACCGCCTGACCTAATTAAACCGCGGACGACTTGGCTGACCCGACCCGCACTGCTTTGATCAGCCTGGTGAGCCTACGACTACCACCCACTGCCTGCGGCCCCACTGCCTACGACCTACCACCTATCTGAAACGGCCATTCGCCTCTCACCCAGGCACGAATCATGTAAGCTGCGGTGCCTACTGCGAACACCCCGAAGGCGAAGGTCAAGGACTGTCTCTCCGCCGTGGCGAGCACATAGATCCAACCGCCACTGGAGATGAGGCCGGGCAGGGGATAGAACCACATACGGAAGGGTCGTGAGAGGCCGGGGGCGCGCAACCTCAGCAGGAAAAACCCGATGGTCTGGGGCAAGTACTGGATGAGCACCCGGGTGGTAATCAGGCTGCCGATCACCTCATTCAGTTTTCCGAGGCTGAAGATGGAAGCCACGATGCCGAGAGTAATGAGCGATACGTGGGGGAACTGCCCTACCGGATGAAGCCGCGCAAAGATGCGGAAGAAGTTGCCGTCGGTCGCCGCTCGGTAGGGAATGCGCGAGTAACCGAGCAGCAGCGAGAAGACGGAAGAGAACGCAATCCACAGCAGGAGCACGGTCATAATGTGGCCCGCCGTCGCTCCATGCAGCCTTTCGATGTACTGCGACGCAATGAACTTGCTCTTCGCTGCCTCCTGCCAGGGAAGGACGCTCAGGAAAGCAGCACTCATTAGAACGTACAACGCACCTACGGAAATGACGGAAAACATGATGGCACGCGGGATAACGCGCCCCGGGTCGCGGATCTCCTCAGCTAGATAGCAGACGTTGTAATAACCAAAATAATCGTAGAGTGCATAAAGAGTGGCGTGTCCCAAGCTCGCCCACAATACCCAGTTCAATTCGAAGGTACGGGGCGAAACACCGAGGATCCGGGCCACGCTGAAGTGAGGTAACCCCGAGCTCACAATCCACAGGCACCCGAGCAGCACACCACCCACCAGCACGACCGACAGCTTCCCGATGGCCCCGATCCGGCGATAAAGCAACACCACAAGAAGTAGAGGAAACGCGGCCGCAACTGCGCGCTCTTCAGTGGCCGATAGTCCAGGCAAGAGGTAACGAAGGTAGTTGGCAAATCCGATGCTGCCGCTGGCCACCGACAAGGGAGCCGAGAAGACAATCTGCCAAACCATCAAGAACGAAAGCCAGTGACCGGCGCCCTGAGGTCCGAAAGCTTCGCGCAGGTAGTTATAACTGCCCCCGGCCTTGGGCAGCGCGGCGCCCAGCTCCGCCCACACCAAGCCGTCGCAGAAGGCGATGAGTGCGCCTACGAACCAGGCGAGCATTGCCCGCGGGCCGCCCATGGTTGTAAGGAGGAGGGGAATAGTAATGTAAGGGCCGATCCCCACCATGTCGGTGATAGCCAGGGAAGTAGCCTGAAGAAGGCCGAGTTCGCGCCGTAGACCGGGTGTGGGCATCAAAAAAACCACAGAGGCACAGAGAAAACTGTCCTCACAAAATCATCCGTTTGATGCCTTCCCTCAAACCGGTACATAGAAGTTCAATTTATTTTAACCGACAGTCCTGTGTTTGCTGGCTCAGTATCAGCCTCTGCTTGTACGCAGACGCCGGAGGAGCGTCGATTTCTGTTTTGGGTCGGGACGCACCGCCCGCCCCGCCCAGGTGAGGAAGTAGACGGTTAGGGCGGCCTCTCGCAGTTGTTCCAGGCAATAGGGGCAACTGCGCTCCACGTGCTCGCGGATACTGGCGTCATCCTCAACCGACAGAGCGCCGAGAAGAAACAACTCGTAGTTCTGGTCTAAATATTGGCAACCCACGTCCCCATCACCGCGCGGAGCCGGTGCCTCAGGAAGCTCATGGCGGCACGCAGCTCCGACCTCACTTTCCCCAAAGGCTGGCCGAGCTTCTGGGAGATTTCAGCCTCGGTGTAGCCGTCGAAGACCGCCAAATCCAGCGCTTGGCGCTGATGTGAAGGCAATTGCTTGATCACCTTTTGGAGCAACTCGCTCCGCTGCTCCAGCTTGGCAAGCTCCTCGCCGCGGGGCAACCAGGCTGAATTTTCCCCCAGGATGCGATGACCGCCCAAGGCCTGCGGCGCCAGGCCCCTCCGGGCGCGCAACCGATCCACTGCCGCGTTCCGAGCCACGAGCGCCAGCCAGGCAGACGCGCCGATGCCCTCCCGGCTCAGATGCGACGCCTGGTTCCAGAGGCGAAGAAAGACCTCCTGGAGGACCTCCTCGACCTCTTGCCGCTCCACTAGAATCCGCCGAAGCAACGCCAGGAGGCCAGGCGCAAAGCGGTCGTAAAGGACTCCCAAGGCCTCCCCATCGTGCCGGGCAACGCGGGCCAATAACTCTTGTGCTGTGGCTTCCCGCATGACGGTTCTGGAAACTCTAGAAACTGGAGAATCGAAACCGGGTGAAGCTGGAAACCAAGTGGAACCCCAACAGACTCGGCTTGAATCTCGCTGAATTTCGATTCTAGCCGAAGAAACGGACGCGCCGCTGGAAAATCGACGTCGCTGCGACCTAAATGAGTGTTATAGGCTATATAAAGAGAATTAATTAGACAACGCGGGGTCATCGATTTACAAAGGTTATCAAAACCCGGCCGCAAGAGGGTCGGCGTTGCAGAGTCTTTGCCCCCAAAGCTTCTGCCGCAGGCCAGTGTCGGATGCAACTCAGACCTCCTTCTTGATGACACCCCTCGGGCCCAAAGGGGCTCGAGGGGACAGTCTTTCGGGGAAACGAGGTTAATGTTGCTGTTGCCTTCTCGCTGGACAATCGTCCCCAAATGGAAATATGCTGGTCTTCGCGCCGCCGTCAGGTAGGAGTGACCGGCGTGCAAAGAGGCTTGCAGCGAGTCTCGGTAAGCTGCTGCAAGAGAGGTCTCTTATGGACGCGACCCTGGAGAGAATCCGGTTTGCTGAACGGATCTCGCGGCTCGGTACTGAGAGTGCCTTTGACGTGCTCGTGCGCGCTCAGGAGTTGGAGGCCCAGGGGCGTGAGGTCATTCACCTGGAGATTGGCGAGCCCGATTTTCCTACGGCTTTACACATCGTGGAGGCGGCCGATCGGGCGTTGCGCGGTGGCTGGACACACTACGGACCCTCCGCTGGCCTGAGCCAGCTCCGTGAAGCGGTAGCCGAGGACGCCTCAAGAAGGCGCGGCATCTCGGTGGATCCCACCGAAGTCGTCATTACGCCCGGGGCCAAGCCCATTATGTTCTTCACTATCCTGGCGCTGGTAGAGCGCGGCGACGAAGTCCTTTATCCCAACCCCGGCTTTCCCATCTACGAGTCGATGGTCAACTTCGTCAGCGGGAGGCCAATACCCTACGGCCTGCCCGAGGAGCGAGATTTCGGAATCGACGTCGGTGAAATACTGGCCAAGATCACTGATCGCACGCGGCTGGTTATCTTGAATTCGCCTCACAACCCAACCGGCGGCGTGGTGGCGCGAACTGACCTTACCGCCCTGGCCGAAGCGCTTGCGGGGCGCGATATCTTCGTCCTCTCAGACGAGATTTACAGCCGCCTGCTCTACGAAGGCGAGCACGACAGCATCGCCGAGTTTCCCGGAATAAAGCAACGGACCATCATCCTGGATGGCTTTTCCAAGACTTATGCTATGACTGGCTGGCGGCTGGGCTACGGCATCATGGGCGCCGACCTGGCTCAGAAGGTGGCCCGGTTGCAGACGAACTGCAATTCCTGCACCGCAAGCTTCACCCAGATTGCCGGTGTCGAAGCTCTGCGCGGCGACCAGACCTCGGTCGGCCACATGGTGGAAGAATTCCGGCGTCGTCGTAGCGTGATCGTCGACGGCCTCAACGGCATCCCTGGCTTCCATTGCCGGATGCCGCATGGCGCCTTCTATGCTTTCCCGAACATCGTCGGCACAAATCATAACTCGAAAGCTCTGGCCGACGCGCTGCTTGAGGAGGTTGGCGTCGCCTGCCTGTCGGGTACGGCATTCGGCGCCTGGGGCGAGGGATATTTGCGTTTCTCCTTTGCTAATTCAGTGCAGAACATTCATGAAGCGTTGCAGCGCATTGAGGATTGGGCGAAGAAGAACCTGTAAGGATCTTAGATTTTAGACTTTAGACTACACTCGAGGTCCCAGTCGCGAGCCTCCAATGGAGTATTGTGTTCGCCTTGCCCAATGAGGGTGGAGTGTGTGTCCAAGCCTTGATCCGAAATCCCATCGCTTATGACGCCCGCCAAGCCTGCATACCGCGTTTTTGCCACCTGCGACATCGGACGAGAAGCCGTCGAGCTATTGCGGAACCGCGGTTACAAGGTTGAGGTCTACGACCAGCTCGAGCCGCCTCCCAAAAACCTGATTGTCGGGAAGGTGCGCTCGGGGATCGACGGGCTCATCAGCACGCTACGTGATCGCATCGATGCCGAGATCTTCGAGGCGGGGCGCGGCACGCTCAAAGTGGTAGCGCAGGACGCTGTGGGTTACGACAACATTAACCGCGCTGACGCTAACCGTTACCGCGTCCCCTTCACGAACACCGCGGACGTGCTCACCGAAGCTACAGCAGAGTTCGCCTTCTTTATCCTAGGCAACGTGGCGCGCAGACTCTACCCGGCGGAGCGGCTGGTGCGCGAAAACCGCTGGGGAACATGGCATCCCTACCTGCCCTTTCTCGGTGACGAGGTAACAGGCAAAACCATCGGAGTCATCGGCACGGGTCGGATCGGTCAGGCGTTCATCAAAAAAGCCTTGAGTTTCGACGCCGACATTCTTTGCTTTGACCCGCTCGCCCCGGCGCACGACTACATCAAAAAGGTCCAGGAGGTGATGGACACTCGCTTCCGCGCAGGCTTCAGTCCCGACCAGCGCACCATACGTTACGTGACTTTTGAGCGAGCCTTGCGGGACTCCGACTTCGTCAGTCTCCACGTTCCACTGCTGAGCCCTGATGAGAGCGACTTCGCCACCTACCACTTACTGAACGAGAGAACGCTGCGCCTGATGAGGCCCACCGCCTTTCTTATCAACACCTCGCGGGGCGCGGTGGTGGACGAACAAGCCCTTTATGCCGCCATCAAGGAGGGCGTGATCGCCGGCGCGGCGCTTGACGTTTTCGAAACTGAGCCGCTCCCTGTGGATTCGCCCTTGCGCGATCCGTCCATCGAGAACCGGGTGCGCCTGTTCGCCCACTTCGCCAGCGCCGCGCGGGTGACACGGCTTTCCACCGATCCTAACAAAGGTATGGCCGGCCGCTGCGTCCAAGGACTCATTGACGTACTGGAGGGCAATTACGGCGGCAACCCCGCCGATATGCCGTACGTGGTCAACAAAGAGGCGTTCCGATAAAAGCACGCTGCGATGCAAGCTGTTCGACCTTGCAATCCAATATATCGCCTATGACGATTCTCTTACCCTTGTTCGCCTGCCTCCCGGTTCTCTCCATTCTGTCGCTAGCGCCAAGTCTTGCCCAGACGCTCCCCGCTGAGATCCAGGCTGTGTCGCCAGAAACCATCGAACAGCGGCTGCGCCGCTTTTCCAAGAGCAACTGGACGCGTGAGAGGCAGCTAAGAAAAATCTTTGAGGAAGCCGGTTGCGGTGCGGGCCGAGTTTCTGAGCAGACGGTGACGGCAAAGGACCCTCCTAATGTGGCCTGCCGACTTGCGGGCTCGACCGACTCCACCATCATCGTCGGCGCGCACACGGATGCCACAGGTGGGGGCCAGGGCGTGCTGGATGATTGGAGCGGCGTCGCCCTGCTTGCCAGCCTCTTCCAGACTCTTCGAGGTTCCCTGCGTCAGCATACGTTCATCTTTGTCGGCTTCACAGGAGAAGAACACCACAGGAAGGGGTCCCGATTCTACGTGGAACAGCTCAATGCGGAAGAGGCAGGCAAGGTTCGGGCAATGGTGAACTTGGATTGTATCGGTGCGGGTTCCACAGCCGTCTGGACCCAATATGCCGACCCGAAACTTCTTAGCCTTCTCTACGACGTGGGGCGCGAAGGGCGTTTCGCCGTGCGGAACATCGATCTCGTGGGGATGTACGATGACGCGGCGCAATTCAGGAAGCGCAAGATTCCGACTATGTCCATTCACTCCCTCACGGTTGATACATTGCATATTCTGCACAGCCGACGCGATAACCTCTCCATCATTCATCTAGACCAGTATGACGCCAGCTATCGTTTGATTGCCGCTTATCTCGTCCGACTGGATTTCGCCCTCGAATGAAACGCCAACTTCCTCTCGCGGCACTCCCCCCGGTGCGGGTGGAGTCCCGTCAAATCGTCAAAGACGGCCTCCAGGCGTAGCAGGGCGGCGAAGGTTAAAGGGTCAAACAGCGATTCAGCCCGCTCTGGAATCTCCAAAATCGAAAATCTAATGCTTTTGGCATGACCTTTGGTTTTGGTATAATATTTTGCTCATTCCCTAGGTCGGCCGTCGCGCCCTCAGGACGCGGGCGCGAGGTTTTCAGTTTCATTGACTGAGATATGATTCCGAGGAGACTGGCTCTTCACCGTATCGCTCTTAAAACTGGGCTCTACGCCTCATTCACCCTGGCCTTCTGGTTAGCCTTCTGGGTGCGGTTTCGATCGGGTCTGATTCCCGTCGACTCCCCTCCCGTGTTCAGCGAGTACGTGATTCTCTATCTCGTGGCGCTGGTGACGTGGGGCGCCCTAAGCCGTGTTCTCCGGCTTGACCAGCTGTGGGTGGCCTCCGACCCCGAACAATGGATAAAGAGCGGTGTCTGGGCCACAGTTGGCACTCTTATGGGAGTTTTCTTCGCCGCTTTCTTCTTCCGAGCCTATTCGTTCTCCCGCCTCTTTATCGTGTTGCTCGGCGGTCTCAACGTGGTAACGTTGGGTGTAACACGTAAGGTTTTGTTAGCTTTGGCAAAGCGGGGCGCGCGGCATGGTGAGGAAATCAAGGTCCTGATCGTCGGCGACGGATTCCGGGCAGAGGAGATTGCGGGAGTCGTCGCGCGGAGCTCCTGGGTGCAATGTAGAGTAGTGGGCTACCTGTCCGTCGACAAGGAGCAGCGTACCACGGCGGCGCGCTTTCTTGGACTGCTGGATGACCTGGAATCGGCGTGCCGTAAGTATCAGCCGGACGAAATCCTGGTCGGTGTAAACCTAATCCAACTAAGTCGGATACCCGAGCTGAAAAACGCACTAGCGCGGGTCTCAGTGCCTTCACG
>Ga0182035_10000720_pt1 | contig 15804 bp, 18 predicted proteins | sample flu12Cox44000170_FD_125969 | JGI IMG/M metagenome (GOLD analysis project Ga0182035, IMG submission 125969) | Lab enrichment of tropical soil microbial communities from Luquillo Experimental Forest, Puerto Rico - flux4day.12C.oxic.44.000.170 | ecosystem: Environmental > Terrestrial > Soil >...
AAACCGGCACGGTTCAGCAGTTGGCCATACTCGGTGGCGCTGCGCTCACGCGCAGCGGCGCCGATCAGCATCTCTAGGTCCAACCACTTGCCGAGGAAGTCGCGGTCGTGCTTGGGAATGACGCATTCCACAAGCAAGACCCGCTTACCTGCGTCGGCCGCGGCACGTACGTTGCTCAGGATGTGCACCGCGTCATCGTCGGGCCAGTCGTGAATGATGTGCTTGAGCACATACGCGTCGCCGCCTTCGGGTATGCGTTCGAAGAACGACCCTTCGACGATGCGCACTCGGTCATGGGCATGGTGTTCACGCAGTACAGTCGGGGCGCCCGCCACTACCTGGGGTAGATCGAATAGGACGCCGCGCGCAGCTGGTGTTGCGCCCAAGATGGCAGCAAGCAGCCGACCGTGGCCGCCCCCCACATCGACGATCGTCGCGAAGGGGCTGAAGTCGTAGGCAGCAGTCACCGGCGCGATCGACAGCACGGATGCGCTTGTCATGGCGTGATTGAAGATCTCGGCGAGTGCCGGCTCGTCGGCCAGATATTCGAACGCGGGCTTACCGCGCAATTCGGGGATTACAGCCCGGCCCGTCCGCACGGCGTCCGCGAAGTGGCTCCAGTGCTCTCGATGCTCAGGAGCACCCACCCACCGGGCCATGGCCGCCATTGACACCTCAGCGTCGGAACGCAATGTGTCCGCGAGTGGGGTGAGCTCATAGCGGCCGTCACGCCGGTGACGAAAGATTCCTCGAGTGATCAATGCTCTGAGCAGTCGACCAAGGGCATCGGGGTCGGCGTCAACGGCCGCCGCGAGTTCATCGATCGACAGCGGAGCCTGCGCGAGCGCGTCGGCGACGCCGAGTTCCGACGCCGTAGTGATCGCCTGAGCTGTCCAGGCCCCCGTGATCAGGTCCATCATCGCGGCATGAGGAGGAACCATTCGCTGATGCAAGCGATTGAGGTGATGGCGAGCACGCTCCACTACCCGCACCACTTTGGCCGGAGGTACCTTCGTCGAAGCCATGTTTAGATCCTTTGTCTCGCGGTCATTTGGCTGGTGGCGATGTCCACTCTGGATGCTCAAGGCCGCAGGCCGGTAGCGTCATTCGACCGAGCTCGCAGGTAGGTGCGTTATTCAGGGCGCCGGGTGTTGTCGTCATTTGACTTACCTGCCGACTAGGAAACCGAGGCCGTTGTCGCCGGTCAGGGCTCGATGACCACCTTGATGGTGCCGGCTTTGCGCTCGGCCGCAACCCGCACGCTTCGGGGGCATCCTCGATCGGGTACCGGTGGCAGCACACCGCGCATCACGCAGAAGTCGGCGCCGGGATCGTCTGGGCCGCTGATGAATTCGACGGTTGGCCTGAATACGTCCATCGGCGTCTACGGGTTCCAGCTACCACACCGCGAAGTGCCCTGGCCCGGTTCTGGTCAGATTGCATTTTTGTGTCCCGTCTGTTGGGGAAGCGGGATGGCCGTGAACACGCCATCAGGGTCGTAGTGTCTCTTCGCCGCAAGCAGCCGTATAGCGTTGTCACCGTATGCATTTGCGATCTGTTCGTGATCTTCGGGCCCGAGCAGGTTCTGGTAGCCGCCGGGAAGCGCGTAGGGCGCAAGCGCCGCAGACACCGCGTCGGCCCAAGCGCGATGCGCGGTGCCGTCTCCGGGCGGCCAGCCCGCGACGATCTCGACCATGAAATGTTCACGCCGAGTGGCGAACGCAGTCTCATCGCTACGGATGCGGGTCGATGCACCGTGACAGTGGTGGATGGGCATAAGGGTTCGCGGCGACGTCCGCGTCCGCCCGGCCTCGACGAGCGCATCGATGATCTCGGGCGTGAACTCGGGCAACGTCCGTGTACGAACCGCCCAGTGCATTCCGTCGACGACGTGCGCATCGAACAACCCGAGCATCTCGACATAGGTCATCCGGGCCACCTGCGTCGCGAGCGGCTTCCCCAGTTTCGCCAGGACATCGACGGCACGTTCGCCGACGGCCAGCTCACCGCTCCACGCCGGCGCCAGGAAGAAGTTCGGTTGGCCGTCGGCCCCGGGCAACAGGCCGCTTTGTACCGTCAGCTCATCAGGCGCCGTCGCCAACACCGCACGCAGGCCGCGCCATACCGCCGCGGCCTGCGACCACGGGAACACGATGAGCCCGCCGATCAAGGTGTGTACCGGATGCAGCCGCACACGCATCGACGTGACCACGCCGAAGTTGCCCCCGCCGCCACGCAGCGCCCAGAAGAGCTCCGGCTCGCGGGTCGCATCGGCGATGACGATCCGCCCGTCGGCCAAGACCACCTCGGCACTCAGCAGGTTGTCTAATGCCAGTCCGAACCGACCATTGAGCGGGCCGTAGCCACCACCGAGTGTCAGACCGGCCATCCCAACCACGCCCATGTTGCCGGCCGCGGCAACCAGCCCGTGCCGCGCGGCCGCCGCCACCACGTCAGCGGCGGTGGCGCCGCCACCCACCGTCGCGACTCGTGCCGAGGCGTCCACCGTGACGCCGCGCATCCGGGACATGTCGATAAGCAGGCCGCCGTCACAGAGCGCGCGGCCCGCCCAGTCGTGACCGCCGCCGAGCACCGATAGCGGCAAAGCGCGGTCACGCGCGACGCGGATCGCCTCTTGCACACCGCGCGCTGCCCGGGCCCGCACGCTCAGCGCCGGACGACGCTGCACGGCGGCATTCCAGATCGGGGGCACGCCGTTTGAAATGTGCGCCAAGCCGGGATCGAGCCGCTGCGCCAAATCGCTTGCCGCCGCGGTCACCAAATCGATTGCAGTCATGCACCCAAATGTGCGTCCGCCACACGGTGCGCCGGTAGCGTCATTCGACCGAACTTGCAGCTAGTGGCGTTATTCCCGGCGCATGGCGGTTGTCGTCGTTTGACTTACTTCGGTTCGCGTGAACTTTCGGGGCCCCGGACGCGTTGTAGCCGCTGAAGTTCACTCTGGGACGTTAGCGGCTTTAGACTCGGTTACGGGGCCGGTCATCAGTCGATGGGGGCTGGTTTGGATCTCATCGGACGTGATCATGAACTGGCGGTGATCGCCGCCGCGCTATCGGCGATCCCAAACTCGGGCGCCGCGACGCTGTTCGTCGGCGAACCTGGCGTCGGAAAGACCGCATTGCTCGACGTCGCGGCTAGCGAGGCCACCGACGCCGGCCACCTCGTCGTGCGGGTCACCGGCGCCGAATTCGAGGCCGAAATCGGATACTCGGCGCTGACGCAAGCGCTGCTGTCGCTGGTGTCCTTCATCGACCGGCTTGCGCCGTTTCACCGGAGCGCGCTGGCCATCGCAACCGGGCAGGCGGAAGGCGACCCACCCGAGCGGCTTGTGGTGGCGGCGGCTGCCCTGCGGCTACTACAAGTCGCGAGCGAGGAACGCGCGGTGCTACTGATCGTTGACGACCTGCAATGGGTGGACAGCGCGAGTGCGGAGGTCTTCTTTTTCATCGCCCGCCGGGTCCACGGCTCCATGCTGGGCTTCCTCGCCGCGGCACGAACCGGCTCGAACGCCTTGCTGGGCCACGTCAACCTCGACGAGCGCGAACTTCCCCCACTCGATGACGAGGCCTCGAATGATCTTCTCCAGCAACGGTTTCCGATGCTGTCCGCCAGCGTTCGGCAGCGGCTTGTGACCGAGGCACAGGGCAATCCGCTGGCACTGCTGGAGCTGCCACCCGCACTGGGCGGACGGGCCCCGACCGCGGACGAGGCCATGCCCGCGGCGCTGCCGCTCAGTGCCCGCGTGCAGTCGGTCTTTGCGACCCGGATCGAGGCGCTGCCCGAACCGACGCGCGATGAGCTCCTGCTGGCGAGCCTGGATGCGACCGGCGACTTCGACGTCCTGGGCCGCGCCGCCGGTGACCCGACACTGCATCACCTGCATGCGGCCGAGGACGCCGGTCTCGTCGCGCTGACCGACCACCTGGCGTTCCGGCATCCGCTGACGCGATCGGCGGTCGTCGGCCTGGCCACCGGGACTCAAGTCCGTGACGCCCACCGGAGGCTGGGCGAAGCCTTGGTGTCCAATCCGGATCGTCAGGCATGGCATCTCGGAGAGGCGACGATCGCGCCGGACGAACGCATCGCCGAACTCGTCGAAAGCGCGGCCCGCCGGGCCGTCGCACGTGGTGACCGCAACGCGGCCGCGCGACTGCTGAAGGCGGCCGACCTCACTCCTGACCCGCGAGAGCGCGGTCGTCGTGTTGCCCACGCCGCCTACTTGGGTGCCTTCCAATCGGCGACGGCCGACGCGGCGTTGCGGCTCCTGGAGCCTGGACAGCAATTGCCGCCCAGCTCCGACGAAGCGCTCTACTCCGTGGCGGGCGCCGCCTACGTCACGCTGGTGGGCGAAGGTGACGTCGCGGCCGCGTTCCGTATGCTGCACAACGCCATCGCGGCGGTGGACCCCTGCCAAGTTGTCGGCTCGCCGGCACTGGTTGTCGCGCTCGACATTGCCGGCTATATCTGCCAGCTGCTCGGACGCGCGGATTGCTCCGACGAGTATCGCGGCTTGCTCGACCACCTCGGACCCGCGGCGCCGGAGAGGGTCAGGCTGTTCGTCGCGGCGGTACTGGACCCGGCGCGCACCGCGCTGGGCGCGCTCGACCGCATTGACGCGGCGCTTGCCACGATCGCTGACCTGGCAGACGCCGACGTGGTCGCCTTGGCCGCGACCGCAATCTACACGGATCGTCTCGCCCACATTCGCAAGGCGGTCCAGCGAATCATGGCCTACGCCGGCGACGTGGAGGTGCCGCATGGCGCACCGGCGGGGATCATGTCATGGCTGGCCGACTTTGCCGCCGGGAACTGGGACAGCGCCGAGGCGACGGCGCGGGCCATCCCGCGATTGGGTGATCAAGGCAACCTGTTGTCTGTCGCGTACGTGGAATACCTAAATGGGTTGATGGCGGCTGCGCGGGGCGATGACGCTGCCGTCAAGCAGTCCGTGGACGTCCTCCTGGAAACCGCCGACGCCCGCGACGCTCGATTATGGCGGCTGTATGCGCGTCACGTCCTTACGCTTTCGGCCGCCGGACAAGCGGATTTCGATGCGGTATACCGGCATGCCAGCGCGATCAGCGCCCCGGGTGGGTTCGCGGAACAGACCCCCACTGCGCTGTGGGTGTTCTTCGACCTCGTCGAGGCCGCGGTCCGCACCGATCGCATCGCCGAGGCCCGCCGACACGTCGCCGCCGCGCACGCACTGCACATCGACCGTATCTCGCCGCGGTTGGCAATGCTGGTGACCGCGGCGCGGGCACTGACCGTGTCCGATCCGGCGGACGCGAATGACTTGTTTTTCCGTGCCTTGCGGCCCGAGGAGATCCATCAATGGCCGTTCGACGTTGCGCGGGTACGGCTTTCGTACAGCGAGCGGCTATGGCACGCGCGGGCCGACGTCGAGGCGCGCAGCCAGCTCGACCTCGCCCGTGCCACATTTGAGCGGCTGCGCGCCCATCCGTGGGTGTCGCGGGTCGATGTCCAGACAGCAGAGCTGACCGACGCGCCCGCGGGCGGCGAAGAGACGGCGGGCCTCACGGCCAAAGAATACGAAGTCGCCCAACTGGCAGCCCGCGGCCTCACCAACAAACAGATCGGCGCCGAACTATTTCTCTCACCGCGCACCGTCGGCACGTACCTGTACCGCGCCTACCCGAAGCTGGGCATCAGCACCCGGGCCGCGCTGCGAGACGCGCTAAGCGGCCGTCAGCCGACTGGCAGCGCACCGTAGCGCGGCCCCAGGCGACGAAAACGGCGAGCGCCATCAGCACCACGTTGACCGCTTCATGGAGGATTTCGTTCTCGCCGAACCTGGATCAGCATCGGGGGAAATCCGTGCATGTGGCAGATATCGTTCCGGCGGAGAGCCGCTGACGTAGCCGCCGCCGTGAAAGTAGAGCACGGTGCGGTCGGGCGGAACGGAATCCATGTCTGGCCCATGGTCGTCTCCGCGGGGCTGCCCGAATCCGCTGCCGCCATCGAAGGACTCGCGACCTTCTTCAAAGCCCACAGTTAGGGCGCATCGTGTCGAAAACCATCGAAACGCTATTGCTGCGCAATCTGCAGGAAGTCTTTGATGAGGGCGATCCCGAACGCCGACGCTCCGCCATCGAGCAGCTGTACACCGAAGATTGCGTCGTCAACCTGCCGCTTGGCCGGTACCACGGGCACGACGCACTCGACAAATCTGCAGTGAGTTGCGCGCCAGCCACCCGAGTTACGTTTACACCCCACACAACGCGCCGACAGCGGTACAGGACGGCGGACGCGTTGACTGGGGTTCTGGACCCGCGGGCGAGCCGCCGCGATACACGGGTGTCGACATCATCGTTGCCCGTGACGCCAAGATTTCAGCCCTTTACGTGTTTCTCGACTCCCCGCCAGTCTGAAGCCGGCCGTCGATGACTTCGCGGTGAGCGTCGGCGACAATGACACCATGCCAGTTCAGTCCTTCGACGACACCAACGCGTTCTATCGGGTGATGCGCAGCTTCGCGTCCACGAAGGTGGGGGTGGCGATCTTCCGCCCGACCGGACACCATCTCGACCGGCTCGTCGCCAAGCTCACCGGCGGCAGAACCAGCTTCACCGGGATCGCGTCCGGCTGGCCGGCGGTCATCCTCACCACCACCGGCGCCAAATCCGGGGAACCCCGCACAGTCGCGGTGTTCGGAATCCCGCACCCCGACGGCCTGGGCCTCATCGCGTCCAACTTTGGCGGCGAAAAACACCCGGCCTGGTACTACAACCTCAAGGCCAATCCCCAAGCCACGGTCTCCGCCGGGCGCGACACCTGGCGTGCCACCGCCCGACTCGCTACGGACAGCGAGCGCGACGAGATCTGGGCGAAGGGCCTCGAGGTCTACCCCGGCTGGCGGAAGTATGAAACGCGGGCCGGCGACCGCCACATCGAGGCGTTCGTCCTCAGCCGGGATTGAATCCAAAGCGCGGCAACCGATTACGCGCCGGGCGGGGTCGCTCTTAGGTGCATCCGCTTACATGGATTCGCCGGCCCGCCCCAACGCAGACACTTACCGGTGGTGGTGGCGGAAAGTCCTGCGGCAGCGGCGCATAGGCGGCCGGCGGCGGCGCATACGTTCCCACCGTATCGGCAATATTGGTGCACCCGCTAACTGAAACACGCCTGCCGACGCTCGCGCAGACGTCGGCGTTGGCCACACCGGAGGGCTGCACGACGGCGCATATCTCGGGAATAGACGTCAGAGCCAACAGCGTTATCCCCGCGGCAGTCCAAGACCGCACCCACAGATTCATCGCGATCTCCTTCCCGTTTTCCACTGCATTCACGATCAGACTTTAGGGAGTGACGCCGTCCTGCCCAATTAATGGAGTCCACTGGCAACGCTGCCTGATGTCGGTCAATGGCTGACGGATGCTCTCAAGGTCGGCTTCCTCTTGCGGGTTGGCATTGAAGTAGTTCTGCACGTCGTCGCGGAGCTGATCTTTGGGCCGATCCTGAAGGCCGGTGTAGAACCCGTTCACGTCTGGGTGAGTGAACAGGTAGGTCGAGAGCGCCGCCGCAACACCGGCTGCGACACCGGCTACGTCCGCGGCCGTGCAGTTGGGCGGCCGAGGCGGCGGATCAGCGGCAGCGGTCCCCGCGGTAGCACATAACAGCGCGCCGGTAACCGCGCCAGCACCGATCGCGCCGACGACCACCCGGCGCGGAATCATTTCTAGGAACATGCGGGGCTCCTTCAACCACAGTCGCATGTGGCGCACCGACACCCGGGGCAGGCCGCGACCCCTGCGCGCACATTGCTCACGTTTGATTCTCGCGGCCGCAGCGCGGCACTCCTGACAGCCACGCTGTTTTCCGATGGGGTGGCCGTGACCGCTGTCGGGCAGCTCGGTCATCGCGTCAGTGTCGCACGGCCAGCCAGTGCGGGCCAGCAGCGATAGCCGGCGCAGCGGCCGTCAAGCGAGGGTGGATTCGCGACCCGGCTCCGGACCGAACTTGAACCGCCGGCCGGTGATCTCCAACGCGATCACCCGTACGTAGTGAGGCTTCAACGTTGCAGGCCACGACATCAACGGCGCTTCCTCGGCGTCCAGGATCTCGGCGTTGGCCGTCACCAGATGCGCCCTGCCGTGGATGATCACGCTCCACCCCTCGTCGGCAGTGTGGTCATCGGCCTCGAAAGCCACCCGGTCGGTCATCACGGCGTTGTATAGCTTGGTGCCCTGGGCAGTTCGGAAGAGCACAGTCCGGCGTTGGGTGACGAAGTTGACGGGAAAGATTTCAGCGTGCCCACCCATGACCGTGACCAATCGGCCTAACGGCACGCTCGATAGCAAGCTCCAGCTCTCATCTTCGCTGAGCACGGTCACCGGATCGTCCGCGGACATGATTCACCCTAACGCGATGAGGATTCAGGCGCGGTCAGATGTGGCAGGCCGACTGCAGTCCCTACAAACTTAACCCGCGGTTCAACGGTGGTATCGGACCGAAATTACCGATTGACCAACCATCGACCTCGGCCAGGCGACCGCGCCAAAGTGATTGGGTAAACGGCTCCCGGCCGCTCAAGAAGGTCAGCCGGCGCCCAGAGTGTGAAGGCAACGCCCAGACCAAGACACCCAACCGCGACGGCGAGACCAGGCCCGGCCCACCGGCGTACAGTCGCCGGGATGGTCAAGCTCGTGTACTGCGTCCGCCGCCGCGAGGACGTGCCCGAAGACGAGTTCCACCGCTACTGGCTCGACGAGCACGGGCCGCTCGTGCGGAGCGTCGCCGACGCGATCGGCGCGGTCCGCTACGTCCAGAGCCACACCGTCTCGCCGGAGGCAAACGCGTTCCTGCGACAGAGCCGCGGCAGCGCCGAGCCGTACGAAGGCATCACCGAGGTGTGGTGGGAGTCGCTCGAGGCGCTTCAGGCCGGACTGGGCGCGCCGGAGAGCCTCGAGGCCCAGCGACGCCTCATAGAGGACGAGTCGAAGTTCATCGACTTCGCGCGCTCGTGCGTCTTCATGACCGAAGAGCACGTGATCTTCGGCGACTAGAGCAGAGCTCGGCGGCGCTCGTGGATCACGGCCGCCCTGCGGAGAGCGACAGGGCGGCCCGACAATTACTTGGGGCACCGGCAGCACTTCACCCTGCCGGAACGATTCGGGCCTTAGCCTTTTTAGTGCTTTCTCGTTGGCGTACTCAACGGCCCGCGTCGACGGTTTCAACCAAATTGGACTTATGTCGAATTAATGGCCGCGTCGACGGTTTCATCCGAATTGTACTTATGTTGAAAAAAACGCAGCGAGATACGACGTTTACCCATCGCTAAAGCCGGGTATTGACGAGCATGCGTTTCACCTATGTCGCGGTCGGCACGGCCGTCCTGTTCATTGCCCCGGTTGTGGGGGCGTCGTCTGCTCACGCTGACACTGCCATTAACAATTACGCTCGTTGCATACAACAAAGCGATGCGGGGATCCCGCCGAGGGAAAGCCCAGAAGATTGGCTTACCACCGTGGTGGTTATCAAGACCGGGCTCAATTCTGCGTTATCCCCTGCCGAAGTAGCTCAGAAATTAGTGGGTGCGGGAGTCAAGCCGAACGATGCCGTTGTGGAGGTGCAGTGTGTTCAGGCCGCCGACCCGTAGGAAGTCCGGGCCGGTCTGTTCGCTACCGTAGCCATGGCTGCGGCGGCCACTCGCTCGTCGAGCAACTGGTCGATGCGCCGGGCATTCGGCGTGCGGTCTTCTTCCTCGCGGATCATGCGGCGAACTCGAACTCGACGGCGTACCCCTTGCCGTGAGCTTTGAACTCGACCAGCGGGGCCACCGGGTCACGCCTGCGGTCGTTCGTCACGGGCCGCCCTCCCGCTGCTTCGCCGCCCATGCGCGGACCGCCTCAGCCCTCGATGGCGCGGGCGGTCGTCCCGGCGGCCTGCTCAGGCGCTCCACCCGGTTGAGCACGTCGCATACGTCGAGCACCTTGGTGTGGATCACCGGGAGACCCGTGGGTGGGATGCCGGCCTCGACGCGAGCCGGTGCGTCCTGAATCTGTTGCTTGGCTCGCTGTAGCGCGGCCAGGGCCACCGTCGTGGGGCCATCGTCGTCGGTCACCGTCGATCTCCTCTCCGAGGCCGACCGTTTGCCGACCACCCCACATTGTAAGCTGGACATCCGTTGAATACCCTGTCGCTCAACATGTTTGAACATCAGGACGCTTTCCATCGTTGTTTGCGGGTCCCGTGCCGTACCGCCGCGAGGTGGATTTGCAGGCATTCCTTGCACAGCGGCTCGCCGGACCGGCCGAGGCGGGTGTTGTCGTCGGTCATGAGATGGCCTTGGCTTTTCGCACGCGGTCCCGGCAGACCCTGTACGTCACCGCGAAAGACCCGTCCGGTCTTTTGTTGCCGGAAGACAACATCGCGGCCGAAGTTGGTCAGTTGGAGACATCGCTGCGGCAGGGTCGCGCCGTTAAGTTTTCTCACGAACGCAACGCAGCGTTATCGGCAAACCAGCCGACACCGACCCGCCCGGCTCGAATTACCAAGTGCCACAACCCATCCCGACAGTTCCGCGACGCGGAGAAACCTAGGAGAAACCTTGTTGACTTTTTCTTTAATATGGCTGTTCATCAGTCTCCCCTGCTTCCCGGTGCTCGTCGCGGCCGCCGTCTACGGATGCAAGGCTCTCGCGCGCTTATTACTGCGGACCTCTGGACCATTCCGGACGATCGTTCACCGCCGACGTCTTGCCGCCGTCGCGGACGTGGATAACCGGCCTCGGGTACTTCGTGCGGCGCAATGGGAGTCACCTAGCCTCGATGCCGCCGCATAGGCCTGCCGACGACATTCGGCCGCATGTCATCACGCCGCGGACTGCGGCGAGATGGATGCGCAAGCACTCCTTGCATTGCGGCTCGCCGGATCGGCCGAGGCCAATGTTGTCGTCGGTCCCGTTTTAGCGAAAGGCAGCGGCCCCGGCTGCCACTCGTCGACGAATGAGGCGGTGGCCGGCGGTGCGACGTCGGGGGTGGTTGTGGTGGTATGGCCGTGTTCCCTTCATTGATTTAGGGAGTTAGCCAAGTCAAAGATATTTTGCCCACACACCGCATGCAGTTGACCTTGTTTTCCCAGGTCAGCGCACAGCGTATGGTGGCCTCAATTCTCGAAATACCTTGACTTATCCAGCAACCGGCGGTCCCGTTCCTCCTGGCGATCTTGCTCGTAGGCCTCGACCTGTTCGGCGACCCACTCTTCGAGCAACCGCTCCTGAAGGGCGAACATCTCTTTTTCCTCGTCCGGCTCGCCGTGGTCGTAGCCGAGTAGATGAAGCACACCGTGAATCGTCAGCAGCGCCAACTCATGTCCCAGGCTGTGGCCCGCCGCGGCTGCCTGCTCAGCGGCGAATTCCGGGCACAGCACGATGTCGCCCAGCATCGACGGCCCCGGCTCGGGCGCGTCGGGACGGCCGCCGGGTTCGAGCTCGTCCATCGGAAAGCTCATCACGTCGGTGGGGCCGGGCAGGTCCATCCAACGCATGTGCAGGTCGGCCATCGCTGCGGTGTCCAACAGCACCATCGACAGCTCTGCGCTCGGGTTGACGTCCATGCTGGCGATCACAAAGCGCGCGACGCTGACCAGTTCCGCTTCCGAGACGTCGATGCCCGACTCGTTGGATACCTCGATGCTCATAAGATGCCCATCGCACTCATCATCGACGACTGCGGGTACCAGCGGCCCGCCGGGCCGCCCGGTTCATCCCCGAGCCGGGCTCCTCGTACCTGGCGTAGGCGTCGACGATCTCCGAGACCAGCCGGTGGCGCACCACGTCCACACTGGTCAGCTCCGCGATGTAGATGTCGTCGACGCTCTCGAGGATGTCGACAGCCGACCGCAGGCCGGACCGGGCGCCGCCGGGAAGGTCGATTTGCGTCATATCTCCGGTAACGACGACCTTCGATCCGAAGCCCAGCCGGGTGAGGAACATCTTCATCTGCTCGGCGGTGGTGTTCTGCGCCTCGTCAAGCACGATGAACGCGTCATTAAGGGTGCGGCCACGCATGTACCCGAGCGGCGCGACCTCGATGACCCCGGCGGACATCAGCTTTGGGATCAGCTCGGCGTCCATCATGTCGTACAGCGCGTCATAGAGCGGCCGCAGATAGGGGTCGATCTTCTCGCTCAGCGTGCCCGGCAAAAAGCCAAGGCGCTCACCGGCTTCCACCGCGGGCCGGGTCAAAATGATCCGGCTAACCTGCTTGCTCTGCAGCGCGTGGACGGCCTTGGCCATGGCCAGGTACGTCTTCCCGGTGCCGGCGGGACCGACCCCGAAGACGATGGTGTTGGCGTCGATGGCGTCGACGTAGCGCTTCTGGTTGAGCGTCTTGGGACGGATCGTCTTGCCGCGGCGCGACAAGATGTCCAGGGTGAGCACCTCGGCAGGCGACTCGTTGCCGGTACCGACCAGCATGGCGACACTGTGGCGCACCACCTCTGGTGTGAGCGGCTGGCCGCTGGCCACGATGGCGACCAGCTCGGAGATCACCCGCTCGGCCAGCGCGACGTCGGCCGGCTCGCCGGAGAGAGTGACGGCATTACCACGCACGTGCAGGTCGGCGCTGAGGATGCGTTCCAAGGCGCGCAGGTTTTCGTCTGCCGAACCAAGTAGGCCCACGACGAGATCGGGCGGAACGTCGATGCTGCTGCGTACCTGAGCGTCGCCGGCAGCGCTGGTCTCGCGGGGCGTCACGTGCTTTCCGATGCCTGCTTTCTGGCTTGTCAGGGGTTTGCTCGGCTGTCTTAGTCTACGCCCGGGCCCCCGGTTGGTCAGCTTTGTGTCTTCGTCGCGAGACTGTAATTCTGCAGGGAAAGTACGAGTAGCGGCCTGCAAAACTACAGGCTCGACGCAACATCCCATCGCGACGTGAGCACGCCGAGCGCGCCCAACGCGACCGCGGCAGCGGTCGACGTTCGAAGCACCTGCGGACCAAGCCGGACCGCCACCGCCCCCGCGTCGGCCAACGCGGCAATCTCGTCCGGCGCGATACCGCCTTCCGGACCGACCACCAAGAACACCGAGTTCGCTTGTGCCACATGGATATCGCCAAGCCGATCGGTCGCCGATTCGTGCAACGCCAGCACCGTCGACCCGGCCGCCACTTCGCCGCGCACCCGCTCGACAAGCGCCGCGGTGGACAGCACGCCCTCGATTGGCGGGATGTGCGCCCGGCGGGATTGCCGGGCCGCCGAACGGGTGACCGCACGCCACCGGCGCAGACCCTTGTCCGCCCGGGCCCCTTCCCAACTGGCCACAGAGCGGGCCGCCTGCCAGGCCAGGAACGCGTCGGCGCCGGCTTCGGTGGCCAATTCGATGGCCAGCTCCGAGCGCTCGGACTTGGGCAGCGCCTGCACCACCGTTACCGGCGGGCGCCCGGGCTCGACGCTCCAGCGTCCCAACACCCGCGCGCGTAATCCGTCGCGGCCCGCATGCTCGACCTCGCACCGGGCGAGCCCACCGGCGCCGTCCCCGAGCACTAGCTGCTCGCCGGGGCGGATGCGGCGCACCGTGGCGGCGTGGAAACCTTCGTCGCCGTCAACGACGGCGAGCGCGCCGGGATCGGGCAGTGCCTCAACGTAGAACAGCGTCGCCACCATCTGCGCGGTCCCTAAAACTCCCGACTAGCGCCCGGTGAAGGTCTCGCGGAGCCGGCTGAACAGTCCGCCACCCGCGTGGGTCGAGCGGACCTCGGGCACATCGCGGCTGCGGCGGTCCTTCAGCTCGCGCAAGAGTTCGCTGTCGCGGTGGTCCAGCCGGGCGGGCACCACCACCTCGACGTGGACATGGAGGTTGCCGCGGGCGCCCGACCGCAGGTGCGGCATCCCGTGACCGCGCAGCGTGATGATCGAACCCGGCTGCGTGCCAGCCGGAATGGTGATCTCGCTCGTGCCGTCCAGGATGGCGTCAACGGTGACGGCGGCGCCCAGCGCCGCGTCGACCATCGGCACCGAAACCGTGCAGTGCAGGTCGTCGCCCTCGCGCACGAAGATGTCATGGGCCTGCTCGTGAACCTCGACATAGAGGTCACCGGCCGGCCCTCCCCCGGGCCCGACCTCGCCCTGGGCCGCCAGCCGGACCCGCATGCCGTCGCCGACGCCGGCCGGAATCTTGACGCTGATCTCCCGACGAGCCCGCACGCGACCGTCGCCCATGCATTGGTGACACGGATCGGGGATCACCACTCCGACACCACGGCAGGTCGGACACGGCCGCGACGTCACCATCTGGCCCAGCAGCGAACGCTGCACCGTCTGGATCTCGCCGCGACCACCGCAGGTATCGCAGGGCACCGGCACGGAATCGGCGTTGGTGCCCTTGCCCTGGCACCGGTCGCACAACACCGCGGTGTCGACCGTGACCTGCTTGGTGACACCGGTTGCGCACTCCTCGAGATCTAGCCGCATCCGCAGCAGCGAGTCCGAACCCGGCCGGACCCGGCCGATGGGACCGCGCGAGGCCGAACCTCCGCTGAAGCCGCCACCGAAGAAGGCCTCGAACACGTCGCCCAAGCCGCCGAAACCGCCGAACCCGCCGGCCGACGCGGCGACGTTTTCCAGGGGATCCCCGCCCAGGTCGACGATCCGGCGTTTCTCCGGGTCGCTCAGCACCTCGTAGGCGACGCTGATCTCCTTGAACTTCGCCTGCGCGGCCTCATCGGGATTGATGTCGGGATGCAGTTCGCGCGCCAGCTTGCGGTACGCGCGCTTGATGTCCGCATCGCTGGCGTTTCTGCTCACGCCGAGCAGCCGGTAATAGTCGCGTGCCACGCCTGACCTTTCTTTTGCCGCCGTTTACGCGGCCGTCCACGAACTAAGCAGCGGGTGCGCATTCATCGAGCACCCAGAACTTCGCCAATATAAAGAGCAACCGCGGCCACGCTGGCGATAGTTCCCGGATAGTCCATCCGGGTGGGCCCCAGCACACCCATGCCGCCGTACACGGTATCCGAGGTGCCGTAGGCGGTGGACACCATCGAGGTGCCCACGATCTGCTCGGCGGCCGTCTCGTGGCCGATGCGCACCGTCACCTTGCCGGCCTCCTGCTGGGCCGCCAGCAACCGCAGCACCACGACCTGCTCCTCGAGAGCCTCCAAAATGGACCGCAGCGAACCACCGAAATCCGCGGCGTTGCGGGTCAGGTTGGCGGTCCCGCCCATCAGCAAGCGCTCCTCGCTGTGCTCTAACAGCGACTCCAGCAACACCGTCGCCGAGCGGCCAACGGCGTCGGCCAGGTTGTTGGACAGCCCGCTACGCCCGTGAATCTCACCGGCCAGGTCGGCGACCGCGGTGGACGCCACGGAAAGCCTCTTGCCCACCAGCGCCTGGCCGAGCATCTCGCGCAGTTGCGAAAGCTGGTGATCGTCGATCACGTCGCCGAGTTCGACGATGCGCTGGTCCACCCGGCCGGAGTCGGTGATGACCACCATCAACAGCCGGGCCGGCGTCACCGCGATCACTTCCAGGTGTCGCACGGCCGACGTCGACAACGTCGGGTATTGCACGACCGCCACCTGACGCGTCAGTTGCGCCAGCAGCCGCACCGCGCGCCGCAGCACGTCATCGAGGTCGACACCGGACTCCAGGAAGCCTTGAATGGCGCGGCGCTCGGCCGATGACAGCGGCTTGACGTCGTCGAGCCGGTCGACGAACTCGCGGTAGCCCTTTTCGGTAGGCACCCGTCCGGAGCTGGTGTGCGGCTGGGTGATGTAGCCCTCGGCCTCCAGCACCGCCATGTCGTTGCGGACGGTGGCCGACGAT
>Ga0182035_10000722_pt1 | contig 15778 bp, 15 predicted proteins | sample flu12Cox44000170_FD_125969 | JGI IMG/M metagenome (GOLD analysis project Ga0182035, IMG submission 125969) | Lab enrichment of tropical soil microbial communities from Luquillo Experimental Forest, Puerto Rico - flux4day.12C.oxic.44.000.170 | ecosystem: Environmental > Terrestrial > Soil >...
TACATAAAAGAGCAATGCCGCAGCACGGTCGGCAATGGCCTGCGTGCGAGAACCGGAGGCTTGGGCTGCGGCAACAAGCCGCATGATGCCGGATAGAGCAGTCTGCTCGCCAACTGCGATGATACGCACTCGCAGACTTCCACCACTTGCAACCGTACCCGCAACGACTGTGGCACCCAGTGTCTTCCAAACAGATCGAGATTCGCCAGTGATCATGGACTCGTCAATGTCCGCAGCGCCTTCGATGACCGTCCCGTCTGCCGGCACTCTGGTACCAGGTCTCACGAGAGCAACGTCGTCCACTTTCAATTCCGAAAGACGCACGGTTTCAGTCTCTTGGCCTACCACGCGTTCCGCCGTGTCCGGCAGCAAGGCGGCGAGCGCGTTGAGCGCACCGCGAGCCTGAGAAACCGCGCGCATTTCCAACCAGTGGCCGAGGATCATGATCGTCGTTAGCGTTGCGAGCTCCCACCAAACTTCGATTTTGAGGAGACCAAACGTTCCTGCCAGCGACGTAGCGAAGGCAACGGCTATTCCCAAGCTGATGAGAGTCATCATGCCGGGCTTATGGTCGGCAATCTCGTTCCACGCTCCGCGGATAAAGACCAAACCGCCGTAGAAGAAAATGATCGTTCCGAGTAGGGGTACGAGCAGAGTTGAGCCGGGAAAGGAAGGAAGAGTGTATCCAAGCCAATGCTGGACGTCGTCTGACAAGAAAACCACGGGAATCGTGAGCGCGAAACTGAGCCAAAACTTGTCGCGAAACATGGCCACCGAATGGCCCGCGTGGCGGTCGTGCGCACCATGCCCGTCAGCCATCTGCATGTGATCGTGATGTGCCATTCCATCCATGTCCAACTCCCGATCTCGCCCGTACTCCGCACGGCTGTCGTATTTCCTGGCTTTGAGTAATTTGATGTTTCATCAACCGACTCGGAGATAGGAATATTGCGTTACCGAAGGCTTACTCCTTTCTTGACGTCGCGCCACAACTGGAACAATCTCGCCCGAGCTCAATGAGCCTGAAGGACAGATTCAACGGTGATGGTATCAGCCTTCAGAGTTCCCTTGACTGTGACCTTCTGGCCGGCAAGTTTCGAAAGTTCCGTTTCGTATCCTTCCAAGATGTACACCTTCTTTTCTACTGCGAGCGCGTACTTCATGCCGCCTTTCACGCAGAGGCGCGTGCATTCGGCAGGCGTTTTGTCCTTGGCCATGTGCGAAGCGCCGCACATGGAATCAGTCAACGTTCCCTTGAGGGTTTGTTGCCGTGCGAATGCCGTGATGGCAGCGACGAGCGCCAGAGATATCGCCGCAATGAACTTTGCTCCATTTTTCATATCGAATACTCCTTTGAATGGCAAAAGTTTCACATTCAAAAGGCGCTAAAGGGAGCACTCACGAGTTTTCTGGACGCGGCATGCTCGCGCGATGCTGTTGAGTTTTGGCTCGCTTGCGCTTCATCGACCTCAGCAGCCGGCTGAACGTGTAGCTATGTGCGACCTCGCCCAACATTAAAAAACGTGATTCTTTCTCGCGCCGCAACACCAACACTGTTTCATCGTCGTTGCGAATTTTGCCTCGGAACGCGTCCGAACCTTGACGCTGCGCTTTGGGAGCCAAACATTTTATTCATTCCCACAGATTGCGCTGCCCGGAATCAGCACTTGTCTTGTCACCACTCTTCGGAAATTGACTGGTTGCCTCAGAAGCTTTCCCTCGATACCAGCCAAACTTTCGAGATACCGCCTCATTAGAGGTTCAACCTGATCCCATTTCAAACCACCGTGACCACAGCCCAGCGGTGGGAATGCCACGGACGCAATGCGTCGGCGACGATAAGTCCTCTATGGGTTCAGCAGGTATCCGGAGACACCCACCTTGCATAGGGCATCGGTTCCGGTCCCGAACGCTGCAAATTGCAAGCCATTGAAACCTACACCCGAATTGGGGTCGGCGTAGATTCGCGTAACGTGATTAAAGGACGAACTATAGACCGCGGTGGGTGCCGCGAAAATCGGGCTGGGCTGCAAAGGGAAGAAGTGATCGACGAAGTCAGAGCCAACCTGAGTGCGCAGCGGCACAGTTCCGACAGGGGATCCCGCTCCTTGCTCGCAATTCCCGGACACCTGCTCAATAACGAGTCGCTGCGTGGCTGGGACTTGAAAGCCCAAGCCGAGTCCCAATCCAGCACACTGCAGACTGAATGAGCCGAATGCAATACAAATCGTCTTCTGAAAAGGTTGGCGAGCGGGATTATCGACATCACGCACCATGGCTGGATTCGCTGAATCGTTGCCGACCTGTACGGGACCGTTGATGCCGACGGTACTGCCGGAACCCAGTTGCACAGCCGGAAGGCTTCCGATGTTTATGTTGGGAGTGTTGGCTACGTTCACGTTCGGCGTACCGTTGATGCCCACGATGCCGTTAACAGTGGCATTGATGTTGCCCGTGACCGGCAGAGGAATCGGGCTCATGATGCTGACCGGCGCACCGTTCGCACCTGCCGCCGGTTTCTGCGGAACCAGAGATACGACGGACACGAGAACAGCAAGACCGAGCATTACAACCAGGGCCCTAGCGAATCGCTTCATAAGTTCTCCTCCTGAGTGAACAAGATTCCTGTGCATTTGTCGTCCGGCTTTTAGGACGCCGTGGCTTTCAGTGCACCACTCCGGTGCAGGAAGAGCGGACTTCCATCGCAGGTAAGGCTCCCCGGAAGTCCTGCGCCGAACATCCGGGGAGCCGAGCCCGGTTAGCTACTTAACCGTCAAATTTGCCGTGGTTGAGTGCGAGAGCGTGCCCGAAGCCGGCGGCGTTGCTGTGTACGTGGCCGTGAACGTCAGCGTAAAGGTGCCGTGGTTCACGCCTTGGGACGTGGATAGAATCACCGATGCGGAACCATTCGACATACCGGATATGAAGCAATTCGAGTGTGGCGGCCCTCCGGCGCAGGTGAATGACACAGGGTTATTGAACCCGTCGATGGGATGCACTGAGATTGTATAGGTTGCGGTCTTGCTCGGAGAAATCGTTATGGACGGAGGGCTGGTGGTGAGCGTGAAGTCCGTGCCCGTGCCGGTCAGGTTCACTACTTGAGTTAAGGCAGACGTGTTATACGAGCCGAAATTGTCGTCGCTGAAAGTCAGGGTAGCGTTGCGCGGTCCAACCAATGCCGAGGGCGCAAACACCACCGTAATGGTGCAGAAAGTGTTGACCGGGAGCTGCTGCGACACTCCAGGTATCGCCGGTGGCATCGGCGCGCGCGGACAGTTGTCGCTCTCGATGAATTCAGCCGCGTCGCTGTCGGCGATACCGTACAAGGAAAGGGGCGCAGTCCCCACATTCGCAAGCGTAAAGGACACCGGCGCGCTTTTGGTCGTGACCGGCGCACCGCCGAGCCCCAGAGATGCGGTCGACAGGCTCACCAAGGGGAATGTCGCGGTCCCACTCATGGGTACGTTCTGACCGCTACTGGCCTTTCCGTTGTTGTCGTCTGAGAACATGAGTGTAGCGGTGCGCGAAGCTAGCCCGGGACTCGGAACGAAGGTTGGATTGAACATGGTTCCCACGATGCAACTCCCGCTCACTGGAAGGGGAGGTTTGGGAGAGACATAGTTTGCGCAGTCCATCGCACCGCCGGCTCCGGCAACGATCTGGAAATCTGGGCGTGCCTGGTTGATTGAAATGCCGTTCAAGTTCAAGGCAAGAGTACCGATGTTGGACAATGTAACCGTTTCGACTGCGCTCTGAGTACCCACCTGTTGGTTGGGGAACGTCAACGGTGGACTAGACAGGGCGACCACGGGAGCAAGGCCATCTCCAGCGAGGGGCAGAGTCTGTGAGAAGTTAACACCTCCGGGAATGCTCGCTGGCACGACGATCTGTGCGGTCTGTGGCCCCGAGGAAGTGGGCGCGAACCCGACGGCAATCGAGCACGTAGCGTTTGGAGCCAGTGTTGTGCCTCGGCAGTTATCATTCTCGGGGAATTGAGTCGAGTCGCTGTCTGTGACGTTAGAGGAAATGGTCAGCGCATTCGTTCCCGTATTCTGAAGGGTGACACACATCACGAAAGCAGACATCGGACTGGGACAGCTGGTCACCGAAACGGTCGTGGGAGGCGAACAGCCCGGTGCGACGCCGGCGAGTCCAGTTACGCACTCCGAGCCGAAATTGAGGCTCGCCGGTCCCAACTGAATCGGGTTAGCAAGCCCAATCCCATCCACCGGCACGGACTGCGCAACCGTCACTGTGCCGTTGCCTGAAACGATTTGCACGACCGCTTGACGAAGCCCGACGTCTGCGGGTGTGAACGTCACGCCAATCACGCAAGCCTGGCCCGTCGAAAGCACCGTCACTGTTGCGCTACATGTGGTGGTCATCTTGTCGATGGCAAAGTCGAAGGGGTTAGGACTTGCTGGGCTTACTTGAAAACTGTCGATTGCCAGAGTGATGCTACCGTTGTTGGTCACTGTTATTGTCATCGCGCTGCTGGTCACACCAATGGGCTGGCCCGGCGGGAGGCTGGCTGTAGTTGGAGGATTCGTGTTGGAGAAGTCCAAATTTGCAGGCGATATGGTCAGGTTCACGCCCTGCAGGAGAATGCTAACGCGGCCATCGGTATTATCTGCAGTCGCCACGTCGAGCCTTCCATCCGCGTTGAAGTCGGCCACAACCAGCGCAGCCGGTCCCTGGCCGGCGTTGACGGAATCGAGAGTAGAAAACGGTGATCCTGGAGCTGCAGCGAGCACACCGGTTCCGACCGGCGGAGAAGCTCCGTTGGATTGTCCCCGCAGGATGGTTACTCCGCTGCTGCCTTGATCGGCAACGGCTAGGTCTATTATGCCGTCCGAGTTGAAGTCGCCGACGGCCAACGCGGCCGGCCCCAGGCCGCCCGAACCAAGCCCAAAACTATTCGGCGCGGATTGGAATGTGCCATCACCATTGCCAACAAAAATTGTGACCGCATTGTCACCGAACTCCGCCACGGCTAAATCCAATTTCCCATCGCCGTTGAAGTCCCCGACGGCTAACCCCCGCGGACTCTTACCCGCGCAGAAAGGCTGAGGATCGGAGATGATAAAACCACCGGCTAGTGTGCCGAACAAGACGCCAAGGGGAAACGAGGTGTTGGTAAGCAGGCTTACGGTTCCATCTCCGGGAGGACAACCCGAACTCACTGTCGTCCCATTGTTAACGACAAGATCGAGGTTTCCCTTTCCGTGGAAATCCCCCACCGCTACCGCGGTGGCGGGAACCGAAAGGCACTTTGGCGCAAAATTGGTCTGAGTGGTTATAGGTCCGGCGCCAATATTAATAGTCTGAGTAGTCTGTGCTTGACTGAAGGTCCCGTCTGGTTCACCTGAAGTCTTATTAACATTTCCCTGAAGGAAGGTAATCGAACCGTTTCCCTTCGTGATATCTGGTGAGCCCGCCGGGCAGTTTGTGCCGTCTACCTGGTTAACGACCGCCAAGTCGAGACTTCCGTCGCCATCAAAGTCTGCCACCACCACGGCGATGGGCCCAACGCCACCGAACAGAGAATACTTGGTCCCTGGCGCGGCGAAGCTACCGTGTCCGTCACCGAGGAAGACTTGGACGTTGTTGTCATTCTGGTTAGCGACCACCACGTCTAAATTCCCATCGTTGTTGAAATCTCCGACGGCTAGTCCTTGTGGATTGTGTCCGGTAGGGAATGCCCCCGCGTCTGTGAAGGTTCCATCGCCGTGTCCGAGACAAAGATGAAAGGCGTCGTGTACCGAATCGCTCACGACCAGATCCAAGAAACCATCGCTATTAAAGTCCCCTACTCCGATGGATGCGGGCGAATCGCCGGACACACCTAAACAGGCATTCGCACCAGATGTGGGTAACGTCCCGAAAGAAACAGTCGTAGGGCCTGCGTGTAAAGGAAGGAAGACGGCATTGGAAACGAGGTCGGGAGGCTGTGGGCTCGCTGTGGGAAATGGGTTGTGCACGGTCACAACGGAAGTGACGGGCAAAAATGCATCAGTGACCGTAACCTTACACTGTGAACTCAACCCGTTAGGCAGGATGTTGAGAGTGCAGTCTGTCGAGCCAGCCGAGCCCGTCATCGCGACACCGTTATAAAAGACGACGGAAGCAGAAAAGTTGGGATTCCCCGCTGGAACAAAGCCCGTGCCAGTGATCGTGAAACTGATGCCTGGGCTGCCCGGTGCCTGGCCCGGCGGTTGGAGTTGTTCGATATAGGGGACGGGTAGCGCCAACTGTGCCTGACAAATTTGGGTTGCCAAGGAAGCGATTGCAAGCAGCAGAAAGGAGGGGAGCGCCATCGACTCGAGATGCTCCTGCCAAGCTGTGCTTACCCTGTTTATCGTATTCATGGGATTCTCCTTGTCCGCTTCACGAATCGAGTCTGTGTTGAATGCAGCGATTAGTGGGCGGCAGCCTGGTAGGCGCTCATGTAGTCGGAATAGGCAGTCTTGAATTGCCCGGAGGCCTTGGCCGTATCACCAGCGGTCAGCGATTTCGAGGCAGTTCCAACGGTCCCCCCTGACGCGAGGACTTTGTTGATGGTGTCGACGACAATGGAACGAACCAGATCCAGGTAGCCGCCTTCGGCTGTGGGGACTTCAAGGAGTCCGATTACCAGACCCGCGGCCAAGGCGTTTTCGATTTTTAGACGCAGGTCCAGGCTCTGGAATGATCCGATCTCGTTGTCAATTTGCGTGGCGCGATTCAGCACATCCGCGTCAACGCCCACCAGGTGTGTATTCAAATCGGTATCGATTCCTGTGATGTGGTTGTTCAAGTCTGTGTCAACGCCAGAAATGCGATTGTTCAGGTCCAAATCTACCGCTGAGAGGCTAGCGCCCAGGTTGGTGTTGGTGCCCGTGGTGTGATTGATCACGTCGGAGTCGACTTGCGTGAGTTGGTTCGCCAGAGTTGTCAGACGGTTGGTGATATTGGTGTCGTGGTTAGCCAGATCCACATCGGTCGTAATAGTGTTCTGCCAAGCAGCTTCAATCTCCGCGGTTCTTACGACGGGGTCGCAAAAGGTCAGTATGTCCCGCGCTCTTTCCAAACCCTCTTCGATAAGATCCAAAACCGTTGCAATTGCGCATTGGGGTACGGTCGTTCCCGGGGCGACCACTGCATTGCATAGCCTGTCTGCTTCTGTCGCAGCCTCTTCAGCAATGAAAATGCTCAAATCCAGGGCCTTAATGGTTCCCGGATCGGAAGGCACAGGGACGCCCACATTCTGTGCAAGCTGACAGATCAAAAAGTTTGGATTGAAAAGGTTCGCCGGCGGGTCCGTCGGCGGCATATTTCGAGTGGCTGGCTGTGTAGTTACCAGAGTGTTGACTGCGTTACTGAAAGCCGCGACGTTGTAGTTGCTGGCGACCTGAGCGAGTTGTGTTGCTGTCAAATTGCTTATGGCTGTCTGCAGGTTGTTTACGAGCGCCTGCGTATTGGGATCGTTGGCAGCCGTGGTCTGCAGAAAGCTGATCAAGTTTTGAACCGAAGTTGCAAACGTCTGGACGTCCGACCCGCTCACCTGGGCGCCAGCCGACGAGCTCGCGCACAACATAACGAAAGGAAGTGCGAGCGTCAGGAGCACTTGTCTATTTGAATTCGTCATCGACATCTTCCTCCTTCTCTGCGCGCGAAGTTCTTTCGCGCTCAATACCTGAAACTCCCGTGTCCCCAATTGCCGCGCTGGCCTATCTGGCGCGCGGATCTAACCTTGTTTGGCGCGGTGGGTTGACGATCGCCTTAGGGTGGGCTGGGCTCATGGATTTCCCGAGTGTGTTTTCGTTTGCGGCATGGCTTTAGACTTGCCAAACTTGGCCATCCGCGACGGGGCAGGATCATCTCTCCGTTTTTGGCGCTTTTCTATCCTCCAGAGGGAATACCGCCAAGGGGGTAGTGCCAAAGGATGAATTCATTTCACGGACACAACATCGGGAACTGCGTCGAGATTTTTGCGGGACAACTATTCAAGAAGGAATTGCAGTCCGGTGACGAATTCGGACGGCGCGAATTGTCGACTCCAACGCACCTGCGCCAGTGTCGGGACTCCAACGGCAAGATCCGAGAGGACGATTTCACACCGCACGACAGTGGAGACGTCGCATGCATGTTCGGAAACCATGCAGAACCCTCCACGGCTGATGTTCCGAAGCTCACCTTGAACGAGGTCTGCTTTATGGGGGCAAATTCCTGGGTGGGAGATTTGTTGCGCTGTAACTCTGTATCTCGCTGCGTATCGCGCGCTACTGCGGTATTCGAGTTCCCGCGGCGGCTCCATTGCGCCCGAGTATGCCGGGATCTCTAGATCCGGTCTATCGTCCAAACAAAGTAACCCGCAGGGAGCTTTTATTGCGGGAGCAAAGCTAGGCTGCAAAGATTTTCCCGACGATTCCCGAGCGTGTCGAAACGGCCATCTTGCTCATGATCAGGCGCACGAAGGTCTTTACCGTGTTGGGAGTCACATTCATCCGAACCGCAATCTCTTTGCTGGTGAGGCCGTCCATCAACAAGGTCACCGTCTGATGCTCGCGCTCCGTCAGTCGAAACCGTCGAGCGGCCGCGGGGACACCAAACGTCTGCAATGCCGCGCGTTCGAGCAGAACCGCAGTCACGGAGGACAAGGGGTTTCGGGAGGCGCGCATGAGCGGAAAACTACGACAAATATAGTGCCGACGGCCCGAACGGAATTGCGACGTGAGGTCGGTCTGCCCCACACTGCTTCGGCTGCGAAAGATCGACTGAATTTGGTCGCGAAGGGATTTCCCGAGGTCATTGACATTCCCGCGATCGCGAGGATAGGTCAAGATCCGCACCGCCTCTGGGTTGAAATATATTGGTATCCCCGCATGATCCAACAGGACAAGTCCTACCGTGGACGAAGCTCTAGGGCCGCCGTATCCGAGACCCAGTGCCGGGGAATCCATAGGGTCACTCCTCTCAAAGCCGCGGAGACTTACTGGACTATAAATAGAATTAAAAGATTCCGCCCTTTTTCGACAGACCCTGGTGAGCGGCCTGCTTCTGGTTTTTGCGATTATTGCTGACACCTTCTGTGCGAGACCCCGGAAGTGCAATGACACTGCCGGTTGCGGCGTACGTTTGCGAGGCACCATTCGGGTTCGAAAAAAGCACTCCATTCAGAATGGAAGCGATGGAGGGAATTTGTTGTCTGCCTATCGCAGTAATGACCATTAGCAGGGAGGCGGCAAGAACACCAGCGATGCCAATTCTGCGTTTGTAATGGCGTATGATTCGCGAGGTCTCGACAAAAAACCGAGGCAAACAACGGACAAAACTGGACGGTTGGGCTGGGAAGGTACGCATCGAAACACCTCACATGGCGCCTCGGTCTGAGGCTTGGGGCTTTCCACTCTGGGCGCCTCGACCAGGGACGCAAGGAGACGCAAAACTGTCAGTAGGTGCACCAATTCGGGAAGCCGTTTCAATGCTCGCAGTGTAATTCGTTGGTGAGCACATAACCTTCTAATCAGAAAGCAATTATGACCCAAAGTGAGTGGTTTCATGACCTGAGTGCGACGTTCGCTAGTGATGATACAATCCGCTTCCGAGGCCCTCCCAAGTTGTTGGAGGAAGCACATAAGCGTCGCTTCGGGGTGTTTGAAGTCAATCTTCACGCCCGGGAACTGCGCAAACATGGCATCCGCGTAAGACTCAGGGGTCACCCATTTGAAATCCTGACTTTGCTTTTAGAACGGCCCGGCGAAGTGGTGACGCGCGAGCAGTTGCGTACGCGCCTCTGGCCCGCGGATACGTTTGTTGATTTCGAACACGGTCTCAATACTGCGGTCAAGACACTCCGCGCATCTCTCGGCGATTCCCCAGAAAATCCGCGCTATATCGAGACCCTGCCGCGCGTTGGCTACCGCTTCATCGCCCCAGTCGAATCGCCCTTGGTCGAGGCCGATACCGTCCCAGGTGAGCGCGAAGCTCTGTTCCCTCAGCCGCGCCGCCCAGTCCAAACAAGCACTCCACGAAGAAGAGCTGAGACGGTGTGGGCCGTACGAGGAGCTTCTGCCGTCCTACTCTCCATCTTCCTTGTGCTGGCCTTGTTCCCAACCAAGCCTCCGCGTGTGACTTCCACGACTCGATTGACCTTGACTGGAAGGATCGACGACTGGGGGAGTGTTGTCACGGACGGATCCCGGATTTATTTCTTGGAACGGGACGGAGCACACTGGAACTTAATGCAGACTTCTACCCAGGGAGGAAACTCACAGCGCTTTGGATCAGTCTTTCCTGGCTTCAATGTGCAAGTCCTGGACATTTCGAGGGACCTGTCGCAAGTCTTGGTAGGCACCTTCGTTATGCGAAACACAGAAATGGCTCTCTGGACTCTTCCCATTCAAGGGGGGGCGCCGCACCGCGTCGGAAGTATAGAAGCCAAATGCGCTGTGTGGACGGCGGACGGGAAAGAGTTCATGTACACGCACGAGAAGGACCTGATGGTCACTGACGCCGACGGAAAAAACCCACGAAAGGTCTTGACGGCCTTGGCGCGAATTTACGACTTTGCCGTTTCGCCAAACGGAAAGGTCATACGATTCAGCACGGATCCGCACACAACAAGCGGGGAAATTTGGGAGGTAGCGGCTGACGGGACAGGTCTCCATCGACTTTTTTCCAACTGGACGGAATCATCTGGAGCATGTTGCGGGCGATGGACACCGGACGGACACTATTACACTTTCCTAGCCTGGCAGGGAGGCCGACTAGGAGTCTGGGCAGTTCGCGAGCACCGAGGCTGGGATTTTTGGAAGCAACCAGCACCGGTCAATCTTATTTCCGGTCCAACTCTGATTAGTCGAGTTATTCCCAGCCACGACGGGCGAAAGCTCTTTGCACTGGAGCAAAACCTGCAAGGCGACATGATGCGTTACGACCAGAAATCGCGCGTGCTTGTTTCTGTTCCGGGCCTCCCTCAGAACAGCACAGTGTTCTATAGCCCGACGGGCGAATGGATTGTGTACCAGAACGATTCGGATTTTTCGCTGTGGAGAAGCAAATCGGATGGGAGCCAGCCATTGCAATTAACGCGCCCTCTTTCAAGAACTGCCGATCCCCAGTGGTCCCCGGACGCAACGCAAATCGTATTTATGGGAGCACCAGCGGGACCCAGTCAAGGCACTCAGGTTTACCTTTTGTCGCGAGACGGTGGGGAGCCTCACCGTCTCCTTAGAGAGGGTGTCTGGCAGTTTCACCCGCATTGGCTGCCGGACGGAAAATCGGTGGCCATTACAGTATCTCCGGTGGAAGACGAAAAGGAATCTGGTATCTACGTCACCAACGTGGCGACGCTGCAGTCCTACAAACTCCCTGAGTCCCGAGACATAGACAGCGCGACATGGTCGCCGAATGGCCATTTCGTCCTCGGGGTCACAAATGACTACCACCGAATCAAACTCTACGATATCGGGAAAAACAAGTGGGCCGACGCATTGACCGCAACTCTAATCAGCGGGCCATCGTGGGCACTTGATTCGGAGTCTCTGTATTATCAGGACGTCTTGGAAGAAGATCAGCCAATCTACCGTTTCTGGTTATCTGGGATGCGTCGAGAGAGGGTCTACGATTTTCATAAGGAACTAAATTCCGGCTATTTTCGGTGTCTGTTGTACGGAATCAAGGCAGACGGATCACTACTCGTTTATCTTTCTCGAAGTTATGCTGACCTCTATGCGTTCGACGTCGATTTCCCCTAATGGATTCCCTCAAAGCAGCTCGGGAGCATTGGTGAAGGGGTGCTACAGGTGGGAGCAAAAGGGCCGATAGCGCGGGATCTAAGAAGACGTATTATTTGCGCGTGATCGTCCTTGAGCCGGAGGCCGGTTATCAGGCAACCTCCATGAAATTCCGTGGTTTAAGCCAACTGGAGAAATAAATGCTTCCAAAAGAGGATTGTCGGCCCACCCCGGAGTACCAAGATCATGAAGCCGAACCACTGCGATATCGTCCGAAAAGGAGGTGAAAAGTTATTATGGCTTGAGGACGCCACAGACCTAGACAGCGCGGAATCCCGCATCCGGGAATTGACTTCCTTCTGGTATCAAGCGTTGCGACCGGACTTTTTCTGACGCTAGTGACTAACTGCTGTTAGCTGTTTCCAAGCGTCCTTCGCAGTTCGCGCACCAAATAAGCCACTACCGTCAGATTCACTAGGAGCAAGACAACCCTGGCTGCGGATGGACGCTTGTAAATCTCAAGAATCTCGACAGGCATCAGCGACGCGGTGGAAATAATCGTCATGTACGCTGCCCATTTCTTGCGAAGTGCCAGCCCTATTCCTTCGCACAAGAAAAGCCCTGAATAAAAGAACGTTCCAACGCTCAACTCGCGCAGTTTTTTCTCGTCCACTTTCGATAACTTTTCGAGAATCCAATGCAGGTAGTGGTTATGCGGGTCGATGCGGACGAGATCCACCCAGTGCGCGATCTCTGACGCAGTGTCTCTATGCAAGAAATGCAATGCACCGAATCCTACGGCCAGCAATCCCAATCCTTTTAGGATTTTGAATATGGCAATCACCAGCGTGCCGCGGCCTTTCTTCTGCGACTTTTGCGTGGACGCCATGAGGAGGGAGAGACTCTACCATGCCAAAAAATAAGTCTGCCCGGACCATATCAGAACCGTTCCAAACACGGGTAGTTCCCGTGCAGGAGAAGATTCTCCGTAGTCAACACTGAGGAAAGTGCTGGATGCGTTCCAAAAACCCTTTCCTGAGTTTTAGAACCCTCTCCGGCGTGACGAGTGGTATTGAAGCGGTAACCAGAAAGGTTTAGATCCGAGCCCAGCGAGCTACAAGTTTTTGCAAAGTTCGATCCCGCTGATTGCGCTTGGGTACACACGGCTCATCGCAGCCATCGAAATTAACGCAAAGCTGCTTTACTGCAGACGGAGGGGCGGCATCGGCACGGGAATGTTAAACGTTTTGGCCGCAACCCCCATCAGTATTGGCAGCTACGCCGCACTCTCATCTTATGAACAACTTCAGCCCGACTTCGTCAATAACCAAATCGTCCACGGGAACCGCGCTCACCCTTTGAAGGCACGGCAAAAAGCAGAACCAAGCAAATGTTCGCTGATCATTCGGGACTTTTTCCCTCCTATTTCCTTGATCTGCTCAGCATTCGGAGTGAACTTGGGCCGTAACTACCCAGAAAATGAGCTGCTTGACTGCGGATATCCCGACGAGCTGATGAAAATTCCCTGCAAAAATCCCTGTTAGCATCCCGGAGAGGGTTTCGCTCGTGACTCCGTGCTCCGCCATTCCTTTACATTTGAATGTGTTAGCTCGATTCTTGGAGCCGTCGATCGTTGGGAGTCACTGATCACGATCGTCTGGAATCCCCAGCCGTCTTCGCACGCGAGCTAATCCTTAGATGGCCTTAGGTGTAGTAAATGTGTAGTAGGTATCCGCCGAGGCGAGGTTCAGCTCATTCATCCGTTGCTGCGCCGTCTGAACGGAGTGAATCCATTAAGCGTTCGAAATTGCCACGGGACTCCGCGAGAGCACCAGCGATGGACTCCATTGAACGCCCCAGTCTAAATCGGCGTTGGTTGCCGCCTCCCCGGTTCTGGACTTCCTTCAGGATATTGTTTTCGAGCAAGTTCGGAAGAATTTCTCGCACGAATTTGCTGGCATTGATACCCATTCGCAGGGCGATGACGGCCTCACTGACCTGAGTGCTTCTTGTAAAAACCGTCAGGAGCTTGCGAACCATTCGCACGCCTTCGTCATCTTGAGGAACCAGGGCGACCGGCAAGATTGTTTGTTACTGTCGAAGGAAAACCATACCAAGATTCGACAAGCAAGACTCTATAATGTCCGGATCGTGGTAGTCAGCGGTTTGGCCGTCCGTTCCAACTGTGATCCCGTGAAAAACGCAATCCGAAAAGCGAGTATGGGTCGCAACAACCGCTCCGATCAAGTCGATATGCTCGAATTCGCATTTCTCAAATAACACATCCTCGAGAGTCTGCGGGAACTTCGTAGAGCGAAAATAGCAGTCAGAAAAGTGATATTTCTGGAGCGGGCGTTCGTATAGAGCCTCGGGAGGTAGGGTAACGCTGGAAATTTCGAATGGCCGCTCCTCTATCAGTAAACGGTCGGCCAGCCGAAGAGAAAGAGCGCCGCTGTTTTCGCGAACGAACGAAGACGGGCCCTCTGAAGCGGCGACTTCAAGCACCGTTCGCAATAATTCCTTGATTCCCAGGCCACCGCGCGTCGCGTGTGCAACTGCTGAATCAAGCGTCCAAGGACTTACGGTTTCAATGCGAAGTAACTTTCTAAGATCAGATTTACTGGAATGGCTGAGATAATGTCCAAGCTGCTCACCAAAGAAGAACTCCTTAAAATGGTTACGGTCGAATCGAATTCCACTCTGGCTACTATCTGTCGCCAGAAGGGCGTGCGAGACCAATCGCTCTCTTACCTGGCGACTTACCATTGGGGTCTTGGATTCCGTTTCGCAAAATATGGCTGCCAATGATTCGCACATTTCAGTTGTCAGAGTGCCCCGTTTGCTGATCCACATCTCCTCAGCGAGCAGTCGAAGCAATTGGTGATGTTCCTCCAAGGACACAAGTGGGGACGCAATTTTCCAAACTTCTTCATCGCTTGCTTACGCTTGCTTTCAACCAGCTGGCGATTCCGTTCACGGGCTAAATGCTTCCGTGTCAGTAAACGGCCCTCCTCGGCTTCCTGGATACTTTCTTCAATGTCTGGCTCAATCCAAGCCTGAACAACCTCAGGGTCATGCAAGCTCGCGATGATTGCTTCAGCTACTTGCTGACAACGCGCCGCATCGCCGGCAAACTCCCCCCACATCATCTCGCGCCCAATCAGGATTGGTAGGCGATTGCTCACTCTCACGCTTTAGCGAGCTTCCCACCACCAAAATCTCAAGCTCGGAGGCAATTGCTTCTGGTATTCGGCCCCGCTGGCTTGAGTTCGCCAATAGCGCTGCCCACCATCAATTCCAAAAAGGTCTGCCTTTGTCGCCAGAACGTGAGTCGTGGGGTCTACGATGGATTCAAATCGTGCCAAGGTTTTCCACTTTCCGTCGTCGACTTCAGGTTCGCCAACTACCTGGCCGTATCCAATGACCGCAGGGCCCAACTTGCCCTGCCGCAGAAGAAACACCCGGTCGCCAATTGAGACCTCACGGCGATTGTGAAACCGCCACTTTTCCTCGGTACGCTTTCCAAGCTCGTGGCGACGGACCAAACGCTGGAGCTCTGCCAAAGGCCAACCCCGCTCTGGGTTCTCCGAATCAGGTTTAAACGTGATGAGGAATGATTTCATTGGCTCGGCCATCGATTTCTTGGCATGTACTACCTCTTTGCCCCCAACATAACTTGGCAGGCATCCTTCACGGAGTTGCCGAGAGAAATCGTCGACTTGCTGAAGATTACGTCGCCGTCTTTGTTGAACACCGCAATCATATTGTGGCGCTGCAGCAGTCCCTTCCCACCTTCGTGGTCGAGCGTGAGTACAAAATCCGCTTTGTCCAAGCGGTTCGTGACGGTTATCTCCAAGCATCGCTCATTCAAGGTCTTGATGATTTCCGCCGTTTGAGGACGCGCACCGCCGGCGTAAGAGCTGGTCGCCCCCCATCCATTCTCATTTCCGCCCCCTGCAGAATACCCGCGGGCTTCCCACGATTGGCTATCAGCGACCAGTACTCGCATTTTGCCATCGCTGGATGACGGCGTGGATGGCAGCGGCGCGGCTGGGGCTGAA
>Ga0182035_10000730_pt1 | contig 15717 bp, 14 predicted proteins | sample flu12Cox44000170_FD_125969 | JGI IMG/M metagenome (GOLD analysis project Ga0182035, IMG submission 125969) | Lab enrichment of tropical soil microbial communities from Luquillo Experimental Forest, Puerto Rico - flux4day.12C.oxic.44.000.170 | ecosystem: Environmental > Terrestrial > Soil >...
AGTCCGGAAGGCAGCATGTACTCGCTGACATGGGAGATGGTAGACTGGAATGGCCGGATGTTGCATATCCCCACCAGCAAGAACGGGGAACCGCTGCGCGTTCCATTGAATCAGGCGGCCCTGACCGCGCTCAAAACGGTTTATCATCGCGGGAGCAAGACGGGTCCGGTGTTCGCGTCTGGCAGGACGGGTGAGCCGTTGGCCAACTCGCGGCATTGGTTTAAGAAGGCTGTCGCTGCGGCTGGAATCAGGGATTTTGTCTGGCACGATTTGCGGCATTGCTTTGCAAGCAGGCTTCGGATGAAAGGCGCGAAGCTGGAAGACATCGCGGAATTGCTCGCGCACAAAGGCTTGACCATGACGAAACGGTGCGCGCACCTAGGACCGAATCGTTGCATGAAGTGGCTGCGTTGCTGGATTCGGATAGCACCACAGTAGCACCGGTGACAAAAACGGGAACCGCGGCTTCCACAAGTTTTGTGAATTGAACAGTTTAGGGGCGTAGCTCAGTGGTAGAGCAGCGGCCTTTTAAGCCGAAGGTCGTGGGTTCGATCCCCACCGCCCCTACCAAAACTTCTTTTTCTTCAACGAGATAAAAATCCTCGGGGGCAATAAGGGGGCACTAGGCCACTTGTGAGGCCGACACGACGCGAACGACAAGCCACGTGATTCCATACCGTTAGCCGCGCTTGAGCACTGTCCGGATGGTGGGAAACATGCCCACCGCCCAATTCCACTTCGCTCAAACCGACATCCGAAGTTTGTTGGAAAGAATTCCGAAGAGCGCCGCTCAATAATCGCGAACGGTGGCCGAGCCAAATCGAGCGAGGTTGGACGAGTCCCAGCCGCCGCCCAGTGCTTTGATTAGTAACACGCTTGCATCCATGCGGCGAGGCTGGATATCGATGGCGTTCCGTTCGTTGGCGAGCTCGGTCGTCGCGGCAGTAATCGCTTGGAGGTACGTGTCGACACCACCTTTATAACGATTTGTGAAAAGTTGAAGGGAGTCTTTGGCAGACGCGACGGCTTCCTGTTGCTGCTTTTCTTCGTTTTCGAGAATGGGCAATGCAGCGAATCTGATACGAATGACAGACTGAAAGAATATCCATGTCGCGGCCGGTGGAACCGCAGCTGCGAGCAGCACGAAGGCTGATACGATGACCGGCAATGCGCCCGTCATTTTCAGGTCGCCAAAATAACTGCCTGCCACACGCGCTGCAACGAATCCGAATACCGCCCCCGCAAAAATGCCTGCCGCAGCCATGATTGCGCCTTCGCTGACCACGGAGCGCAGCAGGTTTTCCGGCGGAGAGCCGAGCGCGAGGATGGCAAACTCGCGCGTGTGCGCGCTAACGGAAAAGCCCAGCACGCCCGCGACTCCAACTACCGCGATCGCCAGCGCGACGGCCGCAAAAACTCTGAAGACGAGCGAGTTCAAGCGGTCGGGCGCGAGAACTTTCGCGCGGAGGTCTTCAAGGGTGGAGGAGTCCGAGCAGAGAACTGCCAATACCCGCTGTCGTGACCGTAAGGTTTGTTACGGTTCCCCTCCCATTCCCGCCTACTCCATAGGTGCCAGTCGTATGATTACTCTCTAGTAGTAAGCCGCTCAAAACGAGTATTCCCGCTGAATTTGAACTCTTATTAGAAGATCGGCTGGGCACTCGAGATATTTGCGAATCACCCCCCAAGAATTCTTAAACGGCATCTACCTGCCCTTCAACGCCTAGTCCCGTTCACTTTCAGCCACAATTATCTCCAAAGGAGGCTTGCTTCCGGCAACCCCTGTCGCTACAGTACAAGCATTTTCAAGGGTTCTTACGCAGCCACGCCCATGGATGCTCAAACTTCGACGTTTGACCTGGTGATGCGCTTCAAGAGGGGGGATCAAGCTGCCTTCAGCCTGCTGTTTTGGAAGTACCAACGGCGGCTGGCTGTTCTTGTGCGCTACAAGATGGGCGAGGAATTGCGCAGCCACCTCGAAGTTGACGACATTCTGCAAGAAGTGTTTCTGGCTGCCGCGCAGGGACTGGACCGCTTCAATTACCAAACTCCGGGAAGCTTTATGGTATGGCTATCGCGGATCGCGGATCACGCGATCGTGGATGCGGCGCGTCACGAAAACCGGAAGAAGCGTCGTCCGGGGGAATTGCTGCCGTTCAGGTCGGAAAGCAATCCGGACGGGCCGGAACCGCCGGATCTGCGCACTCCCAGCCAGGTGTTCGCGCAACAGGAGAACATGCAGGTTCTGTTGCGAAAACTGGACGCTCTGCCAGCCGAATATCGGGAAGCGATTCTGCTGGCGAAATTCGAGGGATTAACCACTGGCGAAATCTCGGACCGATTGGGAAAGTCCAGGGAAACTGTGGCGCTCACCTTGCACCGGGCGCTGAAGCGATTCCGCGAATTGAGCTAACATCGCAAAGCAATGAACGACGATAAAGCTTCGCCAAATCGCGAAAAACAGGAAGGCGGCGCCCGGGAAAGCGCCATCGCCGTGGCGCTGGCTGAATTTCTCGACCGCACCACGCGGGAAGAATTTGTCGACGTGGAGGCCTTCTGCCGTGAACGTCCCGGCCTGGAAGAGGACCTGCGGCCACTGTTGCAGGCGCTGTCAGAAATGGACCCCGAAACGGAGACGGGTAGCGAGCAGCAAGACCCGCTTCCGGAAAGGCTTTCCGGGCACAAGATCCTTGGGGAAATTGGCGCCGGAGGGATGGGGCGCGTTCTTTTGGCACAAGATGAAGGGCTAAACCGGAAAATAGCCGTCAAGGTTTTGAGTGCGCGTCTGCGGCAAGAAACCTCCATCCGAACGCGTTTCATGGAGGAAGCAAGAGCGCTGGCGCAAATCAGCCATCCCAGCATCGTGACGATCTATAGTCTCGGCTCATCGGAAGAAATTCCTCATTTTGTGATGGAGTACGTCGACGGTGTTGATTTGTTCACGGCCACGCGAGCCCTAACCATCGAACAGCGCGCGGGATTGATGCGGAAGGTGGTGATGGCGGTTGACGTTCTCCATCAGCATCACATTATCCACCGGGACCTGAAGCCGGCGAACATCCTGGTGGGAGCCGATCTGCAGCCGAAGCTGCTAGATTTTGGTTTGGCGCGGCACGTGCAGTCCCGCGATCACCTCACGCTCTTTGGCGAGATGCTTGGCACGCCGAGTTACTTCTCGCCGGAACAGACCACATTCGCAAGGGAACTGGATGCGCGGAGCGATATTTTCTCGCTCGGCACGATTCTGTACGAAGTTCTCACGGGTGTCTTGCCTTTTCCGGTGCAGCCTTTCGCGCGCCAGATGGATAGTATTCGCAAAGAAGACCCGAGACTTCCGCGGCGGATTAATTCCGATATCCCGGGCGATCTGCAAGACATTTGCTTGAAGGCCCTGGAGAAGAAACCGGAGAATCGATACAGGTCAGCGCGGGAGATGGCGGACGATCTGGAGCGTTTTCTGGCCGGCGAGAAGGTCCATGCGAGCCCTACGACGTATGGCAGTGTGGTTTCCGCAAGGATCCAGGAGCACTTGGGCGAGATCGAGGGGTGGCGTCACGACGAAATGCTCTCAGATGCGGAGTACGAGGGGTTTCGCAAGCAGTATGGACGCCTGGTGGAGCGCGAAGACGCCTGGATTTTGCAGGCGCGCAGGCTGACCTTTCCGCAAGTGAGCCTTTATCTTGGCGCATGGATCTTGATTGCCGGCGCAGCCCTGCTGTTCTTGTTTCACTTCGTGCGCCTCTCGGGAACGCCGCGAGTGCTGGTCGCTGCTTCGGTGACGGTCCTGACGTGGTCGGAAGGACTGGCGCTTTGGAGAAAAAACCAACTGCGGAACGGCATTGCTCATTTGCTGGCTGTGTGCCTGCTCGTGCCCATCGCACTGCTCGTGGCCATGGGCGAATATCACATTAGGGCGATTCCGGCTGCAAAGCCGGATTGGGAATTACTGCACAACATTTCCGGATCTTTCAAGGAAATTACGAACTTGCAACTGTGGTGGGCCATTGCGCTCGCGATGCCGGTCTACGTCTGGCTACGGCGGTACACAAGATCGTCAGTATTTTCTCTCGTGGCTTCGGTGATGGGCGTGATGTTGTGCGTCGTGACACTAGCCCGAATGGGGTTGATTGACTGGCTGAACCATGAACACAGCAAGTTGTATTTTCGGCTGATTCCTATTGCCATTCTGTTTCTCGCGTGCGGATACGTGCTGGAGCGTCTAAGCCTGTCCAATGACTCGCGCTATTTTTATCCCGTGGGGGTGGCCTTTACATTTGTGGCGATGAGCGGGCTCGCCTCCGACTACCAACCCTTTCAGGATGCGCTCAAGCGTGTTTTGCCGTGGACGCGCGGAGATATCGAGTACCTGTTTATGGTGAATGCAGGCCTTTACTTTGTGCTGCAAATGGTCTTTGGACACTTTTCTTTGTCTCAATTGCGTGCCGTCGCCAAAGCCTTCCGGTTCGTGATTCCGGGACACATCTTGACTTCCTTGCTATCGCTGGGAATCCGTGCGAGTGACCGCTGGAATAGTTCGGTCGAGGACCTTTCTCTAAGACACGAGGCACGCACCTTCGAGATTTTGCTTCCGTTGCTTGCATGCATATTCATCTACGCGAGCATTCCCAAGCAGATGAAGAACTATTTTGTGATGGGAACTCTGTTCCTGGGCATTGGCATCGTGCGGCTGCAGCAGGATATCTTCCAGGACCAGGCGCGATGGTCCCTCGTGCTTCTCGTTGTAGGATTGCTGCTGATGCTCGCGGCCACGCGGTACTCCTCCATCAAAATGAGATTTGCCCGCCTCCTGCGCCGCTCTCTGTAACCGAAAAAGTCTCGTGGCTTGGTGCAATTCCTGCCTGCGTTTGACGCTATTCCATATTGAAGGCAGATGATAGCCCCGGACCGATTGCCGGCCCTTGGGCAAGCCAGGCTAAAGCAGGGAAGGAGTAGTTCATCGCAATGACACTGACATTATTTAAGTGGTATGGAATCCTCCGCCACTACCATCACTGGACTGTGTTGCAGTCATTTAGGTGGGCACTATGGCTGCAGAAGCCCCGTCGGACGCGGACCGGTGCGCTCTATCTCGCTATTGCGCTGGCCATTGGAAGCCTGGGGATGAGTGGATGCGACGGAGAAGATGGCTTTGCGTTGTCCCTCCAGCCTTCTTATACCCCGGTTGACTTGGAATTGGATCAGGCGTTGGCAGGCGCGTGGTCAACCACGGAGGGCGATGTAACCTTCAGTTTCGAGCAAGGCGAGCGCATGGAATACAAGGTCGTGGTGAAGGAGAGAGATGGAGAAAAGGAAACGTCCGCGGAATTCGAGGCTCATTTAATGCGGATAGGGGCGTTTTGGTTCCTGGATTTCCTTCCGAACGGCGCGCCCGGAGGGAGCGAGTTTTACCAGATGCATTTATTCCGCGCTCATTCGATTGCACGGGTAGAGATCTCTCAGGATGCTCTGCGCATGGCTTTTTTTGACGCGACTTGGTTGCAGAAGAAAATTGATGAGAAGAGCCTCGATATTTCCTATCAGAAGACCGATGGAATGCTGCTCCTGACCGGCACTACCGAGGAGGTGCAGGATCTGTTGTTCCGGCACGGGAGTGACGACGGAGCTTTTCCTGAACCGATTACGATGGCCAGGCAGGGGATGGAGCAATGAATGCCGGGACCGAGCAATTGCATGGCTGGAAGGAGATCGCGTGTTACTTGAAGCGCTCAGTGCGCTGCGTTCAGCGATGGGAACGCAATGAGAAGTTGCCGGTACTGCGCCATGGACACGCTCACGGGGTAAGCGTCGATGCGTTTCGCGATGAATTGGAAGCCTGGTGGGAGAATGAACAGCGCAGTTCGAAAGAATCCGAGGAAACGAGTCGGATCTCGGCAGAAATTCAAGCAACAAAGGACAAAGTAGTAGACGCTAAGGGGTGGGTTCTAGACGCAGGCGCCCTTGGTGACGACGGAAGTTACTGGGGCCTGACCGAATTTAAGCTTACGCCCCGCGACATTGCTATGTTCGCTCTTCTTCTGAGGCTGCTGGAAAGCAGGTACTCAGCGGAGATTTCAGAGCAGGAACTAGAAGCGATAAAAGCGAGGTATGGGCTGCTCGGTGTGAAAGATAGCGGGAACGGACAGCGACACGTCGAACTTGCCGACGCCCTGCCGCCCATCTCTACTGAGGGTGCCCTCCCTGTCACGACAAAGAGCGAAATTCGGCGACAGCTGGCAACCGGAAGGGCCTTGGCAGGTGTTGTCGCTTGCGCTTCGGGGCGAACCTCGCGAAAAATGCGCTCACCTTATGGGAAACCACCGGTCACCAGCCCAAACCGAGGAGTGGAGCCGCGATGGGTCAATTTGCCAGTGCCTCCCAATGCAGCACAAAGCGATCCCGTGGCTCCACTCCTGCCTGGGCAGCTTGCCTGCTACCTGCCGCCGGAGGCGGGCAGGGCTGGCTCCGAGGCCGAACGGCGGCTGGCATGAAATTTTCCCGGGGAGCGAAGTGGCGACAAAGTGTTTTTCACTGAGGCACTCTTGAAGTTGGCCGTGGTAGCGGGATGGCCCGCCGGAAACGGCATCGCTCCGGAGCTCCTCTGGCTGCGCCCGGCTGCCGGACGCGGGCAGGTCTCTCTTCGGGGAGCGGCTTTCCGGAAAAGGAGATCTTCGATGAGACAGGCAGTGCTGGTTCTATTGAGCTTGGCCGGGCTGCTGGCGATGTCGGGCTGCTCGGTGAAGAAATTCGCCATCAACAAGCTGGGCGATTCACTGGCAAACAGCGGGACAACGTTCGCCTCCGACAACGATCCCGAATTCGTGGGCCAGGCGGTGCCGTTCAGCCTAAAACTCATCGAAGGGTTGCTGGCGGAGAGCCCCAGGCATCGCGGGCTGCTCTTTGCTGCCGCCAGCGGATTCACACAGTACTCCTACGCGTATGTGCAAGAGCCTTCGGAAGAAATGGAGAGCGAGGATTTGGGGAAATCAACCGCGCTGAGGACGCGCTCGCGGAATCTTTATCTGCGGGCGCGAGATTACGGCTTGCGGGGACTCGACGCGAAACATTCCGGATTCTCGCGGGCACTGCGCGGGGAGCCCAAATCGGCTGTGCGCGCGGCAAAGAAGCGGGACGTTCCACTGCTTTATTGGACCGCGGTTTCGTGGGGCGCCGCCATTTCGCTATCGAAGGACCACCCGGAACTGGTGGCCGAGCAGCCGCAAGTGGAAGCGCTGATCGACAGAGCTTACGAGCTCGATCCTGACTACAACCGCGGGGTAATCGAGCAATTCCTGATCAGCTACGAGGCGGCGCGCCAAGGAGCACAAGGAGATTTTGCGGCACGTTCGAAAGCCCACTTTGAACGCGCGGTAGCACTGACCGACGGACAACTGGCTTCGCCGTATGTGGCCTACGCGGAGACGGTCACGATTCAGAAACAGGAACAGACTGAGTTTGAATCCATGCTGAAGCGGGCGCTGGCCGTGGATCCTGACACTCGCCCGGAGTGGCGGGTCAGTAATCTGATTATGCAGCGACGCGCCCGCTGGCTGCTGAGCCGTGAAGACGAATTGTTTCTGCGCGGCCAAAGTGGAGAAACGTCTTCTACAAACCCAGTGAGCAATAAAAATAAGGGGGGCTTCCAATGAAGAGGCGCGAAGGAGAAAGAAAGTTAGGGTTGGCGTGGTTGTTGACGACTGTGCTCGCGCTTCTCACGGCGGTTGGTGCGAAAGCGCAAACACGCGTGCGACTCGCAACGCTTCTGCCGCGAGGATCCTCCCACTACCAAATTCTCGTGGGCATGGGGCAGCAGTGGCGAACCCTCTCGGGCGGCGGCATCACGTTAACGATTTACCCGGACGGAACAATGGGCGGTGAAGAGGACACTGTGCGGCGCATGCGCGTGGGAGAGATGCAGGCCGCCACGCTCTCAGTGAGCGGACTTTCGGAAATCGATCCCTCCATTGGTGCTTTGCAGAAGATACCCATGCTGTACCGCTCGCTCGAAGAGTTGGAGTACGTCCGCGCCAAAATGCAGCCGGAGTTGGAGCAGCGCCTCGAGCAAAAGGGATTCGTCGTTCTGTTCTGGGCTGATGCCGGATGGGTCCACATCTTCAGCCGCCAACCGGCGATGCGGCCTGACGACTTCAAGAAGACGAAGGTGTTCGTAGGAGTTAGCGACCAGGAAGAGATTGCAATGGTTAAGGGGCTGGGATTTCAAGCAGTGCCTCTAGCCTGGACGGACGTCCTCACCAGTCTGCAGACGGGGCTGGTGGATTCGGTGCCCACTGCACCGTTTCTGGCGCTCGCAGGTCAATACGATCTTGTCGCCCATCACATGCTGGAACTGAACTGGGTGCCCCTGGTCGGCGCGACCGTTATGACGAAGAAGACTTGGGAGCGAATCTCCCCAGACAAACGCGAAGAACTGTTGAAAGCGTCGTCCGAAGCGGGGAGACAGATGCAATCACGTAGCCGGATCGAGAGCAATGAGGCTGTCGAAGCCATGAAGAGACGGGGATTGCATGTGCATGCCGTTTCTCCGGAGCTGGAAAGCGAATGGCGGCACTTCGCCGAAGGGATTTATCCGAAGATGCGGGGCACGATGGTTCCCGCCGACATGTTCGATGACGTGCGCCGCCTGGTGAGCGAATATCGCGCGGCGGGAGGAGCAAAGCAGCCGTGAGCAGTCTGGCTCTAAACCTTCGGAGTCTCTCGGGAACCGTGTTCCGAGAATCCAAACGCTGGATGGGACAGGCGGGCCGGAAGGCACAAGACGCAGAAAGTCTGGCAGTTTGTGGAGCGCTCGGAATAATGGTACTCCTCCCGCTGGCCGAAGCCGGACTGCGCCGCACGCTCCATGTTTCGATCTCGGCGTCCACAACGATTATTCAACACATGGTACTGGTTGTCGGGATGCTAGGTGGAGCGATTGCGGCGCGCGAGAGGAGGTTACTGACACTCTCCACATGGGGCGAAACCGCACTGCACGGGCGCGTGAAGGAGATAGTGCGAGTTTTCACCAGCGGCGTCGCTGCCACCGTGTGCGTGTTCTTGTGCCTCGCAGCTTTTCAATTTGTGAGGACGGAATTCGGGACAGGCAAGGTTCTTGGCTTTGGAGTTCCGTTTTGGGCGGTGGAGTTTATTCTGCCTTTGGGATTCGCTGCGATCGCCGCGCGGATTCTGTTGGGCTCGTCGGAAAAATGGGGATTCCGCGCAGCCTCCGCCGCGTGTGTCGTTTTGTTCGCCGGAACGGTGGCATTGTGGCCGAGTGAAATTCACATTTTCGTTCCGCTGGCAATGGGTGTTCTCGTGGTTGCCTCGGTTCTGGGCGTGCCGGCCTTTGTGTCACTGGGTGGAGCCGCTTTGATCCTATTCTGGGGCGCGGATCAACCGATCGCTTCAATTCCCATTGCGCATTACGCGTTGGTCACAAATCCATCCCTCCCGACGCTGCCTCTATTCACTCTTGCTGGATATCTTCTGGCGGAGGGAGAGGCCCCGAAGAGGCTGGTTCGAGTTTTCTATGCGCTGTTCGGACAATTTCGCGGAGGCCCTGCAATTGTTACGGTCCTAGTGTGCGCTTTCTTCACGTCTTTTACAGGTGCTTCCGGCGTAACCATTCTTGCGCTAGGAGGTTTGTTGATGCCCGTGCTTGCCGGGGCAAGGTACAAGGACAAGGATGCCCTCGGGCTGCTGACGGGCGCCGGCTCGCTCGGCCTGTTGCTTCCGCCATGCCTTCCCCTCATCGTCTACGCCATTGTCGCGCGCGTGCCGATCGAGAGGATGTTCCTCGCTGGCATTGGCCCCGCCTTCGTCATGATGATTGCGACTGCCCTTTGGGGCATTCGCCAAGGTCCAAAACAAGACAGCGCGCAGCAGAAGTTTGACTGGTCAGAAGCACGAAAAGCGGTGTGGGACTCCAAATGGGAGCTGCTGATGCCTGTCGTCGCGTCTGCTGCTTTGTTCGGGGGGCTGGCCACGCCGGTTGAGGCGGCAGCAATAACGACGCTTTACGCCTTCTTCGTCGTCGCGGTCATCCACAAGGACTTGAAAATCGCGAGGGACGTTCCCAGAGTGATGTCCGAATGCGGTTTGCTTATCGGAGGAGTGCTCCTGATTCTGGGAGTGTCGTTGGGCTTCACCAATTATCTTGTGGATGCGGAGATTCCTGCTCGCGCCGTGGAATGGACGACGCGCACGATTCATTCACCGTTTCTCTTCTTGCTTCTGATGAATCTCTTCTTGCTTGTTGTCGGCTGCCTCATGGAAATTTATCCCGCAATCGTGGTGGAAGTTCCGCTGCTGGTTCCGCTAGGCGCTGCATTCGGGATCGATCCAGTCCGGCTGGGGATTATTTTCCTGGCCAACATGGAATTGGGCTACTTGACACCTCCGGTGGGGCTGAATCTGTTGATGTCCTCCTATCGTTTTAAGAAACCTGTGCCGGAGGTGTTCCGTGCCGTTTTGCCCGTTGTTGTGGTCCTCTCGGTCGGCGTGCTGCTGATTACGTATATTCCGGCACTGACGACCGCGTTACCACAATGGCTCGCACGGTGAGGAAGGAAACCCCATGGTCATCAGCAGAATCATGGGTCCGTCCTTGCTGCTGCGAGGTTGATTGGAGAAAGGATAATACGCTACTGTTCGCTTTCTCGGTTCCCTTATGAATGGTGATTCAATATCTGCGTCCGATCTTCCCAGCATACAGGCGTTGTACGACTGCTCCCGATTCCTCGATGCCTATGAAAAAACGCAGGGCTATTGGAATCCCTCGACGGACCTGTCGAGGCTGTCCACCGAACAGCTGATCCTCGGCGGGCGCCTTGCCATTCGCCTGGGGGGAGGGCGGCTACGCGGATGGCTTTTCTAATGCTGCCTACAAACGCGAACCTCACGATCCAAGAGTGCGGTACTTCACTCATCGCCTGCGTCTCCGAGATCGTGGTTTTTGGGACGAGCTTCGAAGCATGGAGGATGCACCGCTCCTTCGTGCGGCCGACACGGAACCGCAAGCATCATGGCTCGCCAATCAAGCAGTGACTTGGGCGACGCTCCGAGACTTTACAAAGGCGGAAGACTGCCTGAATCGTGCGCGGTCGTACTCATCCTGTGAGGGATGGGTTGAATCGTGCCAATCCAGAGTTCTGGGTATGGCCGACCGTTGGGAAGACGCATTGCGGGCGGCGGAACGCTCCTGCGAACTCACCAAGCTGCTCCTTACGCTGTCCAAAGCCTCGGTCTCAGCCTGCTGAACTTGGGCCGTGGGGATGAAGCTGCCAGCCGGGTCACTGAAAGAACTGCGGATTGCCAGTCGTACGAGATTGTTCATTTCGCCTGTTGGCTTCAGTGCGCTTGTGCGGACCGCCGCGAAGGAGAAGAACGTCTGCAGATTCTTGCCCGCGCCAGAGAACTTGCAGATCGACTCCCAGGGCTTGCACCGCTGGCCGACAGGGATACACGAAGGCTGTTCGCTCATATCCACCTGGATATCGCGAGTCTCCGGAGCGACCACCAGGAAATGGAAAGGTGGGCCGAGAGGCTGCGTTTTCCCTATTACCGCACAATTCTTCAAAATCTGCGGAAAAATTCCGGCGGCCGGCGCATCCGCTTGCCTCATTAACCGCTCTTGCAGAAGTACCAAACTTGCTTGCCAACGAGCATCGCCTCGGTCCTTGCGTCCCAAAACGTGGTCATTGATCCGGGCGAGATGGCCGCGGAGATTACCTTTGGTGGGACTCTCAGTTGGGCAGCGGCCGAATGGCTTGAGAAGCGCGGGTTCGCGGCGCGCTTCTTTACCGTGACACCCGAAACAGCCCACAGTCTGATCCACAACAGGATCGCTTTCGTCTTGTCCCTTGAGTCAGACGAAAGCTCTCATGCTGTCGCTGTAATCGGATTGGATGCTGTGCAAGAAGATTCGGCCTTTTGTGGTGAAGCGCAGTGCCTAGAGTTTGGGCAACAGCTCCCCTATCGTCTTGAGCACGTCCCCCATCGGTGGTTGTCCCGTGAAGAATAAGTCCGCATCGGCTTTGTAGTTCCGTTCCAATGCCTTTAGACCTTCTGAGTCGGGCTGGAAAGTAGGGGCTTTTGCAAATGAGTCTGATTCCGGCAGTGCCTGCCCTCGAAACGTCTCCTGAGAAAACTTGCGGACTTCTGCCACACATTCGCGATAAGCGCTGCTGCCAGCAAATTCCTTGACTTCCGGTCGCTTACACATTTCGTGAAGATCGTAATAGTGACGAGCCTTCCCGGGCGTCTTGAAATTTTCTGTATAGGCGGCATGGGCCGCGAATAACTTCTCGACGAAAGTCCTTCGAAGGCTCTGCACCTCAATCTTAAACGCGCTAAGGTCAGCGGCTAGCTGCGTGTGTCCGTGTGCTGCGGCGTACTCCGCTACCATAGACTGTATTTGACGGACCTCGGCCCCCGCTGTATTTCCTCGATAACCCGCTTCCAATATCACTGTTTTGCTCGACCCTGGGAGATCTGTTGCCACACTCGAATACGTGTGACTGGTTGTTCTGTGTATACCAGTCTCAGAATTAATCACCTTTGTTTCGATGAAACCACCAGTCTGCTCGATCGTTGCCGCGCATTTCTTGAGACATGTGTGTCTTGCAGTTTTTCCAGAATTGGTTTCTTCTTTCAACAAGAGGTCGATATCCTCGGAGAAACGCTGGAGCAATTGCCATCCTTTCGAGAGGCTTGTGCCACCCTTGAGCACAAACTGGCCACCGTGAGTTTCAGTAAGCGCCCGCAGAGCCCTCGTCAGGTAGTAGTCTTTTTCGACGATTGCAGCGGGTATTCTTTTCCACGGTGCGGCTGATTTTAGGAGGTCAGCAAAATCAGGCAGCTCGCTTGCGTATTTCTTCACTGAATTCGCCACTCTTTGGCGCTCGGGAGGGCCTCGCTCACTCCGAGGCGGAATGTTGTCATTGGATTGAGAGACTTTCGTAGCTTTGTAAGGGCTCTTCGGTCCGCCCCGACGTCGGTCCCGATAGCTCCCAGGAGTGCCCTGACTCTTGGAGGTTCATTGAGGGAACGTCGAGCGAGTCGGTTGAAAGAAAATCTCTTTGCCGCAAACAAATCTCTAATCTTCTTTGCTGCCTCGGCAGGTGTGGAATCTGGAATGCGCCGAAGGTCACGCAGCGCGTCTAAGACAGCGCGTTCAGTATCTGAGAGACCGCTCACAGTCACGCCAGGTCTTAGACGGAGTCTCGCATCCGAACCCGTCCTGAGCGAGTAGATTTTTTCAGGTACATCAAGTGTGAGCGTCGGAGAAACTTGAGTCGTTAGACCTAGGCCGTTATAGGCGGGCAATCCGCTCGGTCTCCAGTCAATCCCTTTGTCCTTCAATAGCGCTGCAGCAACACTTATCGGATCGGGAGAAAGTTCCCCAAAGCGAGTCTTTCGAGGAGAATAGTACACACCCTTGCGAACGCGACGAATCGTGCCTTCTCTGACTAGCCTGCTAAGTGCAGCGGCCACGGCCATCAGCGGCAAAGTTTTGAAGTTTGCGTAGGTCCAGAGTTCGCCTGGACCGCCATCTTCGATGCCCTTCCGAACGATGCTGGCTACCGAATTTTCTGACCTCTTTCTCATGCCCCAACAATACGCGTCACTGTGACAATTGTCAAGTGTTTTCATCGTAAAACTTGACATAAAACAGCTAAGGTCTTTGTTATCAGTAACAACAATTCGCCAGCCACAGGCATAGGCCAGCGGTATCAACCACGTAATTCTTGGTGTCTTGCGAAATCGGGCGCTGAGTTCGTTGCAGTTTCTCCCGGCGCTACGTGGATGGCTTGAGGGAGGCTGTGGGCAAACGCGGCAGCGCGGCTGCTTGGGCATAGCCGCAATAGAAGACTCACAGTGCTCTAAACCAAGTGGTGTGAATAGGCTTAGGCTATGTCTCACCAGACCTTCAACACTTGGGGCTGACTGATGCGCGCCGTGCAGTTGCGGCGGAGTAGCTGTCCCTCCATGCTTCTCAAGATACTGACAAGCTTTGATGATATCGTTGGCCAGCGTGTCCATCACCGTATGGTTCAGATGGGGACGCACTACGATGCGCAAACTGTTAATTTCCTGGGCATCCGGCGGCATCGCGTAGGCGGAAAGCACCCAGCCACGTTCGCGCACTTTGTTCGACACATCGAATTCGTTGAAGTTCTTGAATTTTTTGTTGAGCGTGAGGGCGACAACGGGAATGCGCTGCGTTTCGTTCATAATGACAAAGTAGCCCGAGTCGACCAATCGTTGGCGCAGATAAATGGCGTTGTCGAGCGTGTGGCGCATGATCCTCGTGTAGCCTTCGCGTCCGAGCCGTAGCATCATGTAGGCCTGTACCGCGATCGTCGCCGTACCGCGACTGAAGTTCAGCGTGGCAGTCGGCATCTCACCGCCGAGGTAGTTAACGTAGAAGACCAGGTCTTCGTTGAAGATCTTCCGTTCCCTGAAGACGACCCAGCCGAGGCCAGGCGGCACCAGGCCAAATTTGTGACCGGAGGCATTGATAGATTTTACGCGAGGCAGTCGGAAGTCCCATTTGTAGTCGGGGTAAAGGAACGGGTTGACGAAGCCGCCCGAAGCTCCATCGATGTGCATCGGGACACTGACGCCCGTTCGCTTCTCGTAGTCATCGAGCCAATCGTGGATTCCCTGGAAATCATCGTCTTCGCCTGTGAAAGTTTGACCGGCGATGGCCACCACGCAGATGGTGTTCTCGTCAACGTATTTTTCTAGGCGGTCGGTGGTCAAACGGTAGTTCCCCGGCTTCAAAGGCACGATACGCGGCTCGACATCGAAATAGCGCATGAACTTCTTCCATACGATCTGCACGTTGCCGCCGGTAACCATATTCGGCGTGCTTGTGCTCTTGCCTGCTTTCCGCCGTGCCTCGCGCCAATTCCACTTGTGGGCGAGTCCACCCAACATGCAAGCCTTCGAGGAACCAATGGTCGCTGTGCCATAGGGTTCGACGCCTTTCGGGCCGTTCCACAAGTTATGGAGCCAATTCACCATGAGACGCTCCATGGTGTACACTGTACACTTGGGGATACATGTCGTGATCGATATAATTCTTGTACATATGCGTTCGTGCGACCTCGACCGCCTCCGGCTCGGCATACGTGGTTACGAATGAGGACAGGTTGAGCATGGGATTGGAGTCCGTCCACGCGAAGCTGTTCACAATAGCCTGCGCTGCGCGGGCTGTCATCCCCTCAGCGGGGAACGTCTCCCTCGGGATAACTACGTTGAACTCGTCGTAAGGAGTCCATTTTTCCGGAGCAATAGGAGCTAGCTGAGTTACCGCCATGGGGACCTCCCTAAAATCCTGAACCCTTTAGGTAAGGTGCAGGTTTGCATTCTGCTTGGGGCAGAGACGTCTTGTTTGCAGCGACATCTGAGCCCAACTGGGCTCATAGCCTAGCTCCAGATCTTCGTAAACGTCGCCTGTCAGAAGTACCAGAATCGTGCGGGGTATGCCCAATGCGAAAGCTATCAGTAGACGGTAACCGCACCAACCCCCCGGAATAACGTGACCTGATTTCTTTCCGAAACATTTCGGGCTTAGCATAGAGCGCGCTCGGGTCGCCTTCAGTCGAACCGAGTAGATCAGTACTCTTCAAAGATTCGCTGGATGTCGCCCAGTGGCCGTTGCTTTAGCAGCGCCAGCCGCAAAAGCACACGAGCTTTCTGAGGGCTCAAGTCTTC
>Ga0182035_10000731_pt1 | contig 15707 bp, 17 predicted proteins | sample flu12Cox44000170_FD_125969 | JGI IMG/M metagenome (GOLD analysis project Ga0182035, IMG submission 125969) | Lab enrichment of tropical soil microbial communities from Luquillo Experimental Forest, Puerto Rico - flux4day.12C.oxic.44.000.170 | ecosystem: Environmental > Terrestrial > Soil >...
AGCGACTTTACCGAAGCGATCCGGCTCGACCCAAATCTTGTGCCGGCCTACAACAATCGCGGGACCGCCTATGCGGAACAAGGAAACCTCGATAAGGCCGACGCTGACTTTGCGACAGCGAAGCGGCTCAAGGCGGGGCAATAAGAAGCTTTCATTTGCACGGAAGACCGCCGGGCGTATTTCAGATCGAAGCCGAACAGTCGGCGGTCGTTTAAAAGAGACCACTCAAGGCCGCGAATCCCCCGTAGGCGAAAGCGCGTTCATGGTGCCGCCGAAAGCCGGAGCGCGGCCGCCATTCTTTTCGGTAACTCCATGTGCCACCTCGCGGCCGATGGCATCGAAGTGTCGCCTTCGAAGTCCTTTCGTCTGCTCGGCCAATTCACGGGCGTTAAAATAGAGTTTAAGGAAGCCGCTCATTGCTGGCGGTTAGTTAAGCTAGGCTAGTTAGTTATCGCACGCTACGCCGAGACGGCGTTTCAGCTCGCGGCGGCCAAGCTCCGTGATTCGAACCGCACGGCTTTCTCGGACATGCTCGATCCAGCTGCGTTCAAACAGATGCTCAGCCAGCGCCGATCCAAGGGCGCCGGCGAGATGATTGCGTCGTTCGCTCCAATCGAGGCATTGCCGGGCAAAAATGCGACCCGATTTTCGGAGGGCACCAGTATCTATTCCCAACTCGGAAAACCAGTGCGCTCCTTTCTTAGTGAGCTGATAATCTCGACCCACTTCTCGCAAGAGTCGTAGACCAACGATAGCGTCTGTTATCCTGACTCCTAGGCTTCCCGCGAGGTGGTTATAACAGGTGCGAGCAATTTGAATCGGACTTTTGGGTTCAGACCGGTAGGTCTCTTTTCTGGGCGCAAACCTCGCCATTGACTCGAGCAGTTCAGCAACCCGAGCGTTTGCGATCCGATAATACCGATGGCGACCCTGCGGAATCACCTGGAGCAGTCGACCCTCGATCAGTTTGGCTAGATGCGAGCTCGCGGTCTGACAGGTAATACCGGCTCTCTGTGCCAGTTCCGTAGCGGGCAAGCTGCGCCCGCCAAGCAGGGCAATCAGAATCCGGCCGCGCGCAGGCTCGCTGATCAAGGCGGCCAGAGAGGAAATATCGGGTTCCATACTCATACAATAGATGAACCCAGTCACTCAACATTTCGATTCGTATCGAATTGTCTGAGACAGATCGCACAATCTCCACTACTTCATCGAGTGAAGGCCTATCATGTTACCTTCGGTGTCCACGATGAGGGAGATAAAGCCGTATTGGCCGATCCCGAATTTCGATCGGTGAATCTTACCGCCATTTTTCGCTGCGCGGGCCTCTTCCACCGAGCAGTCATCACATACGAAATAGATGATCGTTCCTCCCCCGCCCGAATCCTTGCCCTCCATCTTGACGAGTGCCCCAGTGCATCCAGAGCCGTCCCTGTGCATGGGGAAAGCCCACAACTCCAGGCCGGGACTTTCAAGGTGCTCGAGGGTTACTTCAAATGTCTTTTGGTAAAAGGCTTTGGCTCGGTCCATGTCCTGCACATAGATCTCGAACCAGCCGACGGGATTGCGATTTATAGTCATAGGTGCTGCGATGGGTTTAGTTTGTTTTTATTTTGGGTTCAGGCCAACCCCTCAACATCCACAAAACGAACAAGGTTTGCCAATGTCGGGGCGCCATCGTGATGCCACGTAATGCCGGGCGTTTGCATTCTGCCGATCGGACAAACACGCTGCGCGCCAAGTTGAGTGGCGAGTTCGACGGTTTTCGAGTTCACAGGGTGAACCCCGATGGTACTTATCTCGCGCCGTATAGGGGAAAGAACGCTTTGCAGATTTGTTGGCACCGGCTTCACGAAGATGGTTCGATATAAGGGGTTCGAGATCAGACTCGGATTGGGATCGTGGATCACGAGCCAGTCCAGGCTTTCAGGGCTTTCCCACACCTGAATTCCCGGCTCGGTTGCCGCGCGAAACTTCCATTCTTCCCGGCAACTTCGCAAACTCCCCGCAATTTCTGAAGTCCATTCCGTGACTGCGCTATCGTTAAGAAACAGTTCGTTGAATCGCTCGGCGAGCCATTCAGCAAATTCCGCCGAATCGCCGGCCACATAGAAGAGTTGCGGCGATAAGCAGCCCAATTGGTCGAAAACCAGAACGTCACGAACAGCCCCTTCGATGACATTCGCATCGAATGAATCTAAAACCAGGCCGAGGCTGACCTTGTGTCCGTACGCTAGCAGCCGTTGCGCCGGAGAGACGTGCTTGGCGAAGAATTCTACGGTTTCATCTGATCCAAAGACAATGATCGCTTCGGCTTCCTCCATCCAGGCGGCCTGCAAGGAGCAGCTTGTCTCCGGCTGCAACTCTGCGGGTAGCAGGCGGACAAAATGGTCGAACTCCGGGAGGCCTTGTCTTGGGAGTTTGACCCGATTCTTCCCTCCAACCAGAATGCCTCGTGTCAGACTTTGGATCCCCGCGTGAGGTGTATTACCGCTTACGACGTGCAAGATCGGACTCAACGCTCTAGCAGAACAGTGGTGATCACCGTAGGTTTGCGGAGTATTCGCATCCAGGAGCGTCCCCAGCTCCAGTCCGATCCATTGCTGGATGCTGGACGGCGTGAGGTCGCCTAACCAGGGGAATCCTCGGGCAGCAAATGCAATGGCCTCAACGCGATTCAACAAATGCATCTGAGGCCAAGCCGATCCCTTGTTTTGCCCTTTTGATTGATGTTCCGTGTCGAATCAACTCATCCATCGACCTCGAACAGCCTCGAGGTAGCGCGTCTGGGTCTCGGCCCAGCAACAGAAAACCTTTCCCCGGCAGCGCAACTGCCAGATCCTGCGTTTGTACCGCCAGCACTGACCACAGGTTCGCAAGATCAAAAATGCGCAGCAGCCCGACTTCACCAGATGGCGCCTCGCTATTCGTATTCGGATCGATGATAAGGAACCGTAACCACGGTGGAGCGAAATGCGGCTGTCCTATCCCGCGCGAGTAAAATTGGGAGCTGAGTTCCGTCATTCCGTATTCGCTCCAAACGAAGTCGACCTCAATACGGAAGCACTTTGAAAGCCGGGCATACAAGTCCCCTTTGCCGATTTCACGATCCATCCCCTTGAATCCCCCTGTTTCCATTAAAATGCTTCCCGGTGGCAGGGGTAGATCTGAAATCTCCTCAAGAAGATTTAGAAAAGCCAGCGCCGGGCCAAACAAAGTAACAGGGTCAGTCCGATTCCAAAGAAACGCTCGGAGGCGATCAGCTTCGACGACCCCCTCACCATTCACGTAAAAGGAATCAAATCGATAATTGCTGAGAATGCCTCCCATCCGGCTGAGTGACGAAAACTTTGCCTTCTCTGGATGCTGCATCAACAAGATCAAGGGGTGCCTGGGCAAATGGAAATAATCCCAACCTTTTTGAACGGCCGTCTGGTAAAGCCGAAGCGAGCCCAGAAAGTGTCTCCCAAAGCCCTGTCCGGTCGTTCCGCTGGTGCGAAATTCCGCGACGGTCTCGCTCGCGGGAAAAGATCTTAGCTCAGAGTACTTGAATGCTTGTTGGGGAACGGCCGGGATTTTCTTCCAGGAATCAATCAGTTTGGATTGGCCGAGGAACTCGCAGTAACGAGAATAAGCCGGATTCCGGCACTTTTGATGCTCGTACAACCTGAGCGCAATCGGTTCGAATTTCTCTTCGTCGGGCTGCTGCAGAAAACAAAGTATTTCTTCTTCAAGCGCCATGTTCATTCGCCGATGATCTTAACCAGTACACGTTTGCGCCGATTTCCGTCAAATTCCCCATAGAAGATCTCTTCCCACGGACCGAAGTCGAGCTTCCCATTTGTGATCGCAATGACAACCTCGCGCCCCATAATGCTGCGCTTGAGGTGAGCATCAGCGTTATCTTCTGCTCCATTGTGTTCGTACTGCGAATGCGGCGTCTCCGGTGCCAGTTTTTCAAGCCATTTCTCGATATCGCGATGGAGCCCCGATTCGTTGTCATTGATGAATACGCTTGCTGTGATGTGCATGGCGTTCACGAGGGCGAGGCCTTCTTTTACTCCGCTCTCCCGCACACACTCGTGGATCTGAGGCGTTATCCGAAAAAATTGGCGGCGTTTCTTTGCTTCAAACCAGAGCTCTTTACGATAAGTTTTCATGTTTTGATCCTGAATCGGCGTTGTGCTTGTTGCAGACGGATTTGGCCAGCATGTCGAGCGAGGCTATATCTACTTTGCGACGGCTTTTGCCACGGCTGTCGAAACGCTAAATTTGGGCAGCGTCGACGTGATGAAGCGGCTTCGCTTGTAGAATCCTTGAAAAGCAAAACGACCGAATGACTAAGATGCGGGAACGGGAAAAAATTTGACTCATCTGCAACGGGTTTTGCTTTTCAAGGATTCTAGTCAGAGCGCGATCCGGGGATCGGCGGAAAGAATCTCATCCAAAATTGACCAGCCGGTTTCGTCCATTGCTTGAAACGCGTGAAGATAAACAGCGACGACTTCGCGAGAATGCTTTTCCAAAAGCTTCCCAATGGCTCCGGTGAGTGCTTCGCGGGCAGGTTCGGGCGGAAGATCATCAACAACGCCTTTTCCATCATGTTTGATTTCAAGCAGATCGAGGAAGTTGCAAATCATTTCCCTGTGTGCGCCCAGCAGCCAGATCTGGAACAATTGGATGGCGAGGTCATCGGAGCTCTTCGTGGAGAGCGCCTGCTGAAGCCAGAGGTGTCGCTCCCTCTTAGGCTTTCGTTCAATGAAAATGGGGCGGAGTTTTCTGCGGGAAGCAATATTTTGAATCATTGCTTTGTAAACCGGTTTCTCATGCTCCAGAAGGAACACAAACGCGGCGTTCATTAGCTCCGGCGAAACTCTGCTGCAGATCTCGTGACACTTCATGATGATAGGCCGCAAGGAATGGGTCACACTCAGCGATTAGTCCAGCGGTTTTTTCGCCGGAGCCGCTGCGGCTTCCACGTCCAAACCCGAGGTTTACTGCGTCCGGTTTGGAGCGATGCTGATACCTGCGATGCTTTGCGGCTGAAGAGATGCAACAGAGGCTTTCCATCTACAATCTTTCACTCGAAGAACTCGAGGCGTGGCTCGCTGTGAAGCGGGAAGCCCGTTATCGTGCCCGGCAAGTCTTTCGCTGGATTTACCAACGGCGCGTTTCTCGATTCCAGGAAATGTCCGATCTTTCCGAGGGCCTGCGTCAAACTCTCAACAGCGAATTTTGCGCCGAACCGCTGCTCTGTGTTCGACAGACAGGTTCTGAAGATTCGACCCGGAAATTTCTCCTTGCGCTTCCTGACAGAACCTTCATTGAGTCGGTGTTGATTCCGGCGAGTCCTGCGCTCTACGCATCGCCCGCCGACCGCAAGACGATCTGCGTTTCGACACAGGTTGGCTGCGCTTTTGGTTGCAAGTTTTGTGCGAGCGGATTGGAAGGATGGACGAGAAATCTCGAAGTTGGAGAGATCGTTCAACAGATTCTTCGGGTAGAGAGTCTCAGTGGCGAGAAAATAAACAATATCGTGTTTATGGGGATGGGCGAACCCTTGGCCAATTACGAAAACCTGCTGAAAGCCATTGAAATTATCAATGCGGGGTGGGGCGTAGGGATCGGTGCGCGCCATATCACGATTTCTACGAGCGGTCTCGTACCGCGAATTCGCGAACTGGCTGATCAACCTCTGCAGATCCGTCTTGCAATTTCCCTGCATGGCGCAACCGACGAGGTGCGCCAGAGAATCATGCCCATTAACCGCAGATTTAATGTCGCATCCCTGGTCAATGCGTGTGCATACTACAGTGAACGAAAACGCCAAAGGATTACGTTTGAATATATCCTTATCGATCAGGTTAACGATCACCTCGATCAAGCGGTGGAACTTTCCAGGCTTGCAAACCGCCTGGATGCAAAGGTGAACCTCATTCCTTACAATACGGTCGAAGGCCTCAGCTGGAAGCGTCCTTCGGAAATGCGCCAAAGGACTTTTTTGCGCGCCCTGCGCAGGAACGGAGTGGATGCCACAATTCGACGCGAAAAAGGGCACGACATTGATGCCGCTTGCGGCCAACTCCGATTACAAGTGATTAGAGACAAAAGTTTTGCAGCTTCCGACAACCTGAGATAAAGGAACGGCGTATGGCTGATTTTTATGATGAGCCAGAGCGTGCTTGGGACGAGTACGATTGGGAGCGGTTTCTTCAGCAACAAGACAGCAAGACGGAACGTTACATGGAACTGTTCGAGAAATATATCGATGATCCTAATCGCGACCAGATCATTGCCCAGGAGATGGGTTGGACCCATCTCCTCGACCAACCCGCCGAGGAAGTGGAGGAAATTGGTTTTGAGCCCGATTTCGAACTGGAAAATGAGACAGAAGAAGACACTCAGGAAGTATTCGAGTCCCATCCTCTTTACCAGAACGCTTTTTCCCTCACCGTCTGGATTGATCAACTCTTCGACGAAGTTCCGAATGCAGCGTCGAATCCAGTGGGCGTAAAGCTGGCCTCACACGTCGCGGTCGCAAGTGCGAAGCTTGCCGCCGCTCTTAGCGACCAGGAAACCGAAGAGATCGGTATGACGATCGCCTACCTGAAGCGGGCGCTTCGCGCGATCTCTACTGCCATCGAGGCAGCCACGCAAATGAATCGCGATGGGATTCTGAAGCTTCGCCAATATGAAGAGCTTCGTCTTCGACTTTTTCAGGTTCGCGACAGCATCATTGTCATGATGGGGGATCTCAGGGCCGAATGGCGCAGACGCTATGGTCCCTGAAGCTGTGCAACGAGGAAGAATTCGCATTGAATGAAGTAGAGACACGCGCGTCTAAGTTAGAGGCGGGTCGCAGTGCTATTGATGCTGGTGAACCAGATGACGATGAACTGGTGAAACGGTGTCAGGCTGGAGATTCGAGCGCCTTCAACGATTTGGTCACCCGGTATCGTGGCAAGGTCTTTACCATGATCTACGGAATGATTCAGAACGAACAGGACGCTTGGGATCTCGCTCAGGAGGGATTCCTGAAGGCCTGGAAATCGATTCACCGATTTAAGGGAGAGTCCTCGTTTTATACCTGGCTTTACCGCATCATGACTAATGTCACGATTGATTCGCTTCGCCGAAAGGGTATTCGCGGCGAAGCTGAATTCGACGATAGGATTGCTGCCGCTGACGTGGAACCGGGCTCGCGAACAACCCCTTCGTCTGTCCCGCTTCCCCATAAAAAACTGGAGCACCGCGAAATCAAACAACGGATCGATGAAGCCATTGCAAAACTGTCGCCGGAACATCGTGCAGTCATTGTGATGAAGGAAATTGAAGATTTGCAATACAGTGAAATTGCAGACATCCTCAGTTGTTCGCTCGGTACGGTGATGTCGCGATTATTTTACGCACGAAGAAAACTGCAGAGCATGCTCAAAGACCTCTATGAAACCCTTTGAGGAAAAATTCACCGCTTGGCTCGACGGCGAACTTAGCCCCGAAGAGGCGCGGTCATTTCAGAACGACCATCCGTCCGTTCAGGAGGACAGGGTGCAGTCTTTGAAATTGAAGCGATTGTTGAGAGAAAGTCTCCAGTCGCATGTTTTGGAACATCCTGATTCCTTTAACGCCCAGATCATGGCGCAAATTGGGCGCGCGTCGGCTTCGCGGCGCTCCTTGCGCAGAGGCTGGCTCGGTTTGCCTCGCATCGCGTGGGCCGGCATCGGCGTTTTGGGCCTTGGCTTTGGGATGTTTGTGGCTCTGATTCCTCACGGCGATCTTTCTGATCCGCGCTCCGGCTATGTAGCTGACGTGCTGAAAACGAAGACTCGCGATCCCAATGTTAAGGCAACAGTCGACAATCAGAAAGATATGACGATTATCAGAATTGACGGATTGCAAAAGTTGCCGGCCGACAAAGACTTGAATCGATAGTCGGGCGATGGGGATCCTTGCGGCGAACGGTCTTGGCTCCAGAGGTCATGTCTGCTGCTTGATGTGGCTTTTTTTCGGTCTTTTTTTTGGTTCCTCCATGCTCGCTGCTCGAGCTGCCGAGACCTTCTGGGGTTGTTTGATTTATGCCTCCCATACCGGGCAGTGCAATTCATTGCCCCAACGCCTCCGCGGTTACGACTCTCGTATGAGCAGCGCTTTCGGCTATTCGCGCTTTTGCCTGATGGTTCAACGACAGATCCCGCTGCAGGTCCAGAAGGAGGCCGGTCTTATCTTTTCCGACGATCTGAAAGTTGTTCTCACAAGCCTGACGGACGTCTCGGACGGCAAGTACCTAATAAGACTCCTTTTTGTTGAGGGTCAGGAACCGATCATCGAAACGCAAGCCCGTGTGAACCGGGGCAGCCCCCTGTTTATCAGGGGTCCGAATTGGCGCGATGGCCAGATCATCATTGTGGTTATGATCGCCGCCTAGCCCGCAAAAATCACGCGTTTGTGAGAAGCCACGCGCATATTGCGGGCTAGAGCCTTCATTCAGCACAAATCCTTACCCAATTCAACGAAACTGCATGGCTATAGCTGAGGATTTGTGATCAATGCAGGCCTAGGGCCTCCGGGCCATCCGACTAATCAAGCCCTTTGCCTTTGGTATCCCCGGGGTTTTTATCGTCCTCGTCCGAATTCGAACTTGTTATGCCACTACTTCCAAGGCGCCTGAAATGGTAGGGCGAGCCTCCTGGCGAGCCGCGTTTGCACCCCACAGACGGCTCAGCGGGTGCCCTCCTACCGTTGCTCGATGACGTGACGCCAATCGCCCCAACCGAGTACGAGCCAGAGAGCCAAATTGATGGAAATCGAAAACGAGCACGAGTTCGCGTACGTTTTTTAAATTTACCACCACAACTCAATTGGGGAGCCAGAACAAAATCCTCATCAGAAATGCCCGGTCATCTTCGGGTTACGAAAGGTTCGAGTCGACAAATCCGGGAATAAATTGGCGAACCGAACAGTTCTCAAGGTAATGGGAGACGAAAGGCGCCAGTTCGATGAGATCTTTCTGCCTCACCTTGACGCAGCGTATAATCTTGCACGCTGGATCGTTCAAAATGATCAGGACGCGCAGGATGTGGTTCAAGAGGCGTATATCCGCGCGTTTAAGGGATTCCACGGATTCCGGGGAGGCAATGGAAGGGCCTGGTTGCTGACTATTGTCCGAAACGCGGCTTACACCTGGTTGAATAAGCGCGTGTCGGACCAGAGATGGGTACCATATGTGGAAGAGAAACATGCCCAAATCATTTCGATCAATCAACCTGCCAAGGAACATGGGATAGAGAAGCAAACGGAAGATCTTCATAGCGCGCTCGAGCGTCTGCCGCCGGAATTTAGAGAGGTCATCATCTTGTACGAAATAGAAGGTTTATCCTATAAGGAGTTGGCGTTGTCGCTTGGTGTGCCTGTCGGCACAGTAATGTCTCGGCTGAGTCGAGCTCGCCGGCGCCTTCGAGCGCAATTGGAACAATCTAAGACGAGGAGGGCAGCCAATGGATTGTGATGAAGTTGGCCAGCTTCTGGATGCGTACCTTGATGACGAACTCGATGAGACCACCCGGCGCGAGGTAGAAAAGCATTTAGACGGCTGCCCTGATTGCAAGATAGAAGCTGACAGAATTGCTGGCTTCAGCTCCCTTGTCCGCACCACGTTGCCAATGTATAAAGCACCCCCAGCACTGAAAGCCAAGATCCGGGCTTCTCTAAGAGAGGTGTCCGAGCCCGAACCCCACTGGTTGTTTCGGTTAAGGCGGCCGCTGATTTACGCGGCGGCTATTCTCCTGCTCGGCTTTCTCCTCGCGACAGCCCTGAGAACTTTTGCACCCAACAGAAATCAGGAACTGATAAGTCAGGCCATAACCAACCATGCGTGTTCCCTCATGGTTGATCATTTGGTCGATGTAACCTCAAACGACCGGCACATTATTAGACCGTGGTTTAACGGGAAACTGGACTATTCGCCTCCCGTTGCGGACCTGGCGCAGGAAGGTTATGCCCTCGTAGGGGGCCGAATCGATATGCTCGATAAGCGCCCGGTGGCGGCGATCGTTTATCGGCATGGCAGCCTGGTTATCAATGTTTTTGTCTGGCCGGATGCCAATGGGAAGATCGACTTCGACGTTCAGTCGGATCGCGGCTACCACTTCTGCGGCTGGAATCAGGCCGGCTTGAATTACTTCTGCATCTCGGCGGCAACCGCCGAAGATATTGAGAAATTTGAAGACGAGTTCCGCGACCATGTTAATCTTTAGGCCGACTTGCTTCTGTGAAAGAGAAGAGAATCACCCGTTGTTTTTTCTTTGTGACCGCACTGGCCGCACTGGCTCTCGTGACGGCTATCTCCACACCGGCGACAACGCAGTCGCCGATTCCCGCAGGCTCCGTTCGCATTCACTATCATCGAAACAACGCTGATTACGCCGGTTGGGCTATTTACGACTGGACCGGCGCCAAAAATCCCAGCCCTAGTTATGCAAACCCCGGTAATCCGCAGACGGGAACCGATGAGTTTGGTGTTTATTGGGATATCGCCTTGGCTGATGGAGCATCTCAGCTGTTTTTCATTGTCCGAAATGCCGATGGCAGCGTCAAAAATTGCCAGAGTAACATGGTGCTGAACATTGTTACTAACGGAGTGGAAGTTTGGCTTCTCCAGGACGACTGCACTATTTACTCAACTAAGCCTCGAACTGAGCTGGTCGGCAACATTAAGCAGGCGCGTGCCTATTGGGTGAATCGTGACACACTCGCTTGGTTTGGAGCCGAGCCAACGGACACCTACCAGCTCTATTATTCTCCCGATGCGGGAATCACTGACGTCGCAACCAGCGGAGCCGAGGGAGATGGGCATGCGATTCAACTCAGTGTCGATCCAAATGGCTTGCCCCAGACCATTATCGATAAATTTCCGTTCCTTAAGGGCGCCACCGCTTTGAAGATCCCCCAGGCGCAGCTGGCACAAATTCCCGCGCTGTTAAAAGATCAATTGGTTCTGGTGAAATTCAATGGCCTAAAAGCCGCTGACGCCACTTCCTTACAGATCCCCGGGGTGTTGGATGACCTGTTTTATTTTGATGGACCGCTGGGTGCGCTGATAGAAGATGACGGCGTGAGATTCCGTCTTTGGGCGCCGACGGCTCAAAATGTTCGCCTTCTTGTCTATGATACCCCCGGCGGGACCGTTCCGACGATCTATCCGATGACCCAGGAGGATCAAGGCGTATGGGAAACAAAAGTCGGTGACCGCGGTTGCATAAACCACAAGTACTACCTTTATGAAGTTACTGTTTTCTCACGAGTGGAGGGCAACGTTGTAACCAATGTTGTCACAGACCCTTACTCGCTCGGGCTAGCTGCGGACTCCGTAAAAAGTCTCGTAGTCGATCTGGGCTCACCATTCACAAAACCGGCTTTCTGGAATCTGGTGCCCAAGCCGCCACTCGCCAGCCCAACCGATATTGTGCTGTACGAATTGCATATTCGTGACTTCTCGATCACGGATAGCACTGTCCCGCGAAACGATCGCGGAAAGTACACCGCATTTACCAATTTCTTTTCCCTTGGGATGCAGCACCTCCGAAGTCTGGCAAAGGCCGGCTTAACCCACGTCCATCTGCTTCCCTCTTTCGATATCAGCTCGGTCCCCGAACTCGCAAGCGAGCAAAGATTCCGCAGATCGACCTGCCGATTAAAGGACCCGATTCGGAGCAGCCGGAGGACGCCATTGACGCGGTCAAAGATCAGGACGGTTTCAACTGGGGTTATGACCCGTGGCATTATGCGACGCCGGAGGGAAGCTATTCGACGAATCCGGACGGCATCACGCGGATCCGCGAGTTTCGCGAGATGGTTGAGTCATTGCATTTGATTGGGCTTCGAGTCGTCATGGACGTCGTTTACAATCACACAGCCGCAGCCGGGCAGGACCCGCATTCGGTGCTCGACCGGATCGTTCCGGGATACTACTACAGGCTCGACGCCAATGGTAATATCTACACCAACACCTGCTGCCCCGATACCGCATCAGAGCATCGGATGTTTTTCAAACTTATGCTCGATACCCTGAAGATCTGGGCGAAGGAATACCACGTCGATGGATTTCGGTTCGACCTGATGAGCTTTAGTTTCAAGGACAATCTCCTCGCGATTAAAGAGGCGTTGCACGAAATTGATCCGACGATTTACCTCTACGGCGAAGGTTGGAACTTTGGCGAAGTAGCCAATAACGCGCTTGGCATCAATGCAACTCAGGCGAATATGGCGGGGACAGGCATTGGTACTTTCAGCGACCGCGGCCGGGATGCAATTCGCGGGGGAGGTCCCTTTGACGGTGGTTTGTCCCTGGTCGCAAACCAGGGGTTCATCAATGGCCTCTGGTATGACGATAACGGGGCCTCTACGCTAACTCCTTCTCAGCGGCGGCAACAACTCTTGGACGCGGGTGATCTCGTCAAGCTGGCTCTAGCCGGAACGATTAAGGACTATTCTCTCGTGGACAATCATGGTGATCTCGTGACCGGAGCGCAGCTGAATTACAATGGCCAGCATGCGGGTTACACGCTGGATCCGCCCGATGTGATCAACTATATCTCGGCCCACGATAACCAGACACTCTTTGACAATAACCAGTACAAAATACCAATGGCGACTACGATGCTTGATCGGCTGCGTGTGAACAACCTGGGGCTCGCCCTGGTTACCCTGGCCCAGGGAATCCCCTTCTTCCATGCGGGGGATGATCTGCTACGGTCGAAGTCCTTCGACAAGAACAGCTATAATTCCGGCGACTGGTTCAACAAGCTGGATTTGACCTATCAGACAAACAACTTCGCCGTCGGCTTGCCACAGGAGGAGGATAACAAGGGTGATTGGACCACTATGGATCCGTTCTTGACCAATCCGGCGCTTAAACCCGGGTTCTCTGACATTTACTCAGCCCATCTCTATTTCGAAGATATCCTGCGGGTCCGAAAATCGAGTCCGCTCTTCCGGTTGCAGACCGGAGATGAGGTAAAGCAGCGGGTGAAATTCTACAATGTAGGCCCGGCTCAGCAGCCGGCGTTAATTGTCATGGCGATTTCAGACAAGGTCGGTCCTGGACTTGATCCTGAGAACAAAAGCATCGTCGTGCTCTTTAACGTTGATAAGATTCCGAAGACAATCAGCCTGCCGGGTTACGCCGGGATTAGTCTGACTTTGCATCCGGTTCTGGAACACTCTTTGGCGGATTCAATCGTCAAACAATCGCAGTACGACGCCGGCACAGCGACGTTTACTATCCCGCCGAGAACCACGGCAGTGTTTTTAGAGCGACGCTAGAATCCTTGAAAAGCAAAACTCGTTGCAGATGAGTCAAAGTTTTTCCCGTTCCCGCACAGCGCAACCGTCATGTTAAGCACAATGCAGAGTTTAACGCGTTGATCTGCAGCAGGCCCCTTGCCGAACGTAAGGCGAAGCTACCGACCGTGAGCCAAGAACCACGCACACAGGAATCCTTAGACGCAAAGTTGAATCGTACAGGCCAGGCCATGCAAAAGGTAGCAGCGGATCTCACGAAAGTGCTCAGCCCCGAGCGCGTGCTCTGGGAGCGCGAACATTTGCTCACCTACGGTTTTGACGGTACAGCGGCGCTCTATGGCGAGGCCGGTTGCGTGACGTTGCCGAAGACTGTTGCAGAGGTGGCTCAGATCGTTCGTTATGCCGCTGCCAACCGAACTCCCGTCATTACGCGGGGCTCGGGCACGGGTTTGAGCGGCGGCAGCGTGCCTGTGGCCGGCGGCATTGTGCTTTGCCTGGCGCAGATGGACCAGGTTCTTGAACTGGATCCAAAAAACCTCACCATCCGGGTCGAAAGCGGCGTGGTAACCCAAAAAATAGCGGAACTCGCGGACGGCGTCGGGCTCCTCTACCCGCCCGACCCTGGATCAATGCGAATTTCGACCATTGGCGGCAATGTGGCTGAAAATTCTGGCGGCTTGCGAGGACTCAAGTATGGGGTCACCCGCGATTACGTCATGGGCCTGGAAGTGGTGCTGGCCAACGCTGAGGTTGTCTGGTTTGGGAACAAGTGCGTCAAAGACGTGGCCGGGTATTCGATGAAGGACGTCTTTATCGGCTCGGAGGGTACCCTGGGCGTTATCACGAAGGTCCTGTTGAAACTCGTGCCAAAGCCCGCAGCTAAAGAGACGCTGCTGGCAAGCTTCTCGCAGATGGATGCGGCTGCGGAATCGGTCTCGGCGATTATCGCGGCAAAGATTATCCCGTGCACGCTGGAGTTTCTGGATAACATCACCATCCGCTGCGTGGAGGAATATGCCCACGTCGGCTTACCGCTGGACGCTGAGGCCATTCTGCTGATGGAAACCGATGGGCATCCAGCCGTGGTCCGGGAAGAGGCTAAGCAAATGGCCGAAATCGCGAGGCTACACGGGGCGAGGGCCGTGCAAGTCGCGCAGACGGCCGAGGAAGCCGCCCGGCTGGCGACAGCCCGGCGTGTTGCGTTCTCAGCGCTCGCACGCGTGTCGCCCACGACCATCCTGGAAGACGCCACCGTGCCGCGCAGCGAACTGGCCGACATGGTCCGCTTCATCCAGCAAACCGCCGCCAAGTACGCCGTGAAGGTGGGCACCTTCGGGCACATGGGTGATGGCAACCTGCATCCGACCTTTCTTACAGATGAAAAGAACGCGGCCGAAATGGCGCGCGTGGAAAAGGCGATGACGGAAATTTTTGACCACGCGGTGGGACTGGGCGGCACCATCACCGGCGAGCACGGCGTGGGGTTGGCCAAAAAAGCGTTTTTGCCCAAAGCGATCGGAGACGCCAGCTTGGAGACGATGCGCCGGCTGAAGCGTACGCTCGACCCCGATAACCTATTGAACCCAGGAAAAATTTTTGACTGATGGCAACTCAGGACGAATTGCATGCGGCGGCGGTCAAGATCGGCCGGGCCAACCCCCAAGGACGTATGGGCGCCTCCAAGTACCTCAAACACCTGGACTTTTCGGTGCTCCAGCAGTGCATCCACTGCGGGATGTGCTTGCCCACCTGCCCGACCTACGACGAAACCAAGCTCGAGCGCAATAGCCCGCGGGGGCGCATTGCGCTGATGCGCCACATCGCGGAGGGCCGGCTTGAGGTGACGCAAGCATTTGGCCGGGAACTCTATTTCTGCCTGGGCTGCTTGACGTGCGAGACGGTGTGTCCGGCCGGGGTGCGTTACGGTGAGATGTTTGAGCATGGGCGCGCCGATATCGAACAGGCTGGTGTGCTGCGGAAACCGACCCGTGACCTGGTCCGGATGTTGATGCTTCGGTGGATGTTTACGCGGCCGCGAGCCTTGCGGGCCGCCGGCCGATTGGTCTGGATTTATCAGGCAAGCGGCCTTGAATGGGTCGTGCGGCGCCTCAAGCTTACCACGCTGCTGCCGGCGCGACTTCGCGGCCTGGAGTCCCTGACCCCGCAGGTGCAGCGGCGCTTTTCTGACGCGCTGATTGGGCCCGTGGAGACGCCCCCCGGCAATCGGAAATACTGCGTGGGCTTGCTAACGGGTTGCGTGCAGGATTTGGCCTTTTCTCACGTGAACCGGCACACCGTTGACGCCCTGCTTGCCAACGGCTGCGAGGTCGTCACCCCGCGGTTGCAGTTCTGCTGCGGCTCGATCCACGCGCACAACGGCGAGCTGGAATTGGCCCGACGAATGGCGCGGC
>Ga0182035_10000732_pt1 | contig 15704 bp, 16 predicted proteins | sample flu12Cox44000170_FD_125969 | JGI IMG/M metagenome (GOLD analysis project Ga0182035, IMG submission 125969) | Lab enrichment of tropical soil microbial communities from Luquillo Experimental Forest, Puerto Rico - flux4day.12C.oxic.44.000.170 | ecosystem: Environmental > Terrestrial > Soil >...
GAAAAAAGGTGGCTCGTCACGTTTTGGGTGCTTCCCCGGCCGGTGCCGCATGCGTCGCGGCCGGCGCATGCCCGCCGTGTGGCGCCCCCGGGGTTACCGCGCGGGGGGCCTGAACGCCCGCGGCGCTGCCCGAAAAGGGCAGTAACGCAATATTGCGCGCGCGCTTGATGGCCACGCCCAACCCCCGCTGGTGCCGCGCGCAGACCCCGGTCATGCGGCGGGGCAGGATCTTGCCCCGCTCCTGCACGAACTGGGACAAAATGTCCGCGCGCTTATAGTCGATGAAGTCCATCTTCTCGACACAGAACTTGCAAACTTTCTTCTTACGAAAATACTGCCGCTTTCCGCGCGGGCGTCCGCCGGCCCCCCCGGGGCCACCGCCGGCCGGGCCGCCCTCGCGCCGCCCCGCGCCGGGTCCGCCTTCGCGCCGTGGCGCTCCACTTGGCGCCGGCGCTGATGCTTGTTTCTGCTGATCCTCTGACATGGCTGCCACCCTTTCCTCTTTGGCCCTAAGCAAAGCCGGGACCACTGCTCGGAGTACGTCCGCTTCGGACCGGAGAAAACTCTTGAATCACCAGCCTTCCGCAAGCGATTAGTTCGTCGCCGTCGCCTGCTCCTGGGCCGCCGCGGCGGGCGCTGTGGCTCGCCGGGGACGCCGCGCGGCGCGCTTCTCGCGCTTCTGCGAGAGCTTTTTCTGGCGCTTCAAATCTTCATCCAGCCGCACGGTCTGGTATTTGATCACGGCGTCCTGGGTACGCAGGCGGCGCTCGATCTCGGCAATCAGCTCGCCATGCGTGGTGCGAATCTCCTGGTGCACATAAATGCCTTCGCGATGCTTGTGGACGCGATAGGCCAGCTTGCGCGTGCCCCACTGCTCGGTCTTCTCCACCTTGCCGCCCTTTTCCGCGCAGGTGTGCTCCACCACACCGAGAATCTTCTTGACGTCCTCTTCCGGAGTGGCCGGCCGAACGATGAAAATCAAATCGTAATAACGCTCTTCCATGGTGACCTCTTCCCCTCTCTTCTACGCTGGTGCGTCCGCGGCTTGGCTGCCTTCCGCGGGCGGTCCAGCAAATCTTTTCCTATTTCGGCTCCGCCTGGTCCGGCTCGTCGGGCCTGCGGCGGTTGTATTTCGTCATCGCCGCGTGCAAACCCTGCATCAGAATCATTTCCACGGCGTCACCGGCTTCGCCCACCATCTCTGCCGCCGCCTCCAATTCCGTTTTCTTCATCGGCCGCAGCACGTGCTCTTTACGGCTAGCGAGCGGATGGTCCGGCCCGCACCCGAGCCGCAACCTCGCAAACTTCTGCGTGCCAACGGCGCTAATCACCGACTGCGCGCCGTTGTGGCTCCCCGCACTGCCGTCCGGATGAATGCGAATCGTGCCCAAGGGCAGTTGCACTTCATCCCACATCACCAGCAGCGCGGCCACATCCAGATCGTACTTGGCGAGCAGCTCTCTTACCGAGATGCCGCTCAGGTTCATGTACGTCTGCGGCTTGGCCAGAGCTACTTCTTCTCCGGCGACCTTGCCCCGGCCCACCAGCGCTTTGCCCTCAGGCCGCTCGACGCGAATCCCATTGCGATTTGCCAGTTCGTCCACGACCATGAATCCCAGGTTGTGCGGCGTCCACTGGTACTCTGGGTCCGGATTCCCAAGTCCGACAATGAGCCGCATAGCCTGTTATCCACCGGCCGCGCCAGCGCGAGCCTTTTTCCGTAATCGGAATGCTTACTTTTTTTCCTTCTTCTCCGCCTTCTCGGGTTTCTCTGTTTTTTCCGCCTTGGCTTCCACCGGCTCCGCACCTTCTTCGCCCTCCACTTCCTTCTTGCCCTTCTTGATGACCTCGGGCTCGGCGGGCGCCGCTCCTTCCGCTGCCGCAGCTTCTACGGGCTTCTCTTCCTCGACCTTGAGCGCCACCACGTGTGCGATCACGCGTTCCGGCTCGGTGAGCAGTTTGATCTTTGCCGGATCAATCGGCAGATCCCCCACGCGCAACTGTTTGCCGAGCATCAGCTCGCTGACGTCCATGCGGAAGTCCGTAGGGATGTCGCTCGGCAGGCATTCCACCTCCACTTCGCGGGTGACGACTTCAAAGACCCCGCCCTGCACTTTCACGCCAGCCGGCTCGCCGAACGTGTGCACCGGAACTTTCACTTTCATGCGCACGTCCATCGCCACGCGCATGAGATCCACGTGCAGGAGTTTTCCGGTGGTGGGATCGACCAGCCAATCCTTCAGGATGGCGGGCTCGGGCTTGCCTGCTAACTTCACTTGAAAGAGTGTGTTGTGCCCGCTCGGCGAGCGCAGGATGGCGCTCACCTGCTTGGCGTTCACCGACAGCGTAACCGGACCGCCTTTGCCGCCGTACAAAACCGCCGGAACTTGCCCAGTCAGGCGCAGCCGCCGCGCCTCGTTCTTGCCCCGGCTGCTACGGGCGGCTCCCTCTACTACCACGCCTTCTGCTCGCTCTGCCATGGCCTTCATCCCTTCTTGCGAACTCTCAAGCTCTTACTCTCATTTTCTAAATAAACAACTCGCTGATCGACGTCTCTTCGTGAATGGAGCGAATCCCGCGCGCCAGCAGATCCGCCACGCTCAAAACTTTGATCTTCCCCACCTTCTTCGCCGCCTCCGTGAGCGGCACCGAATCCGTGGCCACCACTTCGCTGATCTTAGATTTCTGCAGCCTCTCGACCGCCGGGCCGGAAAGCACCGCGTGCGTACAGGCGGCATACACCTGCGTGGCGCCTTCCCGCAGCAAAGCATCGGCGGTTTTCACCAGCGTGCCGGCGGTGTCGATGATGTCGTCCACCACCAGCGTGCTGCGGCCGCGCACGTCGCCGATCAGGTTCATCACCTCGCTCACATCCACGTCCACGCGTCGCTTGTCGACGATGGCCAGCGGCGCGTCCAGCCTCTTGGCAAAAAACCGCGCGCGCTCCACGCCCCCCGCATCCGGCGCAACCACCGTGAGGTTCGGCAGCCTCAGGTGCCGGAAGTATTCGACGAGCACCGGCGACGCGTACAAATGATCCACCGGCACATCGAAATACCCTTGAATCTGCGGCGCGTGCAGGTCGAGCGTCAGTGCCCTACTCGCGCCGGCCGTTTCGAGCAAGTCCGCCACGAGCTTCGCGGAAATCGGGACACGCGGTTTGTCCTTGCGGTCCTGCCGCGCGTAGCAGTAATACGGCAGCACCGCAGTAATGCGCCACGCCGACGCGCGCTTGAACGCGTCAATCATCAGCAGCAGCTCCAGCAAGTGGTTGTCCACCGGGTGATGACACGGCTGCACCACGAAAACATCCGCGCCGCGGACGTTTTCCAGAATCTGGAAATAAATCTCGCCATCACTGAACCGCCCCAGCAGCGCTTTGCCCAGCGGAACGCTCAAGTGGCGGCAGATGCTCTCTGCGAGCACCAGGTTTGCCGTTCCCGAAAAAATCTTGAATCGGTCGTCATTCACGACGCCAGTTCTCCGCGCCGCCACTCTGGAGCGGCCGCGCACGCTCTCCCCGATGGCCCGGATGACTTCTAATTCAAGATGGACACGCAGAGACGCTGAAGGCCGATTCCCACTGCGGGCACACGCGGATTCACTCCGCGATATGCATCCTACGAGCGTACCTTTCGCGCGAGAGTGTCTCGCAAGCGAAGGTCTGATCGTGCGGGAACCCAACAGCGGCTCGGCGCGCCATCGCTGGGCTCGGGAATATTCCAAACACCGCCGAACCGCTACCTGCCAGCGAGGCTTCTGTCGCTCCTCTCTGGAGCAAGACCCGCTTGATTCGATCAAGCCGGCGGTGGCGCCGGAACACCGGCCCCTCGAAATCGTTCGAGAGCCGGCTTCCCTGCGCGCTCCAGGATAGAGCACAGAACCTTAAAAGTTTAGGGTTTGCGGCGGGTTTTGTCAAACCGAGAGGTCCGGCCTTCACCCACCGAAAGGCGTCGGGCGTCCTGACGCGAATCTCTTGCGGAACAACCACAAGAACCGGCAGTTTCGGGATGTCCTCGAGAGGATAAATCTCATCGCCGCGGTTCACGCCGAGCGCTCGCCCTCCCAAAAGAAAAAACGGCACGTCCGCGCCAAGCGAAGCGGCGATTTCCAGCATTTGCTCGGTGGCCAGTCTCTTTTCGGCAAGCTGCAGGTAGCCGAACATCGCGGCTACGGCATCGCTCGAGCCCCCGCCGAGCCCCCCGCCCGCAGGAATCCTCTTTCTGAGCTCGATTTCCACACCGCCATGGATTTTCAGCTCGCGGCTAAGCGCCTCCACCGCACGATACGCCAAATTCTTCTCGATGGGTTCGGCGGCGAGCGCCGCGTTGCCGCAGATCGTCAGCGTAATTCCCCGTCGCTGCGAAGTTCGAAGCCGGAGTTCATCGTGCAGGGAGATCGTCTGAAAAATCGTCCGCAGTTCGTGGTACCCATCCGCGCGCTTCCCCAAAATGTCCAGGCGCAAATTGATCTTGGCGAAGGCTGGGATGCGAACCGCGGTCATTCGTGAATTACGGTTTGGCGTCGGCGGCGGTGGATTTCTGCGCCACGCGGTGCTTCGACTGCGAAAGCTTTTTTTCGAGTTCCGCCACTTTGTCGTTCTCCAGGTCCGCCGGCAACGACCGGTGCCATTCCGCCAGCGATTTTTCCCATTCCGCCGCGGCCAGATCGGGCCGGCCAAGCTTCGCGTAGACGTCGCCGAGGTGTGCGTGAATGGTGGGATCGTGACTTTCGCGCGCCAGAGCTTTCCGCAGCATGCCCTCCGCGTCGGCGGTTCTGTTTTGCTTGAAATAAATCCATCCCAGGCTGTCCAGATACCCGCCGTTGTACGGGTCTTCTTTCAACGCCCGCTCCACGAGCGACTGCGCTTCGTCCAGGCGGATGCCCATGTCTCCAAGCATGTAGCCGTAATAATTGAGCACCGGGGCGTCTTTGGGATTCACCGCCAGCACTTTTTTGAACTCCTCCTCGGCCCGGTCATAAAACTTTTGCCGTTCGTAGATGGCGCCGAGCAAGAACCACACCATCTCGTTGTCGCGCGGCTGACCCGGCAGCGCTTCGGCGGCGTGCGCGGATTCCTCGGCCTCTTTGTACCGCCGCCCGCGTTCGTAGACTTGTGCGATGTTCAGGTAGGTATCGCGGTCGCTGGTGTCTCCATGCAACTGCGCGCGGAGGATCTTGACGGCGTCATCGGTTTGCTGGTTCTCCCCGAGCAGCAAGGCGTAGCTCGTGCGAATTCCCGGATCCGCCGGGTACTTGGCCATTGCTTCCTTGCCCGTTTGCATCGCTCTGGCCAGATCCTTGGCGGCGCGATAGGTGTCCATCATCATCAGGCGCGCCCGCCGGTCTTCTTCGTCGCCGAGGCGCCCAAGCTCTTCAAGGGTGTAGATTGCCGCCTGATAATTCTGGGCCTCGCGGTAAAGCTGGCCTAGCTGCTGATACAAGACCGCCAGCGTTCTCCGCCGCGAGGGCATGGTCGTCGATTGCCCTTTGATCCCCGACACCGCATCGGACAGCACGCGAATGGCATCTTCATAGCGCCCCTGCGACTCGTACAGCATCCCCTCGTTGTACATGACCTCGAGGCTGCCCGGCGCGTACTGGCGGGCCTTCACCAAGTTCTCCTCGGCTTTGTCCAGTTGATGCAGCTCCCGGTAAATCTGCGCGATCCGCAAGTAGACGTCGGAATCGTCGGGCATCAAATCCGACAGTTTCTGGTACACCTTCAGCGCTTCGGAGTATTTTTCTTCCGAAAGCAAAGTCTGTGCCAGCCCTCGCTGGTGGCTCAATTCGGAAGGGTCGAGCTCTGCCGCCTTGCGGTACGCCGTTTCCGCTTTTCCGAGCTCATGGGCCTGCGTGTAGGCATCGCCGAGCAAGTCCATCAAAACCGGGGAGGAGGAGTGCTGCGTTATGCCTTCGAGCAATGACACCGCGTCCTCGGATTTGCCTTCATCCATCAAGAGCTGCGTCAGTTGCTCCACCGCCTGTTCGTTGTCCGGATCGGTTTTGAGGATGCCCCGCAAAACCTGTTCGCTCTTGTCGTGCTCGTTCTTCAGCCGGTAAAGCCGCGCAAGCCACAGCGCCGATTCCGTATCCGTGGGGTCCAGCCGGTTGATTTCGCGGAACTGTTCAATGGCCTTATTCGCCGTTTCCGACTGGCCGCTCCCGGCGTTCACGTCACCCAGGCTTCTCAAATAAATTCTTCCGAGCAGCCGGCGCGACGGCACGTCAGTGGGGTCGCGCTTCAGAATATCCTTTGCTTCGTTCTCCGCCTCTCTGGTTCGCTGGGCCTTCCAGTACATTTCGGCGAGCCGCTCGCCGATCACCGGCGATTTCGGATCGAGCGCATAGGCCTTTTTGTACGCCTCGATGGCCTTCGTGGCGTAGTCCGGGTTGCTCGAAGCCTCATACTGCTGCTCGTAAATGTGTCCCATCGCGTAGTTGTAGTAGGCGTCGGCGCGCGCGGAATCCTTTTCGGAGTTTCCTGGTGTGATTTCAGTCGTGCCTGGGGTGGGATTCTGCGCTGTGGCGGGAGCCTGGCGCTTGCTCTCGCCGGGAGGGTTGCCCGGCGGCTCGGCGAAGCCCGGTGCGCTCGCCAGGCCGAAGGTGACGGCTAGTAGGGTTATCCGTTGAAGTTTCATGTTTGTCCCAGAACTTAAAAGTATCCCATGCAGCGGAAACCGGGTCAAAAGTCAAATGCATTGGCGTTTCCAAACCTTGGGCACCCCAGCTGCTAGGATGCGGTTCGTCGAAAAAACGTTGGAGCGTGACGTTTTTCTGTATTTCTGCAATAATCGAAGCACGGCGGGGACCGCCCCACTGCTGGTTACCCGCTCGGCCGAGCGCTTCTCCGCCCTCGGCGGAGCGCCTCGTTTCGAGATTCTTCGGCTCCTTCTCGCTGCCCGTCCCACCGGCATGGTCGCCGGCGAAGTCCAGCAGGAACTCGGAATTCCAGCTTCCACGCTCTCCCACCATCTCGAAAAGCTGAGACAAGTCGGCCTCGTCAAGGTCCGCCGCGAGAGCACCTATCTCCGCTACTCCGCGGACACCGATGCCTTGGGCGAGGTCATGAATTTTCTCTACGAAGAAGGCTGCACGCGCTCGCGCGCTGTGTCCTCTGAGTCCGTGGTTCAAATTTCAGGAAGGACTCGCCCTTCCCCGCAACCGGCTGGCGGCTAAGCATTTCTATTCTAGGCGTGCCGCAGGGCTTGGCCCGGCTCTCGAAGGCTGCCGCTAGGGAGAAACTTTTCGCCTAGCTGTACGGAGGTACAGCGAACTTCCTCCTACAGCGCTCGTGCGACTCTTCCTACAGCGGTCCTACAAGCGAATGGGCAAAAACGCGGAAGGCTTGGTTGGACTGCCCATGGTACACAACGCAATGGCTTCCCGCGAGACGCTGCTCGTGAACTCCTTTGTGCCACCGGGGCCGGCGGTAGCTGAACTTCAAGAGGCCAGGGCAACCCCTCATCAGTCACAAGGTACGGTTTTTTCCGTGTGTTATGATGCTGTTTCGCTTCACGAAAGCGAGCGCTCGATGACCGCACGCATCCTCGATGGACTCAAAATCCGTGACGAGATCTTTGCCGAACTGAAAGACGAAGTTCACCTGCTTGCTGCTGCGGGCGTACGACCGGGCCTGGCTGCCGTCCTCGTCGGCGAAAACCCCGCCTCACAGCTCTACGTGAAAAGCAAGATCGCCGCTTGCGAACGGCTTGGCCTTGCGAGCGGCCTGCTTACTCCTCCCGCGAGCGTCACCACGCGGGAGCTTCTTGCGGTTGTGGACGACTTGAATCACGACAATAACGTGGACGGTATCCTCGTCCAGCTTCCTCTTCCCCGGCAGGTGGACACCAAACGCATCCTCGAAGCCGTCGATCCTTCGAAAGACGTGGACGGCTTCCACCCGGTCAACCTTGGCCGCCTCGTCAGCGGGCGCCCCGGGCTGGTTGCCTGTACTCCTGCGGGCGCGCTGGAGATTCTCCGGCGCAGCAACATTCCTATGGAAGGGGCGAATGCCGTTGTTCTTGGCCGCAGCGACATCGTCGGCAAGCCCATGGCCCTGCTACTCATGCACGCCAACGCTACCGTCACGATCTGCCATTCCAAAACGCGCGATCTTCCGGAGCTGGTGCGCCGCGCGGACATCGTCGTGGCCGCCATGGGCAAACCTGCTTTCGTCGAGGCCCATTGGATCAAACCCGGCGCCGCGGTCATCGACGTCGGCACCAACACGATCAAGGACCCCGCCGAAGCGGAGCAGCTCCTCCGCAATTTCCCGGAGCGCCTGGAAAAATTCCGCGCCAAAGGCTCCGTCCTCGTTGGCGACGTTCATCCCGACGCGGTCAGCACTGCCGGGGCGCTCACGCCGGTTCCCGGTGGCGTCGGCCCCATGACGATCACCATGCTTATGGGCAACACCGTCAAGGCTGCGCGTCTCCGCCGCGCTTCACCGGCGATTTCCACCTCCCAATCCACCGCTTCGGCCCGGTGATTGCCAAAATGTTGCGACTCGGATTGACCGGGGGCATCGCCAGCGGCAAGAGCGCCGTCGCGGCCATACTGCGCGAACTAGGCTTCTCGGTTCTTGACGCCGACGCGCTCGCCCATAAACTCATCGAGCCCGGCCAGCCCGCTTACGACGAAGTCCTTCGCGAATTTGGTCCCTCGATCACCGACGGTCAAGCCCGCGTGGACCGCGCCAAGCTTGGGGCTCTCGCATTCGCGGACCGCGCGAAACTCGCTCGCTTGAACGCCATTGTCCACCCGCGCGTCGCCGAAGCCGTCTCCCGCCAGTTCGACGAATGGCAACGCCGTGGGACGCGTGACGCCGCGTTCGTGGAAGCTGCGCTGGTCGTCGAGGCCGGCATGCACAAACATCTTGACGGACTGGTGGTTGCGTGGTGCCGCCCCGAGCAGCAGCTGGAGCGCCTGGCGGCACGCGGCATAAGAGAAGACGAGGCCCGCCGCCGCATCGCCGCGCAAATGCCGGTCAGTGAGAAGCTGCGTTACGCCACCGAGAAAATCGACTGCTCCGGCACCCTCGATGAAACCCGTCAACAGGTGGAAGCATTGGCCGCCAAGCTTCACCGCAGCAAGGCGGCGCAGTGAACAACGTTCGCAATTTTGCCTATACTAGAAGGGTCGAGTGCACAAGGAAGGGATACAAGCGATGAACTTACGGAGCACATCGAATCGCGCGCGCATCTTTCTTGCCACGCTGGTCTTGATCCTAGGCGCCTTCTGGGCCGGCGCTCGTTTTGGCCCTCATGAGCCATCCCAAGTGGAAGCCGTGCCGCTTCGCAGTTCCAGTCTACCTCCGGCGGCGGCTCGCGACGCAGGATTAACCGAAGACGAATCCATCAACGTGCGGATTTACCGCCAGGCCTCTGCGGCGGTGGCCAATGTCCTCACGAAAGCGACCGAGTACGGTTTCTTCATGGATCCTGTCCCGGTCGAGGGCGCGGGTTCGGGTTTCATCATCGATCCGCGCGGATACATCCTCACCAACTATCACGTGGTCGAAGGAGCGCAGTCCATCGAAGTGGTGCTGGGAGATCAATCTCGGCACTCCGCGAAATACATTGGCGCCGATCAGCGGAATGATGTTGCGCTCATAAAGATCGACCCCAAAGGCAAACAGCTCACTAGCTTAAAGCTTGGAGACTCCAATGCGCTTCAAGTTGGCCAGAAAGTTCTGGCGATTGGAAATCCGTTCGGCTTCCAGTCCACGCTCACAACGGGGGTGATCAGCGCGCTCGGCCGCACCGTACGAACCAGCCAGAGCACCGCGATTGAAGAAGCGATCCAGACGGATGCCGCCATCAATCGCGGCAATTCCGGCGGACCACTCATCGATTCGCGCGGAGAAGTGATCGGCATCAACAGCGCAATTTATACGCCCACTGGCGCCACCGCCGGCATCGGGTTCGCTATTCCCATCAACACGGCGAAGAATATCGCCAACGATCTCATCACTTCCGGCCGAGTGCATCGTGCTTTCCTCGGCATTCAAACGATTCCCATCGCGGGCGGCCTTGCTGAAGCGCTGGACTTACCCGTTCAAGAGGGTTTACTGGTCGAGGTTGCGAACAAGGGCGGACCCGCGGCCGCCGCTGGCATCCACGGTGGTGACCGCGCTGTTCTCGCCGGCCTGCAACAATTTTATATAGGCGGTGACGTCATCGTGGCGATCGACGGCCAGAAAGTCGCGGACCAGTTCGACCTCAACCTAATCTTGAACCACCATCGTCCGGGCGACACGGTTAACGTCACGGTGTATCGCGGCGGAAAGAAAATGGACATTCCCGTCAAGCTCGGCGAGCGCGACGGCAACTGAACACTCACCGTTGCGGCTGAATCGAACGCGATGAGCTGCGGAGAGTCCTTCCAACATTTGCGAAATCGGGGAGCGGCATTCTCCAGGCAGCTTCGGTCCCTACACCTTGCGTTTGGCCAGGTATCGGTAGACGCGAAAGCCATAAACCGAGAGATTGATGAAGCACACCAGCACGCCGGAGGTGACCACCAGCGTGGGAGGAAGGTTGGGGTAGACGAGCGCGTCCAGATAATGCAGCACGAACGAACCTTGGTAAGGTAGGAGGCCGGCGCGCGTTTCGAAGAAATTTTCCGCAAGGGTAAGCGGACACGGCCAAGGCCCGAGTTCCGCGACGATGCCGTAGATGACCGAGACGATGTGTAGCGCGGCAAACCATGCGCGCGCTCGCGTAAGCAGCGCACCAAACATCACCCACACCATGAATGCCAGGTGGGCGAGCAACGTCAGATCGGCTAGGGCTTGATTCATAAATGCACAGCTCTTTTGGTCCGGGCGGCGGGGCGGCATTCCTCCACGAGAAAAGTGCTGATCTAAGACCCGCGTCAACAAATTCCGGGAAACCCGAGGAGGGGCGCCGAAGTGCGCTTCCTTAGCGATTGAATTGGGTGCGGAATTTTTCGCGGGTGTCGGCACTTAACAGAAACCAGCCTTCGGCGATATTGCGGACACGTTCGAGTTCGCGCTGCATTTCCGCGTGTTTCGCTTCCATCACTTCCGCATTGGCGTCCGCCGGCACGTAAATCGGCGGCGCAAATAAGATCACGGCGCGCGCAAAAGGCATGGGTAGCAGAAAGTGATCCCAAGTCTTTGTAAACGTTTTCCCGCGGTCGACGCCGATGTGAAACACCATGATCGGGCAACCGGTTTTCCGCGCCAGCATCACTGGCCCAGGCTTTGCCACGTAGCGCGGCCCGCGCGGCCCATCGATGGTAAACGCGCAATCGACGCCCTCTTCGAGCCGCTTGGCCATCACCGCAAGCCCGCGCAAGCCGCCACGGGATGAACTTCCCTGCGCGGTGCCAAATCCTAGCCACTCGATGACCTTGCGCGTCCATTGCCCGTCAAACGCTGTGGTGTTCATCACCACCACTCCATGATGCCGATGCCACCACACAATCGGGAGGATGATACGGTGCCAGAACGCCCAGATAATGCGCTTGCCAGAAGCGTGGACTTTTTTCGCATGCTGCCAGCCAAGCACTTCGTAGCGCAGCGTCGGTCCGAGTGTTCGAATGACGCCGTAGACCGCAACGGCAATAAAAGGAATCTGGAAGCGCCGTGTCCACGGCAAGGGTGGCAGGCTTGTGTCATAATGCGAATTGACCGGCCCGTGCTCCAGCGGCGTTACGGTATCCAGGATTGTGTCGGGCTGTGGCATGTAGTTTCGCCTGGCGATGCTTTCATTCTGTCAAGGTGCGCCGGCAGTCCCCGCCGACGTATAGTATAGGCGAGAGCCCCGCCTTTGTGCCGGGAGTGCAAACCGAGTGTCGTTTCGCTTCATCCCAATGAATTCAAGGCGCCGCGCCCTTTGGCTTTTTTCGGGCGTGGCGGCGTTGGCCTGCATGGCGGTTCTGACCGCGCTGACGGCGCGTTCCGACGAGCCTGCTTCCGATTCTGTCGGAACCATCGACGGGACGGCCGTCGCCGTCACCGGCCCCATGCGCGTCGAAGTCGTGGGCGGCTTTCCGCGAACCGTCCTGCGCAGCGGCAGCGACGTGCTGATCAAATCCGGGACCGCGCGGCTTGATCTCACCGGAGGCGGGTCGATCAGCATTTGTGGTCCGGCGCATTTTTCGGTTTTGAAAGCCGGAAATCTGGTCACCGTTGCTCTGGACGCAGGGACGATTCACCTTGCCATCGAGCAAGGGCCCGCGGTGACGGTTTACACTCCGCTGCTTCAGATTCAACCCATTGCTATCGGCGATGGTCCTCAAGATGTATTGGTTGGTTTTGACGCCACCGGGGCCATGTGCGTGCGCGCCTATCGCGGCGCGGTGCGGCTGGAGCAACAGCTCACCAGTCAAAATATTGTCGTTCCCCAGTCCTCCGACGTTCTGCTCGTCAATGGACAATTGGACGGGCTTCGAGCGGGTGGTGAGCGGTGCTCGTGCGATCCTCAGCTCACAAAACACTCGCCACCGCCGCGACTAGAAATTGTTCCTCCAACCCAGACGACCGAAGAAGCGTATGCGAAACCGTTGGGATCTGGTGACGTCATTTCTCCTTTGCCATTGGATAAACCAGCCGAAAAGGAAGGACCGGTCTATCAGTTTTTCATCCCGCCACTGGTTTACAACGCCAACGCCGAGGTTCAGCCGGAAGTGGACACAAGCAAGATCGTAGTGGTACGGCGCGTGCGCGTGCGGCCTACGCTCATTTTTCAGGGCCGGGTAGAAGGAGAATTGCCGGTTTCCTCTCCGCCTGTTTCTGCCGGTCCGACCTCGCCCGGAGCGCCGCGACCGGCCCCGGCAAAGCCCAACAAGCCAGCAGGGCAAGCCAATGATGCAACTTCTATGGTCGATCGCGTGGTTCATTTCGTGCGCAAACTCTGGTCGCGAGGGGTTGGCGAAGTCGCGAAATAGGCTTAGGACCGAGGTCGCCCGAATGCCAGGTCCTGAGGTGCACAATCTCCGACAGGACAACCGTCTCCCCGCCCTAGAAAGAGGGAGGATGGCTGTGGAGGCCTGGTCTTAAGCAGATTCTCAAGGACGGAGCCTTACGCGCATTTGGTCCAATGCACCGGCCTTCCGGATGAGGTCTTCTTCGTCACATGCCTTCGTAGTTCGGACCGCCGCCGCCCTCGGGTACCACCCAGTCAATGATTTGATAAGGATCGGCGATGTCGCAGGTTTTGCAGTGCACGCAGTTCGAAGCGTTGATCTTCAGCTTCGGCGGGTCGGCCGATTCTTTCACCATTTCGTAGACTGATGCCGGACAGAAATACTGACAGGGATTGCCGTACTCGACGACGCATTTTGTGGAACAAATGTTGGTGTCGGCAACGTGAAGATGGCAGGGCTGGTCCTCCTCGTGGCGCGTTCCGGAATGGTAGACGTCGGTGAGCCGATCGAAAGTGAGCCGGCCGTCACCCTTGAAGCGTTCCGGCGCAAGCCGACCCTTGATTTTTTTGTAGGCTTCGTGGCCTGGATGCGCCCGCATGGGATCGATCAGGCCGCGGCCACCGGTGATTTGCTGAAACGCGGTGTGAAAAAACCCGCGAACCATCCCGTGCTGAAACGACTGATGGAAATTGCGCACCTGCCAGAGTTCTTTCTTGATGTAGCTCTGCTCGACTTTTTTCGGGAACGTGCCGAGCGTTTTTGAAGAAGTGTCGCCGGACTTCAGCGCTTCGAAAATGGTTTCCGCCGCAAGCATGCCGCTCTTCATCGCCAGGTGAATGCCCTTGAGGCGCTGCGAATCGAGAAAACTGCCGGAATCTCCGATGATGAGGCCGCCGTCGACATAGGTGCGAGGCATGGCGTACCAGCCACCATAGGGCAGCGACTTGGCCCCATAGCGAACGAGCTTACCGCCATCGAGAAGTTTCTTGAGAAACGGATGCGTCTTCCAGGTTTGGAACACGGCGTGGGGATCGCATTGCGGGTTAGCGTATTCGAGAGCGATAACCAGGCCGACGGAGACGCGATTGTTCGAAAGGCCGTAGATCCAGCCCCCGCCGTACATGCTCGCGGGAACGGGCCAGCCAAGCGTGTGCGCGACGTAGCCGGGCGGAACGTGTCCCGGCTGAACGTCCCAGAGCTCTTTGATGCCGATACCGTAGCTTTGCGGATTGATGTTGTCGAGCTTTTTTGCGGCGACCAGCCTCTTGGTGAGCGAGCCACGCGTGCCTTCGGCAAGCACGGTGACCTTAGCGCGAAGTTCATATCCGGGAGTGAAGTTGTCTTTGGGTTTGCCGCTCTTGTCAAGGCCCTTGTCTTCGGTGATCACGCCGGCGATTCCGTCGCCTTCGTAAAGCAGTTCGGCGCCGCCAAATTCCTTGAAGACATTGACGCCGGCGGCTTCCACAAGCCCGCCGAGCCATTTGCTGAGTTTGCTCAGGGAAATAACGTAGTTGCCCTTGTTCTGAAACGGGGGAGGCGTAACCGGAAAACGCACGGTGGAATTCTTGGTGAAAAGCAGCGCCGTGGAATGGGTGACCGGAGTATCAAGCGGCGCAGATTTCTCGAAATCCGGAACCAGCTCCCTAAGCGCCCGCGGATTCATAATTGCGCCGGAGAGCTGGTGCGCGCCGATCTCGCGGCCCTTCTCGAGGACGTAGATGCTTTCGGCAGAAAGCGCGGGCTTCCCGCCGGTAGCGCCGTGCTTCTTGATCAGATTTGCCAGATGCAACGCGCAAGACAGCCCTGCAGGGCCTGCTCCGACGATGAGAACATCCGCTTCAAGTTGTTCGCGCTCGATGGTCACCGAGCCATTCTAGCAGAGCGGAATGATCGGACTTAATAACTGCCCGGTATTTCTTCGGTTCCGGTTTTAGCTTCCGGTGGGAATAATGCCCGAGTTCTCCACCATAAGAATGACGGTTCGCTCGGGAGCACGCGTGCGATGCAAGACCCCCTTGGGGACGACGGTGCCTTGTCGCGGACCTAGTTCCATCGTGCGGCCCTCGAGATCAATCAGCAGCCTCCCTTCAACCACGTAGAAGAATTCGTCATCATCGTCATGCTTGTGCCAATGGTATTCGCCCTGCACTACGCCGAGACGAACCACCGACCCGTTGACCTGACAGAGCGTCTGGTTGTACCACTTGTAGTTGCAGGCCTCGGCGAGGGCTCGTTCATCAATGATTTCCAATGGCTGGTAAAGAATGTTGAGTCTGGTCTCGTAGGGGAACCTTTCCACCTTGGCCATGGGATGCTCCTTCGCTGCGCTCATCGGTTATTCAGTACATGGCACGCCGCAGAACCAAGGGCCAATTTGTCATATCACGCGCTACGAGGTTCGAAGCGAAGCAGTTCTGTTCTCCTGGCGAGGCTTATTTGGCTTTTTCCAAGGCTTCCGTAAGGGCAGGCATGACTTCAAAGATGTCGCCAACCAGGCCGTAATCCGCGATTTCGAAAATCGGCGCATTCGAATCCTTGTTGATGGCCACGACGGTGTGCGCGCCTTTCATACCGACAACGTGCTGGATCGCGCCGCTGATGCCGAGCGCGAGATAAAGCTTTGGGGCGACGGTTTGGCCGGAGCTGCCGATCTGGCGCTCCATGGGGAGCCAGCCTTCATCACAAATGGGACGCGAAGCGGCGATTTCCGCGCCAAGGGCTTTCGCAAGTGCCTCCGCCTGCGGGATATTTTCCGGCGCCTTGATGCCGCGGCCAATGGCGACGATGAGCGGCGCCTGCGTGAGGTC
>Ga0182035_10000735_pt1 | contig 15681 bp, 10 predicted proteins | sample flu12Cox44000170_FD_125969 | JGI IMG/M metagenome (GOLD analysis project Ga0182035, IMG submission 125969) | Lab enrichment of tropical soil microbial communities from Luquillo Experimental Forest, Puerto Rico - flux4day.12C.oxic.44.000.170 | ecosystem: Environmental > Terrestrial > Soil >...
AGTATGAGAGATAACTGAAACCCTGACCCTGGTTGGTCACATCATGCTCGGGGGTAGGTGTCTTGGTAGGCGACTGCACGCCGAGCGCACTTTGGAAGTAGAAGCCGCTGAGATAGTAGCTGAGGTTTCTGGCGCATCCACCGTACGTCAGGCTGGGCTGAATCGTGCCGCGCTGACCGCCGAAGTACTCGAGCCTGCCGCCCGGCTCCAGGCATCCATCCTTCGTATGAATGTCGACAACGCCTTCGTTGCGATAACCGAACTGGGCTGGCATGAAATTATCGATCAGGCTGACGCTCTTGACGAAATAGGGGCTGAAGAGTTGGCCGAAGCTGCTTACCGCCTCGGGCAGGAAAATCCCGTTGAGGCGGTATTGGATATCGCCACCATTGAGCCCGTGGATATGGATCTGCCCCTGCCCCTGACCATAGGAGTCCTGGCTCACACCCGGCGCCTGGATCAGCACGTTATTTAGCGGGGTGTTGTCTCCTTGCGGAAGTTCATTGATGTTCTTATCGGTAAACCGGTAGACAGTGCTCCCGGTCTCGGGCGAAAGCGAGTTGCGAACCTGATTCAGCCGGGCGGCGATGACCGGAAGATTTAGCGCCTGCTCCGATTCCATCGAAATCTTGACATGTTTTGGATTTCCTGCCGCAACCGTGACGATCGCAGTTGCCGGTTTGAGGCCCGTCCTGCGTGCTACAATCGCATAGGTCCCCGACACGACTTGCCGGAATAAAAATTTGCCTGCTGAGAGTGAGGTCGAGCGGGCGACGGTTTTGCCAACCGCCGACTGAAGTTCAAGCTTGACTCCCGCGAGTGGGCGCCCCAGAGCATCCTCAACCGTGCCCGTAATCGTCCATTCGACTGCACCCGCGCCGCGGTCGGCGGCATAGATCGCCGGCCTCGCCGCGAGCACAATCGCGAGAGCCACCATTATTGAGAGCTTCATACGACTCTCCCCGCGGCTCGTAGCGATCACAGGCATACCCGGTTTTCGGGAATTTCACACGCTACCGGGCGGTTCGGCGGCGCCGCAGTTCGGCTTGGCTAAGAATCGGCGCACGGAAGTGCGGCTGATCCCCAGGCGGCGTGAGATCTCGCTCTTGTTGAACCCCTTACCTGCCAGCGCTCTGACTTGCGGGACGTACTTCGCCACACTCGGCGGTCGCCCGTGCGGCCGGCCTTCCTTGCGCGCCTGAGCGATGCCAGCTTTGACCCGATCACGCAGTATGCCATTGCTCGAATTCCGCAAAGACCACAAGCATGCCGGCCAGGGCCCGGCCGCTAGGCGTGCTCAGGTCGAGTGCTTCGCTCAGCACTATGGGTCGTGCTCAGCTAGCTCTGGCGCTACGAACAATTTGAGCAATATTCGATATCAAACGTCGTCGCCCTCTTCAAAAGCCCGACTGGCTGCTGGAGCGAAGCGGATTTGAAACGCCGAGCCCCCTCAGGTTGCGCTGCTATCGCGATTTCGTGGACATTTTGATTCTCCGGAGAAATTGCCTCGGCGGAAGGGGTCAAGAAGTCGCCTGAGAGTTCGAATTCAACTCCCTCCAGCAGCCAGTCTGGCCTTTCCGCTTCTCCTGCCAGAGCCGTTGAAAATTGCCGCATTAGTGCGGGTTTTGTGCCAGCCCAAGGGCACCGGAGAACGGATCAGTGCCGACTATCAGAGCGATTTTCGACAATTTCTCTCTGTCGGTCGGCGAGCCACGTCCCTTCAGACGATTTCGGTGATTTTTCGACCATCGGCACTGCACCCGTTCCGCCTAATCAGACAGACGTCTATGGCTTTGGATCGTCGCAGCGAAGTTGAAGATTTACCCAACCGAGATCGTCCGGCCCCAGCGCCTCCGCACCGGCGCGCGCAGCGCTGTAGCGTGCGCAACTGGTGTGCTGAAAAACAACCCGGATGACGCCGATCAAGCTCGCCTAAAAGCGTTCGTGCTTCCAGCATTCGCTTCTCATCGGCCGCTAACAGCGGCGCAATTTCGCTCTCGAATAATCCGGCGAATGGATCGGGTCGCGTTCGCCAAAGATGTGGTTTGTGTGCCTGCGACGGATACGAACCCGCTTGCCATTTGCGTGCGCTGCGCACACTCATGCCGGCTCCCGCTGCCGCCGCCTCCTGTGTCTTGCCCTCCATTAGCTTTCTCCGCAGCACCCTGACCTGCCCATCCGTCACCATGGAGCTCCTCCCAGCTCCATTTCACGGATTCGCCGTCAGGACGGCGACTACCGGCAAATCTAATTGTCGGACCCGGCAGATCTAATTGTCGCGGATCAGAAGAGCTCGAGAGACCAGAGCAGGTTGTGGGGGTGATGGTAGTGGACGAGAGTGAGGATGACGGTGGCGAGGAATAACGCGTGCACTGCTTCAGAGTGGCCGATTTCCTCGCGCTGCAAGAACGCGAACGTAATTGGTTCGAAGTCCTTATGACCGTTGGGCTCAGTCTCGGCGCCAGCCCGCATTATAACGTCCGCAATGCTGATCGAGCGGTCCACGTGGCTGCGCAAATAGGTCCCACATCATAGATGTCAGGGCCATCGAGCCCTGACCCTATGGCTACACGCGCCGTGCAAGGTGCGGACTGCAAGGCGAAGACGACCGGTATCGGGCTCGCGTCGACGCCCGCGCCGCAGGCGGCTCGGGCAGCGCGAGGTATGGGCGTGCACGCTGCAATCACGGCCGAGCGAGGGGGAGGACGCGACGCCGTTAGACGTGCACGAGGGCGGAGATTGGTGTCGAGAAACACGGGTTCAGCTGTAACTCCCGCAAGGAGGCTGAGCGAGGGTTTCAGCGCGGTAACGCCGCGAGTTTAAGGCCATTCGCGCTCGATCTGCCCGTGAATAGAGGTAAGGGGCTGCATTGCCCAAAACGCTCATTTTCGGCAAAAGCGACAACGCGGTTTACATTCCATCGATCCATTGGGGGCGGATCTGGCCCAATCTGTTAGCCCGACGCTACGCCAAGGGACGAATTACCGCAAGTTTGCTCAAAATGCGGCCTGGGATCACCCCGCGGGTCTAGGCAGCAGCGCCATTTTTGGTGAGGGTAGGGCGGTTTGAACGATCCGGATTGTTTGCCGTCAGGTTGATAATCTGTCATCTGTATGATAGATAACGTTTAGTTATGACACCTAAGGTTGTATTTCAGGGGCGCGGTGCCGTTGCGGGCCAAGACCTTCGAATGACAGACCCGCGCATTGATCCAAAGCTTCTTTATGAAGTCGAGTGCCTTGTGATTGGCCCACGCTATCGAGTGATCGAGTACGTCCTCCGCAAAGGACTCGAGAGCCTGCAGGGTGAAGGTGCTAAGCGTTTTTTGGCTCTGATCAGCAAACCGCAGTCAGCGGATTCGGATAAGTGGAACCGGAGGCCGCTTCGGCTTCCCCATAAGCTGCTGGCCCAAGTGGATGAGCTAGGCGAGTTAGGAGTCGACACTCGGGACCGGGCGGTCGACGCTCTTTTGCGCTTGGGAACGGAAGCCATAAGAAGGCGGGCGGGATGCGTGTACGTGGACGCGAGGACACTAGAAGAGATCAACCACCAGTGATCTGCAACGGATGCATTGATTTAGATATGCGGATTTGAGCGGGGGCAAGCCAATCGGGAATGTGCGTCCTACCTGCCCACTTTAGGCGACAAGATTGAACATGAATAGAACCACGAGCTTAAACCTGAAGTGCCTCGTGGCGTGGATCGGTCGGCAAGACCTTGAAGGAGCAACGGTCGAGCCGCCCACTGGACCGATCGTTGATTTTTTGCGTGTGTACCGTGACGTGGAATCGCTTCTCCTATCGGACTGGGCCGAAGCAGAACGAATCGCATATGTAAAACACGTTGAGGGAATCGTTATCGGTCGTATGGAGGTCAGGCCTGTCAGATTAGGGGACCCTACGGATTATCTGGGCGTTTACCGTTACGCCGACAGCGTGCTTTCCGAAGTTGCGAAGCGGTTTCACTTAGATGAAATCGCGGTGCATACAAGCCCAGGAACCGGCACTATGGCTGCAGTGTGGGTCCTTCTCGCCAAGACGAAATACGAGGGTGTACGGCTCTTCAAGAGCTGGATCGATAAGAAATCAGGTGCGGCCCGAGTGGCTGAGCTTCACATACCGTTCAGCCTAAGCCTGGAAATGCTCCCGCAGATCGCCGCGCGGAGAGCTGAGTTGCTCCAAGCTGATGGTCAGCCTCAATTGCCAAGCACCAACGCCTTCGATGCCATAGTGCGCCGAAGCGCGGCAATGGAGCGATTGATCCGGGACGCTCACAAAGCCGCTTTCTTTCCCAACCCAACTTTAATCTTAGGCGAGTCGGGAACAGGCAAGGAGTTACTCGCACGAGCGGTTCATGCAGCGAGCCCAAGATCTAAGGGACCATGGAGTGCGATCAATTGCGCAGCGATCCCGCGGGAATTACTTGACTCCGAGCTGTTTGGGCATGTGCGGGGCGCGTTTACCGGCGCAGTTGGAGAGAGGCACGGAAAGTTTGAGGCGTGCAATGGCGGAACGTTATTTCTGGACGAGATAGGAGACCTACCGCCGGAGACACAGGTGCGCCTGTTGCGTGTCCTTCAGGAAGGCGAAATTCAGAGGGTTGGCGAGTCTAAAACTCGGAAGGTTGATGTTCGAATAATCGCGGCGACGAATCGCGATCTCGTGGTCGAAATGCGGAGGGGTGTCTTCCGCGATGATTTGTTCTACCGGTTGGCGGTCTTGGTCTTCCGGATGCCTCCCCTCAGGGAGCGGCGGGAAGACATCTTGCCGCTAGCCGACCATTTCCTCTCCCGTCTTAACGAACGCGCGCGCGACATTCCGACCGCGGAGCGCAAAACTCTTTCCGCCAGCGCAAGGAGATTTGCGGAAGAATATGAGTGGCCAGGCAATGTGCGAGAACTTGAGAACACGATCGCGCGGGCCTTTGCTTTGGTTCCGGGCGATACGTTGACCGGTGGTGATCTTAGGGCGCACGTGATCCCGACCGGCCGCTCTCGAGGGCACCAAAAGGAGCTGTCGATTCTGAAAAATTTCAGTCTTAACAAGGAGTTAGAGGCTATTGAGCGCGGACTTATAGAGCAGGCGATGCGAGAAGCGGGCGGTGTCAAAGAGCGGGCTGCGAAGCTCTTGGGGCTGGCAAGTCGGCAAGCGCTATCGCACCGGATTCGGAAGTTGGGGCTTTCGATATGAGCCACTGGCACGGCGTGTGCTGTAGGTTCCTAGCATGATGAACGAAGTGGCGAGTGAAGAGCGGGGGAACGGAAACGGTCACGCTTGCTACGCAGTGGATGCAGGTGGCTTGGAGCTGAACCTGAAGGTAACGGATGCCGACTTAGTCGGCGAGCTGAGCCAACGAGCTGCGGGGCAGGCGCGTGAGGAGTACGCGCTCGCAGCTCTACACGTCGGGGTTTTGGCTTTCCGGCACGCGGGCGGACTTGTCGATGTGGAAGGGGTCAGAGCAGAAGGCGAGCGACTTATGGCAGGGTTGCGCGCCGCCCTATCTGAGCACGCCTATGGTCTGACAGGCCGGATGAGCGCCGTGATAGCGCAATACTTCGATCCCCAGACCGGCAACCTGACGCAGCGGCTTGAGCGGCTGATCTCTAAGGACGGGGAACTTGAGCGCGTACTGTCGCGCTACCTTGACGGCGAGACGTCGGCGTTAGCACGCACGCTTTCCGAGTTCGTCGGGGAAGAGAGTGAAATCCTGAAGCGCCTTTCGCCCACGAACACGGATGGCGTCATCTGCACCACGCGGGCAGCCGTCGAGGAAATGCTGAAAGCGGAGCGTGAGCATTTGATTCGGCAGTTCAGCCTTGATGACCGGGAGTCCGCCTTGTCGCGCCTAGTCTCTGAGATCACGGACAGAAACGGACGCCTTCGAACGGAACTTTCGCAGGACATCGAAACAGTCCGAAAGGAGTTTTCGCTCGACCATCCCGATAGTGCACTCGCTAGGCTCGTCAAGCAGGTGCAAGAAGCGGCGGGCGAGGTGAAGAAAAATCTGACTCTCGACATTGAAGCGTCACCGATGGCTCGATTGCGCCGGGAGCTGTTTAGCGTTCTCGAGAACGTAAGGCGCACCAACGCGGAGTTCCAAACAGAGGTTCGTAGCAAGCTCGCAGAGATGACAGGGCGACGGGAGGAGTCAAACCGATCCACCCTGCACGGGCTCGACTTCGAGGACGCTGTAGGGGCCTTCTTAGAGAGCGAAGTGGAGGGATCGGGCGATGTTGTTGAAAAGACCGGCCAGAAGGCAGGCAGGATACAGCGCTGCAAGCTAGGGGACTACGTCGTTACCCTTGGTGCGGACAGTGCGGCGTCGGGAAGCCGGGTCGTTGTAGAAGCCAAGGACAATAAATCCTACGACCTCAAGGCCGCGCTGGAGGAAATTGCGCATGCCCGCGATAACCGCGAGGCGCAGGTAGGTGTGTTCGTATTTTCGAAGACCGCCGCACCGACAAGCGTTCGAACGCTTGAGCGATTCGGGAACGACATCGTGGCGGTTTGGAACCGCGATGATAATTCGCTCGATGCGGTGCTGCAGGCCGCGCTGTCGTTGGCCCGCGCGCTGGCTGTGAAGGAGCAGTCAGCATCGGAGCGTACTGAGGCCGACTTCAGCGCGATCGATGATGCGGTCCGGCGTATCGCAAAAGCGGCAGAGTCGCTTGGCGACATAATGACGATGGCGGGGACCATCCGATCTAACGGAGAGAAGATTCGGAATCAGGCGGAGAAGTTGCGAGGAGAGATCGAAAACCAGTTGGGTACATTGGGCGAGCATCTTGACGCGCTCAGATCGCATGCTGCCTGAGAAGGGCGATCCGATGGGCAGGCCAGGAGAGAACGCAGAGGAGTCGGAGTGAGCGAAGCGTCCCGAGAGACAGATGCGCGCATTCTCATCGACGACTTGCTGAAGCGGGCTGGCTGGGATCCTGCGGATAAGTCTCAGGTTGTCACCGAATTTCCGGTCAAGGATGAAGCTGCGGTCGGTGGAAGAGCCGACTATGTGTTGCTCAGCGGGCGTGGAAGACCTTTGGCAGTGATCGAGGCGAAGCGTAGCGGAATCCAGCCGTACACGGCCAAGCAGCAAGCTCTGCCGTACGCCAGGGGAATCGAGGCGCCGTTTATCTTCCTGAGCAACGGCGAGATCATTTACTTCTGGGACTACGGAAATGACGACGCTCGTCCCGTAAACTCTTTTTTCTCTCGGCGAGACCTTGAGCGCCTGGTCGAGCTTCGGGAAATCCGGAAGCCCCTCGCGACCATCCCGATCCCGGACTACTACCTGAGGCAAAGCGATCAACGGCAAGTGCGCCCTTATCAACAAGAAGCGATGAGGGCGTTGGATCAGGCTACTGAAATTGGCAAGCGGCGCTTTCTGATGGAGCTGCCGACCGGTACCGGCAAGACCGATGTAGTCTGCCTCTATCTGCAGCGCTTGTTCCGTGCGGGCCGCGCGGAGCGAGTCCTGTTCTTGGTAGACCGCGAGCAGTTAGCGAAGCAGGCGCTCGAGGCGATTCAGGACGTGCTCGGGCAGCACAGTAGCTACTGGCTGAAGCCGGGCGCGGTCCGGGAAGAAAAGCAGATCACCGTTTGTCTGCTCCAGACGATGATCGGGCGCTACGAGGAGTTCACGAGCGGCTATTTCGACGTCGTGATCGCGGACGAATGCCATCGTTCAATCTATGGTGAATGGCGTACCGCCCTGACTCACTTCGACGCACTGCACATCGGACTCACTGCAACACCCGCTGCCTACATCGAGCGGAACACCTTTAAATTTTACGAGTGCCCTGAAGGACAGCCAGATTTTGCCTATCCGATCCAACAAGCGTTCGCCGGGGGCTATCTTGTGCCCTACAAGTTCGCGACCGGCATAACAGTGTTGATCGCCGAAGGGACGGATGAGTACGACCCGGTTGAGTTCGAACGCAAGTGGACCAATGAAGACACTAATAAGAAAATGATGGCGGAGTTCGATCGTCTTGCCTGGGAGAACTACAAAAATCTGGCGCCGACTCAAAAACTTGGACCCGGAAAGTCCATCGTTTTCGCAATTACTAAGCACCACGCTGCGCGTCTGACACAGTACCTCAACGAACTTCACCTTGAATGCGGCGGGCGGTACGCGGAAATCATAACGAGCGATATTGCCAACGCCGACGATGTGATTCGCCGATTCAAGCACGAAGACTATCCGCAGATTGCCGTAAGCGTCGGCATGCTCGATACCGGCTTCGATTGCCGGGAGGTGCTCCACCTAGTCATGTGTCGCCGCGTGCGAAGCCCAATCCTGTATCAACAGATGCGGGGTCGCGGGACACGCACCGCACCTCATATCGGGAAGAAGGGGTTCGTCATTTACGACTTCTTCAAAAACCACCAGCACTTCAACGATAGCGACACCGATATTTTCTCAGGACCGGGAGGAGGTCACGTTGGTGGTGGCCCCGAGAGACGACAAGCGACACCGCGCGAATTAGTAGAGCTCGGGCTTCAGGACGAGTGGCTCGAATCCGTCAGTTATGTGGAGGTGGGCACCGAAGGCGAGCGGGTCGATAAGCGCGAGTATGTCACCAAGTGGGAGCAGACAATCCGGTCGGCAGAAAAAGATGACCCTGTGCTGCAGAAGGTTCGAAACGCCATTCCCCTCTCGACCGAAGAGGAGACGGCACTTGCGGCTTGGCTCAACAGCCCGCGGTTCTACTTCAACGAGGATAACCTCAGGCGGGCATACCGGAATCCGGGTGGTACCCTCGTCGATTTTGTTAAAGCTGCTCTCGGGACGGCCAAAGTGAAGAGCCGCGAGGAAGAAGTGGACGAGAATTTCCGCGCGTGGCTCGTCTCGAAGAAGCTCACTACGGAGCAGGCTCAATATCTTGCGCTGTTGAAGAATCGGGGCCTGGTGCGAGGGAAAGTGGAACTGGACGATCTCTTTCGGCCGCCGCTCTCGATCTTGAACGCGGCGACTCTGGGCATCGAGTTGTTCGGCGAGGCGGGACTCAGAGAGATCGTGGCTGACATGAACGATTCAGTGTTTTCCGAGGAGTCCGCCGAGGCGGTGTCATGAATCACGACATTAGAAGAAAGCTCGACCGGATCACCGACATCCTGTGGGCAGGTGGCGTCACGAATCCGGTCACGTATATCGAACAGATTTCTTACCTGATTTATCTCAAGTTGCTCGACGAGGAGGAGTCGGAGCGCGAGCTTAAGGCTCGCCTTACCGGCTCCAAAAATGGGAACACGGCTCTGCTATTTCCGGCACAGGCCGAGCGTTACCGATGGTCAAAGTGGCGCTTCAAGAGCGGTGAGGACCTACGCGACTTCGTTCGCGATGAGGTCTTCCCCTATATGGCCTCTCTCGTCAAGGAGCAGCCGCAGATCGCCGACTACTTCCGCGACGCGGTGCTCGAGATCGTCGATCCCAATGTCCTCAAGCAGGTGGTTGATGAAATCGACTCCATCGATTTCAAAAAGCTGGGTACAGACGTAAAGGGCGATGTGTTCGAATACCTGCTAACCCATCTCGGCCAATCGGCTCTTAACGGCCAGTTCAGAACGCCTCGGCAAATCAGGGCGATGATGGTGACCATGGTCGATCCTGATCTCGGCGACACGATCTTCGATCCGGCCTGCGGTACCGGCGGGTTTCTTATCGATTGTGTCGAGTACATCTTGGCCAAGTACTCCGAGACCCGCCGCCAAGTGCCGATCTACGGAGAGGAATGGCTTGAGAAGCGTGGTCAGACGATCGAGCAGGCAAGAGCTGAAATTCCCACGCTTCAAAGCTACCTAAAGGGCGCCGGCGAGCGGATACCTGACTGGGGACTATTGGAACGCTCCATCTACGGGTTTGACGTCTCGCGCCAGATGATGCGGATTTCGATGATGAACCTGGTTCTTCATGGGATCCGCAACGCCAACGTCAAACGTGCCAACAGCCTTTCGGAAATGAGCGGCCTGTCCGAAGATGACGTCCGGCGCAAGTACAAGGTCATTCTCTCCAATCCGCCGTTCGCCGGGACACTACCCAAAGATTCGATCCGTAAGGACCTGCCCACCAATTCCAAGCGCAGCGAGGTCTTATTTCTGGCGGTGATGATGCAGTCTCTTGCACCGGGCGGCCGATGTGCGGTGATCGTACCGGAAGGTCTTCTGTTCGGGTCGAACTCCGCCCAGGTTGAGATTCGCCGCAAACTGGTCGAGGATTTCGACCTTCAGGCCGTGGTTTCGCTGCCCGCGGGGGTTTTCAAGCCGTACTCGGGGGTGAAGACTGGAGTGCTGGTCTTCCGACGCCCGGCTCAAGGCAAAACTACCGAGAAGGTCTGGTTCTACGAGGTCCGCGCCGACGGATACGACCCGGATAAGATTACGGGTGGCGGCAGGCCCGAGACACCTCAAAAGAACGATATACCTGGGCTCCTGGTTCTTTGGCAGCAGTACAGGGCAAGCAACTTCATGGATCCGCCGGGGCCGCAAGCGCGTGCGATTCTGCCGGTAGGAGCCAAAGGGCCCAGAAGCTGGTGGGCGTCAAAAGAGCACATCGCTTCCAGCGGATACAGTCTTTCGGCCGCGCGGTACAAACCACAGGTATCGGAGGCTCCGCCGCGGGAAGACGCAGCCCAATTGATCGATGAAGTGCTAAACACCGAGCGCGGGATCGTCGCCGGGCTGGAAGATCTCTTGAAAGAGATAGGGGAAAGCCTCGAATGAGTTGGCGGACTGTGCCACTGCGCCAAGTGGTAGAGATAGCGAGCGGTTTCGCTTTTCCACGAGAATTCCAAGGACGCGATGATCAGGCGATTCCCTTCCTGAAGGTGTCTGACATGAATCTCGTGGGCAACTCCCGGGAGATTCGTGAGTGGACTAACACCATTTCACGGGAGACGGCTGCGTTTCTCCGAGCGCGCACCTTTCCACCAAGTGCCGTTATTTTTCCGAAAATAGGCGCAGCCATCGCGACGAACAAGAAACGCGTGCTCGTCCAGGAATCTCTGGTTGACAACAACGTGATGGCGATGATTCCGGGACCGCAATTGCACCCGATGTTTCTGTATTACTGGTCTCTTCTTTTGGACCTGGGCGAGATTGCCAACGTTGGCCCCGTGCCGTCGATTCGTAAGTCGGAACTTGGAGAAGTCAAAATCCCTCTACCGCCTCCGTCGGAACAACGGCGCATCACCGACATTCTGAGTCGGGCCGACGAGCTGAGGCTGAAGCGTCGCGAGGCGGATGCTAAAGCGGAAAGAATACTGCTCGCACTCTTCTATCAGATGTTCGGCGACCCCAGCACAAACCCGAAACGTTGGCCAATCACGAGGGTCGGCGCCGTTCTTCTAGATACACGAAATGGGTTGTATAAGCCGCTGCGCTTCTACGGATCTGGAACGCCCATCCTGAAGATGTTCAACATCAAGGACGGCTGGCTCGAGCTGACCCGCGTGGACCGTATCGCCTTGGACCCCGAGGAGCAGAGCGCGTATGCTCTGGAGCCCGGCGATATATTGCTCAACAGGGTGAATACTAAAGAGCTCGTAGGAAAATGCGCGGTGATCACGGAAGCACTTGGTGAGGCTGTCTTCGAGAGCAAGAACATCCGTGTGCGAGTAAATCGAAATTTAGCCGAGCCGGAGTTCGTCGCTTTCTACCTAAACACCCCAGTTGGTCACCGCTTGCTCTGTCAAGGCGTGAAGCATGCGATTGGAATGGCTACCATTAACAATTCCGATCTGGCCGACGCTCCCCTTCTTCTTCCACCGCTAGAACTACAGCGTCACTGGGCGAACTCGGTCCACGGGACAGGACGTGTCAGATCTCTCAGCGCGCAGTCCAGGGAAGTTATCCACAGACTATTCCAGGTTCTTCTCCATCGCGGCTTCTCGGGCGAATTGACGGAGCAATGGCGTGAAGCCCACACGAAAGAGCTCGTATTAGAGATGGAGCAACAAACGAGGGACCTGGGGCGTGACGGCGATGAGATCAGAGGAGACCTTCAGTTATAGCCTGATCTCCTCGAACAAGGGTGGACGATGTTGACGGCACTACGCGTGGGCAACTTCAAGGCGTTTGGGGCGACGCAGACGCTCCCGCTCAAGCCGATCACACTGATTTTCGGCCCCAACAGCTCGGGCAAGTCGAGCCTCATACACGCTCTGCTCCTAGCCCACGAGGCCGAACGGGTCGGCAAGCTCGATGTGTTTCGGACCGAGATCGGCGGGGACTCAGTCGATCTCGGAGGATTTCGCCAATACGTTTACCGTAGGAATGCGGCACAACGCGTCGAATGGGGTTTCGAGCTCGATGCTCGGGCTCTGAAGGACCGTCTTGGCGTTCGCCTTGAACCGGCGGACAGAATCGGCGGATCACTTAGTTTCGGCTTTGAACTGGATAATGAGGGCGAACCGAAACCCGGCGCCGACCCAAAGGTGGACGCCTATAGCGTCGATATAGACGGAACCACTTTTCTTCGCGCCAGCCGTCGTGCGGACGGGCACCTGCGACTTGACCATCTGAATCACCAGCACCCTTGCTTCCGGGATCTCGTCTCCGCGCTCGTGCTAAGCACGACAACCGCTGCAAGGTTGGAAGAGGCAGATTACGCAGCTGCTACCGACGCGATCGCGGAACTTGTGCCCGAAATAACAATACCGCTCGGCAACCTTTTGCCACGTTCACGGGCTCCAGAACGATCGCCGGTTCTGATGCCAATAAGCCGCGGACAGCGAAGGGCGGACCTGGCCAGCGCGATTCAACTCGTTCTCCCTTGGACTCTCCATCGGATTGTTAACGGCATCACTGAGGGTCTCGTCGAGGAGCTTCACCGGCTCCGCTACCTGGGCCCGCTTCGTTCATATCCGCCGCGACATCTGGCCGCTGACCAATATCACGATCCTAATTGGCTTGCGGGCGGAGGGCACGCATACGATCTGCTTCGGCGCGACGAGGAAATCCGAGCTTCCGTAAACCACTGGCTGGGCGACGCTGAAAAGCTGAGTACCTGCTATGAAGTCGTGGTCCGTCCCCTTGTGACCATCGAAGACCTGGAGCCCTTCTATGCACTGCTCATTGGGGACATCTGGCAAAGAGAATCGAAGGCCCTAGAGGAATCTGATTCGCCGGCTGGCGAGAGCGAACCCGAGCTCGACCCCACCTTAAACAAGGTCTTAAATTTCCTGCGTGGTGACACGCCGCCCGATGACACTGATTACATACGTGAAACTGAAGAAGCGCTGTCTAAACTTAAGAAGTTAGAACCACGGTTGTCCCGTTTCCAGCTTCTCGAACTCAAGGACAAGCGAAATGACACGATCGTTACCCATCGCGACGTCGGTATCGGAGTGAGCCAAGTTCTTCCAGTACTGGTCAATGCTTACGGTTCAACCCGCTCGATTGTGGCGATCGAGCAGCCCGAAATTCATTTGCATCCCGGGCTCCAGTCGGAGCTGGCCGATGTCTTTATAGAATCCGCTCTGGGTGAGCGAAAGAACACGTTCATTCTGGAAACGCACAGCGAGCACTTGATCCTCCGGGTGCTCCGGAGGATCCGGGAGACCGCCGACGATGAACTTCCCAAGGACATGAAACCAATTCGTCCGTCGGACGTTGCGGTTCTTTACGTCCAACCCAGTGGTAAGGGGGCTGAAGTCGTTGAGATCAAGGCCACCGACGACGGCGAATTCGCTACGCCATGGCCTAACGGGTTTTTTGCAGAGCGTGCGAGGGAACTCTTCTGATGAGATGATTTACGAGTACGCCCTTGAGCCTGAGTTGGTCGCAACCTGGCACTCTCGTGAAGACTTTCGCTTTTTCGTGGACAAATTCGGCCTTGGCCGGGGAAGGATTGTGTCCCGCTATCCAAGGCACTGGGCGAAACTCGTATGGGAGAGCTGTACTCCTCGCGCCGGCGATATGGCGCGAAAGCGGCTAGAGGAACTCCTCATGCGTTTTACGGAACGCATGATTCGTCGTGCAGGAACACATTACGATGGAAGCATCAGTTGGCTCCTCAACGCCGAGACTGAGCATTCAAGACAACCATTCCACGCGATCCTAGCCCGCGCGAACCCCCGGTTAAGAGAGCATGTCCTTATTCCAGACGACATCGATAGGGGTGCGGAGCGGTGGATTGTCAGAACTGATTGTGTCGTTACTCGCACCGCTGTGGCGCTCGCGGCTGCAATCCATTCGGTAATGAGTTGTTGCTCGACAGTGATTTTTATCGACCCGCATTTCAGCCCAGACAAGATTCGCTACCGCCGGTCTTTACGCGAATTCCTTCGGAGTTTAGTGGCAAAGAGATCGGGCAGCCTTCTGCGCGTGGAGTTACACACCGGCGACGAATCAAGCGTGCAGTTTTTTCGTGAAAACTGCGATAACAAGTTGAAGCCGATCGTTCCCACTGGGTTAACGTTGCTGCTCAAGCGCTGGCGGATGAAGCCCGGCAGCGAGGCCTTACATCACCGCTACGTGCTCACTGATCTGGGCGGCATAGGCTTTAAGTATGGGCTCGACGATGACGACGGCGCGGGCGGTCAAACTGATGAACTCAACTTGTTGAGCGTGGAAGTGTACCGGCTACGGTGGGAGCAATATCTCGGCGACCGTCCTGCCTTCGAGCTGGTCGATGAGTATACCATCGTCGGCGAAGGCCAGCCTTGATAGGGAAATGGTAACTGGCACTCAGGGAGCGGTGGTTGAAGAGGTCGTCGGGTGGCAAGCGTAGTCTTCATAAGCCACGCTAATCCCCAGGACAACGACTTCACAATTTGGCTCGGAGCCCAGTTGGCAACGGCAGGGTACGAGGTCTGGTCGGATCTCACCCGTCTCATCGGTGGCGAGGAAACGTGGCAGGATATAGACCAAGCGATTCGACATCTTGCGGCCACAGTTATCCTCGTGCTTTCACGCGAAGGTGTGAAGAAGCAGGGTCTGCGGAACGAGCTTGCCGTTGCGGACGGGGTGGCCAGGAAAAGGCGGCGGACCGAATTCTTGCTTCCCGTCAAAATTGACGATCTGCCTTTCGATGAAGTGCCCCCTCAACTCATGCCAAAAAATATCATCGACTTTTCCGGTGGCTGGGCCGGGGGTCTCGAGAGGCTCATCAAAGCGCTCGAACGAGACAATGTCCCCCATACCCAATCGCCGTCCGCCGAAAACCTTGAGCGGTGGGTAAAATTGCGTACTGGGCAAGGAAAGGTGCTCGCTCAGACGAGCGAACGATTGGAGTCGAACTGGTTTCCGATTCTTTCTATGCCGGAGCACATTAACTTCTTTGACGTTCGGCGGTCTGTGGGCTCTCTCTCAGAAATCCAGGCACTGGCGGATAGCATCTCGTGGCCAGCTGCCTTTTACCGGCGTCTTCTGGTCGGATTTGCTGAGCTTGATGAGTTCCAGGAAGAGCTGAAGGACCGAGCACCTCTGCGGACGGCTTATAGCGTTCCTCTTGTAGATTTCCTGTCGGGCACGTCTGCGGACAGCCCGTATATTGCGCATCGAGAAGCGCGCAATTTGGTCACGAATCTCATCAGGCAGGCCTGGGAAAATGCGGCCAAGCGTCGGGGATTAGAACGATACGCGGACGCCAGCGGTCTAAAGGTCTACTGGGCTCGTGCCGGACTTTTACAGGATGATATCGGCCGGTTCGTACGAGCTGACGGCAGGCGCGGCTGGCGAAAGC
>Ga0182035_10000737_pt1 | contig 15677 bp, 9 predicted proteins | sample flu12Cox44000170_FD_125969 | JGI IMG/M metagenome (GOLD analysis project Ga0182035, IMG submission 125969) | Lab enrichment of tropical soil microbial communities from Luquillo Experimental Forest, Puerto Rico - flux4day.12C.oxic.44.000.170 | ecosystem: Environmental > Terrestrial > Soil >...
GACGTCTCCCTCTTTTAGTTTTTGCGGCTTGATCGTGCCGTGCGGCAGCGCCGCAGACGCTCCTAGCAACACCAGCGCTCCGCCGTGCAGGCTCATCTTCGCGAAGCCCTGTTCGAGCAACTTGCCGATATCTTCCTGAGACATTCCTTCCTTGACCGCGGCGAAGACTGCGCGAAAAACGTCGAAGGTGGCCTCACAGGCAAGCCGCATCAGTTCCAGTTCGTGAGGCGACTTGCGCCCGCGGCTGGCAATGGTCACGGGGTCGGCGGAGACGCACTCAAGTCCCGGGGCGGCCACGCGCAGATGGTCGACGAACGTGAAAGGCACGGTTTCTTCCGCGCCGATTCGCCCGGTGCGGATACCGCGATCCGCAAGCGCCGCGGCGGCGATTTTTGTGGGGCTCTGGTCCTCCTGCCAGATGTGAACTTCGGCCGGGAATTGCAGCTTCTCGCGCATCCGCCCTTCTTCAAACGCCGGCACGACGATGATGGGTTCGCCCGCGCGCGGAAGCACGAGCGCGAGAAGCCGCTCACTCATTCCCCAGCGAATTCCCGTGAAGTAACAAAGAGAAGTTCCCGGCGCGACGAATAAGGCGTCATATTTCGGCTCTTGGTCGGTCATCAACTTCTGCGCGTGCTCAAGCCTGCTCCGGTACTCATCGGCAGTAATGGGATGAACACGCGAGCCCAGCGGCTTGAGGCTGGAGAAAGCTTCGGGAAGCGCATCGGCGGCGCAGTTAGGCGTTGTTTTGTCGAGCGATGCGAACCCTGCGACGGACGCAACAGCCGTACCCTTCAGAAATTCGCGGCGCGAGGGTGAAGTTGGAGAACGCAAAGTTTGTTTTTGCATAGCAGAGTAAGGTTTATCCGCCCCGCTTGTTCTTGTCAATACACGCGAGAAAGCAAAAAGAGAGCAAGGGAGCCTTCGAGAAGGCTCCTTCACAAACAACCGCAGACCTCTCAAATCCAGTCGAAAGCAGTTCTTATGGTTGTTGATCCGAGGGCGTTTGCCCGGCGCTCGAATTCCGCGGCGAGTGCTTTCCCGGTGTGTAAGTAATGTCCACTGGCTGCTGCAAAGTGAAATCCAGGCGTGTTTCCGACGGGATCCTCACCTGCTGCCCATGCGTCAGAATTTGCGCGCCCGTGCCCGCTCCCCCGCCCACCGCCGCGCCGATGGCCGCACCCTTGCCGCCACCCGCAACCGCTCCAATTAAGGCGCCAAGCGCCGCTCCGGCTCCGACGCGTGTCGCGGTTTGCTTGCCACGCGAGGCTCCCGTTTCCTTGACGTCGCTGCTGACCACGCCGTACGTTTTCCCCTGAAACGCGATGCTGGAAAGCTCCAGCCCGAGTTCGCTGCGGCCCGTCACGTGCCCTGCCGATCTCGCCTCGACTAGTTTCACGTACGTGTCGGCGCCAGCCGGCACGATCACTCGGTTATCCACAACGATAGGCGCGTCCAGCGAAGCCTTGAAAAGTTCACCGGCGTGATTCGTTTTCGAATCAATGCTGTCAATGGTCCGAACCGTCACAATCGTATCCGCTGCCACCGTTACGGTGATTGGCTGAGGCGGTGGAGGAGGAGCTGGCAAACCCGCGGCTGCGGGCGCGGGCGGCGAAGCTGGAGCCGGCTCAGAAGCTGGTGCGGGTCCGGAAGCCGGCGCAAGTTCGCGGCCTTTCGCCCTTCTTTCTGCGGGCGATCTCCTTCGAGAAGGAGCCTTGCTTTCGGGTTCGCGGGCCGCCGCTGCGGGCACACCAAGGTCGGGCGTCGCCTGCGCGATGGCTACGCTGATCTGATCGTTTACCTTGGAGACGCCCTTCTCTTCGGTCGCGATTTTAAACGCCGCCAGATGCGCCGAATCATCCGGCACCTGCCCGGTAAGAGTGACCACGCCGCCGTGCGTCGAGACGTCTACAGAGGCATTTTTGAGCATCGGCTCGGAGAACATTTTCGCCTTGATGTCCGTGGTGATTGCGTCATCGCTTGGCGCGCGCAGTCGCGAGCAGGACGTGGCGAAACTGACGGCCAGCAATAAGCCCAGAATGCCTATTTTGAATTTGCGCATGCATCCTCCGCGTTGGGAGCAAGCACGGCACCGGGAGGACTGGGCAAAGCCGCGAGGCGTGTTCGCTACACAGATTTTCAAGATTTGCTCCCTCGTTTATAACAGATGCAGCCGGGCCGCGTAATGCTGCCTCTTTGCATTCTCCGGAAGGCACCCTCGAGATGCATTCCACTGGCGTAAGCGCCAATACAAAAAAAAACGGGAGATGCTTGAGAGGCACCTCCCGCGATGCGAGCCTGGAACCGGATTTAGAAAACCAGCTTCAATGCCAGTGTCATGGACCGTATCCCGCTGCTAAAAAACGCGTCCGGCCTCAAGAAGTTAGGATCTGTCGGCAACACATATCCTTGCGTCGTGGTCGCCGTCGTGACCCCGGCAACGCTGAAGATATTGCCGTTGCTTAGGGCAAAGTTGGGGTGATTGAGGACGTTGAAGACGTCCGCTTTCACCAGCAAGTATTTTCCCTCTGTGAAATAAGTTCTCTTGCCAACCGATAAATTCAGAACGGCGAACCCTGGCGTAAACCAGCTGTTTCTGCCGACGGTGGCCCGGACTCCGCGGCCAGCGACAACATATTTTGCTGTTGTGTCTGCGCCCGTCTTCGTATCTACCGCAAGGTACCCGACCACGTTGTCGGCTGCCGGGCAAGTCGCTGCCGTGACCGTGTTTCCACCACCGGCTGGCGCGCAGACGTTGATTAGCGTGGTGTTGTTGCCGGCCAAGCTCGTGCCGAACCGATTGAACAACGCGCGATCCCCCGCGGAATCACCGTTGCGATTCGCGTCGGATCCTGACTGAAGCGTAACCGGCTGACCCGACTGAGCCAAGAATACGGAACCCAATTGGTAGCCGTTGAACATTGCTTTCAGGAAACCATTCTCGCTTTTTACCTTGGGTACGTCATAGCCCCAGGCCAACGAGCCTTTGTTGCGCACGTGCAGGTCGGAATAGGACCAATCGTCCGCAAGGCGATTCGTGTCCTGGGCTCGCCGCGGGTTGAGCAGACTCGTGAAGAATTCGTTGGTGGAATTATCTTGCGTGAGCGAATACGTGTAGTTGGCGTTTAGGGTCAATCCGAAGCGTGACCGCTGTATGAAGTCAAGCGAACCAGCATGATATCGACTGCCGCCGAGCGGCGGATCCGCGGTTACGTTCGCTAGGAATCCATATTGAGCGTAGACGTTGCTATTAAAAGCGTCCCAAACAGCTTTTGCGGGTACACCGGCAGACACGCTTGTTGGAACGTCTTGCTTCCGGAAGTATTCCGGCAGGGCTGGAAGTCCGGCGTCGAACCCGCTCTCCCTGTTGCGCCTGAACTGAACCGGCAGTTCCAAGCCACGCGTGCCGAGATAACGAACTTCGACGGTCGCGTTGCGGTACACCTCATGTTGCACGCCGAGGCTCCAAGTTAGAATCTTGGGCATCACCGTATCATCGATGTAGGCGGTAGTTAGCGCCCGCGCGCTCGCTTGGTCGGCCGGTGGTATATAGGTCGACGGGAGTCCCCCGTTGTGCAAGAACGCCTTACCGCCATTCGTGCACCAAGCCGGTGCATTGGATAGCGAACAAGCGGATGTCTCATCCATTTCACTCTGCAGTTGCGGCGGGAGTGTGATGGAGGAGAAGTTCTGGAATTTCCATCCGTAGGAGACGCCAAACCCTCCGCGAACCGAGGTTCTGCCTTTTCCCGTGGGATCATAGGCGAATCCGACCCGTGGGCCGACATTGTTCTTGTCCGTCTTCGGCTCGCCAAAGGTGATTACGCCGGGAACGCTCGAAATAGCATTGAGCGCTTGCGCGTTCGAGCCTACGGGATTTGTCCAATACTCGTACCGCAAGCCGAGATTCAAGGTCAGGCGCGGGTTAAACTTGAAATCATCCTGGGCGAATCCAGCAAACAGACTTTGTGTGCCGAGGAAGCTCCCGGTGCCGGCCCCGCGCAACGTCCTGCTCGGGACGTCCGGTACGAGGTCGTCTATGAAGACTTGCGTGGTGTTATACCAATTGTCTCCATTGCTTCGCGGCAGAAAGAATTGCGGATAGATGAAGTGTGTATATTGGCCGCCGAATCTGAAGGTGTGCTTGCCAACCGACCAGGAAACATTGTCCAGAAGTTGGTAGCTGTTTTGCTGCTGATGCTGCACATCCGAGGGACCTATCGTGTTAAATCCGAGGTCCCCGATCGTGACATCCCCCGGACAAACGGTGCAGTGGTTCAGGAGGCCCAGGAAGTAGAACGAGTACTGAAGTCGCAAATCATTGACCAGATGGCTGTTGACGGTCCAAGTATCGGTGAGCGCGATCTTGCGGTTATGCACCGGCTCATCCTGATTAAAAATAGCCTGTGTGGAGTTCACGGGCAGAATGAATTTTTCCTGGTTGAACGTAAATCGAGCGCCAAATTGGTGTTTCCCCCTCGTGTAGTCCGCATTGACCTGGGCGTCATGCTCCCTCTGAAACACCGGGCTGATTATTGTAAGGTTCCCGATGGGGATGTTAGGTATCGGTTTTCCACTAGCATCGACTGGGCAATGCACGCAAATATTGCCGGCGTCATTTGCCGGTGCAACCGGAAAATTCGCTAGAATGTCCGAAACGGCTGAATTGGCCGCCATTGATTTCAGTGACGCCAGCCCGCTGGCCGTCGGAGCTAGCAATGCTGTTGGGTTCCCCGCGCCATGAAGCGTGGTGTATTCATAGGCGCCAAAGATGAATAGCTTATCTTTTACAATCGGACCGCCGAGGGTGCCGCCGAAGCGGTTGTTGTCAAAAGCGGGCACGCCAGGGATCGTCCCCCCTGCAATAGCAGACTTTGTGAGCTGATCCACAGAATTGTAATTCTTGTTTTGGTTGTACCACTCGCCGGATCCGTGCCAACTGTTGGTACCGGTCTTCGTGACAAGCGTAAACTGACCGCCCGACGAGTGGCCGTACTCGGCGCTGAATTGATTCGTCTGCAGATTAAATTCAGCAACTGCGTCGGGAATTACGGTCGAGTTAGGTCCAGTTACTCCTAAATTGTTGTCGTCCACGCCGTCAATCACGAAATTGTTTTCACGCGGGCGAGTTCCGCCGACGGATCCGCCAACTCCGGTTACTCCTCCGGGCTGGGCAACAACATTGGGAGCAAGCACAGCCAAATTCAGAGGGCTCCCGTTCAGCGTGCCCGCAGCTTGCGGAAGATTCGAGACGTCGTCGGAATTGAACTGATTGGCTAATGAAGAGGATGCCGTTTGCACCTGCACCGCTCCCGCGGTGACTTCCACGGTTTCTGTGGCCACGCCGAGTTCGAGCTGCGCATCCGCCACGTTGTCCTGGTCCGCTAGCACCGTGACATCATTTTTGACGTATTTCTTGAATCCGGACACCTCTACGGACACCGAATATTTGCCCGGCAAGAGACTCGGGAAACTGTAGGTTCCTGCCGAAGTCGTCACGATCTTTGTGGAAACTGCTGTTTCCTTATTGGTTGCGGTCACCTGAGCGTTTGCCACCACGGCACCCGCGGGGTCCAGCACTTGGCCCCGGAGCGTTCCCGTGGTTCCCTGGGCAAATGCAGGTACAGGAACAAAAAGCGCTGTGGCCATGGCCAACAGCGCGACAACAACACCCCTTAGGCAATGGCCAGTGTGCCGACAAGGCCCAGCCACGTTTCTCCCCTCGCGATTCATTGCTTCCCTCCAAGTGAACGACGAATCCACTCTCCACAGCGCGTTACAGGTCCGACCTGCACACCGAAATCACGTTGCAGAGGCAATGATTCGGCTTCAGGCCGGCCAAATTGGCTGCAGGTCAAGCACCACAAGCGGCTGAGGTTAAGAGTCAGATTTTTCTGTGATTTACATGCCAATTGCGACGGAGCAAGAATCAAAGTTCGATACTTCTGGAGGTTTTATCTAATTTAGATTCCAGTATGCGGAGAGGCGCCAGTAGACTCGGCGCGGTTATTGTATCCAGGCGCAATCAAGCGCGGCAGCGCACCGCCCCGAATGGCGACGCCGTACACGCACGAGTCGCGGCGGCGTGGGCGAAAGCTGCCCGCATCGCAAGGGTTGCGAAGCCAGGATTGTGGTAATCTCCCGCATCATGAATCCGGAGGAAAATTTCGCGAGTTTTTGGCCCGAGTATGTGCGCGCGCACAGCCGGCCAGGCACGCGCGCGATTCACCTGACGGGGACGCTGGCTGGGTGGGCGTTGCTGGCTGCGGCAGTGGCGCTCGAGCGGTGGTGGTGGATCGCGCTGGCACTGTTTGTTTCCTACGCACTGGCCTGGATCTCGCACTTCTTTGTGGAACATAACCGGCCAGCCACATTCGAACATCCGTTGTGGTCGTGGTGGGCGGACCAAAAGATGGTGGCGCTGATCCTTATGGGGAAGATGGGCGAGGAAGTTCGGCGCTGCACGGCTCTACATTAGATTACAGCGGGCCATTCGAAGACTGAACAAACACACAAAAAACGAAATGTAAAACTAGGCTCGTAACAAGATTTTACTCGGTACGGATGGCGAGGATATTCTTGCCGCGAACGCGGATCTCGACACCGAGAGGTGGTCGCAAGTCGGAACCCTGCACGATCCCGCCGCGTACAAAGAAGTCTCCCGGAAGATTCGTCATCTTGAGCGGATCGAAAAGCGTGCGGCTACAGGGATTGCCAACCATAGGATGTTTCGCGGCGCTGAAGCCGTAATCCGTCTCTAATTTGGCCACGTCGGTGACGTACTCGAGCCGGCAATCCCCATATGGCGCTTTTACGGAAAAAGCCCAGTAGCCGCTGGCCTGCGATGCCGAGCCCGTCGGCAGGCGGATCAACATTGCCGGGACGTTTTCGCCGCTGAGTTCATTGCGAATAAAAAACTGTTTGAAGGACCAGGGCTTGGCCATTTCTTCGATGTTGGCGATGCCTGGCGAGGCGCCGGTGGCGTGCGGCAGCAGGGTACTCGGGTCTGGAGCGGGCGTAGGAACTTCGATTTGCGGCTGATCAGCGACCCTGAGTTCGGGATCTTTGGGATGGAGCGCCCAGCGTGCCCCCAGGAAAACAACGAGAAGCACGACGAGAAGTCCGATTCCGAGTTTGAGAGAAGAATCGCGGGGAGGCGACGGTGTGCCGACCGAGGAAACACCCGGGATTTTCGGCATATCCGCCTTGAAGCGGTCCGAAGGGGGTTGATCGGGCATAAAAGGTCCGCCCTGCTTTTATACTGGAAACCCGGTCGATATTCAAAGCGCGAAGAGTACCTAACGTTGACGAAGCCGGGAAGGAGTGGACCGTTCGGACCCGACTCGCTTGCGACCAAACTCCTCCGCCTCTATAATTCTTCGATCTCGCAGCCATTTCTGCGGCATTTACAACGAGGAAATCGTGCCGGTCGGAACTGCCTTTCACGAACGCACCTTGGCGCTGTGCGAAAGCCTGAGCTATCGCGAATGGTCGGGCTACTACACCGTCAGCGTTTATGAGATGACTCATGAGCACGAATACAACGCCATCCGCAATTCCGCCGCGCTCATCGACATCTCTCCGCTTTTCAAATATCACGTTACCGGCCGCGACGCCACGAAGTTCGTAAACCGCGTCATCGCGCGCGATATCAACAGAGTCGCCATCGATCAGGTCATTTATTGTTGCTGGTGCGACCCGGAAGGTAAAGTCATCGACGACGGCACCATCACGCGCCTCGGCGAAAACGAGTATCGCTGGACCGCCGCGGATCCCAGCCTGCGCTGGTTCCAACAAAACGCGCTGGCCCTTGACGTAAAGATCGAAGATATTTCAGAACGAACCGCTGCGCTGGCGCTCCAGGGGCCCATGTCCGGCCGCGTGCTGCGCGCAGCGGCCGATGCTGCCATCGATAACCTAAAGTATTTCCGCGTCACGCGCGGAAAAATCGCGGGCGTTCCCGTCGACATTTCCCGCACCGGCTATACCGGCGACCTGGGCTTCGAAATTTGGATGCCGTGGATCGACGCTGTCAAAGTTTGGGACGCGCTCATCGGCGGAGGCAAGGCCTTTGACATCCATCCCGCCGGCATGATCGCGCTCGACATCGCCCGTATCGAAGCAGGGCTGATTCTCATCGAAGTCGACTACATTTCCAGCAAGAAAGCCCTCATCGCATCTCAAAAATATTCGCCGTTCGAAATCGGCCTCGGCAAGCTGGTCGATTTAAAAAAGGAAGGTTTCGTCGGGCGCGAGGCGTTGGCGCGGGAAGCAAAAAAAGGCGCGGCTCGCGCACTGGTTGGACTGGAGATCAATTGGAACGAAGTGGAAGCCCTTTACGACAACCTCAAAATGGCTCCGCAAGTGCCCGGCACAGCCTCGCGCGTCGCGGTGCCGGTGTATCGCGGCGGCCGTCAGGTCGGCAAAGCCACTTCGACCACCTGGTCGCCTACGCTGAAAAAAATGATCGCGCTCGCCTCCGTGGGCAGCGATAGCTCCGACCGTGACACGAACCTCAGCATGGAAATGACCATCGAGGCCGTACGCCATACCGTCTCCGCGAAAGTAGTTCCTCTTCCCTTTTTCCATCCTCTGCGCAAAACCGCGGTGCCAGTGATTTAGCTTCAATTTGTCATTCGGTTGTATTTCCTTAGCACCGCTCTCAGCTTGTCGTGAGGCAGCGCGATCGCCTTGTGGTTCTCGATCCCCGTCATCGTTTCAGCAGCCACCATCGCGTTGATGATCGCTTCTTCCGTCGCCTCGACCGTCGCGCCAAGTAGCGGATTCATCTGATCATTGGGGAGCATCGTCAATTGTACAACTCCTTCGGTCTTCGCCGCGCCGGAGTTCGCCGTGGAAAACGCAATGAAAATATCCCCCGAGCCGTTTCCGGAGATGCTGCCGTTTCGCCCCAGCCCCAGCGAAACACGCCGCGCCAACCGTTTCAGCTGGTGCGCGACCAGCGGCGCGTCGGTTGCCACCACCACAATGATCGAGCCGCGATCTTCCTGCGCAAACCCGGTATTTGCGGACGCAGCATCCTCGGGAATTTCCAGGCCCACGGGCACTCCCGCAATGCGGAAATTCTTTCGGGCGCCATAGTTGCACTGCACCAGCACGCCAACGGTGTAGCTGCCGACCTTCATGTCTACTTTTCTCGACGACGTGCCGATACCGCCTTTGAACCCATTGCAAATCATCCCCGTGCCGCCGCCCACGTTGCCCTCTTCGACCGCGCCGCCGTGCGCCGAATCGATGGCATGCCACGCGTGGTCGAGTTTGACGTGAAAGCCATTGATATCGTTCAGCCAGCCATCCCAGGTTTCCGCCACTACCGGCAGCGACCACCAATACCCAGTCGGGTCCGGCTGCCCGTGCTGCACCCGCCACTGGATCACCGCGTCGCGAACGACGCCCACGCTGTGCGTGTTGGTAATCATCACCGGGCCTTCCAGAAAACCTGACTCTTCCACCCAGGTCGTGCCGGTCATCTCCCCGTTGCCGTTGAGCGACCACCAACCGGCGAAAGCGGGATTCATCATAGAGTCTTTTCCGCGTGGCAGAACCGCCGTTACACCCGTTCGCACTGGCCCCTTCCCAATCTCTAGTTTGCCTTCGCCCCGTATCAGCGTTGTGTGCCCTACGGTGACTCCGGCCACGTCGGTAATCGCGTTCAGCGGCCCGGGCGTTCCGTCAAACGGCACTCCAAGGTCGCGCGCCCGAGGCTTCGAATGCGCTTCTTGCTGCGCAAACGCTGGACGGATCGCAAAAACCAGACAACATGTAGTTGCGAGCCGGCAAAAAGTACGGAAATGTTTCCTCAATTGTTTTTCTCCCAAGAAATTGTGGCCTTTCGTAGCAATTCGATATTCTTTTCGAGCGCGCGCTGGATGAGCACCGCCTGGTCCGACGCCAGCTTCCAGTCGCCTTTTTCTACGGCTTCGGTCAGCCCGGGAAACTCCAGGTGCGCGTACGTGTAGCGCGCCGCATAGAGCAAGTGCTGGAACCACGGGCGTCCGGGAATTCCTTGGGGATCGAGCCAATTCGCTTCCACTTGCAAGAGCTCCTGATTAAGCTGCCGCGTCTTTTCCGCAGTGATCGCGCCGCTGGCGAGCCTTTGTTCCACCGTCTCGCGCAGTTCGTTTCCCGCATTCTGAAAATCGGCAAGGCGCTCGTGCAGCTTCTTCAGTTTCACCTTGCGCCTGTCAATCTTGCGCCTCAGCTCCAGCTCGGTCAGAAAATGATCCAGCGTGATCCCGTTGAACCCAAAGTCATACGGCAGTACATCCGCGTCGGCCAGCCGCAGCGCCAGCAATCCCCAAATGTTGGTCAGCGCGATGTGATATTCAAACGCGGGATCGCCAATGTGCTCCATCCAATAGTGATCGTCATACATGGAGTGGTACACGCCGTAATCGCCGCCGAACCCAAGGTTGATCACCGGCCGCCCCAGATGATTCAGAAACACGGTATGGTCCGAGCCGCTGCCGATGCGCGTTTCGACCAGCCCACTGTCAAGCGGTGGGGCGCTGGCCTTGTCATCGCGCTTGCTTGTCGCCCGCCACGCTTCGTAGAGCGATTTTCCCGAAGGCGCGCGCACATCTTTCGAAGCTTCCACGAGCATCGGCGCCAGCGAGGCAACCGCCGAAGGTGAAAAGCTAAGCCCCTCGGGACCCGCTGTCGTGGCCGCACCCGCTACCGACTCGTCCACGTTTAAGTACGCGACCAGCTTTTTCTTCAAATCGTCGGCAAACTGTTCGCCCCATTCAGTCGAGCCCGTCAGCGCATATTCTTCTCCGTCCCAACTGCATACGATCACCGTGCGTCGCGGCCGCTCTCCACGCTGCTTCAGCTCGCCAAGGGCGCGCGTCAGCTCCATCATGGAAGCCGTGCCGCTCGAAGGATCCACACCGCCAAAAACCCACGCGTCGCGGTGATTTCCGAGCAGTACCCATTCGTCCGGCAATTCGCTCCCGCGAATGCGCGCCTCGACGACGTTGTACTGCTGGAAGCTCGTGTCCATGTCTACCTTCACGTGGGCTGTTACCGCGCCGGTCAGCCGGTACTTGATCGGCAGCGCGCCCTGCCAGCTTTTAGGGGCTTCCATGCCATTCATGTTCTCGAGCAGTGGTTTTGCGTCATGCCAAGAGAGTGGGAGCGCCGGAATTTTAGGAAGCGAGGCCGCTTCTTCCGGCTTGATGTGCCTCGCAGCGGGGACCGACGCCCATCCCGGCGTTGTGGGATCGCCCGGCACAATGTAATCGTAAGCGATGGCGCCGCGCTGAATGTGGCTCTCCGGTCCCCACGGCCCGTCGGGGAAAACTCTGCCTCGCGCGTAACCGTCTTCCGCGGGATCGGAATAAATCAGCAGGGCCGCGGCGCCTTCGCGCTCCGCGGTCAGCGCCTTAAACCCGCGATAGCTATATGGATTCGAATATCGCACCAGTACAATTTTTCCTTTGACGCGGATGCCGTTCTTGCGCAGCAGATCGTAGTCTTCCGGGTTCCCGCTGTGCGCGTAGATAACTTCTGCGGTGACCTCGCCCGAAGCCGCATATCCAAAATACGCTCCGGAGACTTCGGCATTTTTTGTATCCGGATCCACATCGAGGGGATCTTCGCGCAGCGACGCGGTGTAACGCACGGGCGCAGTCATTTCGAGCGATACGGAGCGGGGGCGCGAATGCAGCACCTCGTAATGCCGCAGCGTCACCTCTTCCCAGCCCTGCTTCCGCCACTCGTCCGCGATGAGATCCGCAAGCTGGTTGTTGCGCTCGGACGCCGCCGGATGCGGCTCCGCGGTAAACGTCCGGTGCCACTCTCGCGCCTTCTCCGGCGAAGGAATTGCCTGAAACTCGGTTTCAAGCTTGTGCTGCGCTATCGCATGCGTCAGCGTGAAACCCAGAATCGGCGTGGAAGGAGGGAAGGAAGGGGCTTTTTGTTGTTGGGCAAAAAGAATGGCGGAAAGAACCGGCAGAGCGGCGAACCAGACAGCCACTAGGAATGAGAATTTTCGCGTCAAAGGGCTAACTCTCCGTAAGCCGCACAAACAACGGGTCGCATCACGATGGAAAGACTTTTTTGAGCGCCAACGTCAGCGCATTCTTGACAAGCTTGCACTCTTCCTCGGTAATCGTGAACGGCGGCGCGAGCAGCAGATGATCGCCGCGGTGCCCATCCACGCAGCCCTGCGTCGGATACGTCAGCACGCCTTCCGCCACCGCGGCTTGGCGGACTTTTTCCGCAATATTGTCGGACTTCAAGAAAGGTTCGCGCGCGGCTTTGTCCCTCAGGAATTCCACGCCGAGCAGTAGTCCGAGCCCCCGAATATCGCCGACGTGCGGATGTTTTTCGAGCGAAGCAAGCGCTTCGCGTAAATTTTTCCCCGCTGGGCTCACGCGTTCAAAGAGTCTATGCGCTTCCAGATAATCCAGGACCGCATTGCCCGCCGCGGTGCACACTGGATGCGCCTGATAGGTAAAGCCGTGTATGAACGCGCCCGAACCCGCCCCGATCGCTTCCACCACGCGCGCCGAGGCGAGCACACCGCCAAGCGGCGCATATCCGCTGGCGACTCCCTTCCCTACCAAAATGATATCCGGCTCGATGCCCCAATGCTGCACCGCAAAGGGTTTGCCCGTGCGGCCCATTCCCGTCATGATTTCATCTGCGATCAACAGGATGCCGCTCTTCTGGCAGATCTCCGCGATTCGCCGGGCATAACCTTCGGGAGGAACCGCAGCGCCGAGCGTCGCGCCAACCACCGGCTCGAAAATAAACGCCGCTGCTGTCTCGCTTTGATGCTCACGTACAAACGTCTCGAGATCCTCAGCGCACGCTATCTCGCATTGCGGAAAAGTTTTCCCGAACGGGCAGTGATAACAGAAGCACGGAGCGATGTGTCCCCACTCGGGAATCAACGGAGCGTATGGCGCCCGCCGCGCCACGTTTCCGCTGACGCTCATGGCCCCGAGCGTGCTCCCGTGATAGCTCTGCCGCCGCGACACCACGCGGTAGCGCTCGGGCTTGCCCGTTTCCACGTGATACTGGCGCACCAATTTGATAGCCGTTTCCGTTGCTTCCGAACCGCCCGAAGTGAAATAAACGCGCCCGCCCTTGCGAAATTTCGCCGGCGCCAGCGCCAGCAGCCGCGCCGCCAGTTTCTCGGCGGGCTCCGTGTGGAATTGCGAAGTGTGCGCGAAGGCGATTCGCGCGGCTTGTTCCGCCATCGCCTGCCCGATTTCCGCGACACCGTGGCCGATGCTCACCACCGCAGCCTGGCCCGCAGCGTCCAGAAAGCGGCGGCCGCTTTCATCCACAATCCAGCAGCCTTCCCCGCGCATTGCCAGGGGAAACGCCTTCTTGAGATTTCGGGAGAAAAGTCCGCTCGTCGGCATGCCTTGTCCGGGGAAAGATTGTAGCAGACTCGCCGGCCTGCGCCGTGTCATCCCCACGCCGCGTTCTGGGTGGCTGAAGGGTCTTAAACCGTCCTTCGCGGAATTGTAAATTCTCTGGAGATCCTCTGGAGACAGCTGTCCCCTGGGAAATCTTGTGTTAGCCTTGCCCAGCTTTGCATGAATGGCGAAAAGCTTCCTGATCAAAAGACGGGCGGAATCGCACTTGGCGGAGCCTCAAACCGGACTCGTTCGAACCATCGGCCGCTGGAGCTTGGCAGCGCTCATGGTCAACACCATGGTGGGCGCCAGCATTTTCGGCTTGCCGGCGCTGATCGCGGCTCGTCTCGGCAGGCTTAGTCCCGCCGGGTTCTTCCTGGCCTTCGCGATCATTGCCGTCATCGCCGCGTGCCTGGCCGAAGTCGCTTCTCAATTCCAGGAAACCGGGGGGCCATATCTCTACACGCGAGTTGCTTTCGGACGCTTTCTTGCTATTCAAAACGGCTGGTTGACCTGGCTCACGCGCATCGCCGCCGTTTCCGCGGTAGCCAATCTCTTCATCATCTATCTAGCTGAATTCTTCCCTGCCGCAACCAAACCATTTACGCGAGTGGCTATTCTTGTCCTTCTCATCGGATTCCTCGCCGCCGTGAATTATCGCGGCGTCGGCGGGGGCAACCGGCTCAGCAACATTTTCACCGTCACCAAGGTCAGCCTGCTGGCCTTGTTTGTCATCGCCGGTCTCCTGGCCTTGGCCCTCCATCCGGAGGCTCGCGTGCATCCCGCATCGACTCCCGCCACTTCCGCGGACTGGTTCGAAGCTCTGCTTCTGATGATCTATTCCTACGGCGGATTTGAAGCCGCGCTGATCGCCTCCGGCGAAGCACGCAACGCCCGCAACGACATTCCCTTTGCGCTCTTCGTGGCCATCGGCCTAACCACGCTTGTCTACATCGCCGTACAATACCTGGTCATTCACACCATTCCGAATGCCGGCGCCTCCGCCGCTCCCGTTGTGGATTCCGCCCGCCGCTTCTTGCCATACTGGGCCGTGCGCATGGTTACGGCTGGCACGCTCGTTTCGGCGTACGGATATCTCAGCGCCAACGTCCTGCACACGCCGCGTGTCACTTTTGCCATGGGCCAGCGCGGGGACTTTCCCTCCTTCTTCGGCAGCGTCCATTCGCGTTTTCGAACACCGCACGTTTCCATCGTGATTTTTGCCGCGCTGCTCTTGATTTTCTCCATCGCAGGCGATTTTCGCTGGAACGCCCTGCTCTCCAGTGTCGCCCGCCTTTTCGTCTACGGCTCGGTCGCCGCCGCCTTGCCGGTGCTGCGCAAGAAACACCCGCTCGCCGATGCTTTCCGCCTTCCTTGCGGAATCTGTTTTTGCGTGCTGGCGCTTGCGTTTTGCGCCGTTCTCGTCACCCGCATGCACCGCGGAGAGTTCCTGGTGATCGCCGTCACCGCGACTCTCGCCTTCCTCAATTGGCTCTGGGTACGTAATCACGCTATTGGATTCGCCCCGGAAACGTGACATGATCCGGGGTTCTGCACGCGTCTTCACCTTGCAACTTCAGGAGAACCCAAATGAAAGGCCTCTTTCTGCGGAGCGCTCTCGCGAGCGCCTTGACGTTGGCATGCGGATTCGCAAGCGCTGCGCAGGAAGCCGCTAAGCATCCCATCACCTTCGACGACATGATCAAAATGCATCGCATCGCCGAGCCGCAAATCTCTCCCGACGGAAAATGGATCGTGTACACCGTGGCCACACCCGACATGGATGCGAACCGCAACGTCACCAACATTTGGATAGTTTCCACCTCCGGCGGAGGGCCCACGCAGCTCACGCAGAGCGGGCAGGACTCTTCGCCGGTGTGGTCGCCGGACGGACAGACCATTGCGCTTCTGTCGTCCCGCAGCGGCGAAGCCCAGGTGTACTTGCTTCCGCTCGAAGGCGGCGAAGCCCGGCGCCTTACGAAATTATCGACCGGCGCGGATCTCGTGAAATGGTCTCCCGACGGAAAGACGATTGTGTTTACTTCTTCGGTATACCCAGACTGCAAGGACGAGGACTGCAACAAAAAGCGTGATGAGGAAAAGGAAAAGAACAAAGTGAAGGCTCACGTGGCCGAGCATCTTCTTTACCGCCACTGGACCCACGGGAACGACGGTAAGCGCAGCCACTTGTTTGTCATGCCTGGCGCTGGCAGCGTCGGTCCGCGCTATCTACCCTTTGTGGCTAATTTCGACGCACCGCGGGACCAGCGCGGCGGTCCAAGC
>Ga0182035_10000740_pt1 | contig 15645 bp, 7 predicted proteins | sample flu12Cox44000170_FD_125969 | JGI IMG/M metagenome (GOLD analysis project Ga0182035, IMG submission 125969) | Lab enrichment of tropical soil microbial communities from Luquillo Experimental Forest, Puerto Rico - flux4day.12C.oxic.44.000.170 | ecosystem: Environmental > Terrestrial > Soil >...
CGTACCGGGAAAACTTCCCGGAGCCGGCGTTCGAGGCCGTCGCGTCTCGGGTCGATGGTGGTTGAAGATTATTTGCAACCAGCAGCGATTCGGGCGGGCGTTCTTGAGGTCAAGGATGGGAAACGCTACATCGACGGCGAGTGCGTCAAGCGGTTCGGGTTTCACACCTTCCGGCATTCGCTCACTTCATGGCTCATGGCGAACGGGGAGAATCCCCAGATCGTCCGGGCTATGCTGCGGTGGACAAACCTCAACATGCTTGCCCATTACGCGCACGGCTTCAAGTCCGACAAGCTCGAAGCCCAAGGCGCTGTCTTGGATAAGCTCGTCAAATCGGGAGTTGGAAACGATTGAGCGGAAACGAAGTGGACAGAGAACTTGTGTATAATGATGAACTTACCGCATCACGTGGGCGCTTAACTCAGCGGTAGAGTGCCATCTTCACACGGTGGAAGTCATAGGTTCGAATCCTATAGCGCCCACCAATTTCATTTTTGTTTTCAACTCGATCCAAAGGGCCGAGGGAGCACAGGGGAGCAAGCCGTAGCCTCCCCTGTCAGAACCATCCCTACGATCCTCCTGTGCGCTTGCCGCTTCTGGTCTGAATTGGCCTGTGTGTAAAGATTCATCGTCGTTCGAATGTCAGCATGGCGCATGAGTTCCTGCTGCACCTTAATGTCCTCTCCATTGCCCCGCAACAAAGTTGAGAACGTGCGTCGGAAGGTGTGCCGGCCGATCAACCCCAAGCCTGCCCGTTGCGCCGCTGATTTGAGGACTCTTTGCAGAATCGATGTTGGACGAAATGGTTTCTTGCCAAAAGCACGCCAACTGGCAAAGACCCAATCTTCGTCGTTCGTGAACTTCGACCGCGCCTTCCATCGAAGCATGATCGTAGCCAAAGCCGGATCGAGCGGAAGCCCAGCTTTCGAATACTTGGTCTTGACCTCGTTCACAACCCCATCCACGATGGCACGCTGCACGAACATGATTGAGTTCTCCCAATCAAAATCCCCCCATTTCAGCGCGAACAATTCGCTGCAGCGAAGACCCGTTGCGATGCTCAAGGCGACCATTGTTCGGTACGGTTCCTCCAATTCGGCCAGTATCCGGTGGCACTCCGGCAACGTAAGCACACGAGGTTCTTTTTCCCGTTTACTGACGCCTTTGACCCGTTCGTCTATGGTCGTTTGCTTTTACAAGCGCTTTCACCTTGCAGTTGTTCGTCAACTTCAACGGCCCGTGTTCTCGCGCAGGTTCAGCGAAAGTGATCAAGGTCTTGCCTGAGTCCTGGCACGGCTGATTAAAGGGGAATAGCAAGACGCTGCAGTCTAGCCTGAATTATTCGCTGAATTCTCTCGCCAAAAAAGAAAGGATGCTCTAAAAGGTAGATGAACACTGGGTTTCGTGGACCCAGCATTCCCTTTCGGAGCATCCATCGCTTGATACAAAGTGTTTTATCACAACTGAACTTCTCCTTCTACCGTCATCAACCCATCCGCGCCGATTTTTCCGGCGGACAAATCACCAGCGATGCCGGACTTCTCCCCTTGCGCGCCTTCGATCAGCGCCATGGACTCACGCGGAAACTAGCTGAGCATCTCCGCGATCCCAGACTGGGCGGCCGGGTTCGGCACTCCAGCTTGTCGCTGCTGCGCCAGCGGGTGTACCAGATCGTGGCCGGCTACGAGGATGCCAATGATGCCGATCGTCTCCGCCATGATCCCGCCTTCCAACTGCTCGCCGATCAGCCCCTGGGCCAGCCTCTGAGTTCTCAACCCACTCTAAGTCGCTGGGAAAACACGCCCTCGGCCCGCGAGCTCATCTGCGCTCACGATGGCGGGCTCGATGCCTTCGTTCGCTTGTGCGGAAAGCAGGTTCGGCAACGCGGCGAAATCCTGCTCGATGTCGATTCCACCGATGATCCCACCTACGGACAGCAACAGCTGAGCTTCTTCAATGGTGCCTACGACCAGCACATGTATCACCCGCTCTTGATCTTCGAGCGGCATACCGGTTGTCTGCTGGCCGCCCGTCTGCGCCGAGGCACGGCCTCCAGTCATGCTCGCATCGTGCCTTTGCTCCTGCGCATCCTGCGTCGTTTGCTGCGTGAGTTTCCCGGAGTCACCATCCGACTGCGTGCCGATGCGGGTTTCGCCTTACCTCTTCTTTATAAGTTCTGCGAGTTCTTCGGCATTCACTACACCATCGGCATTCCCGCCAATGTCGTGTTTCGGCGTCGTACCGCCGCTCTGCAGCGTCGCCTGGCTCGCCGCTATCGTCGTACCCATCTGCCCCAGCGCTCCTTCACCAGCTTTCGCCATCGCGCCCGTACTTGGCCTCGACTCCGCCGCATCGTCGCCAAAGCCGAGCACTCCGCCACCGGTACCAATCTTCGCTTCCTGGTCACCAACTCCCCCGGCCGCAAAGCCCAGGTCTTTCGCTTTTACAACGAACGTGGAGAATGCGAGAACCGGATTGAGGAGTTCAAGAACGGCTTCCATGCCGACCGGCTCAGCTGTCATCGCTTCTTGGCCAATGCCTTTCGCTTGCTCCTGCACACCTTCGCCTACAACTTGGTCAACCTGTTCCGCCTCCACCTGCCTCCGGTCTTACGTTCCGCTCAGATCGAAACCCTGCGCACCCAGCTGTTCAAAATCGGAGCTCGGGTTCGGCAAACCGCTCGCTGTGTCCGCATCCACCTGGCCAGCGGCTGGCCCTTCCAGTCTCTGTTTCAAACCGTGGCCCGACTCAGCGACACCAGCTAAGCAGCTCGTCTTGTTTCGAACTTACTCGCTCTTGATTGTGGCAGGCGGAGCTTTGTCGCGAGATGCCTTCCCAATCGCTTCCCACTTCTCTTGCCCTTGCCCTATCCCAAATCTGCCTCAACTCCTGCCTTTCATCCTCGATTCCAACCACTGTTCTCCTACCTTTCCAGCGCTGATGAATAATGCAGGCTAGTGGTTGAGCGATGGAGACCGTTCTTTCTAACCGCAGAACATGTCTAGAACAATGCCTGCAATCGAGAAGACGCTATTCGATACCTGCTTAGTGCGCCAGACCCTAACCCTGAGGAATTTGAGAAAGCCCTGACGTTCCTGCGTAGCCTGCCTTATTTTCTGCGCGGTTGGCTCCAGGAAGCCGCCAAGGGTTTACCGCCATCGCCGGGAGGTCGCCCACATGGACTGGAGCCTCCTGAAAGACGAGAAGTCCGCCAACAAATCGGTCGGCTGTATGCGGAAGGCGTGTCGCTATCGGACGCGAAAAAGCGAATGGCGCAGAGCTACGGGGTGAGCCTTTCCACCATCCAAAGAGCTTGGCAAGAACGCATCAAGCCAAGCACTGTCTCGAGTGACATCAAAAAATCAGAGGCCTGAAAAACGAAGTTGCGAAGGGCTTTTTATGGGCTGCACCCGTCCCTGCAGTTGAGGAGCCTTCATCGATGACGAGCAACTGACTCTTAATCTCCGCGGCTATCGCTGCACCTAAGCGCATCAAGATGCATTGTGCCGCAAACACAAGGAGTTAGCTGTCAGACCGACTGCATCGACGCGCAGTAAACCGCACGGAATCCCAAAACGAACTGACACCAGAACTGACACCAACAGGGATCCAATCCATCGGCTGCCAACGTCCCGAGTGACAGGCCGATTGGAGTTGCGGGCGCTATCTGGATTTTCCCCCAACAATCTTGATGAATATCTGCCAGTACCATGGCTTGCATTGACTTGCAGCTTTTCGCCGACGTAGCATTTCGCTCCAATGATCGGCCACACCATCTCGCACTACCGTATCCTTTCGAAGCTGGGTGGTGGGGGCATGGGCGTGGTGTATGAGGCCGAAGACGAAACACTCAGCCGGCACGTAGCTCTAAAGTTTCTTCCTTCAGAAATGAGTTCGGACGCTTCCGCCTTGGAGCGTTTTCAGCGCGAGTCTCGCGCCGCCTCGGCGCTCAATCATCCCAACATCTGCACCATCCACGAGATCGGCCATCAGAACGGGCACTACTTCATCGTGATGGAACTACTGGAGGGGATGACGCTGCGGGAGCGTATCCTGGGCCGACCCCTTCCAACGGAACAGTTACTAGAGTTAGCGATCGATATCGCCGGAGCTCTGGATGCGGCTCACGCGAAGGGCATCCTCCACCGGGACATCAAGCCCGCCAACATTTTTGTGACGAAGCTCGGTCACGCCAAGATCCTCGACTTCGGGCTGGCGAAGCTTGAGCCGGGAAAATCCGGTTTGGTCGAGCCCCAGGGCCCAACCATATTGAGCGAAGCCGAGCTGACCAGTCCGGGCGCGGCGGTGGGCACGGTGGCCTACATGTCGCCGGAGCAGGCCGCGGGCGAAAATCTGGATGCGCGAACCGATCTGTTTTCGTTCGGCGCGGTGCTTTATGAAATGGCGACGGCACGCCCGGCTTTTGCGGGCTCTACCTCGGCGATGGTGTTTGACGCGATCCTGCACAAGGCACCGGTATCGCCCGTTCGGCTGAATTTGGAAGTGCCCGTTGAACTGGAGCGCATTATCGGCAAGGCGCTCGAAAAAGACCGCAAGTTGCGCTACCAAAGCGCTTCGGAAATGGTGGCGGATCTGAAGCGGCTGCGGCGCCAGATTGAATCGGGCAACATCAATTCGCCTTCAGGGTTCAATCTTGTGGTTGCCGATTCAGTTCTCTCATCGGTTCCCGCCGTTCCGGCAAAGAAGCAATCACGCGCCAAGCTGTATACAGTTGCTACTGCTGGGATCATTGCGCTTGCCGGCCTTGGTTATTGTTTCCGGCCCATCACGCCACGTCCCAGGATCACCGGCTATACCCAGATCACACACGATGGACAGCAAAAGAGCTTCATCGGACAAACCGCTTCCACAGTGCTGAGCGACGGGCCTCGCCTTTACGTTCAGGAGAACGTCAATGGACGCTTTATCATTGCACAGGTCTCGGCTTCCGGCGGAGAAACCGTGCCGGTCTCCACTCCCTTCGCCAACGTCTGTCCATTGAACATCTCTCCCGACAAGTCGGAGCTGTTAGTCGGCAGTTTCACAGGCATTGAATTGGACCAGCAGATTTGGGCATTACCCGTGTTGGGTGGCTCGCCCCGGCGGGTGAGTGAACTTACAGGTTGGGATGGAATCTCTATGCCGAATGGCGACCTCCTGATCGCCCGCAACAACGAGCTTCTTGAAGTATCCCCAGGGGGCACGCGACAATTCGCAAAACTGCCCGATTACTCCTACTGGTTTCGCTGGTCGCCCGACGGGCAAACCCTGCGTTTTACCGTGCACGAGAGCAAAGGCACTTTCTCCGTTTGGGAGGTCTCGCACAACGGCGGCAATATGCACCGCTCATTGCCGGAGCTGACCGACACACCGCACAACAGTGGCACCTGGACGCCGGACGGTAAGTATTACGTTTTTCAGATTATCCACCAGAATCGGGTAAATCTGTGGGCGGTGCGCGAGAAAGGTGATCTGTTTCATAAGTTGGACCGCCATCCGTTTCCCTTGACCTCGGGCCCGATGAGTTTCGAAGCTCCGCAGCCCAGTGCTGATGGAAAGAAAATTTTCGCGGTGGGAGACCAGCTTCGCGGCGAGCTGTCTCGCTACGACGCGAAATCTGGGCAGTTCGTTCCCTACCTTCAAGGTGTGTCGGCGATAGACGTCAGCTTTTCCCGTGATGGGCAGTGGGCGGCCTACGTAACCTATCCAGACTACATCTTGTGGCGGAGTCGGATTGATGGAACGCAGAAACTGCAGTTGACCTCGAAGCTGCCGGAGGTAGCCTTCTCTCCCCAGTGGTCTGCCGACGGAAAGCAGATTGTTTTTGCCGGGCGGGATTCTGATCATCCCTCCCACCTGTACCTGATTTCAACCGATGGCGGCGCGCCTCGCCTGCTTCCGACCGGAGAACGAAGCTTCGGCCCGAACTGGATGCCGGATGGCAATTCCATTTTGTACATCGATGCTGCCAGCCTGGATGCCGGCGCCGCCACCATCAAGATATTCGACCTCAAGACGCTTCAGATAACCACGATCCCCGATTCCCAGAGGCTCCGGCGTACGGCGATTTCGCCCGACGGCCGCTACTTCGCCGCGGTCAGCATTGACGGCCAGAAGCTCATGCTGTTCGACTTCGGTGCGCGCAAATGGTCGGAACTGCTCAAGACGGATGTCGGCACCCCGAGCTGGTCGCGGGACAGTAAGTACATCTACTTCGATACCGGCTTGGGTGAGAATCCCGCCTTCTACCGAGTGCGCGTTGCCGACCGAAAGCTGGAGCGATTGGCCGATCTGAAAGGAGTTCGACGGGTGGTTTTTGCAGCACTCCCCTGGAGCGGCATCACTCCCGATGGCGCGCCACTGCTGCTACGCGACGTGAGCTCGCAGGAAGTGTACGCGCTCGACTTTGAAGCTCCGTGAACAGCTTCATCGCCAACTCTCTCATCGTCGTAAGACCTACCTTCCTTGGCGAGATCGGCGACTCAAAACCCTAAGGCGTTCCAGAAGCGTCCCTGCCGCCGTTTCCCGAACTCATTGATTTGGCAGTTTCGAAATGCTAGTTTCGCGCTTTCCAAAACCACTAGGTTCTAGAATGCGCTCCGCAACATCGCGGGGAGATTCATTGCAGTGTTAACCCGCACTTTCCCGATCGCTCCCGTACACGTCGCCGCTCGCCAGCCCTCGACGCCGAGCCGCTCGAAAACCGGTCCCAAAGCAAGGGCTGGCTCCGGCTTTCCCCCGCCTGCCCGAAACCCAAGCTGGACGTCGATTCCCGCCGACCCGCGTTTCCACGCGACAGCGTAAATTCATCAACCCGTAATCTTCCTTTGACTGAAATGAAATAAACCGTCCTTAACCTGCCCTCAGCTTTAAAAGAAGTCAGCTTTAAAAGGAGGTAGTACATGGAGTCGACGCAACTCGCCTCCCTGAAAACGCGCGCCGCTGCATTGGTCGGCGTCGCGACACTGATTTTTCAACTTATTTCTCCCGCCATTGCCGCGGCTGCTGACCACTCCAGGACCAGGACGCCAATTAAGCATGTGATCGTGATCATCGGAGAGAACCGTACTTTCGATCACGTCTTTGCAACCTACAAACCCAGGCACGGAGAGTCGGTGAGCAATCTTCTCTCCAAGGGCATCGTCAACGAAGACGGAAGCCCAGGGCCTAACTTCTCGCTGGCGGCACAGTCATCGGCGATCGACGACCATGACGACGGCTATCGTCTGAGCCCGTCGGGCAATACGCCGTATGCAATCCTGCCTCCAGTACTCGCCGGCGGATATGGAACGGCTCCGTTTCCGGACGCTGCAACCGCTATGCAATTCGAAAACGGACTCGAGACCGAAGACTACGTGCTGCTGTCGACCGGCGGCACCGGACTCTCGCACGGCCAGCCGGATACTCGCATTCCGAATCAATCGAATCTTCCTAGCGGCCCATTCCAGCTGACCTCCTCGACGCATCCCTACGACGCTTATGACAACAGCCCGGTGCATCGCTTCTACCAGATGTGGCAGCAGTTCGACTGCAAAGCGTCGAACGCAACGAAAGACAATCCCAGCGGATGCAAGGACGACCTCTGGCCTTGGGTCGAGACCACAATCGGCGCGGGTTCGAACGGGAATTCCCAGCCTCCGAACTTCACCGACACGACGACCAAAGAAGGCTCGACGTCGATGGGCTTTTACAACATGCTGCAGGGTGATGCTCCTTACTTCAAGTCGCTGGCCGATACCTACGCAATGAGCGACAACTTCCATCAGTCCGTGATGGGTGGAACTGGTGCCAACCACGTCATGCTTGGTACCGGCGACGCCATCTGGTTCAGCGATGGCAACGGCAATCCTGCCGTGCCGCCGCATAATGAGTTCGTCAGCGCTGGCGTCAACAGCGGTACGGTCGATGAAATCGAAAATCCCAATCCTCAGGCCGGCACCAACAACTGGTACACGCAGGACGGCTACGGCAACGGCTCCTACGGATCTGCGTCTTCCGGCGGAGGCACCTACAGCGCCTGCGCCGACCGTAACGCAGCCGGCGCACGCCAGGTGGTTCGCTACCTGAAGTCGCTTCCCACGCCGATCGACCCACGCTGCGAGAAGGACCATTACTACCTGCTCAACAACTACAATCCCGGCTACCTTGGGGACGGAACGGATGCCTCTAGTTCGGCAGTGATTTCCGATCCGGGGCAAACTGTCTTCGTGATTCCGCCCTCGCCTCTGCGCGGCATCGGCGACTCGCTTGGCGAGAAGAACATCTCTTTCGCCTACTATGGCGACCAGTGGAACACCTATCTGGCCAACCCCGACAACAACTACGTCACCGCAGACAACACCTTCTGCAACATCTGCGACTTCTTCCTCTACCAAACGTCCATGATGAATACCGCCGGCGGGCGTGCCCACAACCTGGACACAACCGACCTGTACGCGGCCATCCAGAATGGCAGTCTGCCGGCGGTGTCTTTCGTAAAGCCCGACGGCTGGCTGGATGGACACCCGGCTTCCTCGAAGCTGAATCTCTTTGAGGGCTTCGTGAAGAAGATCGTGAATGGTGTGAAGATGAATCCGGACCTGTGGAAGAGCACGGCAATCATCGTGACCTTCGACGAAGGCGGCGGCTACTACGACTCGGGCTACATCCAGCCGCTGGATTTCTTCGGCGATGGTACCCGCATCCCGACCATCGTGGTCTCGCCCTGGGCTCGGGCGGGTCACGTCTCCCACACTTATACCGACCACGTCTCGATCCTCAAGTTCATCGAGGCCAACTGGAAGCTGTCGCCGGTCACCAACCGCAGCCGCGATAATTTCCCGAACCCCAAGGCCAGCCGCAGCAACCCCTACGTGCCCCTGAACAGCCCCGCCATCGGCGACCTGATGGACCTGTTCAACTTCCATCGCGACTAGTCGTCCGGCACGTATACGAGGTGCAGTAATGAGTTGGCGTCATCCGGCAACGGGTGGCGCCAGCTTTGTCTTTGCACGATTCACGCTTCTTAACCCGAGACTATCCAGCAGCAATTGGTGTAGAGTGTCACGCGGTTTTTTGGAAGTCTGTGGAATACCCGGACCCACTCTTTGACTTGCCAGAGAAGGCTCATCATGAAAGAACGATTCGACAACTCCGTACAGAAGGAGACCACCGAGATCATCCGGTTATCGTTGAGTTCCTGCCCCGACGCTTGATCTCTTCATCGCAAAGATCTACGACTACGCGGCTTGGTGCTTCAGGCAAGCGGAAAACAATGATGTCAATACCAACCTACGAGTGCGACAGCGGGTTCCTATCTGAATCCCTTCCCGGTGGTAGCCCCTTTCGCGCCAGACTGAACCAAATACCGAACCCAATAGTTTCTAGAACCTAGTCTTTTTGGAAGACGCGGAACCCGTGATACCAACGCTGAAAATTCAATCGGTTGGACGTCAGCCCGAGGGTACGTTTTTGGAAAGAGAAACCCGCTCGCCTCAATGTCCGGTTAGTCCGTCAGTCAATAGAATCGCCACCGCCCAATCAGGTTTCACAACCCGACTTGCGTACTTGTCTCCTGGATGGCGGGACTGGATTTATCCTAAAAAATCTTGTGTGCAATCCAATTCGTGTTGCGCGCCGTATCATAGAAGTGGAACGATCTCAGAAGGCAGATTGAACTGCCGGGCACGGCAAGATTGTCGAGCAAGTCACAGAGAGGAGAGCGCCTCCGCAGGTTCGAGAAAGGATATCGCATGTCCGGCAGCAATCACGAATTCCCAACCGCCGGAGGGTTCTGGCATTTCTGGTGTTTTGCGTTCATGCTCTGGTGGTTTTCTCTTTGTGTGCCAGCCGCGTTAGCGGCGGCTAGCCTCTCTGGGAATGTGACCGACCCGCAGGGCAGCGTTGTGGCCGGAGCATCGGTCCGCCTCCGGCGTCGGGCTGACTCGTCCAATCTAACAACACAAACGGACAGTGAGGGGCAGTTTTCCTTTTCCAACGTGGACTCTGGAGACTATCGACTCACTGCGGAATATCCCGGATTCCGGCCGATCACACAATCGATTGTGCTTTCGGGTGGGAGCCACACCGAGAATATTCACTTCTCTGACATTGCTTCGCAAGGCGAATCCGTCACGGTGTCGGCGGATGTCTCCGATGTCGGCCTCTTCGCTCCCGACCCAGCGCAGCGGATCATGGTACGAGATGAGACCCTTGACGCCAACCCTGGACGCCCTGGCATGCCAATTTCCATCCCAGGCATGCCCGTGGAATCCCCCGCGGGTGGAGTAAAACCGCCTCAATATTTTGTCCCCGGCGTCGCAGGTGATCATGGCGAGCCGATCGCGATGTTCTTTCAGGTGGGTGGTTTTCTGTTCCCGAATAATCTCCCTGCAAACGCGCACGGGAATGGTTACGCAGACCCAAATGTGATCATCCCTGTGGCGATCGAGAGCGTACAAACCGATGGCGGGGCGTTCAACGTCCGGGAAGGAAACAATTCGGTGAACGCGTCGATGATTTTCGGGCTTCGTGATCGCCTGGATCCGTTGATTCGGCTCACTGGCGATTATCGTGATCTGAACCTGGTCACGGGCTGGAGTCCGCGGGATCCTGCCAATAGGTCTTGGGTCGGGCTTGAGGTTTCTTACGGGAATGGGTTTCTTGAGCGCTTAGAGCATCGCAAGCAGTACAAGGGGAATGTTTCGAAGGTGTTCGATTTTGGAAAGCATGAACTCACCGTCTATGGCATCGGCTACTACGGCTTCGCGTATCAGCCGGGCTTGATTCCCATCGACACTCGAGTGGCGAACGATACGATTGATGATCGTCAACGCGAGGAAACCTCCAACGGCGCCGTTATTGTCAATGACGTTTGGCACCTCACGGATCGAAGCCAGTTCCAGTTTTCAGGCTTCTATCGTTACTACACTCTTGACGTTCGTCCGAATTTCGGTGATGGACTGATCCGGCAGAGCGAACACCGGAACGTGAATTCGGAAGACATCCTCTATGCCAACAACTTCAGCAAGTCATTTTCGCTGCTCGCCGGGGTGAATTTCCGGCGCGAAGCGCCACGCGATCTCGCCCTGGATCACATTACTACGGACAATCTTCTCCAGCCGGTCACGAACAACAACCTCACTCTGAACTTCTACAGCCGGTTTGTGTCTGTTGACGGCACAGTCTTGCGCTTCCTGCATTACAACCTCGGGTACCGGCGTGATGAAGTCAGCTTTGACAATCAAGACCTCTATCGGTCGGACCTTTCCTTTTCGCGGCACGCCAGCGTCAATTCGCCAAAAGGGACCCTTACGCTTTTGCCCCCGCCATCCTTGTCGTATTTGCCAACCGTTTCGTTGAGTTATGGACAGACCTTTCACGTGAATGATCCCCGCATCGGAACGACGGCGATTGAGGGTGGCACCATCGTCAGCAAAGCGCGTTCGTACCAGCTGGCCGTGAGTAAGACCGTTGCCCGCACCGAATTCCGCCTGACACTGGAACATGTGACGACTGCACAGCAGTTGGCACGCATCTCGAACGACACGGGTCTGCAGGAAGACGAGGGGCCAGGTATCTTGAAATCCATCACAGTTACGGCTCGCCGGAATTTCAGCCATGGTTTCGTACAGGGTCTGTTTGCTCGTGCAGACGCGCGCGATCGCCTTACAGGGGAGCTCACTCCGGAGGCTCCACGGCTGATCTGGGATGTGCTAACGACAATTGACAGGCTTCCCTTTCACATGCTGGCTCGCGGAGAGTACGAAGAGGTGGGACGAAAGCCGCTGGGAGATGGGTTCGTGGCTGTCCCAGTCCGCGAATTTCGCGGTGCATTGATCCGCCCGTTTGAGAAGACGGGAATCGACGTTGGTCTGAACTTCTTCATTGCGAGCGGGTATGGCGGCCAAACCCTGGAGACGTTGGCGCTACCCGGCGAAGCATCGCCCTTCGAGCGCATCACGGGGTTTCCTCTTAAGTCGTACGTGACAGCCTCAATCACGTATCACTTCCGAAGGCGATAGGCGCCTGAGATTGCGTGCCAGTGGCCGAGCGGGTCACGCAAACCGGAAGTTACCGGCTCGTTCGCCGGATTAGTACCGATAAAATGTCCTCCCCACCGTCGCTAGCCGAAGGGCACGCCAGGTCGGGGGCCAGTTCTGGTGTCAGTTCGTTTTGGGATTCCGTGCGTCTTGCTGCGCACTGATGCGTCATCCCTGATGGCCAAGTCTCTGCGTTTGCAGGACAATGCATCTTGGTGCGCTTAACTGCACTCATCGCCGCTGAGATTAAGAGTCAGTTGCTCCTCTTTGGGGGTCTGGCGGGGGTCAATGAGTGTGACGCCTGATAGTGTCAATTGACTACTGCAGCTTGGCGTACTCGGCTTTGGCTTCTTTCAGGATGGGTATGTCCGGATCGGCGTTCTTCCAGAGAGTGAAGAAATCCTGATAGGCCGCTTTCGCTTTCGCGGTGTCGCCAGCCATCGCGTGGGCACGACCGAGTTGAAGATGAGCCAGCGATCCTGTGATAAAGTTCACCACGACGCCCCGATGATCGAGTAACTTCTGGAACTCGGCCGCTGCGGCCGGGCCGTTGTGTGCGAGGAGGTCGGCTTGGCCGCGAAGATAGGCTGGATAGAGGGTTCCAAGCTGAAAGGGTGGCGGAGACCCTAGGTCATAGGGTGCGGCAGCTTCCAGATAGACAAGGGATTGCGCAGCATGGTCGGCATTCAGTTCGATCGCTGCCTTGATGCTGGGCAGCCAGTAGACTTTCAGCAGAGTTTCCGATGGATAACTTTTCTCGAGTTGTTCTGCAATGGTCCTGGCCCGGGCGGTTTCGCCACTCCGCGCCAGTGCCAAAGCAGAAAGCGTTGCAACATCTCGGCCCGGGCTCAGCTTCAGTGCCGCGGCAACGTCTTGCTTTGCGAGTTCCAGATTGCCAAACTCCGCCTCTCGCAAAGCAGCATTCACCTGCCAGATCGCAGCCGTTTCCTTTGAGTCGGTGCGAGCGGCTGCATCCACCGCGCGACGGGAAAAGTCCCGAGCCTTCGTGAGGTGTCCAGAATCGGCTTCGGTGTCCGATTGAAAGGACAGCAGGATGTCTTCGGTTCCGGGCTTACCGGCTGCCCAGCCGACTTGCCGGTCCATCTCGGCAGCGTCGCCCCTGACGAAAGCTAATTGATAGATTCCTAGGTGCAAAAAGTCGCCCGCGAGATTGTGCTTCTGAGCCTCCTCAATGGTTTTCTGGGCATCGTCGAGCCGATTCAGGGCCAAGTAGATTCCTGCCAGATTCGAATAACCGGTGGCATCGGGCGCGAGACGCTGGCCCTCTTCTGTCGCCGCCAAAGATTTATCGATCTGCCCTAGATAAGCGTAGATAACGGCCAGGTTCCCGGGCGGCACCGCATCCCTTGGATAACTCTTACCCCACAGTTCATAGACCTGGGTAGCCTGCTCCAACTCGCCGGTAACGTTCTGGTAGTACAAAGCCGAGATCCGATATTTCTCGCGTTCGCTGACTCGATCGCGCAGTTCGTAGGCTTTCTTGATATTCTCCGCCGCCAGACTCGCCTGTCCAAGGTTGCCGTAGACTAGACCTAGACTGGCATAGGCGACGGCAAAATTCGGATCGAGTTCGAGAGCGCGTTTGTAGAAAGGAATCGCCTCAGCATTTCCTTTCGCTCGGAAGGTCGTGATGCCCATGCTGAATGCTTTCAAAGCTTCGAGCGAAGGCGTTGTGGCTTCAACCGGAACGTCGAACTTCTGGATAGTAGCTAGCGACTCGCCGAGCTTTCCCCGCAGACTGGAGGCGGCTTTTCCGAGCGCATTCAGCACGTCCCCTTTCGTTCCAGCCACCTCCTGTTCCTTGGCCAGGGTATCTCCTGTGCTGCAACCGACTGCGTCAACGCCAACCACATACTGCTCGCCCAGTTTGGAGATTGACCCTACAAGAAACGCCTTGCTTCCGGTCCGAATACAGAGTTCCCGTGCCACATCGCGCGTAGTCTTCTCCGTCGAACTCCTGCCCATTAGGTGCAAGGTCTCTTCCACCCGGCGATCGGAAAGTATGTTGAGAAAGGGGGATTGTCCCAGCTGCACCGCCAATGCCTGCTTGAGAGCGTCGTCGAAGACAGGGTCGCCGGTGGAATTGGTAAAGTCGGCGAGCACCACCGCGTCTTTCTCTGTGAGCGGTGTGGCGGTCGCCGCGGGCGCTGCGGATCGCGAGCGCCAGTAAAGACCACCGGCGACCAGAGCCGCCAGTAGTACCACTGCAGCAGGCACAACAATTTTCCAGAGCTTTCCACGATTCGAAACCGGAAGGTCGGCGGCTTTCACAGTGCTCGATGAGGAAGATGCAAAAAGCGCAGGAGAACTGCCGGATGGCAGCCGCGGTGTTTGGGCTGCGATCTGGGTGCCGGTTTCCCTGGCCGCAGCCACCGTACCCGAACTTGCGGGTACGCCGTGCCGTGATTCCATTTCCCGCTTGAGCCGCTTCAAGTCGGCGCGCATTTCCGCTGCCACCTGGTAGCGCAGCTCGCGATCTTTCTCCAGTGCCTTATTAATGATGTCTTCCAGCTTGGGCGGAAGATTCTGGTTCAGCCGGAGCACTGGGACCGGGTCATGATCAAGAATTTCGCGGGAGATCACTCCCGAGCTTTCTCCCTGGAAAGGCAACGTGCCCGTAGCCATCTCATACAGAACGGTTCCAAAGGAGAAAAGGTCACTGCGCCCGTCCAAGTCTTTCGCACGCACCTGCTCGGGCGACATGTAAGCGATGGTACCGAGCGTAGAACCCGGACTGGTGAGGTGCTCCTCGTTCAACGTCTCCTGGGCCGTTGCGTCCTCTCGCGGCGCGCGGTTGCCCGCAGTCATGACCTTGGCCAGACCGAAATCGAGTACCTTGGCATGGCCGCGCTTGGTCACGAAGATGTTGGCGGGCTTGATGTCCCGGTGGACGATGCCTTCTGCGTGAGCCGCCTCCAGCGCCTCTGCAATGTCGATGGCCAGCGACAGAATCAACTCAGTGTCCATCGGCCTGCCTGCCATGCGGTGTTTGAGGGTCAATCCATCCAAAAACTCCATGGCAATAAACACTTGCCCATCGTCCTTGCCGATCTCATAGATCGTGCATATGTTCGGATGATTCAGCGCGGAGGCAGCCTGTGCCTCGCGCTGAAAGCGGCTCAGGGCCTGCGGGTCGTTGGCAACTTGTTCGGGCAGGAATTTCAGCGCGACGAAGCGGTGGAGGAAAAGGTCCTCGGCCTTGTAGACCACACCCATGCCGCCGCCGCCAAGTTTTTCGACGACACGGTAATGGGAGATCGTTTGACCGATCATGGCGCGCGAGGCCATGTTATGCGGGAGGGTAGGACAAGTCAATGAGAGCGAACGGGTTGACCGACGGGCGGAAGTCAATTGGTGAAAAATCGAGATCTACACTCATTGGTGGGCGAGGGCCTCCAAAGAGATTCCGGTTGCCGAAAAAGTCTCTGTGGAGCCGTCCAGGAAAGGGGAAGAAAGCAAAGTTCTAAAATCGTCTGCTAGGGCCGACCATCTATCTAGAAGCAAGTGAGAGGCTTACTTTGACTCCGGTTTTTATCAACGCCTCCAGTCATCAATCAGTGCTGCTACCAACGCGCTCCAACCGGTCTGGTGTGACGCCCCTAAG
>Ga0182035_10000741_pt1 | contig 15644 bp, 12 predicted proteins | sample flu12Cox44000170_FD_125969 | JGI IMG/M metagenome (GOLD analysis project Ga0182035, IMG submission 125969) | Lab enrichment of tropical soil microbial communities from Luquillo Experimental Forest, Puerto Rico - flux4day.12C.oxic.44.000.170 | ecosystem: Environmental > Terrestrial > Soil >...
CGTAAAAATGCAGGCGCGTTTGGTCGAATTGCGAGTCGTCGCCGAACGAATGCCGCGTGCGATATATCTTCTCAAGCTCGCGGATGGCGCGATGACCGACGAGGCCAAACGCGAATTCATGCGCGCTTATCATCATACGGTTTGTACGGAGATGCGGCGGTTGGATCCAAGGATCAGCCAAGTGATAAACGACTATGAACGGACACAAATCCGGCGGCTTGCTCTGGGACCCTCGCGCCTGGTTGTTGTCTCACGAAGATCCCAACGCGGTGAGAGGCCGCACCATATCAAATCGACCGATCGCTAAAAGGAAAACCTACGCCGCCATCTGCAACCCGTTGCCGCTCTGTAGCTTCAGAGCTCCTGATCCGTACCTGTAGAGCGGTAGGCGGATGAGGAAACAAGATGAGCCGCTCGGAGATCGGACCCTACCAACGCAGGCATAAAGCGCGGGTAGGCTTAGCAGGCTAGCTTCCATCACTGGTTCCGGAGAAGCGATGGCGCACATCCCGAAAATGGGAAACAGCTCTTTCCGGAAATGGGACTGTGAACCATTCAGTTTTAGTCCCGATTGGGAAATTAAAAATAGGCAAGCAACGTATTATAAGGAACTTATGCGATAGCTAGCGGCGGTGGCATCCGATTTGCTTCTCATTTTTGCGATTCCAATGAGAGCGGTCAAAACAGGTTGTCTGATCCTTCTAGTCTCCACCGTGCTTTATGTTCAGTTTGATCCGCGGATCTGGAACGGACTTTGCCAACTGCTTGCGAGACTGCTGGTTGGCCCGAGCTAGCCCGCAAAAATCACGCGCTGAAAAAAGTGGCGCCTCATTGCGGGCTAGTCGTGCGAGAACTCGTGCATAAGTCCTCTCTCACCCTGATAAGGAGCTCCGCTGCTGCGCCCTCCACTTCAAGCGAGAAGCCCGCGCCCGCGTGAAAGGTTTTTCCTTCGATCGCGTAAACGATCAGTTTCGCTGGAAGCTGATTGAGTGCACGTGCCAGCTCGACTGCCTCTGCGACGCTGAAGGCGGCGAGGGCGCCGCCTTGGTCGAAGCGTGGAAGGGAGCGCCGACGCGGCTCACTTAGCGGTTCTATTCGACTCCGAAGGGCCGTAAACGATTGCGTTGAGTAAAAGCCGGACGCTGGAAGTCCAAATCATTCGAAATCCGGGCTCAGAATTGAAAACAATTACCCGTCCTTTATCGATAGGCTCTTCGATCAGTGCCGAGGTCCCGCGCAGCGATTCTTCCGTGTTGCCTTCCCAAAAAAAGCCGCTGATCTTCAGCTTGTCTCCCTCAAAAGTCAGAACGTTGGCGCCTGTATCGCTTCGTTCGAAGAAAGCGTTACCCTGCACGAGGAGCGGCAAATCCTCATCCTCATACCCAATGGTTAAGAAATGGTCGCGATTAACGTGTGCGCGCACAATAGCACCTGGCACTTCGAGAGGTTTGCGATCCTGCGAGCCTTTCTTTCCACTCCGCTCTTGTTGTTTTTTCGCCTTCTCTTCCCTCAATTTGTCAGGCTTTTCGCCGGCACCTAAAATGCGGGACGAGGTCAATTTCGTTTCGGGATCGGCGGCGAATTCGCTGGAGCCTCCCATGCAGATCAAGACGCCTCCCTGACTTATCCAGTCGCGCAAGTCATCCAACTGGCCTTCTTCAAGCTCCTTCTTATATTCAGATCCTTCGCCGTTCGGCAGAATTAGAACGTTAAAATGGTAAAGAACATCCATCGTCAGTTCCGAGAGCGGTACTGGCACGAGGTCAAGCCCATACTCCTGTTCCAGGAGAAATTTCAATAGCCCGTAACTGGTCTGATTGCCAGGTTCTCCCGCCAGTATCGCGACCTTAGGAACTTTGAGTGAAAAGATTCTTTCCGAACCGATCCCAGGGTCATTGTCATCCGAAAGTGCGGACGATATTGACTTCACCGCCACCTCATACTGGTCAGCAAAGCGGCCTAGAGCTGCCGATAAGTCGGCCGGATTTCTCTCCGCTCGAAGAATGAAACTGCCCCTTGGGAAATCGTGACCCTCAGCCCGAAACCCATCGTTTGAAGTCTCGATGCGATATCCTCGTTGGAGAAGGTCGACAGCCATCTGAATCGCATGCGGTGATCCTGACTCAAATCCGTAGGCAACTCCGCCGGGCAACTGGGACTGTGACGGAGCTTCCCGTCCGTCGGCGGACCGGGCATGAGAAGTCTTCTGCTGATCGCCAATCGGGTCAACCATATCGGCTTGAATTGACTGATCCGTGGAGTAAATTTCGACCCCCATCGCGAGAGGGAGCGACCAGGAGGTCACATCATAGAACTCGTAATCCTCTTTCGTTTCCTCGGTTCCCTTCTTTTCGTTGGCTTTTCGATGCTCCTCCTGGCGCGTCAAAAACTCCGGGTCCTCGGGAGTTTCGAAATCGAGTAGCGTGGTGGCCATCCGACCGTATGGCTGAGCCGAATCGACGACATAGGAACCGGCAGGAATCGTTCGGTCAGTGAAAGCACGGCCATAGCGATCTGTTCCCTTCGATAGAAGCACTTCGCGATTGATCCGGCAAACTTCTATCCCCTGCAGTTGCAACAGCGCCGAAAGTTCGGCAGCGGCGGGGGAATTTGGGTCGGGAATAACATAGCACTTTCGTTGTGAGCCTTTGACGGAAGATTCGAAGAAATCACGATAGTCTCGCAGCCGCTCTTCACGATTTGAGGCGGACGCAAGGACGGTGGAAAGATCTGCGGTAAAATGCTTGGCAATACCGTCACGAAGAGTCAATAGGGTCCCGTCGTCTCGATACCAGGAATATCCCAGCACGCCGCCTCCGTCCGTTTCATAAGTCATTCCCGTCGCCCCATGCAGGGAGGACCAAGTATCCCAGTATCCAGGATAAAAGAGATCGAACAGCTCACGAACGAAATAGGGCCAGCCATATCGATCAAAGGCGGCACCATTTGCTTTGCCAAAGATCTGTAGCCATTTGATTGTTGTTTTTGCCGGCAGATTGGGATTGATGGGAAGCGCGGGCGGAGGGAAGAAATATTCTTTGGTTTGTCCGTGATGATCGGCGAGGACCTGAGGATGCCATTCCAGGAAAGCTCTGGTCGCGATCCGGGATTCGGGTTGAGAGAGCGAAATAAGATCTCGATTAAGATCAAAGAAGTTGTGATTTAGCCGCCCGGCGATGCTCCAGGGTTCGTCGTGCTCGTAGGCGTAATGTTCCGGGCGGGCGTCGCCGTGTGCGTTGTACCAGGCGGCAAAGCGTTCGTGACCATCCGGGTTTTGGCATGGATTGATCAGGACGAGCGTGTGATCCAAGGCCTCTTTGATGGCTTGATCGTCCGAAGCCAAGAGCTGGTAGAGAACTTGGATACCTGCCTCGAATGCGGCAGATTCATTACCGTGAATACTGTAGGAAAGCCAGACTGCGATCGGCGCCGTTTGAATTACGTTCTCCAGATCGCGCGGATTTGAGTTTCGAGGATCGGCCAGGCTTGCAAGTTGCTCTTTAATTTGTCCTAAACGAGCCAGATTCGCGGGAGCACTTATCGCCAGCAGGTAAAGGGTCCGATGCTCGGGAGTCTTGCCGATCCGAAAGACGCGGAGCCGGTCTGAGTGACATTCGTAGTCACGCAGCAAAGACTCATAAAGCGCAAATGTCGTGAGAAATTGACCCGGCCCGTAACCGAAAAAATCCGAAGGCCGCGCAATCTCTGAGCGATATGGACCGCGCTCATAAAAGTCAAAGGAACGGCTATCTGCAGCGAGGTTAGGAGGATTCGGCTGGGCCAACACCCTTAAGGTAAAAATCCAGATGAGAATTAACGAAAAGGCTGGCGCGCGATTCACGCTCATAGTGTATCACCTGAACTAAAGCAATTCCGGCCGTGCCAGGAGTGCCAGGATCCTCCGAACCAGGCGGCCGGACTGTCCCCCATCGATCACGCGATGATCGAAACTGATCGTCAACTCGGCTTGGAGCCGGGGCACGAACTGGCCTGACTTTTCGTCCCAGAACGGGCACATTTCTCCATAGCCAAGACCAACGATCAGGGTCTCGTTGGGAAGCGGAATCGGCGTCGCCCAATGTACGCCCAGAGTCCCGAAATTGGTGACGGACGCAATCGCCGGCTTTTTAGCCTCATCCGGCAGCCGTTTTTCTTTTGCCGCCTGCAAGAACTTTTTGTATTGGCCAGGGAGTTCGGCAAGCGGCTGTTTATCCAGGTTTGCGAAGACCGGCACGATTATCCCATCTTCGACCTCAACGGCTACGCCGATGTCGATTGAGCTTGGCACGAAGATTTTGTCTCCAACCAGAAGTGCCGCCGACTGCGGAAATTCAGAAAGGGCGATAGCCACCGCTTTTGCCAAGTATAGCGCGGGCCCGGGCGATGGGGATAACCTTTTGCGGTGCGCAAGGATCGGCTCGAGCGAAACGGAAACGCCCAGAGTCGCTAAGGGCCGTGTCCAGCTTCGGCGCATTGAATCGGCGACAGCCAGGCGCATCGGGGAAGCCTTCCTGAAAGAGCGTTGGCTCAGATGATCCAGATAAGCTTCGAAATCCGCGCTGGTGACGCGACCGCCGGCACCACTTCCCGCTATGACGCCCAGGTCGGTTGGGTGAATGCCGAGTTCCTGGATTCGCGCCCTTAGGCGCGCTGATACGAAAGATGATCCTGCATAGCCAACCGGGACCTCTCTGGCACGAGCAGCATTCGACTCGGCGGTCTCGGCGGGTTGATCGAGCAGCTCGTCTGTCCGGATTTGATCCGTGGAGACCGTCGCTGCCTGGGCTAGGCGGGCGGCATCTTCTTCCGAAGCCTCCACATAACCGAGAGTACTTCCAACCGGATACGTCTCGTTGACTTCTGCCGAAAAGCTTTGGATCACACCCTGGCAAGGTGTTATGACGCTCATCACCGCTTTGTTCGTTTCCACCTCGATGACTTCCTGGTCGGTAGCGACGTGATCGCCAACTTTCACACTGAGTTGAACGACGGTAGCTTCGGCGATTGATTCGCCGAGTTGCGGCATGATGATAGGCACTTTCGGCATACGATAAAAGGACTCAAATTACCAATCAAAGAGCCGGCGCGCCGCAGCGGCTATCACCTGGCTCGACGGTTTGTGGACGCTCCAGAGGTTTGGGCTGAATGGAATTGGGGTGTCTTTACTGTTGATCCGTTGCGGCGGCGCATCCAGGAGATGGAACCCATGGGTGGCCACGCTGGCAATGACTTCGGCGTTTACGCCGCCCCAAGGCCACGATTCTCCTACGCAGAGAAGGCGAGACGTCCGCGCCACAGAAGCCAAAACAGTATCGACGTCCAACGGTTTGACCGTGCGCAGATCGACGATCTCAGCTTCAATATTTCCGCGCTTCAACTGCTCTGCGGCAGAAAGCGACTCGTGAACCATCGCGCTGTAGGATACAATAGTCAGGTCTCGCCCGATCCTCGCAACCCGCGCCTTGTGAGGTGGAAGTCCAGCTTCGGTGAGAGCATCAACTTTCAAACGGTTGTACAAGTATTTGTGCTCACAGTAAATAACCGGGTCGTCGATCGCGATCGCCTCTAAGAGCATGGTATACGCATCGTCAACCGTAGCAGGAGTCATGACGACCAGACCCGGAAAATGTGCGTACAGCGACTCCAGATTCTGACTGTGAAACGGTCCGCTCCCGGGGTTTCCGCCCGAAGGAAGACGGATCGTGATGGGGCAAGCCACCTGCGTTCGCCAAAAAAGGGTTGCGGCCTGGTTGACAATCTGATTGATCGCAACGCTCGAAAAATCCGCAAATTGCATCTCGACGATCGGCCGCATTCCTTCGATCGCTGCCCCAATTGCGCTCCCCACCATTGCATCCTCGCTGATGGGTGCATCAATGACCCTGCCAGGAAATTCTCTCGCCAGGTTCTTGGTCGCCTTGAATGCTCCGCCGAAGGTGGCGATATCCTGCCCATAGATATACACGCGCGGGTCGTCCCGCAGAGCCCTTCTCTGTGCTTCCCGAATCGCTTCGAGATAGGTGATAGTCATCGAACGGAATGTGCTTCTGCGACTGATTCAGTTGCGTAAGGGCACCAGGTCTCCTCGCTGGGATCCGCTTGAGGTTCGCACTGAGCAATTGCCACCGACTCTTCGACCTGCTGCTTGGCAACTTTTTTCCAGCTTTCAATTTGAGTTTCGTCTGCCCATTTCTGCTTGCACAAATAAGATTCTGCGACCTTGAGGCAATCGCGACCAACAGGAGATTCGAGCAACCGCTTGTCCAGATAGAACGCGTCGTCGTGTTCGGCATGGCCCGTCAGGCGAAGGCAATGTCCTACTACCATTTGAGGGCCGTATCCGGAGCGCGCGCGCTCCATCGCATTTCCCACAACTTCAAGGCACTCGGCGAGATCGGTTCCATCCATCGTGTGACCTTCAAGCCCATAACCGAGAGCACGATCAACCAGGTCGCTGCACGCAAATTGGCGACTGTTGGGTGTGGAATAAGCGTACCGGTTATTCGAGATGACCACTACGAGTGGCAACTTCTCCACGGCGGCCATGTTCATAGCTTCGTGAAAGGCTCCCGTTGAGGTGCCTCCGTCCCCAATCGACGTTGCTCCGATAGCAGTTCTATCCCCCTTAAAACGTCTTGCGATCAACGCCCCTGCCACAACGGAAACAAGCGCTCCCAAATGACTGATCATCGGGAAATATCCTTGGCGAGGTCTTCCGCGATGCACATTTCCGTCCCGTCCCATCGTTGGCCCGGTCCTTGATCCAAAATGTGTCCGGAAAACGTCGATAATAGGTTCGCCAAACGCTAGGCGTCCTGCCTGGTCTCGAATCAAGGGGCCGAAGAGGTCTCCTGGTTTGAGCATCGTTCCAACCGCCGAACTGATCGCTTCCTGTCCTTTACCCAGATAGACGCCGCCTGCAATTTTGCCAGCCCGCCACAGACTTCCCAATTTTTCTTCGACTGTCCGCGCAAGGAGCATCCATTTAAACGCCGTTATGTAGAGATCCGGAAATAGCGATGGAGCAACCTCCCCTCGATGCTCCTTGAGGGTATCTAGCATACGCGATCATTATCAGCTTTCGCCAAAGGCATGCAACGCTTTCTTACCCGCGGCGGTCTCCCGGGCGCCGAGCGTTGGAGATTCACCGTTTCGCTCGTCGAGGGAGCCAGGTCCTGGGTGCCGGAGCCGGCGAAACGAGCAACGAATAAGCTCTCCCAAAATCCTAACATCCCATGAATACGTTCCGACCGAATTCCGTCGAGATACTCAAGTCCTGGTTTGCTCCGAATTCCGAATCCGTTTATAGTCTAGCGGCGGAGTGATTAAGAAGTACAGATGAACGAAGAGAAAGCGCCCGAATACGGTGGTTTTAGTTCTGAGCCCGCAACTCCTCTCGAAGCATTAGAGAGAATCATTGCCAGTCTACCTCCAGGCAACCCTGCTAGAAGGGAACTGATCGACCTGCGGTCCAGTGTGGCTGAGCAAGAGGAGATGATAAATGAAGCTCGGCATACCATCGAGAAACTTGACGAGGTTATTAAGAAGGTAACGTCTCCTGCGAATCGCATCGGGACGTTTCTCGGCAGTCCCAATAAGGAGACTGCCCAGATTGTTGTGGGGGGGTCGGACTATTACTGCAATGTTGACCCAAGAATCAGCATAGCGAAGTTGAAGAAGGGTACACGCGTCCTGGTGAACGAGGCATACGTTATCGTCGGGGATCTGGGGTACGATATGTCGGGGCCTGTGACGAAGATTACCGAAATTCTAGGTCCCGATCGGCTCAGGGTCGGCATGGAGCATGGCGTTCAGTCGATCGTGCTTCAGCGGTCGCAAGATTTGATGAAAGAAACGTTGAAGGTAGGGGATGAAATCAGAGTCGATCCCAACTACCGAATCGCGGTCGAAGTGCTAAGCCATACGAAAACCGAAGAATATTATTTGGAAACGGTTCCCGAGTTGCCATGGGAAAAGGTCGGCGGTCAGGAAGACGCGTTAAGCGCAATCAAGGATGCGATCGAACTACCGCTCCTGCATGCAGATTTGTTTGCAAAATTTCAACATCAAACGCCAAAGGGATTTCTACTCTACGGGCCGCCTGGGTGTGGAAAAACCCTGATTGGAAAAGCCACGGCGTATAATCTGACGAAGCAACTCACAGAAAAGACCGGTGAGGACATGCAGCAGTTTTTCATGCATATCAAGGGCCCCGAAATCCTTAATATGTGGGTTGGCGAATCCGAAAGGATGGTTCGCGAGATCTTTGCAACTGCTCGGGAGAAGCGAAAGGAAGGCTTTTTGCCCTTTATATTTATCGATGAAGCCGAGAGCATTTTGGGAACTCGCCGGGCCGGCCGATATTCCAGCATCCTCTCGACGTTAGTGCCGATGTTCTGCACGGAGATGGATGGCATCGAGTCGTTGAACGAGGTTGTCATCATTCTAGCGTCTAATCGGGCTGATTTGATCGACCCGGCAATTCTGCGGCCAGGCCGGATCGACCGTAAAATCAAGGTGAGTCGTCCGGATCGCGAAGCCGCCCGAGAGATTTACGGGATCTATCTCTCAGAAGACTTACCCTACGACCCGGATCTGGTCCAGAGGACGGGCGGAGTATCCGATGCTGTCGCATATTTGATCGATAAGGTGGTCGAAACTCAATTTTCCCACAAAGACGAGAACCGTTTTCTCGACGTTATCTTGAGGAGCGGAAAACGAGACACTCTCTACCGAGGCGACCTGGTGAGCGGTGCGATCATTGCTTCGGTTGTGGAACGGGCGAAAGAATTGGCGATCAAGCGCGCGATCAGCACGATGCTGGAAGAGGGGATCAGTGAATCGGATCTCCTTGTTTCTCTTAATACTGAGTATGTGGAGAATGATATCTTTCCACCGACGGACATTGTCGAAGATTGGCTGAAGCTGATCGACTACGATTCAGAGAATGTCGTCAAGGTTTCTCCGGTCAGGGGTAACGAGAAACCGGCGGGCCCATCTCATGTCATTTAATTTCGGCCCGTCCCCTGACGCACCTTCAGTTTGAATGAAGCGGGTTTTTGGCATCGAAACGGAATACGGGATAACAGTAAACGGGGTCGAAACGGTCGATGTAGTGGCCGAGTCGATCGAACTTGTCCGGTGCTACACCGAGCATGGGGCTTTGATGAAGTGGGACTATGAATTGGAAGATCCCCACCTCGATGCGCGCGGATTCCGCGCTCAAACCCTGATGCAGGATACCGACGAGTCGGCCTATTACGAGCTCGACAAAAATCGTCCGCTGAGTTTTGAGGAGATCAAAAGCGACTTGGTGCTCAGCAACGGAGCGCGATTCTACAATGATCATGCGCATCCGGAGTACTCGACGCCGGAGTGCACGCGGCTCCGCGATATCGTCGCCCAAGACAAAGCGGGAGAACGTATTCTGAGCGAGTGTGTGCGCCGCAGGAACAAGAAGATCGCCCCGGAACGGGAGGTGCGGCTTTACAAGAACAACACCGACTTCATCGGACATAGCTATGGGTGCCATGACAACTACCTGATGAATCGATCAGTGCCTTGGGATCGGCTTGTGACTGACGTCATTCCCTTCCTGATCACCCGCCAGATTTTTGCGGGCGCTGGAAAAATGGGAATCGAAGGGGAGGGGTCTTCGGGTCAGCCCGGGATTTTCCAGATATCGCAAAGGTCGGATTTCTTCAGCGTCCTAGTGAGCATCGACACGATGAATCGGCGGCCGATTGTCAATACGCGGGACGAACCGCACGCCGATCCGGGGAAATATCGACGTTTCCATGTGATTCTCGGGGACGCAAACATGAGTGAATTTGCGACTGCGATGAAGATTGGCACGACGTCTCTTGTTCTCGAGCTCATCGAGAAGCGTGAGGCGCCGCAGTTGGAGGTTGCACAACCAATCGACGCGACCAAGTCGATTAGCCGCGACCAGACCTATGATTGGATTATTGAGCTGAAGGATGGGCGAAAGATTTCAGCCATTGAGATCCAGCGAATGTATCTTGAAAAAGCGCTGAGATATTGTGACCGAACAGATCAGGAATCGGCGTGGCTTTTGCAGGAGTGGGAAAGCATCCTGAACGATTTGGAAATCGATGCCATGAGGTGCGTAGATCGAATTGACTGGGTGGCAAAAAAATATTTGCTCAACACATTTCAGGAAAATGAGGGGCTCTCCTGGACAGATCCTTGGCTGCAATCGATCGATCTCGAGTATCACAATGTTGCGTGGGAACAGGGGCTTTATTACGAATTGGTCCGCCAAAATCAGATTCGGCGGATCCTGAAAGAGGACGAAATCAAAACGGCTATCTTTATGCCGCCGGAGACGACGCGCGCCTATTTCCGGGGCCGCGCTGTGGCGCGGTTTACACCGCAAATTCACACCATTCACTGGGACGAGGTCGTGTTTGGCCAGGATTCGGGCCAACGCAGAGTCTCTTTCAATCATGCCTCGGATGACGAACGCGTCGATCGTATGAACACCCTGATCCGGGAAGCAAACAATTACGAAGACTTTCTGTGTAGATTGGGCAAGTTTGCCTAGCGAGGCCGCTTCACCCAAGCGATGCTACTCCCACGTGGCCTTGCTAACCGCTAGACCTCGCCGGTCAGAGGCGCGGCCTCGCTAGCAGGTTAGGCCTAGACAGCGCGAGAAAAGAGGTTCTTGTTACGCTATGAAATCGGCTTACGATCTCGCAATGGAAAAACTGGAGAAGCAATCTCCCTCTGTCAAACTAACGGACGAGCAACGTTTGCAACTTGCCGAAGTTGATTCGCTATACAAATCTCGAATTGCCGAGAAGGAATTACTCCTGAACGATCAGATGCGTCGGGAACAGGCAGCCGGCAGGGCCTCTGAGGTGGAGAGTCTGCAAAAACAGCTCGCTTCGGAAATTCGACGATTGACGCAGGAATGCGAGTCTAAAAAGGAGCGTATTCGACAAGGTTCTACTGCATGAAATGGCCGTGACTTACAACAATCGATTGGCCGGTTAGCGCTTTGGTTGAAAAAGAAGCTAGAAAAACAGCGGTCGCGGCGACATCTTCCAGGGACGTGAATTCACCATCAACAGTCTCACGAAGCATGACATCCCTAACAACTTCTTCTTCGGTTATTCCAAGCTGTTGCGCCTGTTGCGGGATTTGCTTTTCAACTAGAGCGGTCCTAACAAAACCCGGACAAATCACATTTGATCGGATGCCGCTTTTGGCGCCCTCTTTCGCAACGGCTTTTGCCAATCCGACAATCGCGTGCTTCGCCGCCACGTAAGCCGATTTGTTCGGGGAGGCGATATGTGAGTGAATCGAGCCGAGATAAAGAATACATCCTCCGCGTCCATGCGATATCATTGCACGCATAGCTGCTCGGGTTGTCAGGAAAGCTCCGTCCAGGTGGATGGCCAGCAGCTTTTGCCAATCGGAAAATAAAAAATTGACGATCGGGTTGATGATCTGAATTCCAGCGTTGCTTACCAGAATGTCCAGCCCATCCAGGGAATCGGAGGCAACCTCGATTCCTGCATCCACCTGATTTTCATTAGTCACGTCCATCTCGATGGCAATTGCGATGCCGCCGCTTGACTGAATTTCTCCAGCCGCTTGCGTGGCCGCCGCAAGATCAATGTCGGCAAGCGCCACCTTGGCTCCTTCCCGGGCGAATTCTTGAGCAATCGCCCTGCCGATGCCCCTGCCGGCTCCCGTGACTAAAGCCGACTTGTTATGAAGTCTCATTTTCCTCTGCAATCATTTTGCTTTTCAAGGATTGTAAAATAATGATTTGGACATGCCTGATCCATCAGCAAATCCCGCAGATCCTTCTTCCTATCCGCCATGCGTGGAGCATGGCGTTTGGACGCCTATTCCCAAGGCCTCCCCGGGAGACGCTCATCACCTGAAGCTCAGGGATGTTGATCCCGATGAGTCGCACCGTGTTAAGCAAACAGGCGTCATGAGCTTTCATACGGTTGGTTGTTCCGGTCATTTCGGGAATCATCTTCCCGGGTTGGAAGTCGCTAAAGCCATGGCCGCGCAAGTCTCGGATCCGCAGGTCGGCGGCGGGCGGAGAAACGGCGCGCCAGCCTCGTTTTTGTTTCATCTGGGCGATATCGTCTACAAAGATGAGGATCCGAAAGACCCGGATGCAAAGGATCAATCGTTGATGTATAACTCGCAGTTTTATTTGCAATACACTTCATATCCGCGCCAGATTTTTGCGATCCCAGGAAATCACGACGCAAAGAGTTCAGCTCATCGGAAAAAGTCGGGTATCGATCATTTCCTGCAAAATTTCTGCGCCGACTCAAGGAGGAAAAGCGATGACAACCAAACCGATGGGCGGCTGGCGATGGTTCAGCCCTATCCCTATTGGTTATTGGAGACGGCCGTTGCGTGGATCATCGGCCTTGCCACAAACGATATTAATGGCGGCCAGCTTGACGATCCGATGGAAACCAAGAACCCGCAGTATCAGTGGCTTGTGAGTACATTGAAAGGTATCAAGCAAGCAGCGGACAACAAAGTCGTCTTTCTTGCTCTGCACTACCCTCCTTATTCAGGTGCGCAGAATTTCGCGGAACGCGGAAATCCCAATCTGGGACCGACTCCGCGGCGGCCGGCTCCGGCGGGCGTTCTTCAACCGCTCGGGAACATTCTACAGCAAGCCTTTCACGAGAGCGGACAGTACCCTGACGTCGTGCTTTCAGCCCATGCCCATCATTACCAGAGAATTACCTATACTCAAGCCGGAGGGTGGCAAATACCGTTTTTAATCGCCGGCAGCGGCGGGCACGATCCGATCGAAAAACTTTCCAAGACATGCTCTGATGAAACAGTTTCGGTTCCAGATTTGCCATTTGACGCCGTCCAACCTCCTGCTATCGCGGTGCCGAGGGGAGATTCGGTCAAGGTTGTGGCCTATAATGAGAATGACTTTGGCTTCTTGCGCATGACGGTGGATAGCAATGATAAAATCGTCTTTGGCGAGTTCTTTTTGGCATACAGCGAATCCAATCCAAAGGCCGCAATGCCCCAATTGTCGGATTCATTCGTTCTCCACCTTCAAGAACACAAAGTCGAGTGATGGGATGCAGCCCTCTTATGCTACAATCGGTCAAAATCTTGTTTTCCTGCGAGGATTTTCCGGGAATAGCTTTGCTTCCCTGAGCAATCGTGCTCGTGCTCGTGCTCGAATGGCAAGCCAGGCCTGCTGCGCTTTTGTGGAGGCGGTATTGTTCAGGATGGAAGTCCATGAGCAGTTTGGTGCATCGCTACGATGCAAACCAACATTTCTTTGCCGGCTTGAATTCGATCCAAAGAGGCAAATCCTTTGGCCACCGAAGCAGCCAGTTGGCAAGCATCGAGTTTTTCGTGGTCGAAGTGAGGCGGCGAAACCTCGCGAAAACCGCTTGCCGAGCGACAGGACTTGCACTAGTTATCCGTCCTCAAAATGTTGGGGGTATAGCTCAGCTGGTAGAGCGTCTCGTTCGCAATGAGAAGGCCAGGGGTTCGAATCCCCTTACCTCCATTTTGTGTATCTAACTGCTTGATATACAATGGATTATCGATGTGCCATGTATCCTGTGCCCCACAGTGCTGGTAACAAACTCCCAAGGATGCTGGTAACATGTCCATAAATCGCCATTGGCGTCCGGCGATTACGGGAAACTGCATCAAGCAAATCGCTGTCCATTCGTAACGCGTTGCGCGCTTTGCCTGGTACGCTGTGATACGGGATATGGGTCATCCAGTCCGATATTGATATTGCGACCCGTGATTTTTTAACATGCTGTAGCGAGACGACGAACGGTTTAGGATGTGAGAGGTGGATCCGCCCTCAGGGCTGGGCGCTTCCTCCTCTACGCGGTAAAGGCGGGCGGGAACTGGTTCGTAAGCTAAGCTCGACCTAATGTCCCCGGAATAATCAACCAACGAGCGTTTTCGCCACAGCCGTAAGTCACAGGATAAATTAACAACTCGAGGATTGCGGAAGTAATCACTCCGCCGATCATCGGCGTAGCAATTCGCTTCATTACGTCCGCGCCTGCCTGGGTAGCCGGCGATCACATTATCGGAAGCAGGCCAAAGAGAATGGCGCTCACGGTCATGATCTTCGGTCGGATTCGTTGCACCGCTCCCTCCTTGACGGCGGCATATAGATCTGAAGTGGACCGCATTTCTCCTCTGGCGACAAACTTTTCCCACGCCTGATCAAGGTAGAGTAACATGACGACCCCCGTTTCTGCGTCCAGTCCGGCCAGCGCGATTAGCCCGACCCAGACCGCAACGCTCATATTATAGTGGAGCAGGTACAGCATCCAGAAGGCGCCAACCAACGAAAAGGGTAACAACATAAAGCTCCTGGCGTCGCAGTCGTTGAAAAGCGGCGGCAGCTCCAGCAACGGCAGCCCTTTCCCGACTTTTGTTCTTGCCGGAAATTGTCGCCATTGGCAGGGTGCTGTGCGATCCCACCCGGATTCGCATCATAGCGGCATTGCGAAACGGTGAGCTTTGCGTGTGTGAACTGGTAGACGCCTTGGAGATTAGCCAGTCTTCGCTGTCGACCCATCTTCAAATTTGCCGTCAAGCCGGTGTGGTGACTACGCGCAGACAGAGCCGCTGGATTTACTACGCGCTCTCGAGACAGTACGTGCCGTTGATTGAAGGGATTTTCTCCGAACTGCCGACGGTTCGTAGCGACGAACGGCTTCGCCAAGACGCCAGGCGAATCAAAAAGAGGTTGCAGATGAGGGAAGGAGGCCGATGCGTCGTAGGCTTCGGTCAACTTAAACGTGAACGGGAGCCAGCGGATGTCGTTGATTAAGACAGCTGTACCTGAACGAGCGGCTCCCGCTTTGCATGAAATCGAGAGGGGAATGGCGCTTCGCAAATGCCGCAAATGCGGTTGCATGAAGGAAGCCTTGGATGCCGCCAGTCGCACTTTTCGGAATGCCGAAGATCCGGAAATCCGTGAGGTTCTGCCAAAGATCGAAGGTCACCAGAACTCGATGGAGGCGATTGCTTATGATTGCATCGATTGCAAAAAATGTTGGGGTGCCGATGCCATCATTCAGCTGGCTATTTCTTTTGAGGAGGTTGCGCCAGGTGAATGTCATGGCGGGAAGCCTCTCCCTCCCAAACGAGAGTACGTGCCCAGTGCCACGAGTAGTCAGCAGGGGTGTTCCTGGCCGCCTCATAAAGGCGAATACATCGTGGGCAATCCGACCGCTTCGGTCGCGATCTGTACTCTCTCTAGTCGGGAACTGCCGCCAAAGCTTATCGCGGCGGTCGGATCCGATTTAGCAATTGCAGGTCGATGCGACATAGAAAACATCGGTGTCGAAAAGGTGGTTCTCAATCTGCTGGCAAACTCTAATATTCGTTGGCTTGTACTTTGTGGAGTTGAAGCCCCGGGACATCGAGCTGCAGATGCTTTTCTGCGGCTGAAAGAACGGGGCGTTGACGCGAATATGCGGGTCCTGGAGGCGGCTTCGTGGCGGCCCGTTCTGAAGAATTTGACTCTGTTGCACGTAGCCCGGTTCCGGGAGCAAATCGAAATCGTAAATCTGATCGGAGTGACGGTGGTCAGCGAAATTGTTATAGCTGCGCGCGAAGCCGCGAAAGGA
>Ga0182035_10000743_pt1 | contig 15643 bp, 12 predicted proteins | sample flu12Cox44000170_FD_125969 | JGI IMG/M metagenome (GOLD analysis project Ga0182035, IMG submission 125969) | Lab enrichment of tropical soil microbial communities from Luquillo Experimental Forest, Puerto Rico - flux4day.12C.oxic.44.000.170 | ecosystem: Environmental > Terrestrial > Soil >...
GAGCGGGAGGCGCGCGCGGCACTGAAAACCATCAAGGCCTTCGTTCGCGACCGCGAGCGCGCAGACCCGAAGAGCCGTCGCCCGTTACCCGGATCCGACGCGGAAGCGGGCGCCGCACGCAAAAAGACACGACGGGTCGAACGCCAGACAGGTTCGGTCACTCGGCGCACGAAACCCAGCCACCACCGTGCGCGCCGGAACGTCCCAGATCAATTGCCCGATGAGGAGACCACGAAGGGCGTGAGTCGAGCTGATGAAGCGGGCGAACCACCGACGGATGAATGAAGGCCCTCATGTGGATCTTGATCGTGGCCACGTTGTGTGCGGGACTCTTCGCCGACGCGGCGCCCTGGCACCGCGCTCCGCGCGGTCATTGAACCTCGTTCCACTCGTCCCGCGGCGTCTGAAACAGCTCGGCGAGGCGCCTTGCCTCTTCGTCCGACAACCTGATCGTCAAGGCAGCAAGCGCCGCGTCGAGATGCTCCCGGTTGCGTGGCCCAATAATGGCCGCATCCACCCGGGGGTGGTGCAGCGCCCACGCAATGGCCAGCGAGGTCATCTCCGTGCCGCGCGCCCGCGCACCGTCTGACATCGCGGCCAGGCCCTGAAACGTCTCGTCTCGCTCGAGACGACGATACGGCTCCGGCCGGAGCGTCATCCGGGACCCGGGTGGGTACGATCCGCCTGGCCGGTACTTTCCCGTGAGCCAGCCGCCGGCGAGCGGGCTGAAAGCGGTAAAGCCGATGCCCTGGTCGGCGCACAGCGAAAAGAGGTCCCGCTCAGCGGCCCGATCAAGAAGGCTGTAGGAGTTCTGGACCCAGTCGAAGCGCGTCAGCCCGTGCTTGTCGCTGATCCACAACGCCCGGGTGAGACGCCACGCCTCGATGTTGCTGGCCCCGATGTACAAGACCTTTCCCGCGCGGACGACGTCGTTCAGGGCGGTGAGAGTTTCCTCGAGCGGCGTGTCCGGATCGGGTTCGTGAATCAGGTACATGTCGATTCGGTCGGTCTGCAGACGGCGGAGACTCTCGTCGACCTGCCGGAGGATGTGTCGGCGCGAAAGACCGCGATCGTTCGGGCCCGGTCCAACGGGATTGAAGGTCTTCGAGCTGAGAAGGAGTTGTTGGCGGGCCGCCGAGCCCTTTGTTTTCAACCAGCGGCCGATGTAGGTCTCGCTCCGCCCCCCACCGTACGCGTCCGCTGTGTCGAAGAAGTTGATGCCGGCGTCAAGCGCGCCGTCCATGAGTGCAAACGCCTGCTCCTCGCTTTCGCCCATGCCGAAGAACGCCGGGGCCGATCCGATGCCGCCGAAGTTGCCGCAGCCGAGGCCGAGGCGCGAGATCTTCAGGCCAGTGGAACCCAAGCGCCGATAGTCCATTTCCAGTAGCATGACGCGATGCGACAGCTTCTCACAACAGCCATCGGCCTCTTCGCTCTGGTCTTGGGCCTCCAGGGGCTCCCGGCCGAGCCGCCGATCGTGCTCGACAACGCCCGCGTGCGCGTCTTTCGCGGAACCAGCAAGACCTTGGCCCCAATTATCCAAAGCACTGCTGCCGTGGTCGTACCAATCGCGGATGGCCCGGTGCGAAAGGCGGGCGAGGCCTACTGGACCCGGGATCCTGAGCGCTTCACCGCCGCCGGGGTCGCCAGAACGCCCGATCCCGCCGCGCGAGGAGGAATTGGCGGCGACAACGCGACACTGATCGTCGTCGTGGAGCCGAAGCGTCCACGTGACGTGGCTTCTGATCCGTCGAACCTCCCGCCCGGGTCGAAGCCTGAACCGGACCGAGGGGCTCCAGGGTCCACGCCTGGCAATGCGCCGTTTGTGGGCATGTCCTTCCGAACACTCTTCGAGAACGCCTTGGTTTCGGTCATCCGGGCGCGGATGGAGGTCCACGCGCGAGAGGGCTTCCATACCCACGCCGCCGACACCATCGTCGTGCATTTGTCTGGCGGCGAGATCGAGGACACGGCGGGAGGAAAAACGAACGTGAATCGTTGGAAGCCTGGCGACGTGGAGTTCGAAGCTCGCGGATCGAGCCATTCGGCGCGCAACGTCGGGCAGGCAGTCGACGTCGTTCTCGTTAGGCTCGAGCCGTAGGAAGCGCGTTTCGTGGAACGGCAGGTGGCGAGCCGACAGGAGGTCAAAGCCCAGTCAGGAGCGGCCTCTCTCAAGCGCATTCTCGGTCTGGCCTTCGGGCTGGCGGTCATCGTCGGGACGATTTTGGGGATTGGGATCCTCCGAACCCCGGGCCTGGTCGCGGCCCAGCTCGGCAGCCCCGCCATCATCATCACGGTCTGGCTCTTGGGCGGCGTGTATACCTTGCTTGGGGCCGTGTCACTCGCGGAGCTCGGGACGATGCTGCCCCAGGCAGGCGGCTATTACGTGTATGCGCGCCACGCGTTTGGAGACTCCATCGGCTTCGCGGTCGGGTGGACCGACTGGCTCACCTACTGCGCAGTCCTTGGATACGTCTCTATCGGCATCGGAGAGTTCTCAGCCGTACTTGTCCCTTCGCTTGCGGGGTTCGTGCCGGGCGTTGCCATTCTGGCGCTCGTGGCGTTCGTCGGCCTTCAATGGGCTGGGCTGAAGGTCAGCAGCCAGTTCCAGGAGGTCGCAACAGCGATCAAGTTCGTGGCCTTCCTGTCTGTCGTGGTGGCCGCGCTCGCTTACTCACACCGCGCCACCGCGCGAGGGGGACTCGCATCCATGCCGTCGCTCGCAGCGCTGGTCGTCGCGCTTCAATCGGTCGTCATTACGTATGGCGGCTGGCAGAGCGCGCTCTATTTCACGGAAGAAGATCGCAATCCAAGTCACAATCTCCCGCGTTCGATGATTGGCGGCGTCGTCTCGGTTGTGGTCGTGTATCTCTTGATCAACCTCGCGCTGCTGAGGGTGCTGTCGATTGCCGACCTTGCGCAATCGACGTTGCCGGCCGCCGATGCGGCTCAGCTGCTGCTGGGCGGTCAGGGTCGCGCGGTTATCACCATCTTGTCCTTGATCTCGTTGCCGCCTCTCCTCAACGCCATCATGATGATCGGCACGCGGATTCTTTTCGCGATGGGTCGAGACGGTTTGATCTGGCGCGCGGCTTCGGATGTGACTGCACGGGGAACGCCATCGACCGCGACCATCGTCACCACGGTTGTCGCGGTTGGTCTGATCGCGAGCGGCACGTTTCAGAAGCTGGTCAGCATTGCGTCGTTCTTTCTTGCGGCCAACTACTGTGTGAGCTGCCTCGCGCTGTTCATGCTGCGGTGGCGCGAGCCGGAACGAGACCGTCCGTATCGTGCCTGGGGGTATCCGTGGTCCGCCGGGATCGTCCTGGCGGGCGCCGGCGCCTTTGTGGTTGGCACGTTGGCCGCAGACCCGGTCAACGCTGGCGCCGCGGTTGCCCTCCTGGCAGTGGGACTCATCGGCCGCGCGGCCTGGAGAACGAGGGCGGCTGTGGGATCACGAGCGTGCCCGTGACCGACGTCGATTGCAGGCGCGATTGTTGAGCTGTCCTGCCAGGCTGGTTTCACTCGGCCCGAAGTGTGGCTGCCGGATCGACGGCACTCGCGCGGCGCGCGGGAATCAACGTGGACACGAGCGCGGCGAGCGCCATCACAGCGACAACCGCTGCGAAAATCGACGGGTCGTTCGGGACGACTCCCGCGAGCGTCGCGCGGACAAGGCGACCTGTCACGATCGCTCCGGTCAGCCCGATCGCCAGGCCGAAAGCCACGTATCGACCGCCCTCAGCGAGGACGCGCCGCATGATCTGCGCGCGATTGGCGCCCAGTGCCATGCGAATCCCGATTTCCTGACGCCGCATGGCGACCGAATGGGCCATCACCCCGTACACACCAAACGCCGCGAGCACCAGTGCCGTTACGGCGAACGCCGCGAGCACGGACGCCGTCAGCCGCGGCCGCGATAGCGCGGCCGCGATGCGCTCATCGAGCGTGCGGACGTCATAAATCGGCAGGCCCGCATCCACCGACGCGACCGCGGCGCGAAGCGCCGGCACGATTGCGCCGGGGGGCCTCGTCGTCTTGACGAGTACCATCGTGTCCGGGTAGGTGAACTGGCGGTACGAAGTGTAGAAATCGGCCGTCGGCGGATCGTCGACCGCGCCGTACTTCACATCGCCGACAACGCCGACGACCTCCAACGGTTGACCTCCCGTGAATCCCGTGCTGGGTCCGAACCAGACGCGTTTGCCGATCGGACTCTCATTGGGCCAGAAACGTCGGGCCGCCAAATCGTTGACGACGACCACCGGCGACCGCCCCTCCGCATCGTCGTCCGCGATCGTCCTGCCGGCACGCAGGGGAATGCCGAGCGCGCGGAAGTATCCGGCCGACACGTAGTGCCGCCCGATCACCGGCGCGGTCTCGCTGGTTGTGGGATGCTCGGGAAAGAAGACCGTGGTCCGCGCGCACCCCGCGTTGAACGGCGTGCAGCGATTGACGCTGGCCCCGACGATTCCAGGGACTTGCTGCACGCGTGCCAGCAGCCGCTCGATGATTCGCGGCCCGTCGGCGGGCGCGTACCGCGATGCCGGCGGCGCGACCCAGAAGGTGATCACGCCGTCAGTCGAAAATCCAGCGCGGAGCGCTTGCATTTCGACGAAGCTGCGCACCAGCAGGCCGGCCATGACAAGAAGCAGGACCGCAAGCGAAAGCTCGCACACCACGAATCCGGCTAGCACGCGACTGTGCCGGCGACCGACACCGGACCGCGTGTCTTCCTTCAGCGCCGGCACCAGATCCGTTCGCGTCGTCTCGATCGCCGGCACGAGTCCGCACGCGATCGTGGTCAGCAGCGAGATGCCGGCGGCGAACAGCAATACGCTCGTATCGAGTGATGGCCTCGCGAATGCGCCGATCGGTTGCATGGCGCTCCGCGACGCCGCGAAGAGCCCTTGCGAGGCGGCGAGGTCGATCGCCCATAGCGTCAGCAACACGCCGAACACGCCGCCCATCATCGCGAGGAGCGCTGCCTCGGTCAGCAGTTGCCGCACGACGCGGAACCGGCCGGATCCAATCGCCATCCGCACCGCGATCTCGCGACGGCGCGAGCGCCCTCGGGCGAGCAGCACGCTCGCGACGTTCACGCACGTGATCAGCAGAACGCACGCCACAGCCGCGAACAGCATGAGCGCTTGGCGGCTGGAGCGCGGGTCGATGCGAGCGTCGGACAGCGACACGGCCGTCGCGCGCCATGTGGCCGACGGCCCCGCCGACGCCTCCGGGATGACGACGCGCGGCGCGGCTGAGGCGACCTCGGCGTTCGCGTTGGAGAGGGAGCGGCCGGCGCGCAGTCGTCCGATCACGCTGATGAAATGCTGGGGGGTCGTCAAATAGCCGGCATAGGTGAGCTTCGGCGCCATCGCAGGCAAGAACCAGACGTCCGCGTGGCCGGTCAGTCCCGCGAAGCCTTCTGGCAGGACGCCGACAATCGTCAGGGGGACCTCGTTGATCGCGATGGTGCGACCGACTATCGAAGCGTCTGCGCCGTAGCGCCGGCGCCACAATCCGGCGCCGAGGAGTGCGACTGGCGGCGATCCGGCGCGTTCGTCACGGACGTCGAACACGCGTCCGCGCTCGGCGGACACGCGCAGCGCCTCGAAATATCCGCGAGACGCAATCTCCGCGTCGACCTGCTCCGGCTCGCCGCGGTCGGTGAGATTGACGGGCGCCGTCGTGAAGGTGCCGAGCGACTGGAACGACGTCAGCGTTTCGGCCAGGCGTACTGTTTCGGGAAACGACCATCGCACGCGCTGTTCGCCGTCGCGCGGAGTTGTCCTGACGACATTCAAAACGACCAGTTCGCCGGGACGATCGAACGGCAGCGGCCGGAGCAGCGCCCCATACACGGCGCTGAACATCGTCGTCGTGCCCGCGATGCCAATCCCGAGCGTTACGGTGACGGCAATGGCGGCGCCGCGCATCCGCATGACCATCCGAGCGGCGTAGCGAAGGTCCCGGAAAAACGTGTCGAAGGTGTCCACGACCGATCTCTCACGCGAATCCTATGCCAACCGCGCGGACACGTCGATCTTCGGCACTTTCCCAGATATGACGGACGGGGCGTTCGCCGCCGGACACGCGGGTCCCTCCGCCGGACACCTGGTGCCTCGCCGCCGCTAATGCCGCACGTCGAGCCTGTCGATGACTCGGTTCACGCCGGCCGTCTCGCGCGCGATCTTCACGGCGCGATCGCGCTCCTCGGTCGACCGAACTGTGCCGTTCAGCGTCACGGTGGAGCCGCTCGTGCTGACGCCGATGCTCCGCGCTCGCACGTAGTCGTCCAACGCCATCTTCGCCTTGATTTTCGATGTCAGGCCGGCCTCGGCAACCGTCTCCTGGATGGTGGCCGCGGTCTTCGCGGCGGCTTCTCCGAGCTCGGCCCCTCGTTCGCGTGCTTTCGAAGTGTCGATCGTTCCAGTCGTTGCAACCGGCGCTTCCGCTGACCCACGAGTCGCACGATGACTCGTCGCGGCCGTCCACCAGCCGAATGCGACAAAAGCCACGGCCATCAGCAGCACGATGACGAGAGCCGTTCCGAGGATTGCGCTCAGCCGCCGGACCACACGATGGTGTTGCATGAAGCCATACCTCCGCCTTGCTGCCCATTCAAATGAGCTGCCACTCACGAGGCGAAAGATGGGGCGCCAAACGCGGCAGAGCTGGAAACTATAGAGTCCTCCGATTTGCCAGAAACTCGCCCTCGAGTGTCCACGTCGTGCTGTTGGGATACAGCGCTTCTCCGCGCCAGTGGAACGAGTTCGCCATGATGTCCGTAAACGTCCAACGTGTCTTCGTCCCGTCGGCGCGTGTGCCGTTCTGGACGATGTCCTGACCGTTCCAATGGCCGATCTGATCTTCCCGGTGGTTGCGGATCGGATTGGTCCACGCGATGCGCCACGCCTGAATCGACCCGTCCCACGACCGCAGCGTCGTGCCGCACATGTTCATCGTCGGATCCGACGTCGCCGTGCGGTCCTCGCGGCGAGGCATGATCCAGACGTCCTGCACGGCCCGCCCCTCGAGCACGCGCGCGGCGTGGACCTCGCCTTTGAGGTCCTGCGCCGAAACGTCGATCCCGCGGTAACGCAGAACGATGAGATCCCAGCTGCCGCAGAGCCAGCCGTAAACATCCGCCGCCTCAGGAATCTCAGGCGATCGACCGTCCGCAGTCAGGGCGCTGTAAAAGTCAACCCGCTGGTCAGATATCAGAGTCATCGAGTCGCGCTCCTTTCGTGATAAGAGTTGTATCGTTTGGCGGGGATTCGATTCTTGGCAAAAATTGCGGTCACCCGGGCTGGCGTTTCAGGTAGGGTCGGCATGAGCCTGCTCGCGAGCGGCGATGGCTGGACCGTCGAGGATGTCGTCTGCTACCGCGGTCCGGATGACCGCTCGTTCGAGGAGCAACACGACCACGTGACCATCGCCGTTGTCCTGGCTGGCAGTTTCCAGTACCGGGGATCCGGCGCTGCCGCAGGCCGCGAGCTGATGACGCCAGGGTCGTTGCTGCTGGGCAACGCGGGGCAGCACTTCGAGTGCGGACACGAGCACGGAACGGGTGACCGCTGTCTGTCGTTTCGCTACACGCCGGCATATTTCGAGGCGATCGCTGCCACCGTTGGTCGCGGCGCGGCTCGCGCGTTTGATTTGCTGCGGCTCCCCCCGTTGCGCGTCTTGTCGTCCGTGATCGTCCGCGCAAACGCCGCGCTCGCTGGATCCGCTGAGGTCTCCTGGGAAGAGTTGAGCGTCAGCATCGCGGCGCAGGCGATCGCGCTCGCTGGGGGCCGCGCGCCCTCGAGAGCGCCCATCCGAGCGGCTGCGATTGCGCGCGTGACTCGGGTGGTGCGGATGATCGAGCAGCAACCCGAACATGGGTGGACGCTTGCCGATCTCGCCCGGGCAGGGAAGTTGAGTCCCTTCCATTTCCTGCGAACCTTCGAGGATCTGACCGGGGTGACACCGCATCAGTACTTGATGCGGACGCGTCTTCGCCGGGCCGCCACCCGTCTCGTCCTCGAGCGAACGACGATTCTGGACACTGCCCTCGGGAGCGGCTTTGGGGACTTGTCGAACTTCAACCGCGCGTTTCGGGGCGAATTCGGCGTCAGCCCCCGCGCGTATCGGGCCGCGCGGCGCTCGGCTGGAACCTCACAAGGACGGCGCCACGAGCGCCGCGAGCTCGTCGATCACATCTGACCGGGCCCGCGAGCCGCGTCAGACCACCCCCACGGGCACGCTCACTGGCAGGCCGGCAGTCGCAGAGGCGCGAAGGCCGCCAATTGGGCGGCTCCTCCTCGTCGTGGGGTGAGGCGCCTGTCTTTGAGCGCCGTCGAATGTGGAAGGAATTGGTATGATCGCCTGGGCGCCGAATAGTCTCACTCAAACGACCATTCTGACGGGAAACACCGTGTCGAAACCAGCGGCGGGCACTGTCTTGGCGATGACGCTGGATGCGTCGTCCGAGATTCCACTCTTCCAGCAGCTGTACTCCGACATTCGTGACAGCATCCTTGGCGGCCGACTACCTCCTGGCAGTCGGCTGCCGTCCTCACGCATCTTGTCTGTGGATCTCGGCGTGTCACGCACGACCGTGCTCACGGCATTCGAGCAGCTGACGGCCGAGGGTTATCTGGAGGGTCGCGTGGGTTCGGGAACGCGCGTCGTTACCACGCTGCCCGAGACGCTGTTACGGACTGACCCAGGCCCCGTCTCTCGTCTGTCGCTCGTTGGCAGTCATTTGCGTGACCGTCTGAGTCGGCGATGGCTGAATCCCGCGCCCCTCGAAGCGGCGGCACTGCGCCCACTGCAACCGGGGAACCCGGACCTGACCGCATTTCCGCGCCATGTGTGGACAAGGCTGACGGCCAAACATTGGCGTTCCGCGCCACCAGCGCTCCTCGGGTACGGCGACGCGATGGGATATCAGCCCCTTCGCGCCGCGATCGCCGATTACGCTCAGAGAATCCGCGGCGTTCGCTGCAGACCGGACCAGATTGTGATCGTCGGTGGATCGCAGCAAGCACTGTATCTCTGCGGCCAGGTGCTTCTGACGCCTGGCGACGTCGTGTGGATGGAGGATCCCGGCTACCCGGGAGCGCGTTCGGTTTTCGCGGCCGCCAACGGCACTGTCGTACCCGTTCCGGTGGACGCCGAAGGGCTCGTCGTTGCGGCCCGCGGACGAAAGGATCGGCCCGTGCCGCAACTCGTCTACGTCACGCCTTCTCACCAATGTCCGCTCGGCATCACGATGAGCCTATCGCGCCGGCTGGAGCTCCTGGAACTTGCAAGCCGTGCCGGCGCCTGGATCGTCGAGGATGACTACGACAGTGAATACCGGTATTTCAGCAAGCCCGTACCGTCGTTGCAGAGCCTCGACGCAAACGGTCGCGTCGTGTACGTGGGAACCTTCAGCAAAACGCTGCTGCCGGCGCTTCGAATCGGGTATCTCATTCTTCCCGAACCGCTCGTCGAGACGTTCGTGCGCGCTCGAGCGGTTATGGACTGGCAACACGCGATGGTCGAACAGGTGGTCCTTGCCGATTTCATCACGCAAGGATGGCTGGAGCGCCACATCCGGCAAACCCGTCTCCGCTATCTGGAACGGCAACAGGCGCTCGTCGACGCGATCCGTGACGAAGTGCCGGATCTGCTCGAGGCGGCGCCGTCTGGCGCTGGGATGTATCTCATTGCTTGGCTCAGAGACGGTTTGACCGACTCGGCCGTTGCCAAGTCCGCGGACGCCGCTGGCATATCGGTCGGAACGCTCTCCCGCTTTTGCATTAGACCTCTCAGGCGAGACGGCCTGGTGCTCGGGTACGGTGCATACGATGTTGGTCAGATTCGCGCGGCCGTCAAGACGCTGTCACGAGCACTGCGAGGCGCCAAGACCGCGGCGCGGTAGCCGTGGCCGCTTCCTGAGTCAGACCGATGCTCGTGAGCGATGGAGGAGCCCGCAGATCGTCTTCACGTCCGTCTGCAGCGAGCCCCCGCAAAAGGCCAGACTGTCGAGGGCACGTTGGCCTGCATCCTTGTTTCCGGATCCGCATGCGTCGGCCACAATGATCGGGATGTATCCGAGGTCCATGGCGTGGCGCACGGTCGGCTCGATGCCGACCTCGAGCGCGATGCCCACGATCACGAACGCGTTGACGCCGCAGTCGCGCAACGCAATGTTGAGCGGCGTGCCCTCGAAGGCGGACATGGTGATCTTGTCGAACACGACCTCGCTTGGAGCAGGCGTCAGCTCCGGCGTGATCTGGAAGGCGGGCGAATCTCGCAGGAAGACCGGTTTCACGTCCGCGACGCGCTCGACTCGCTGCCAGGCCATGGCCGTTCGGAGCTGCGTGACTCCTGCGACTTCTCTCGGCAGCGACATGTGCCGGGTGTACACGACTCTCATGCCGCAGTCGCGAGCGGCCCCACGGACGTCGGCCACACGCTTTGCGACCGCGCTGCCGTCCGGAAGTTGCGACACGATTCCTACCTGCATGTCATAGACGATCAAGGCGGTGTGCACGGGATCGCAGACTTCTTCGAGCGTTCGAGGTATGGTCAATCCGAAGGCGTGTTCCACGTTTGTCACTCCATCACGGCCGCCGCGATCGCTGCCCCCCAACTCCAGGTGAGCTCATCGTCGGCGACACTGCCCTCAGCGTTCGATCATACGGTGTGAGCGTCCTGGCGAACGAGCATTCAATCAGCAGAGCCGTCCGGCGCAAGGCCGATCGTGGGGCCGGTTGGTGATTGACGCCCTAAGCGGCGCGGACGCTTCTGACTGCGACCCCTGCCACGCCGCCGATCGTGCCAAATACGGCGCCGGGCACCAGCAACATGAAGGGCAAGGTAAAGACCTCGGCAACTCCACCGCTGTGGCGGATGGCCGCCATTGTTCCGGCGTCGTGCCAGATGGCGAGCATCATCGCAGCGCCACAAACGGAGATAGCTGCGCCGATCGCAATTGTGGTCAAGCCAGACGCCGTTCCTGCGGCGATTGATCCAGAACGGCGGGCGGCTGTGAATCCCGCCAGCAGCACAACGCCGATTCCCATGTCGGTCGACACGATCGAGCGAGCGTGGAAGTCCACCGTGGGTACAAACCAGTCGAGCGCGGTTCTCGCCACGAAGGCTGCGCCAAACAGGACTCCCCAGAGTTTCGCGTCGTTGAATATGAACACGAGCACCTGGCTCGCGTACCAGAGGTCTGCCCGGACGTGTCCACGTGCAGGAAGCACGCGGTCACGGTACTCCTCGAGTAAGTCGCCCGAGACATTGTCGTACTCGGTCGGTTTGACAGACAGCCGCAGCAGCCACTCGGCCCACCTGGGCGGGGCTGGTTGTGTCATACGCGTCCTTTCAAGGGCCACTGAAGGCCGCCCAGGAGCCTCAATGGTCGCGCGAGCGTCATTCAAGGCTCGCCCTCCCGGATGGTGCAAGGCGCCGTCATCACGCTGACCGCCAGTATAGGGAATAATCATCGACGCGGCGCGGCGGCGCACTGGGCGCGTGCAAATCCGGTTTCTTACGCCTGATGTGAAAACGCGCCGAGTTCAGTGTTTACGGCCACAATTGGGAATTCGCCGCCAACGGTGCATCGCTGGTGGCTGGTGGGTGGCATTTGACGGTTCGTGACTGCGAGTACACGACGGAGGGTCCATGCCGCAAACGGTCGAGTCATCGGCGTCGCTCAATCCCTTCTCCATCGCACAGCGGCAGTTCGATATCGCCGCGAAGATCCTGAACCTCGATCCGCGCCTGCGAGCGGTGCTGCGCGAGCCAGTTCGCGAGTTGCACGTGTCCCTTCCGATTCGCATGGACGACGGCGACGTGAAGGTCTTCAAGGGCTTTCGGGTGCAGTACAACGACGCACGCGGCCCTTCAAAAGGCGGCATCCGGTTTCACCCCGACGAGACGATCGACACCGTCCGGGCACTCGCCGCGTGGATGACGTGGAAGACCGCCGTGATGGACTTGCCGCTCGGCGGCGGCAAAGGCGGGATTATCTGCAATCCGAAAGTGCTGTCAGAGCGCGAGCTCGAGCGTCTCTCACGTGCGTACATCGATGCCATCGGCTGGATCATCGGTCCCGAACGCGACATTCCGGCCCCAGACGTCTACACCACGCCGCAGATTATGGGGTGGATGATGGACGAATACAGCAAGCTCCGCGGACACTCCACGCCCGGCGCGATCACGGGCAAGCCGCTGTCCCTCTGGGGCTCGCTCGGCCGCGACGACGCCACGGCGCGGGGCGCGTGGTACGCGATCCGCGAGGCGGCGACGGTTCTCGACATCGATCTCTCTAAGGCGCGCGTCGCCATCCAGGGGTTCGGGAACGCCGGCACGTTTGCGGCGTCGCTGGGCTCCCAGCTCTTCCGCTCGAAGATTGTCGCAATTAGCGACTCGGCCGGCGGCATCTTCAACCCAAATGGTCTAAACAGCGAGGAGGTCCAGGCGCACAAGCGGCAGCGCGGATCCGTGGTCGGCTTCCCCGGCGCGCAACCAATCAGCAATGCCGATCTCCTGGAAGTGGACGCCGACATCCTCATCCCGGCTGCGCTTGAGAATCAGATCACCGCCGAAAACGCCGCCCGCGTGAACGCTCGGATCGTCGCCGAAGCGGCCAACGGCCCGCTGACCCCGGAGGCCGACATCGTGCTGCACAAGCGCAACGTCTTTGTCATCCCCGACTTCCTGTGCAACGCTGGCGGCGTGACGGTGTCGTACTTCGAATGGGTGCAGAACCAGCGCGGAATGCCGTGGGAGCTCGAGGACGTGCACCGGCGGCTCGATCGCAAGATGACGCGCGCCTTCGGCGAGGTGCTCGCGTCCTCGCGTAAGCATAAGGTGGACATGCGCACGGGTGCGTACTGCGTCGCGGTGGCGCGCGTGGCCGAGGCCACACGCGCCCGCGGCTGGGCGTAACCCAAATCTGGCCCTCTGAAATCTCTTGTCTCAGGTAGTGACGGCGAAGGCGATCACTTGCGTGGCGTTGCCTGCTCGACCATGCCCGCCCCGGTGGCAACACATCAACACCGCACCGGTCGCCTCCCAGAACCACCCGCGGATTGTGGTTAGCAACTGGTTAGCAAATGGTCGGCAGGAGACGCAAAAAGGCCTGGCAAACCGGGCCGTCTTCGTCTGTGGTGCGGAAGGGGGGATTCGAACCCCCACGCTCTTGCGAGCGCCAGCCCCTCAAGCTGAGATAGAAGATCGACGATCACAGCCGACCTCAGAAAATCGGGGTCGGCTTTCTTGCCTCAAGGCCGTTCAAGGTCGATTGAGGTCGCCTTTCTTGGAATCCGTTGCACAACGTTGCACGCGACGAATCTTCGCGAATCATTGGCACATTTGAAATCGGCGACGAACGACCACATTCAGCATCAACATGCTTAAATCCGCGTCGTCGATTTCGTTGCACGATTGGTTGCGACGATCCCAACCGCACAGTCTCGCTTCAATCGGACGTTCAGTTGAAGTCCACGCACAGTCCCGATCTCCGAGGCTGTCGACGGAGGCTGCTCTTGCCGCTTAGAAACCTTGCTCCAAAACTTGACTCAACGCGTACGACATTCCCGCTCGGAGCGGGCTATTCCAGCTTCCGACTGCCGCCTGACAAGGATTTCGAGACTCACAGGTGAGAGCCGGTGGGAAAGCAGGACGGCGTCTCGCCTTCCTGAGCCGTGTGCGTTGGTGGTGATTGTCACGCGCACGTCTGCTCGCTGATGCTCGAAGGGTGAGACTCCGGCATCTGCAACTCTGGCATCGGCGTCGTCAGAAACAGTCGCCGCACCGCGAGACCGAGCCACCGCGCCCAGCGAGTCGATCGCGCGACACGCGCGCTGTCTGTGGCAATCCCGGTGTTCGCGTACATCTGACGATAGAGCTTCGAGATGAGCACAAACGCCAGCCTCCCCTTGACGGATTCCACGACCCGCGAGCGCGCCCAGACGTTGTGCCAGCTATAGAACTGGTCCCAGGCATGCTGGGTCCCGGTTCGGATTTCTTCGAGGGACATCTTCGGATGCGGCACGTACAGTCTGGGCCGTTGCGCCTCCGGAATGAGCCAGTACTGCGTGATGGGAATGCCGTTCACGTGCCTGGTGCGGTTCGCCTCGTTGCTTGCCCACTTCTCGAAGTCGACGGTGCCTGGGAATGGAGTCAGGAGGACAAACTGCGCGAAGGTCAGCTCCGCCTTTTTCGCCAACGCGACCGTCGCCTCAAACGTCTGGGAATCGTCGCTCGGTAACCCGAAAATAAATGAACCGAGGACGTGGATGTCGTGGCGCCGAAACGCGCGGAGCCGCGCCACGAGCGCGTCACCTGCGAGGTTGAAGCCTTTGAACACATCCTTCAATCCGGCAGCGGTGACTGACTCGACGCCGACCAGCGCGCCGCGGATGTGCGCACGCCGCATGGCGTCCAGGAATGCCGGATCTTCGGCGGCCTCCATCGTGATTTGCGTGTAGAAGACGAGATCGTCCGGCAACCGGGCGAGCTGTGCCATCAACTCAAAGCGCTCCTCCCGCAACGCTTGCAACTCTATCAGTCGTGACGGGTCACCGCGACGCCGCGCCTGCGCGAGATCCTCAAAGCTGACCGGATAGAAATTGTCGTCGGCCAGCGCGATGAAGCGGAAGCCGAGGCGGCGTAGCTCGACAATCTCGTGTACCACGCGGTCGACGTGTCGCTGCCGTGGCTCTTGACCGTCCGTGCGCCACACCGAGCAAAACGAGCAGTGCTTCGGGCAGCCGCGCACGGTTTGCACCGACGCCCACATGTACCGGCCGGCGGGCAGCAGATCCCAGCGCGCCGACACGAACCGATCGCCCGGTACGCGTCCCCCGTCGTACACGCGCAAGGGCCGACGAGCGACGCAATCTCGAACGACGGACGCCCAGATCACATCCCCGTCGCCTCGGACCACGGCGTGTGCGCCGCCATGTCGGTGCGCTTCGTCCGGGAAAAGGGTCCCGTGGATCCCACCAAACACCACCCATGCCCCCCGCTTCCGCGCCTGGCGTCCGATCTCGTATCCACGCAAGGCGTTGCCCGTGTGGATACCGATGCCAACGACGTCGCCCGATGCGATGGTCGAGACGTCGATCCGATCCAACGTCTCGTCCACCAGACAGGGATCGCCCCATTCGGTTCCGGTCGCCGCGGCCAACACGTACAGCCAGCGTGGCGTGATCACCGCCACGCCAAACGACAAGTCACTGGGATTGATCAGATGGATTCGCGCGCCCACGAACACCTCGCGAAGTTTTCGTTGGTTCGACGCGCTCGTCTAGTGGTGGCTTCTGAGGGCGACCGCGCTCAGCGGCCGCCGCGGGGCCCTCTCGACGGCGGACGAGTGCCGTTAGCAGCGCACGGACACGTTGCCGGTGTCGGAGCTTTCGCTTTCGGTTGATCTGAAATCTGGCGCGATCACCATTTCGCTGTGACATGTTTGCCTCAGGCTGTGTGGACCATCGCCGGCGCGTCTTCGATCGGCGCGCCGCCGATCGTGGCCGGCCGGCTCATCGCATCCGGCGGTGTGAAGACCTGCGTCACGATCCCTGCCGACACCTCGAGCTGGGCGATCACCGTGGCCTTGTGCAGGCCGTCAACCTTGGGTCGACAGCCGCGC